>Ga0209517_10000192_pt1 | contig 110896 bp, 107 predicted proteins | sample PeaSoiMetSII2010_FD_187695 | JGI IMG/M metagenome (GOLD analysis project Ga0209517, IMG submission 187695) | Peat soil microbial communities from Weissenstadt, Germany - SII-2010 (SPAdes) (version 2) | ecosystem: Environmental > Terrestrial > Soil > Wetlands > Peat | place: Germany...
TGCTCGAACGCGAGATCGAAACGGAGCGCCCCCACCGCGCCGCCAGCCGGATTGCGCTTACCGCGGCCCCACCATGAGCGTCGTGGCGAAAATCTGCGGCTTGTCGAGCGAGGCGGCGGTGGAGGCGGCGGTCGCCGGTGGCGCCGCGTATGTCGGGTTCGTCTTCTATCCGCCGAGCCCGCGTGCGGTGACCCCGGGGCGCGCCGGCGCGTTGTGCGCTGCGGTTTCGGCCGGCGTACAGCGTGTCGGGATGTTCGTCGACGCCGACGACGCGGCGATCGAGGCCGTGTTGGCGGCTGCGCCGCTCGACATCCTGCAATTCCACGGCGCCGAAACCCCGGAACGCGTCGCCGAGGTCAAGCGTCGTTTCGGCCGCAAAGTGATGAAGGCGATCTCGGTCGCCGGGCTTGAGGATGTCGCCGCCGCCTCGCGCTACGAAGACGCCGCCGACATGTTGCTGTTCGACGCCAAGCCGCCGCGACGCGCCGACGCGCTACCCGGTGGCAATGGGCTCGTCTTCGACTGGCAGCTCATCGCCGGACGCAAGTGGCGGCTGCCGTGGATGCTGTCGGGCGGGCTTACCGCCGCGCTCTTGCCCGAGGCGGTGCGCATTTCCGGCGCCAAGGCGGTCGATGTCTCTTCGGGCGTGGAACGCCGCCCCGGTGACAAGGACCCGGATAAGATCCGCGCTTTCCTTGAGGTCGCGCGCGGACTATAGGCAGGCCGATGCAGACACCGAACACCTTCCGCGCCGGCCCGGACGAGCATGGCCATTTCGGCCTCTACGGCGGTCGCTATGTCGCCGAGACCTTGATGCCGCTCGTGCTCGCGGTCGAGGCCGCCTACAACGCGGCCAAGGCCGATCCCTCCTTCAAGGCCGAGCTCGATTACTACCTGAAGCATTATGTCGGCCGGCCGAGCCCGCTGTTCTTCGCCGAGCGCCTGACCCGCCATTTCGGCGGCGCCAAGATTTACATGAAGCGAGAGGAGCTCAATCACACCGGCGCGCACAAGATCAATAACGTGATGGGCCAGGTGCTGCTAGCGCGGCGCATGGGCAAGACCCGGATCATCGCGGAGACCGGTGCCGGTCAGCACGGAGTCGCCACCGCCACCGCCTGCGCGCTCTTCAACCTGCCCTGCATCGTCTACATGGGTTCGACCGATATCGAGCGGCAGAAGCCCAACCTCTTCCGCATGAAGCTGCTGGGCGCCGAGGTCGTGCCGGTGCATTCCGGCACCGCCACGCTCAAGGACGCGCTCAACGAGGCGCTGCGGGACTGGGTCGCCCATGTCGAGGACACGTTCTACGTGATCGGCACGGTCGCCGGCCCGCACCCCTATCCGGCGATGGTGCGCGACTTCCAATGCGTGATCGGCGACGAAACCCGCGTGCAGCTCCAAGAAGCCGAGGGGCAGCTGCCCGACAGCCTCGTCGCCTGCATCGGCGGCGGCTCGAACGCGATGGGCCTCTTCCACCCGTTCCTCGACGATCCTTCCGTCCGGATGATCGGGGTCGAGGCCGGCGGCAGCGGGGTCGAGACCGGGCTTCACGCCGCCTCGCTCAATGGCGGGCTGCCGGGCGTGCTGCATGGCAACCGCACCTATTTATTGCAGGACGATGACGGCCAGATCAAGGACGCGCATTCGATCTCGGCCGGGCTCGATTACCCCGGCATCGGCCCGGAGCATTCCTGGCTGCACGATCTCGGCCGGGTCGAGTACGTCTCGATCACCGACAAGGAAGCGCTCGAGGCGTTTCAGCTGTGCAGCCGCCTCGAGGGCATCATCCCGGCGCTCGAGCCGGCGCATGCGCTGGCCCATGTCGCCAAGATCGCGCCGACCCTGCCGCGCGACCATCTCCTCGTGATGAACATGTGCGGCCGCGGCGACAAGGACATCTTCGCCGTCGCCGAGCATCTCGGTGTGAAGCTTTGAGCCGCATCGAGAAGCGCTTCGCCGCGCTCAAGGCCGAAGGACGCGCCGGGCTTGTCGCCTACCTCACCGCCGGCGACCCCGATCTCGACACCTCGACCCGGCTGTTCGAAGGCGTCGCCGCCGCCGGGGCCGACCTCATCGAGATCGGCATGCCGTTCTCCGACCCGATGGCCGACGGGCCGCTGATCCAGGCGGCCGGGATGCGGGCGCTCAAATCCGGGATGACCCTCAGGAAGACGCTGGCGCTGGTGAGACATCTGCGCGCCCGCGATCCGGATACGCCCTATGTGCTGATGGGTTATTACAACCCGATCTACCGCTACGGCGCCGAGGCGTTTTGCCGGGACGCCGCGGTGGCCGGGGTCGATGGCCTCATCATCGTCGATCTGCCGCCCGAGGAAGACCCCGAGCTGGCCGAGCCGGCGCACCGGGCGGGGCTCGACTTGGTGCGTCTCGCCACCCCCACCAGCGATGAGCACCGCCTGCCGGTCATCGTAGATCGCGCCAGCGGTTTTCTCTATTACGTCGCGATCGCCGGCATCACCGGCACCCGCTCCGCCGATACCGCGGCGGTGCGCGAGGCGGTCGCTCGCATCCGCCGCTTCACCGGCCTGCCGGTCGCGGTTGGCTTCGGGATAAAGACCCCCGAGCAGGCTGCCGAGGTCGCCCGCGCCGCCGACGCGGCGGTGGTCGGCTCGGCGCTGGTTGACCGGCTGGCGCAAAACCTCGATCCCAGCGGCAAGGCCAAGCCCGGCCTCGCCGATGCGGTGCTCGGCGATATCGCTGCGCTCGCCAAGGGCATACGCGGCGCGCGCGCATGATCAAAGCTATTCCTCTTGTGGCGGCGATCTATGAAAGGCGATGAGGAACTCGCGCCGACAGACGAACGCAAAGCGCTTGCTCGCGTCCTCTACGAATTCCTGGGACCTGCTGCGAAGGAGACAGGGAAGCTCATCGCAGACCAAGTGCGTCTGTATCGATGGCGTCTTGCCGTTAAGATAGTGCAGAGAGCTGAAAAGTACGCGAAAGACCGCAATATAGAATCAACTGAAATGCCGTATAATTTCTTAGTTCCCTTTATAGAAAAAGCGTCACTATCTGAAGATAGTGACGGTCTAATTGGATTTTGGGCGAACTTACTAGTGGATGCGTCCAAGAAGACGGAAGCCAAACATCGGGTATTTTTTGATATTCTGTATCACTTAAATCAGCCGCAGGCGGTTCTCCTGCAAAACATGTATCGGACCCTGGATGTATCCAGGCGGCACTTGTGGGCAGAGCCTCTGAATTTTGACCGAGGGCTAGATGAGATCAGAAGGGAGCTTCGAGAACTCGTTCGGCAGATTTATGGTAAAACTTCTGATAGCCGGACATCAGACTCTTTTATTGCCTTAACCGAATGGTGGAAAGAAAGAAAAATTCCGGGTCTCATCGTGAGTCAAGGAGTAGGTACAAAACAACCTGATTCAGACAGCTTTGAAAATCCCAATGATTTTCTCGAACTAGGAGGTGAATTGTTTGATATCTTTAATCTATGCCAATTGCGTCTGTTGATCGCCAAGAATTTCAATTTTGATGTTCAAAGAGCGGGCGTTCGGCCTGTCACAGTCCATATTCGGGCGCTTATCCTTTCTCCGCTGGGTTACGCTTTTTTGGAAACCTGCGAAGGTGGCAGGTCCTCGCCATGAGCTGGCTCACCAATTTCGTCCTGCCAAAAATCCGCGCGGTGGTCCGGCGCAAGGAGGTGCCGGACAATCTGTGGAAGCAGTGCCCCGGCTGCGAGCAGACCCTGTTTCTGCGCGATCTCGTGACCGATCTGATGGTCTGCCGGCATTGCGGCCATCATTTCCGTATCGGCAGCGGCGACCGTTTCAAAATGCTGTTCGACGGCGCCGCGTTTGAGACCGTCGAGCTGCCGAAGACTCCGGTCGACCCGCTCCGCTTCCGCGACCGCAAGCGCTACACCGAGCGGCTGCGCGAGGCACACGCCGCTTCCGGCGCCGGCAGCGAGGCGGTCGCAGTGGCGCGCGGCCGCATCGGCGGTATCCAAGCGGTGATCGCCGCGTTCGACTTCGCCTTTATGGGCGGCTCGATGGGGATCGCGGTCGGCGAGGCGCTGGTCGCGGCGGCGCGGCTCGCGGTCGAGCAACACGCGGCGCTCATCGTCATCCCCGCCTCGGGCGGTGCGCGCATGCAGGAGGGCATCCTGTCGCTGATGCAGATGCCGCGCACGATCATCGCCGCGGATTTGGTCAAGGAGGCGCGGCTGCCCTACATCGTTGTGATGACCGACCCAACCACCGGCGGGGTCGCGGCCTCGTTCGCGGCGATCGGCGATATCGCCATCGCCGAGCCGGGCGCGGTCGTCGGCTTTGCCGGTGCGCGGGTCATTGAGGAGACGATCCGCGAGAAGCTGCCCGAAGGCTTCCAGCGCGCCGAATATCTCCATGAGCACGGCATGGTCGACATGGTCGTGAAGCGCGCCGAGCTGCCGGCGACCCTGGCCCGCATTCTGAAGCTGCTGCGCGAGCCGCTCCCGGTGCCGGCGCTGCCGGCCAGCCCGGCGTGAACGCGCGCGTCGAAGCCGTTCTCGCCCGGCTCGGGGGACTGCATCCGAAGCGGATCGATACCATCGACGGCAGCACGCTATCGCTCGACCGCATCGAGCGGATGCTGGCGCTCCTTGGCAACCCGCAAGACACGCTACCTCCGGTGATCCATGTCGCTGGCACCAACGGCAAGGGCTCGACCGTCGCGACTCTGCGCGCCTGCCTCGAAGCTGCCGGGTATCGGGTGCACACCTATACCTCACCGCATCTGGTGCGCTTCAGCGAGCGCATCCGCGTCGCCGGTGAACTGATCGATGACGACGCGCTAGCCGCGGGCCTCGAAGAATGCGAGCGCGCCAACGCCGGCGGTACGATCACCTTCTTCGAGCTCGTCACAGCCGTGGCGTTCTTGGCGTTTTCCCGGGTACCGGCGGATTTCGCGCTGCTCGAGGTCGGTCTGGGTGGACGGCTCGACACGACCAATGTGATCCGCCACCCAGCGGTGACCGCGATCACCCCCGTCTCGCTCGACCATCAGGCGTTCCTCGGTCCGACGATCGCCGCGATCGCCGGCGAGAAGGCCGGCATCATCAAACCGGGCGTGCCGGTAGTGGTCGGGCCGCAGGGCGACGAAGCGGAAGCGGTCATCGAGACGCGCGCTGCTGAGATCGGCGCGCCGATCTGCCGGTGGCGGCAGGAGTGGCGCTGCGATGCCATCGGCGCGGGTATGCGCTACGAGGGTGAGCGCTGGACCGTGGACCTGCCGCTGCCGTCGTTGCCCGGTGCGCACCAGATCGCCAATTCCGGCGTCGCGATTGCTTGCCTTGAGCAGCTCACTGGCGCCAGCCTGACGCAAGCTGCCATCGCGGAGGGCCTGCGCAATATCGACTGGCCCGCGCGGCTGCAGCTCCTGCGCCGCGGGCCGCTGGTCGAGATGATGCCGGGCTGGGAACTCTGGCTCGACGGCGGGCACAATCCGGCGGCGGGCGAAGTGTTGGCCGCGGTCGCCTCAGGCTGGCGTGACCGCCCGCTCGATCTCGTCGTCGGCATGCTCAACACCAAGGATGCCGGCGGCTTTCTCCGGCCCCTCGCCAAGTTCACGCGGAGCCTCCACGCCGTGACCATTCCTGGCGAGGAAAACCCCCTGCCGGCCGCCGCGATCGCGGCAACGGCGCGAACGGCTGGGATCGCGGCGAAGGAAGCGGAGACCGTCAACGCCGCCCTCGCCGACATCAAGACCGCGGACAAAGCCGGTCGAGTACTGATCTGCGGCTCGTTGCATTTTGCCGGGGTGATCTTGCGCGACGACGGGTGAACCAGGCCGTCATACCTAACCGGCCTTAAGCCGTTTCGCCGCTTCGACCGCGAAGTAGGTCAGCACCCCGTCGGCCCCGGCGCGCTTAAAGCACAAGAGGCTCTCCATCATCGCCCGTTCGCCGTCGAGCCAGCCCCTCTCGGCGGCGGCCTGGATCATCGAATATTCGCCGCTGACCTGATAGGCAAAGGTCGGCATGCGGAACGCCTCCTTCACCCGGCGAACCACGTCGAGATAGGGGAGGCCCGGCTTGACCATGACCATGTCGGCGCCCTCGGCGATGTCGAGCGCGACCTCGCGGAGAGCCTCGTCGCCGTTCGCCGGGTCCATCTGGTAGGTGCGCTTGTCGGCGCTGCCGAGCGAACTCGCCGAGCCGATCGCGTCGCGAAACGGCGCAAAGAAGCACGAGGCGTATTTGGCCGCGTAGGACATGATCCGCACCCGGTCGAACCCGGCCTCGTCGAGCGCGCGGCGGACCGCGCCGACCCGCCCGTCCATCATGTCGCTGGGCGCGATGATGTCGCAGCCCGCCTCGGCCTGGACGATCGCTTGCCGCTGCAGGATCGCCACAGTCTCGTCATTGGCGACATAGCCGTCGCGGATGACCCCGTCATGGCCGTGCGAGGTGAACGGGTCGAGCGCCACGTCGCACAAGACGCCCATCTCCGGCACCGCTTGCTTCAGCGCCGAAACCGCGCGGCAGATCAGGTTGTTGGGGTTGACCGCCTCGCTGCCGTCGGGGTCTTTCAGCGCCGGGTCGACCGCGGGGAAGACGGCGATCGTCGGGATGCCGAGCGACGAGGCCTCGCCGGCGGCGTCGACCAGCGCCGCGATCGACAACCGGAATGCGCCCGGCATCGTCTCGACCGGGGCGCGCTTTGCTTCGTCATGGACAAACACCGGCCAGATCAGGTCGGCGGAGGAGAGCGTGTTCTCGGCAACGAGCTTTCTCGACCACACATCGCGGCGGTTGCGCCGCAGGCGTGAGGTCGGGTAGGGCGGCAGCGGCGGCAGGTAAGACTGGGTCACGATCGGGTTACCCCTCTCGACACGGGCGCAGCCTGGGTAAGATAAGGTCGCGCGGCCGGCGAAACAACGCGCCGCCGTGACGCGTCCCGGCTCAGCCGTTCCCGGTTCCGGAAAAGGCGGGGGATGGCGAAATTTTTTTGGTTACGGCATTTTACTTGCGGAGTGCCGTTGTCCCATAGTGCCGCGTGAACCGATTCCTGCCGGCTGTCCCATACCGGTGGTTGATCACCAAAACCGGGTCCAGGGGAGGGGCGTTATGGCTCGAAAACTAGCAACACTTTGGTTTTTCATCGGCTTCGGCCTTTGCACGGCTGGGGCAGCGCTGACGATGCAACCGGCGACGGCGCAAACGATTTGCCCGCCCGGCCAGGTATTCGCTCTAATCGAAGGCCGTTGCGTCAATGCAGAACCGGCAGGGCATTGCCCGCAAGGCCAGCAATTCGACGCGCGGGAAAACCGCTGCGTCACGGCGGGTCCGGAAAACCGTTGCCCGCAAGGCCAGCAATTCGACGCGCGGGAAAACCGCTGCGTCGCGGCGGGTCCAGAAAACCGTTGCCCGGAGGGTCAGCAATTCGACGCGCGGGAAAACCGCTGCGTCGCGGCGGCGCCGGAGAACCGCTGTCCGCAAGGCCAGCAATTCGACGAGCGGGAGCGTCGCTGTGTCGCGGCGGGGCCGGAGAACCGCTGTCCGCAGGGCCAGGTATTTATCCCGCTGGAGAATCGCTGCGTGGCCGCCCATTAGCATCATAGGCTGTTGGCCCGCCGCTGGATGCATCTCGATTGAGGTAACCGGCCGGCACGGCCATCATGGCCGCTCCGCGCCGCCCGCAAGGGGATGCGTCAGCCGAGCGCGTAATCGTAGCGGATAAAGCCGGTGAACTTCGCCAGCCGGTCGTAGAGCCGCCGCGCGGTGGCGTTGTCCTCCTTGGTCGTCCAATAGAGGCGCAGGCAATCGCGCTCCCGCGCGACCTGGCCGACCCGCTCGATCAGCGCCCGGCCGGCGCCCGCGCCGCGCACACTGGCATCGACGAACAGATCCTGCAGATAGCACACCTGCTTTGGCGACTAGGCGTGGTCGTGGAACAGATAGTGAGTGATGCCGACCAGCGGCGCCTCTGCGTCGCCGAGCCGCGCGCCGAAGCCGTAGAGGGCTTTCGCCTCCATCAGCCGCTGCCAAGTCAGGTCGTAGATCGCTTCCGGCAGGCTCGTCTCATAGAAATCGAGATAGCCTCGCCACAGCTGGCCCCAAGGCTGCCGGTCCGTCGCGCGCAATTCGGTGACGACAATGTCGCTCATCTCTTGCCTCCTGCCCCGGAGTCGAAGCATATCGGATCAGGGCACAGCTCGGGGGGACCGATGCTGATCTTTCGCCAGCTGTTCGATCCGCAATCCTCGACCTACACCTATCTGCTCGGTGATAGCGAGAGCCGCGCCGCGGTACTGATCGACCCGGTCTTCGAGCAGGTGCGCCGCGACGCCGCGCTGATCGACGAGCTCGGTCTCAAATTGATCGCGACGCTCGAAACCCACGTCCATGCCGACCACGTCACCGGGGCCTGGCTTATGAAGCAGCGCACCGGCAGCAAGATCATGCTCGCGAAATCGTCCGGCGCCCAGGGCGCCGACCGCTATCTGGTGCAGGACGACGTCATCGCGTTTGGCGGCCGGCGCCTCCTCGTCCGCGCTACTCCCGGCCATACCGGTGGCTGTCTCACCTATGTGCTCGACGACAGCTCAATGGCGTTCACCGGCGATTGTCTCCTGATCCGCGGCAGCGGTCGCACCGATTTCCAGGAGGGCGACGCGGCGGCGATGTACCGCTCGGTGCGCGAGCAGATTTTCGCGCTGCCCAACGATTGTCTCCTCTACCCGGCGCACGATTACCGCGGCCTGACGGTGACCAGCGTCGGCGAGGAGCGTCGCTACAACCCTAGGCTCGGCGGCGACATCGCGCTCGGCGACTTCGCCGGCTACATGAAGAACCTTCGCCTCGCGCATCCCAAGCTGCTCGAGGTCGCGGTGCCGGCCAATTTGCGCTGCGGCCGGCCGGAGGCTGATACCACCGGTCCAGGTGCCGATCCAAGCTGGGCGCATCTGCGCTACAGCTTCGCCGGCGTTTGGGAGATCGACCCGCACGGGCTGGAGGAGCACCAGGGTCCGGTGCAGATCCTCGATGTGCGCGAGGAGGACGAATTCAGCGGGCCGCTCGGTCATATCGAGGGCGCGGTGCTGATCCCTTTGGGCGAACTTGCCGCGCGCGCCGAGGAATTGGCGAAGGATCAGCCTATCGTCGCCGTATGCCGCGCCGGCAGCCGCTCGGCGCAGGCGACGGTGATCTTGCAGCAGGCCGGTTTTACCGATGTCGCCAATCTCAATGGCGGCATGTTGCGCTGGCGCGCGGAAGGCTACCCGGTCGAGGGCGGCAGCGCCTGATTTCGCGGCGGACGCCTAGTTGAGGGGGCCGTAGCCCTCGATGCTGACGCCGATCCACATCAGCACGATCAAGCTGAGCATCAGCACCCAGAGCACGGTCCGTCCCCGCGACGGAACGGGGATCAGGATCGCTGCGAGCATCAGCGCACCGGTAACGAGAAAAAGGGTCGTATCACTCATCTCGCGCCTGACAACCTTTACGGGTGCCCTATGTTTGCACCCTGTTGGTTAACAGCGGGTGAACTCGAATCGCGGTTGACGCTACTCGCCTGACAGCGTGCGCTCGGTTGGGACGAGGGCGATGATCTCGGCGTCGCGCGCGCCGATTTCGGCTTCGGCGCGTGGCAGCCGGGTCTGGGTCTCGACCGGCTTCAGTTCAGCGAGGGGCTCGCCGGTACCCTCGATCTCGAGCTCGTTGAAGCGCCGCGCCTGCGGCATCACCCGGCTTTCGAGGCTGCCGACCAGATCGTTGTAGCGCTTGACCGCGCCGTCGAGCCCGGCGCCGACCCCGGCGACATGGCTTCCCATCGTCGCCAGGCGGCGATAGAGCTCGCGGCCGAGGTCGCCGATATGTCGCGCGTTCTCGGCGATCTTCTCCTGGCGCCAGCCGATGGCGATTGCCTTCGCCAGCGCTATCAGGGTCGTCGGCGTCACGATCAGCACCTTGTTCTCGATCGCGTCCTCGAAGAGTTGCGGGTCGCGCTCGATCGCCGCCGCGTAAAAATTTTCGCCTGGTATGAACATCGCGACGAAATCGGGGGTGCAGGGCAACGCGTCCCAATACGCCTTGCCGGCGAGGAGCCGCATATGCGTGCGAAATTGCTTCGCGTGCAGCTCGAGATGCGCCTCCCGCGCGTCGTCGTCGGCCGCCTCGATCGCGTCGAGATAGGCGGCCATCGAGGTCTTGGCGTCGACGACGATGCGGCGCTCGCCGGGCAGGCGGATGATGACGTCGGGGCGCAGGCGGCCGTCGTCGCCGTCGATAGTCTGTTCCGGCAGGAAATCGACATGAGCCGACATGCCCGACAGCTCCATGACATTGTGGAGCTGGTGCTCACCCCAGCGACCGCGGGTCTTGGGCGCCGCCTGCAGCGCGTTGACCAACTTGCGGGTCTGCGCGCTGGCGTCGGCCTGCATCAAGACGAGCGCCTTCATCTCCTCCGATAGCCCGCCATAGGCCGCCGCGCGCGCCTTCTCGATCTCGGCGAGCCCGGCTTTATAGTCGTCCAAGGTCTTGCCAATTGGCGCGAGCAGCGCCGCGATGTCCTTCTGCCGCTGGTCAAGGGTCGCCGCAGCACCCTTGTGGTGCTTGTCGAACACCTCATTGGCGAGGCCGAGAAACGATTCTTGGCTCTGTTGCAACGCGTCGGCAGCGAGACCCTTCATGGTCTGCTCAAACTCGCCGTGGACCGTCGTCAATGTCGCGAGCCGCTCCCTATGCGCGTCGCGCTCGGCGGCGAGTTCGCGGCCGCGCAGCCACCACGCGATCCCGGCGCCCACGCCCAGCCCGACGAGCAGCAGCACCGACGCAAGAATTGCTTCCATCCGGCTTTCCCCAAAACCCGACAGATGGTTTGTCGTAGCGGTCAGATATACAAGGTTTTGTGTCGGGGTGCATCACTGCATACTTGTCCTTGCGTCCTTCGAGACGGCCGCTTCGCGTCCTCCTCAGGCTGAGGAGTGTCTGTTGGTGGCATTAAAGGCCCGCTTCATCCTGAGGTGCCTCGCCCAGCGAGGCCTCGAAGGACGCATGATCGCCATCCAGTTTCGGCGTAATCTCTCGTTATGGACTTCTCCCTTTCCGACGAGCAGCGCGCGTTCCAGGAGACGGCGCGCGAGTTTGCCTGCACCGAGTGGCTGCCGCACGCGCCGGGCTGGGACAAGCGCGAGGAGTTTCCGGTCGCGGCGCTGCGCGCGGCGGCGGCGCTTGGCTTTGCTGGCATCTACGTCAAGGAGGAGTTCGGCGGCAGCGCGCTGACCCGGCTCGACGCGGCGCTGATCTTCGAGGAACTGGCAACCGCCTGCGCCTCGACCGCCGCGTACCTATCGATCCACAACATGGCGGCGTGGGTGATCGACCATTTTGGCGACCGGCATCAGCGCGCGCGCTTTCTGCCGAAGCTGATGTCGATGGAGCATTTTGCCAGCTATTGCCTGACCGAGCCGGACAGCGGCTCGGACGCGGCGGCGCTGGCCACGAGCGCGCGGCGCGATGGCGACGGTTATGTGCTGAACGGGTCGAAGGCGTTCATCTCGGGTGGCGGGTCGAGCGACATCTACGTCGCGATGGTGCGCACCGGCGAGAGCGGGCCGAAGGGCATCTCCTGCGTCGTCGTCGAGAAGGGCGCGAAGGGCCTCTCGTTTGGCAAGCACGAGGAAAAGCTTGGCTGGCATTCGCAGCCGACCGCCGCGGTCCTCTTCGAGGATTGCCGCGTGCCGGTTGCCAACCGCATCGGCAAGGAGGGCGACGGGTTCACCATCGCGATGATGGGGTTGGACGGCGGCCGGCTCAATATCGGCGCCTGCTCGCTGGGTGGCGCCCGCGCCTCGTTCGAGGCGGCGCGCGATTACATGCTGGAGCGGCGCCAGTTCGGCCAGCGCCTCGCCGATTTCCAGGCGCTGCAATTCAAGCTCGCCGACATGGCGACCGAGTTGGAGGCGGCGCGGCTTCTCCTCTGGCGCGCGGCATTGAGCCTCGACAAGGGCGACCCGCAGGCGACCTTGCACTGCGCGATGGCCAAGCGTCTCGCCACCGATGCCGGGTTTCATGTCGCGAACGAGGCGCTGCAGCTGCACGGCGGCTACGGCTACCTCAAGGATTTCCCGATCGAGCGCTACCTGCGCGATTTGCGCGTGCACCAGATCCTCGAAGGCACCAACGAGATCATGCGGGTCATCATCGCCCGGCATTTATTGCGGCAGTAAGCCTCGGCGCGCGCTGGTTTTTGCGCGGACGCCGTGCCAGGATGCCGCGAGAGGCAAGAAAGTTCTCATGGGGGAAACGATGACCCGGAAGCGGCCGGCCTGGCTCCTGGCACTGGCGTTCGTCTTCGGCCTGGCGGCATCGACCGCCGTGCTCGCGCAAGACAAGCCGCCGATCACGATCGGTTGCGGCATGGCGCTGACCGGCGGGCTCGCCGGCGGCGGCAAGGGCGCGCTGTTGGCGATGCAGATCTGGACGGACGAGATCAATGCCAAGGGCGGGCTGTTGGGCCGGCCGGTCAAGCTCACCTGCTTCGACGACCAGAGCAAACCGGATACCGTACCGGCGCTCTACGAGAAGCTGATCAGCGTCGACAAGGTTGACTTCATCGTTTCGGGCTATGGCACCAACCAGATCGCCCCGGCGATGCCGATCGCGATGCAGCACGACAAACTGTTCTTCGGGCTGTTCGGCCTCGCGGTGAACAGCGAATTCCACTACCCGAAATACTTCTCGATGCTGCCGAGCGGCCCCGATCCGAAACACTCCTTCGCCGAGCCGTTCTTCAAGATCGCGCTGGCGGCCAACCCCAAGCCGAAGAAGCTGGCGCTGCTCGCCGAGGATTCCGAATTCCCGAAGAATGCCTCCGAGGGCATCCACGACATCGCCAAGGATAACGGGCTCGATATCGTCTATGACAAGACCTACCCGCCGGGGACGCCCGACTTTACCCCGATCGTCCATGCGATTCAGGCGACCAGCCCGGACATGGTGTTCGTCGCCTCCTATCCGCCGGGCTCGATCGGCATGCTCCGCGCCGCGACCGAGGCCGGGCTCAAGACCCGGTTCTTCGGCGGCGGCATGGTCGGGCTGCAATTCACCCCGGTGAAGCTGCAATTCGGGCCCAAGCTCAACGGCATCGTCGATTACGACTGGTGGATCCCGTCGCAGACGATGCAGTTCCCCGGCATCCTCGATTTCCTCAAGACCTATCAGGCCAAGGCCGGCGAGGCCGGGGTCGATCCGCTCGGCTGGTACCTGCCGCCGTTTGCCTACGCCTATCTCGAAATCCTCGGCGATGCGATCGCGGCGACCAAGTCGCTCGACCAGAACGTCGTCGCCGACTACATGCACAAGAACACGTTCAAGACGATCGTCGGCGACATTGCCTTTGGCCCCGATGGCGAGTGGACCAAGCCGCGCGTGATCGAGGTGCAGTGGCAGGGGATCAAGGGCAATACAATCGACGACTTCAAGGACACCAAGACCGAGGTCATCCTCACTCCCGACGAGTACAAGACCGGGACGGCGGTCGAGCCCTACGACCCGACGAAGTAGGTGCCATAAGCTGCCTTGCGGGTAGTGTTTCAGTTTGAATTTCGCCTACCGGCTCAAAGCTATCCGTCACGGCCGCGCTAACGTCGGTCGGATAAGCGAGTGACGACGGACTGCTTCGACTATCTTAAGTCGAATTGATAGGCTCACCCGCGCCGCATGGCCGCCCCGTCCACGATCCGCATTTTTATCTCGTCGCCAGCCGACGTGCGACCGGAGCGGCTGAAGGCCGAGCAGATTATCGCTCGGCTCAATCGCGAGTTCGCCTATCACTTCCGCGTCGAAGCTGTGCTGTGGGAACGCGAGCCGCTTGTTGCGGCGCACCACTTCCAAGACCCGGAAAACATCCCGCAGCCGCGCGGCATGGATATCGTCGTCGTGATCCTGTGGTCGCGGCTCGGAGTGCCGTTGCCCGCGGACCGGTTTCGCGGCGCGATCTCGGGTGGGCCGGTCACCGGCACCGAGTGGGAGTTCGAGGACGCGCTCGCCGGCGCGCGCGCCACCGGTGGCATCCCCGATCTGCTGCTCTACCGCAAAACGGCGGACCCGGTCAGCAGCCTCGGCGACCGCTCGGCGTTACAGCAGCGCCTCGAACAGCTCGACATGGTCGAAACTTTTATCTCGCGCTGGTTCCGCGGCGCCGACGAACAGAGTTTTACCGCCGCCTCACACAGCTTTGCGACCGCGACGGAGTTCGAGGAGAGGCTTTACGAGCATTTGCGGGCGCTCCTTGAACGGCGCGCCGGCGCGGCGGCGGAAGGGACTGCGATCCGCTGGCACGAGGCGCCGTACCGTGGCCTCCTATCGTTCGATTTCGAGCACGCACCGGTATTCTTCGGCCGCACCCGCGCGCGCAATGAGCTGCGCGAATTGCTGGCACGGCGCGAGGCGGCCGGCTGCGCCTTCGTGCTGGTCCTGGGGGCTAGCGGCTCGGGCAAATCGTCGCTGGTTAAGGCCGGGCTGCTGCCCGATCTGATGCTCCCCGGCATGATCGGCCGGGTCGGGCTGGTCCGCTGGGGGGTGCTGCGGCCGTCCGACGCCAGCGGCGACCGGCTCGACGGGCTCGCGGCGGCAATCCTGTCGGCGACGGCGCTGCCGGAGCTGGCGGGCTTGCATTACACGCCGGAGCAGCTCGGCGCATTGCTGCGCGACGCGCCGGGACAAGCGGCCCTGCCGATCCGTCAGGGGTTGGCGGCGGCTGGCGCGGCGGCCGGGCTCACCGAAGCCGGCGAGCCGCGCCTCGCATTGGTCATCGACCAGCTTGAGGAGCTGTTCACGATTGAAGGCCTCGGCCAGACGGAGCGCGAGGCCTTCGTCGCGGCGCTGGAGGCGCTGGCGAAGAGCGGCGTCGTCTGGGTGATCGCGACGATGCGCAGCGACTTCTTCGACCGATTGGAGACGCTACCCGCTCTCGCGGCGCTGTCGACGGACGAGAAGCCATTCCTGCTACTGCCGCCCGATGATGCCGAAATCGGACAGATCATTCGCCAGCCGGCGTTGGAGGCGGGGCTCCGCTTCGAGGTCGATCCCGCCCATGGGCTTGGCGTTGACGAGATCATCCGCCAGGCGGCGGTACGGGAAAAGGGCGCGCTGCCACTGCTGTCGTTCCTGCTCGACCAGCTGTGGCGGCGGCGCACCGACGCCGGGGTGCTGACCTTTGCCGCCTATGAGGAGCTGGGCGGGTTGGAAGGCGCGATCGGCCGCCGCGCCGAGGAGGTGTTTCTCGACCAGCCCGATTCCGTGCAGAAAGAGCTGGTACCGGTGTTGCGCGCGTTGGTGACGGTGCGTGGCGGCACACCAACCTCGCGCGCGGCGCCGCTGTCGCTGTTTCGTGCCGGTTCGCCGCGGCGGGCATTGGTCGATACCTTCCTCGACCCCGCGGCTCGGCTGCTGGTCGCGGATGCTGACCCGAGTGGGGCGCAGCTTCGCTTGGCGCACGAAGCGTTGCTGACTCATTGGCCGCGGGCGCGCGACCAGGTCGCCGACGATGCCCGCGACCTGGAGTTACGCGGGCGGCTGGAGCAGGAGGCCGAGCGCTGGCGGATGGCGCCGCGCCGGGACAAGGTCCGGCGTGTCGCCGCCGGCCTGATGCTGGCGGAGGCGCGGGCGCTGGTCGCGCGCTGGGGTTCGGAACTGCCCGGCGAGGTGCGGGAGTTCGTCGTTGCATCCCGCCGCGCGGCCCGCCGCAAGCGGGTACGTCTGGTCGGAATGGTGACAGGAGCGGTGGTCGCCGTACCGCTCATCGCCGGCCTCATCTGGGCCGGGCTGGTGTGGCGGGGTGTGCGGGCGGTCGAGGCGGAGATGGCGTTCGTCCCTATCCCTGCCGGCTGCTTCGACATGGGCAGCCCCAACACCGAGAAGGAGCGCTCTCCCAACGAAGGACCGGTGCATCAGGTCTGCCCGAAAGCCTTCGAACTGGGCAAGTTCTCGGTGACGCAGTGGGAATGGCGCCAGGTGATGGTGTGGATCAATCCCAATCCATCGTTTTTTAAAGGGGACGACCGTCTGCCGGTCGAAACCGTGAGCTGGGACGATGCGCAAACCTTTGCCCGGCTGATGTCGTTTTTCGGCCGATACCGTTACCGGCTGCCAAGCGAGGCGGAATGGGAATACGCGGCGCGGGCTGGCACCACGACGGCGAGATATTGGGGAGAGCGCGCCGATGATGGCTGCGCCTACGAAAACATGGCGGATCTGAGTTTGTTGAAGCAACTTCCCGACGAGCCTGTCGCGAACTGCGATGACGGTTATATTCACACTGCGCCGGTTGGGTCGTTCAAGCCCAACCCCTGGGGGCTCTACGATATCCTGGGCAATGTCTCGGCATGGGTCGAGGATTGCTACGTCGACAACTACCGCGGCGCGCCAAAGGACGGCAGCGCGGTTACCACCCCCGATTGCGATGCCCGCGTGGTTCGCGGCGGTTCCTGGAGGTTTAATCCGCGCGGCGCGCGGGCGGCTTTTCGCTTCAGCGCGCCGGTGAACGCCCGCATCTTCAGGATTGGTGTTCGGCTCGTCAGGAGTGTTACACCTTGAAGCTGCTGTCTATTTGCCCCCAAAAAGTCCGTGCAGAGGACTGAGGAATCTTTTCCGAGAGGTCGCATGAAAAGGGTAATCGCATCTTTCGTCATTGGCATTGTGATGCTGTCAGCCACGTCGGGATGGGGGCTTGCACAGACGATCAAGATCGTCGCCTTCGGCGACAGTACGACAGCGGGATCGGGGAAGGCTCACGTATCGGGACTTTCCATCGGCGTTCCGATGTCGGAGGCCTACCCCGCGAAGCTTGAGAACGCTCTCCGCGCCAAAGGGTGGAATGTCACGGTGTCGAACCAAGGAGTGCCGGGGCAGACCGCGGGGGCGGCCGTCTACACCGTCGATATGCGCGTGCCGGCCGGCACCAATCTCACGATCGTTCGCTTTGGCGGGAATGATCGTTTCGCCGGACGGTCGCCGGCGGATATTGCGGCGAACCTCGGCGAGATTGTCGCGAAAGTTCGCGCCAAGGGCAGCGCGGTCATCCTCTCACGAATGTGGCCGCCGAAAGACGAGGCGGCGTTCTCGGGCCTGAGCCCAAGCGTGGACGCGTATGTCGATTGGTGGGGGGGCCTCGTGGCTAATGGAAAACCGCTTCCCCAATACGATTCCGGCGATGGTGAGCACGTCAACGCCGCCGCCACGGATATCGTTGTGGCGCGCGCGGTTCCTGATGTCGAACGGGTGCTGATGAAGTTGGGGTTCAAGCCGGGACACTGATCCTTGAGCCGCTCATGTCGTTGCCTCGCGCGGCTGCTTGACGGGGTTCGGGGTGCGCCGTACCGTCGCACCTTGAGCCTCGGGCGGGGCGACCCGCCATAAGCGACAGGAGCCGCCGCGTGAGCGCCCATCTAACCCCCGCTCAGATCAAGTCCCGGCTCGACCACCCGGTAATCGACGCCGACGGCCACTGGATCGAATGGGGGCCGGTGTTCCACGAACAGCTGCGCAAGGTCGGCGGCGATATCGCGGTCGAGGGTTTCAGCCGGGTCGCGGGAGGCACCGCCGACGTGCTGTCGATGACGGTCGAGGAGCGGCGCCGGCGGCGTATCAGCCAGGAGGCGTTTTGGCAGCACCCGGAGAAGAACACGCGCGACCGCGCCACCGCGATGTTCCCGGGCCTGCTTTACGAGCGCCTCGATGAATTGGGCCTCGATTTCGCGGTGATCTACCCGACCAATGGGCTGCGTGTGCCGCGGGTCGGCGACGGCGAGCGCCGCCGTGCCGCCTGTCACGCGTATAACGTCGTCACCGCCGAGTATTTCGACAAATACCGCGACCGGATGACCCCGGCGGCGATCATCCCGATGCACACGCCGGAGGAGGCAATCGCCGAACTCGAATTCGCCGTCAAACAGCTCGGCTACAAGGTGGCGATGTTCGGCAGCCTGATGGATCGCCCGATCAAGGCGGCCGGCAAGCTCGACGGCGAGGCGGCGCGTTTCGCGGTCTATGCCGACGTGATCGGCCTCGACAGCGAATACGATTACGATCCGGTCTGGGCCAAATGCCTGGAGCTCGGCATCGCTCCGTCATTCCATAGCGGCGCGCGCCGTGCCGGCCTTCGGCTGTCGCCGTCGAATTTCGTCTACAACCATATTGGCCATTTCGCCGCCGCCAACCATGCGGCCTGCAAGGCGATGTTCCTCGGCGGTGTGACGCGCCGGTTCCCCGGCCTCAATATTTCATTCCTCGAGGGCGGCTCGGGCTGGGCCTGCATGCTCTACGGCGATCTCCTGTCGCATTGGGAAAAGCGCCGCCGCGCCGGCCTCGAGGAGACCGACCCGCGCAACCTCGACCGAGGCATGCTGACGGAGTTGGCCGAAAAATACGGCGGCAGCGCTTTTGTTTCAGCCTTGAAGGAGCGTGACGGCTGGCCGATCCCCGGCGAGGAGAAGCGCACCGGCGGGGTCGCCGATCTCGACGATTATTCGGCCTGCAAGATTACCCGCAAGGAGGACTGGCACGATCTCTATGTCGAGCCGTTCTACTTCGGCTGCGAGGCCGACGATCCGTCGAACATCTGGGCGTTCAATGCCACGGCCAACCCACTGGGAGCCCGGCTCAACGCGATCTTCAGCTCGGATATCGGCCATTTCGACGTGCCCGACATGAGGGATGTCCTGCCCGAGGCCTATGAGATGGTCGAGAAGGGGCTCGCCAGCGCCGCCGACTTCCGCGACTTCACCTTTGCTAACGTGGTACGCCTGTTCGGCCGGCAGAACCCGCGCTTCTTCGATGGCACCCGCGTCGCCAAAGAGGCGAAAGCAGTGCTGGCGGCGAGCGCGCCGGCCCGCGCCGCGGCAGAATAGAGTTCGCATCAACCCCGGCATCCGCCGGCATGGAAGAGGGAGGTCAGCATGGCGTCGTGGAAACTGATTTCGGCGGACTCCCATATCGTCGAGCCGCCGGATATGTATACCGGGCGCTTCTCGCCCAAGCTGCGGCAGCGGGCGCCGCACATGGAGCGGCGCAAGACCCCGTCCGGGCGCGAATTCGACGCCTGGATGCTCGAGGGTCAGCAGGTCGGCACGCTTGGCGCGCTGATCCAGGCCGGCCAGCGCTTCGAGGACCCCTCGCAGATCGATTTTCTCGGCGTCTGGGAGGATGTTCGCAAGGGCGCCTATACCGCCGATGCGATGCTGACTGAGAACGAGGAAGACGGCATCTGGGGTTCGGTGTTGCAGCCGAGCCAGGGTCTCTTCTGGTACCGCGTCCCGGACAGCGAGCTGCTGAGCGAGATCTGCCGCGTCTACAACGACTGGATCGCCGATTTCTGCAAGCCCCATCCCGACCGGCTGAAGGGCATCGCGATGCTCAATCTCGACGACCCCGACGCAGGCGCCAAGGAACTGGAGCGCGTCGCCAAGATGGGCCTGGTCGGCTCGTTCATCTCGGTCGCGCCGCAGCCGGATAAGCCGTATAGCAGCCCGATCTACGACAAGTTCTGGGCGACGGCGCAGGAGTTGAAGCACCCCCTGTTGATGCATATCGGCACCCCGCGCAACGGCGTCCCAGCCAACGAGTTCACCACCGACCTGACGGAGCTGACCGGCGCGGGCCGTTCGACCACCGATTACTGGGTGCGCTATTCGCTGGGCTCGATGCTGTTCGCCGGCGTATTCGACAAGTTCCCCGGCCTCAAGATCGGCTCCGTCGAGCACGAGGCGGCATGGATCCCGCATTGGCTGAAGCAGATGGACTTCACCTATGTCGAGCGGCCGGTCTTCACCAAGGGCTGGAAGTCGAGCCAAGGGTTCATGCCGAGCGACTACTGGAAGCAGAACATGTTCGTCGAGTTCATGGAGGACGATCTCGGCGTCCAGCTGCGCGACTATATCGGCGTCGAGAACATGCTGTGGGGCAGCGACTACCCGCATGCCGAGGCGACCTTCCCGCGCTCGCAGCAGTTCATCCAGCGCATGTTCAAGGGCGTCCCCGATGCCGATCTGCAAAAGATCACCTCGTCGAACGCCGCGAAGATGTTCGGCTTCGAGCTGAATTAGTCGGACAGCCCCTCACCCCAGCCCTCTCCCCGCTTGCGGGGAGAGGGAGCGCGCCGGAGGATATCCCTCGCCCCGTCTACGGGGAGAGGGTGCCGAACCCCGGACTTGATCCGGGGGAGGCGGGTGAGGGGCTCACTTTCTGAGACAGCAGCATGGAAGCAGGCTTTGTCGCCGTCGCCCAATTGGGCGACCTCGCGCCGGGCGAGATGAAATTCGTCGCGGTCGATCGCGAACGGATCGTCCTGGCCAATGTCGAGGGTAGTTTCTACGCACTGCGCGACGTGTGCGGCCACCGAAACGCGCCGCTATCGCGAGGGCGGCTCGACGGCTGCATCGTCGAATGTCCGCTGCATTTCGCGCAGTTCGACATCCGCACCGGCAAGTTTGTCGATGGGCCGTATTCGGCCGACGTGCCGGCCTACGAGGTCAGGGTCGAGGGCGACACGGTCTATCTGAAGCATTAAAGCGTCACCCTGCGCCGCTCGTCGGTGCCGTGATCGACATGAGGCGCACGGAGGCTGCTTGCAGACCCTGTGCGGAGGCTTTCTCGTACCACTCCCGAGCCGCGTCCGGGTCGGCCTCGGTGCCGCGACCGGCGGAAAGCAAGTCGCCAAGCATCATCTGCGCCTCGGCCATGCCCTGTTGCGCCGCCTTGTGGCACCAGGCGAGGGCTTCAGCGTCGTTACGCTCGCCGCCATCGCCCTTGGCCAGCATCACCGCCATGTTGAACTGGGCGATCCGGTCGCCCTGTTCGGCCGCGCGGCGATACCATTTGACCGCCTCCGCGAGATCGATTTTGACGCCGCGTCCGGTGCAGTAGAACACCGCGAGCTGGAATTGCGCGCCGGCATGGCCCTGCTCCGCCGCCTGGCGGTACCAGACTGCCGCCATCTCGTCGCTGTGCGGAATGACGTCGCCGCGTTGGTAGAGCCCGGCAAGTACCAGCTGAGCATCGAGATAACCGCCCTCCGCCGCAGTTCCGTAGAGGCACATGGCCTCGTCGCGCTGACCTTGCTGCAGGCGCAGGTGAGCGAGTTGCAGAAGGGCCGGGTTGTGGTTCCGCGCAGCCGCCTGGGACAGCAGCGCCTCTCCGTGCGCCGCATCCCGCTTCACGCCCTTTCCCTGCACATAGAGCACGCCCAGCGCCGTCATCGCGTCGAGATCGTCGGCGTCGACCGCGCGGGTCAACCAGGAGGTCGCGGACGCTGGGTCGGCAGGGACTCCTTCTCCGGCCAAATAAAGCTGGGCGAGCCGCACCTGCGCTTTGCTCATGCCCTGCTCGGCGGCTCGGCGCAGCCACTCGGCGGCGCGCGCCGTATCGCGGGTGACGCCGGTTCCGCCGAGGCAGAACGTGCCGATGTTGAACTGCGCCAGCGCGTGCCCCTGCTCGGCGGCGCGCTCGAACCATTTGGCGGCATCGCTGAGCCTCAGCGCCACGCCATCGCCGCGGGCATAGAACGTGCCGACGATGAACTGGGCCTCGGCCATACCGGAATCGGCAGCCCTCTGGTACCAGAGCCCGGACTCGTGCGGATTGGCGGTCGAACCCTGGCCGTTCCCATACATCTGGCCGAGCATCATCATCGCCGGGGTATGACCGTCGCGCGCTGACCGCCGGAAACAGGTCTCGGCGGTGATCAAGTTTTGCGCGACGCCGTCGCCGCGCAAGTTCAGTAGGCCCAGATTGTACCAGGCGCGCGCATTGCCCTTGTCGGCCGATTGCTGAAACAGCGCTGCGGCGGCGGCGGGATCGGCCGCCATCCCTTGCCCCGTCAGATGCATCAGGCCGAGCGCGAGCTGGGCGCCGTCATGGCCTTTCTCGGCGCCGATCCGGTGGTGCTCCGCCGCCGCCGCGAGATCGACCTTGACCCCGAAGCCATTGGCAAAGAGTACGCCAAGCCCGAAATGCGCCTCGGCATTGCCCTGCCGGGCGGCGCGCTCGTACCAAAGCCGCGCCTCCTGGTAATCGATCTCGCAGCCGACGCCTCGCGCATAGTAGCCGCCAACGGTTGCCTCGGCCTCTGGCAAGCCCTGGTTGGCGGCGGTAAGGCCCCAGTGCATCGCTGCCGCGTCGTCGCGGGTGACGGCGAGCCCGTTGGGAAAGAACAGCGCGAGGTTGCGGTCGGTCTCGGCTTTATCGCGACTTGAAGCCACCCGATACCACTCGCTGGTGCCGGCGATATTGGCGTCCTCGCGGCCGAATTGGTAGAGCAGGCTCAGCTGGTATTGCGCCTCTGCAAAATCCTGGTCCGCGGCCAGCCGGTACCACGCAAGCGCGTCGGCGATGTTGGGTGCGACCCCCTGTCCGCGCGCGTAAAGCTGCCCGAGCCGATATTGGGCCTCGCTGTTCCCTTCGTTGGCGGCGGCGAGCCAGGCCGAGAACGCGGCGGCATAGTCCTGCCGCTCGAAAGCTTCCATCGCGGCCGCAAGCGGGGTCGGCTGCTGCGGCGATATCTCTTGAGGCAGCGTCGGCGCAGGGGCGGAGAGGGGCACGGCCGCTTCCGTTTCGAACTCGATCACCTGTCCTGGGAACGAGACCAGCGGTTCCGGTTCGGGTTCCGTCAGGGCGGGCTCGGGGGCTTCTTGCGCGGCAACTGGCAACGAGATCAGCGCTTCCGGTTCGGGCTCCGCTGGCGTGGGCGCGGGGGCTTCTTGTGCGGCCACCGGCAGCGAAACCAGCGGCTCCGGTTCGGGTTTCGCCGGGGTGGGTTCGAGGCGTTCTCGCGCCGCCGCCGGCGCGGCGGCGATCGGTTCCGCAGCTTGCGGCTTTGGCGCGGGCGCAGCTACGCGCGGCGGCAACGCGACCGGGATGCGGCGCGCCGGCGGGAGCCTTGGGAACCTGCGCGGCTCCGTTGGTATCGTGGGCAGGACCGGCGTCTCCGGCTGAATCGCCGGCGGTTTGGCACTCTCAAGCGCGATGACCTGCCCGGAAATCTGTGTTTCTACCGGGAGCAAAACCTCGCCGGAAGCATGGCCATTGACCGCATTGATAGGCTCGGTGTCGGCCGGCAGTTCACTCTCGGCGACACCTTGTCCATTGGAGGTGGGGGGCGGCGTCTCGGGCGATGCCGCTCGGCGGGCGCCCTGCACGGCGAGAAAGCGCCGCGCGAGATCCTCGATATCGTCGAGCTCCCGCGCTATCAAGGCTCGCGCATGGATTGACTGGCGCCGCTCACCACGCCGCCGACCAGGTAGGTGAACAGTGAGCGCGTGCCGACGTGGATGTCTCCAGTGAGGGTCATCCCAGGCACCAGGCGGAAGCTGCTCGGGACGTTGCGTAGTGCCACAGGGTCGAGCGTGACGCGGACCTTGTAATAGGCCTCGGCCGGCTGGCCGTTATCGTCGGTGGTGAACGCGCCTTCGCTGATCGACCGCACCTTGCCTTCGGCGGTACCGTGTTCGATGAAGTTGAACGGGACGAGCTTGACCGTGGTCGTGTCGCCGACACGGATGAAGCCGATATCGCGCGCGGCGATGTGCAGCTCGGCCTCGAGCGGCGATTTTAGCGGCGCCAGATAAAGCAACGGCTCACCCTGGTTCATCACCGAGGCCGATGACAGCTTGGCGAGCTTCAGCACCATCGCGTTCTCGGGCGCCAGGAGCCGCACCAACTCCATGTGTTTAGAAGCTTTGGTGAGCTGCTCAAGCGCATTGTCGCGGTCGCCCTGAGCCTTTACTAGCTCCTGACTGATCTGGGCATACCATTGCTGGATATAGGCATCGCGCGTCGCAGTGGTCGAATCGAGCTGGTGCTGTGCTTCCTGCATCGCGTTGCGATCGAATTCGAGGGCGCGCTGGATCTCGAGCTTCTGGTCGGTCGCGGTCAACAGATTGAGGCGGCTGCCGACCTGGGCGGCGGCCAGGGTCGCCCGCATGTTCTCGATCTCCTGCGAGATCTTGGCGCGGTCGCCATAGCGTGCGGCATCGGCCTGGTATTTCAGCATCGTCGCCGTGTACTGCGCGACTTGTTCGTTGTAGCTGCGCACCTGCGCGTCGTATTGCGACTTGCGCTGCAAATAGTAGTCGCGCTGCATCGCGATATAGGTGTTGGCGATCGTGTCCGTCACCGGCGCCATGTCGAACGGCTTTTGCGCCAATTCAGCCTGGCAGCGGGCGATCGCGGCGTTGAGATTGGCGACTTGTGCCTTCAAGGTGCCGACATCGGCGGTGGTGAAGGTTGGGTCGAGGGTCGCCAGCAGCTCGCCTTGTTTGACGATCTGGCCCTCATGCACGTCGAGCGACTTGATGATCGACTGGTCGAGCGCGCCGAGCACGATGGTGGGCTCGACCGTGACCATCGAGCCGGCGCTTGAGCTGGCCACCCGGTCGACGCGCATTGTCAGCGTGATCAGGGTCAGGCTGAGGAACATGCCAAGCAGCACGAACAGCGTGATGCGGGCCTGCACCGGTTCCGGGCTCGCGAGGATTTCAGCCGTCTCCGACTGAAAGACCCGAACCTCGCGGTTGGGGTCCGGGCTAGGCGGTGTTTGCAGGACGGAAAGAAATGACTTCATGCGAGGGCCTGGGCAGGAGGTGCTGGTGCTGCTGGTGCCAAAGATTGCCGTAGATGTCGCAGCGCTCGATCAGCTCGCTGTGCGGACCGATGTCGTAGACCCGCCCTCGCTCCAAGACGAGGATCGCGTCGGCAGCGACCAACGATGACAGCCGGTGTGAAATGACGATCAGAGTGCGGCCTTCGGCGATGCGCATCAGATTGGCGTTGACGATCGCCTCGCTCTCGGCGTCGAGCGCGCTCGTCGCCTCGTCGAGGATCAGGATGCGCGGGTTGGTGATCAGCGCCCGGGCGATCGCCAGACGCTGCCGCTGTCCGCCGGACAGGTTGGGCGAGCCCTCGTAGATAAAGGTGTCGTAGCCGCGCTGCAGCCGCTCGATGAACTCCTCGGCGCCGGCGAGCCGCGCCGCCATGACGACTTCTTCGAAACTCGCATCGGGCTTGCCGGCGGCAATGGTGTCGCGGATCGTGCCGCTAAACAGGAAGTTCTCCTGCATCACCACGCCGAAGCTGCCACGCAGGTGGTCGATGTCGTATTGGCGCAGATCGACGCCGTCGACCTTGATGAGGCCCTCGTAATTGCTGTGGAACAGCTGGAGGAGCCGGGTGACGGTGGTCTTGCCGGAGCCACTGCGGCCCATGATCCCGAAGACCGAGCCCTCGGGGATGGCGAACGACACGTCGTCGAGCGCCGGGGCCGAGGTGCCCACGTAGCGGAAGCGCACCCCGGCGAACTCGACGCGGCCGACAACCGGGGTGCGGATACCGCTCTTCGCATGGCCTTCCTCGGATGGCTGGTTGACGAGCTTGCCGATGACCGCCACCGCCAGCCGCACCTCGTCGTATTGGGTGATCATCTGCGCCAGCTGGACAAGCGGTTGGGCGACGCGCTGGGTTAGCATCATGAAGGCGATCAGCGCGCCGACATAAACCTGCTCCTTGGTGTAGATCGCCATGAAGACCGCGAGCGCAAACACGCCGCTGGTCATGATCCGCTCGAGCGGGGTGACGACGGTCTGCACGACATTGCCGGTTCGCCCCTCGTCGAAGCGAAGCCGCGCCGCTTTCGCGACCTTGATATCCCAGTCGTGGCGGCGGCGGGCGTCGAGCGCCAGCGCCTTTACCGTGCGGATGCCATGCAGCGTCTCAACGAGAAAGGCGCCCTTTTCACCTTCTGCCGCGAAGACCGCGGTGCTGCGCCGTCGCACCGCCGGCAGCCGGATGATGATCCAGCCGCAGATCAAGCCGGCGAAGGCGAGGACGAAGAACGTCAGCAGCGGGCTGAAGAAGAACATGATCGGCAGAAATACGACCAGAACGATCGAATCGAGCACAGTGCCGAACATCTGCCCGGTGAGGAAATTGCGGATGCGGTGCATCTCGCCCATGTCGCGCGTGATCTCACCGACCGGCATGCGTTCGAAAAAGTCGATCGGCAGATTGATGACCTTGTCGAACATGTAGGTCGACAGCTTGGCGTCGACGCGCTGGGTGACGTGCAGCACCAAATAGCGGCGCAGATAACCGAAGGCGGTTTCGAAGCCGACCAGCACCAGCATCGCGACGCACAGCACCGCGAAGGTATCGACGCTGCCGTAATTGAGCACCCGATCGATCAGGAGCCGCCAGAACATGATCGGCGCGATCGCCAGGAGGCTCAACGTGAACGCGGCGATGCCGATATCGCGGGCGATGCGGCGGTCGCGCAATAGCTGGCTGACGAGCAGCCATATCCCGAACGGCTGATCTTCGTCGCGCAGATTGTAGTCGCGCTTGAACAAGAGGACGTCGCCGGTCCAGGCCGAAGCGAACCGCTGTTCGTCGAGGATGAGGGGAGCGTCCTCGTGCGCGTTCGGGTCCTGCAGGACGACGGTAGACGACTGCCCGCCGGCATTGACGTGGCGCAGCACCATTGCGTTGCCGTTGCGCAGCAGCACGATCGCCGGAAGCGCTTTGCCGAGCGCGGCCAGCTCAGCCCATGTGAGCCTGACGCTGGTCGCGCGCAGACCCGAGGCGTGAGCGATGTTGATGAGCTGTGCGACTGACGGCTGCCCGGGTTCGAGTAGATGGTCGTGAACGAGCTGTGGGACGGCGAGCTGAAGTCCGCAATGACGGGCGACGATGACGAGTGAGCCGAGCAGCGACAGCCCGGACACGGCCGCGCCATCGCCTTGCGGTCCTTCGGTCGGGCCTGGTATGACGGAAACCATTACCTTCTCCCGGTCGGCGTATCGCCGCCGTAACGGCCGATGCCCACTATCCGACAACCGTGTCGCTGACAAAGCGATAACCGCTGCGGAATTCCGTTTTTATCAAATGTTGGGTGGGTTCGCCAATCGAGCGCAGCTTGGTGCGCAGCCGGTTGACCACGACGTCGATCGCCCGGTCCGTGGCCGGCCGATGCTTGCCGTAGAGGGCTTCGGCAAGCGCGGGGCGGGATTGGGTCTCCCACGGGTTGGTGGCGAAATGGGTTAAGAGGCGGCCCTCCGCTGTGGTGAGGCGAACCTTGCTGCCGTCGGGAGCGAGGATGAGGTTCTGGTGCGGTTTGAAAGTTACCCCGGCGAAGCTCAGCATCTCGGCCGCGCGCGTCGGCTGCGGGATCGCCTGGCTGTTGACGCGCACGATCTGCTGCAACACCTCGTTCAGCTTCACGACATCGACCGGGGTGGCGATGCACTCGGCGGCGCCGGCGATACGGTAGTCCCTTTCGCGTTCCCCATCCGGCTCGCACACGACGAGGATCGGCACGCTGCTCTGTCGGCGAATCTTCAGGATCATGCCGGCGCCGCTGCCATTGGCGCGGCTAAGATCGACCACCACGACATCGGGCTTGGCCTCGCGCAAAAGATGGAAAAATCGGTCTTCCAGCGCGACGGGCTCGGCCTCAATATTGCGGTCTTCTCCTCCAGGGATGGAGAAGTCTTCCCGGGCTATTATGATCGTCGTCGCTGCTGGCATCTTTACGGCTCTGCGTCACTCGTACCGGCTGAAGATGACGACTGGATTAAACCCATCCGCCCGCCGCTTCCGGCTGTGTCGCTGGGGGTAGGCGACGTCATGGCGATTTGAATGACGCTCCGAACGAGTTAAGTAAGTCCGCGCTACTCAATCCGTAATGGGCTCATTTCGACTGGGTCGCGAAGGTTTGAAACAATTTAGAACGAATTAACACAAATTTCATAGTTAAACGACCTAGCGCTGATCGCGCCGGGTTCTAGCATCGGGGAGAGCGGCTGTCCGCAATGCTCGATACGTCTCGGGAATCTTTGGCGGATTGCCCGATCAGCCGGTGGCGGCGAGCCGCAGAGACGATCTCTTGCCACGGCCTGCCAGCCGCCGCATCAGCCTGAGATAGGCCGGCAAGCACACGGTCTTGAGGTCGTAGCGTTCAACCACGGTGCGCCGCGCATTGGTGCGGATCTGCTCGTGGCGTTCCGGATGGGCAAGCGCCTCGCATAGCCGGTCGGCCATGGCGTCGCCATCGAAGAAATCGACCAGATGCCCGTTCTCGCCGTCGCGAACCACCTCCTCGACCGGCGCGGTGCGCGAGGCGATGACCGCGCATTCCGCCGCCATCGCCTCCAGCAGCGACCACGACAGGACGAAAGGATAGGTCAAATAAAGATGCGCCGACGAAATCCGCAGCATCGCCAGATATTGCGCGTAGGGCAGCCGCCCGAGGAAGTGGATGCGGTTGGGGTCGAGCTGGCCGTCGAGCTCGGCCATCATCTGCTGACGCCAACTCGTGGCGCGCGTCGGACCACGCCCGTAGCTGACCCCATTGCCGCCAACGATCAGCACCCGCGCTGTCGGATGCCGGGCGAAGAGCTTCGGGAGCATCCGCATCATCACGTGGAAGCCGCGATAGGGTTCGAGGTTGCGTGCGCTGTAGGTGACCACGGGGTCGCGCCGCGACAGCATCAATCCGCCGGCGAGCCACAGCTGTGTCGTCGGGTCGGGGCGGATGAGCTCAGTGTCGATCCCTTCATGGATGACGCTGATCCCCCGGCGATAGCGCTCGGGGTACTGGTTTCGCTGGAACTCGGTGGGTGTTTGCCCCCAGTCAGCAGTTTCGAGGCCCAACAGATTGACCGCGTTGCGGGTGCGCATCCGCATGCGGTCGGTGTCGCTCGGCGGGAATTCTGGGTCGAAATCGAGGTCGCTGTCGCGGGCGTGGTAGAAGAACTCGAAATAGCCGAGCAGCGGCACCTGCGGCCAGCAATCCTTGACATAAAGGATCTCGCCCCAGCCGTTGTGGCCGACCACCAGATCGGGGGTGAAGCCTTCCCGCTTCAGCCCTTCACAAATTCGGACCACGGCGAGGCCGTTCTCGACCGCGGTGTCGAAATCGCGAGTAAAGGCATGCGAGCCTTGCGGCGCCGGTTGGGGTGCGTAGACGATCTTGCGCACCCCAGGCAGCTCGTGCTCGCGCTGCTGGGTGATGAACACCACCGTGTCGCCGTTCTCGACGAGGTGGCGAGCGGCATGGACGAACTGGCCGGGGAAATTCTGATGGATGAACAGCCAGTTCATCACCCGCCATCCGCGCGATGCGTCACGCTCGCGAATTCCGTTTGTTCGCGCGCGCCCACAGCGCGAACCCGTCGCGGGTAACGGCGATCTCGGCGAACCCCGCCGCGGCGAGAAGTTGGTTTAGCGTGCGCGCGGTAAAACCGGTCTTGTGCGCCATATGGAGATTGCCCTGGGCGAGCGAGGCGCTGTGTCCAAAAATCATGTCGAGCGGCGAGATCGGCCCGCTCGGCGACAGATACGCCTCGTCTTCGAGCTCGTCGGCCGCGACCAGCTCGGCGATCTTCTGCAAATCGGGCATGGTCAAGAGCAGCGTCCCGCCAGGGCGCAGCACGCGCAGGAATTCAGCCAACGCCACCGGGACTTCATGCCGGTGTAGATGCTCTAGATTGTGCGACGACCAGATCGCGTCGATCGACCCGCCGGCCAGCGGCTTCATGTCGATCATCGAGCAGACGATGTCGGGGTTGACCGCCGGATCGATGTCGAGGCGCAGCTCGCGCCACTCGTTGCTCTGGAATGACGGATGCAGACGCTGTCCGACAAAGCCGCAGCCGACATTGAGCACGACCTTCGGCGGGCCGGCGGCCGCGCCTGACGCGCTCGGGCTATCGTTATCGGCAAATCCGGAGAACTGATCGCTCACGCGGGATGCCTCGCGCCATGCCCGCTTGACCGCGGAGGGCCTGATCTCATGCCGGCACTCCTTAACAAACCCTCAGCATGCTTGCTACCCGCTTGTGGCCGTGCCGTGCCGTTCTGCTTGACGGCTCGCCTGCCAGCATTACATGTGAGGTTCCCGGGAGGCCTTGCCACCCGTAGCTCGGCTCCCGCGACCGATGGTTTCAGCTTCCGACAGCACCTGGCATGGCACGACGATCCTTTGCTTGCGCAAGGGCAACGAGGTCGTGGTCGCCGGCGACGGTCAGGTGACGATGGGCCAGACGATCGTCAAATCGAACGCCAAGAAGCTGCGCCGGTTGGGCGGGGGATCTGTCATTGCCGGTTTCGCCGGCGCCACCGCCGATGCGATCGCCCTCTTCGAGCGGCTTGATGCCAAGCTCGAGCAGCATTCGGGGCAATTGACCCGCGCCTGCGTCGAGCTGACCAAGGATTGGCGCACCGACCGCTATCTGCGCCGCCTCGAGGCGATGATGGCGGTCGCCGACAAGACCGTATCGTTAATCCTTTCCGGCACCGGCGACGTGTTGGAACCCGAGGACGGCATCATTGGGATTGGCTCGGGCGGTGGCTACGCGCTCGCTGCGGCGCGGGCTCTCATCGGCATCGACGGGCTCGACGCCGAGACGGTGGCGCGGCGGGCGATGGCGATCGCCGCCGGCATCTGCGTCTATACGAACGACACGGTCAGCCTCGAAAAGCTGACTCTCTGATGGCAATGACCTCGTTTAGCCCGCGCGAGATCGTTTCCGAGCTTGACCGCTACATCGTCGGCCAGAACGACGCCAAGCGCGCTGTCGCGATCGCCTTGCGCAACCGCTGGCGCCGTCAGCAGCTTTCCGACGATTTACGCGAGGAAGTGCTGCCCAAGAACATCCTGATGATCGGCCCCACCGGCTGCGGCAAGACCGAGATCGCCCGCCGTCTCGCGCGCCTCGCGCAGGCGCCGTTCATCAAGGTCGAGGCGACCAAGTTCACCGAGGTCGGCTATGTCGGCCGCGATGTCGAACAGATCGCTCGCGACCTGCTCGAGATTGCCATCTCGATGACCCGCGAGCGGCTGCGCAAGGAAGTCACCCCCAAGGCCGAGATGGCCGCCGAGGAGCGGGTGCTCGACGCTCTCGTCGGCACCAATGCCAGCGCCGATACGCGGCAGAAATTCCGCAAGATGCTGCGCGAGGGTACGCTCGACGACCGCGAGATCGAGATCACGGTCCAGGAAAGCGCCGCGCCGCAAATGCCGACCTTCGAGATCCCCGGCATGCCCGGCGCGCAGATGGGCATGCTCAATCTCGGCGACATCTTCGGCAAGGCGTTCGGGCAGCGCGCGGCGCCGCGCAAGTTTTCCGTCGCCGACAGCTATCGGGTGCTGATCGCCGAGGAAAGCGACAAGCTTCTCGACCAGGACGGCGTGGTGCGCGAGGCGATCGCCTCGGTCGAGGAGAATGGCATCGTCTTTCTCGACGAGATCGACAAGATCTGCGGCCGCAGCGAGCGCGGCGGCGGGGTCGGCGCCGCCGATGTCAGCCGCGAGGGGGTGCAGCGCGACCTCCTGCCGCTGATCGAGGGCACGACGGTCGCGACCAAGCACGGTCCGGTCAAGACCGACCACATCCTGTTCATCGCCTCGGGCGCGTTCCATCTGGCGAAGCCGTCAGACCTTTTGCCCGAGCTGCAGGGCCGGCTGCCGATCCGCGTCGAGCTCAAAGGCCTCGACCGGAACGATCTCTGCCGCATCCTCACCGAGCCGCAGGCGAGCCTCATCACCCAATACAAGGCGCTGTTGAAGACCGAGGGGGTCGAACTCGATTTTCGCCAAGACGCGATCGAGGAGATCGCCCTTTTGGCCGAGCAGATCAACAGCTCGATCGAGAATATCGGCGCGCGGCGGCTGCATACGATTTTGGAGCGCCTGCTCGAGGAAGTGAGCTTCACCGCCTCCGACCAGTCGGCGGGCACCGAGGTAGTGATCGACGCCGCTTACGTGCAGGAACGCGTCGGCAGCCTCGCCAAGGACAGCGACCTGTCGCGGTTCATCCTCTAGCCGTTCGGTTGATCCCGTCGTTGCCGATGGTGATTACTGATCCGTCCCGAGCCGATCTTGTCCGTCGTGCCCTATGGCTCGAATGGCTGACAGTGGCATGGATGGCGGTCGAAGCCGCCGTAGCCATCGGATCCGGCATCCGGGCCGGCAGCCTTTCCCTCATCGCGTTTGGTGCGGACAGCATCATCGAGCTTGCCTCCGCCGGTGTGCTGCTGTGGCGGCTGCGGGTTGAGGTTCAGCTGGGCGATCGGTTCTCGGAGGCAACCGAACGGCGCGCCAGCAAGATCGCCGGGGCGCTGTTGTTCGCCCTCGCGGCCTACGTGGTGGTGACCGCCGCATACGGCTTGTGGCGGCAGGAAGGTCAGCAGTTTTCGACTCCTGGACTGATTGTCACGGCCCTGGCGATCCCGACGATGTACGCGCTCGCCAAGACGAAAATTCGTGTCGCCGATCAAATCGGTAGCCGTGCGTTGCGAGCCGATGCCGTCGAGTCGATTACCTGCGGCTACCTCGCCGTCGTCGTGCTTATCGGTTTGTTGGCCCAGCTCCTCGTCGGCGTTTGGTGGATCGACAGCGTCACGTCACTTGCGCTTGTTTGGTTTCTCGTCAAAGAAGGCCGCGAAGCTTGGCAATGCGAAGGGGCCGAGGACGAGGATTAGGTTCGCGCCGGGAAATCCCCTTTATGCCTGCCGCGCCTTCGCGATTTCGAAATATCGGCGCGCGATGATTTGGCCTATACCGGAAATCGATGGATCGGCTGGCGCACGGCGGCGTTTCGCGGCTGACCCATCCGCCGGGCGCGGACCCGAAATCGCGCGTCATCGCCCGAATGCCGGTCGGAGGGAGGAGAAGCACGTGCTATCCGCGGATCGCAACCAGGAACGGCTCGCCCGGCGCACTATCGCGCTGGTGCTTGCCGGCGGCCGCGGCAGTCGGCTGCATCAGCTGACCGACCGGCGCGCCAAACCGGCGGTGTTCTTCGGCGGCAAGTTCCGCATCATCGACTTCCCGATGTCGAACTGCATCAATTCCGGCATTCGTCGGATCGGCGTGCTGACCCAATACAAGGCGCACAGCCTGCTCCGCCACCTGCAGATGGGCTGGTCGTTCCTGCGCCCGGAGATGAACGAATTCCTCGATCTGCTACCGGCCCAGCAGCGGCTCGACGAGGCGACCTGGTATCGCGGCACGGCCGACGCGGTGTTCCAGAATTTCGACATCTTCCGCGCCGCCCGGCCGGAATACTTCATCGTGCTGGCCGGCGACCACGTCTACAAGATGGACTACTCCAACCTGCTCGCCGACCATGTCGGCCGCGGCAGCGACTGCACCGTCGCCTGCGTCGAGGTGCCGATCGCGCAGGCCAGTGATTTCGGGGTGATGACCGTCGACGATTCGATGCGCATCACCGATTTCCTCGAAAAGCCAAAGAACCCGGCGCCGATGACCGGCAAGCCCGACAAGGTGCTGGCGAGCATGGGCATCTACGTGTTCAGCGCCGACTTCCTCTATGCCGAGCTCGAGCGCGATGCGCGCGACGCGAAATCCTCGCGCGATTTCGGTAAGGACGTGATCCCGGACCTGGTCAGGCGTGGCCTCGCCGCCGCGCATCATTTCGAGGATAGCTGCGTCAAGACCACCCCCGACGCCGAACCCTATTGGCGCGACGTCGGCACGATCGACGCGTTCTGGGCCGCCAATCTCGACCTTGTTCAGCCGGTCCCCTCGCTCGACATCTACGACCCCAATTGGCCGATCTGGACCTACCAGCAACAATTGCCGCCGGCGAAATTCGTCTTCGACGACGACGACCGGCGCGGCATGGCGGTCGATTCGATGATAGCAGGCGGCTGCATCATCTCGGGGGCGCATGTCTCGCGCTCGCTGCTCTTCTCGAGCTGCCGGGTCAACTCGTATGCGCAAACGCGCGACGCGGTGGTGCTGCCCGAGGTCGAGATCGGCCGGCACGCCCGGCTCAACCGGGTCGTCGTCGACCGCGGCGTGCACATCCCCGAAGGGCTGGTGGTCGGCGAGAATCCGGCCTCCGACGCGCAGCGCTTTCACCGCAGCGAAGGCGGCATCACACTCGTTACGTCGGATATGGTCGCCGCTCTTGGCTAGCGCCCTTTTCTTAAACCTGAGGTAGCGGCGGTCTAGAAAATCCGCGCGGCGGTCGCGTGCTCGCGCAGGAACACCTGTGCGTCGCGCCCGATCTCGCGGGCGTCGCGGGCGGCATCGACAGCGTCGAGCAGCGCCTGTTCCTTGTCGAGGTAGGCCCCATACGTGGTGTTGTCGAGCCGCACGATCCAACGCATATCGCGGCCTTGCCAGCAAACATGGAATTCCATGACTTCCATCGTCGGGCGGCCTCCCCGCGGCTGTGTTACAGCCAGGTTACATTGCCAGCAGTATCACCAATACTGTCAACGAATTGAAGCCCGTTTTATTCTTAAATGTCACAAAATTAGGCGAAATCAGAGCCAAGCGCCGCTTTCTCGGGCAGGTGTGGCGCGCGTGCATCGCCCAAGCCAAGGAAATCCCTTGCTCCGTCCGGATCGAGCGGCGAGTCTGTCGGGCGGCGTGACAGGGCGGTTCTGCGGCAAGCCGTGACCAGCGACATCGAGGCGAACAAGCAGGCGTCGGTCGACGCGGCGGCGGCGTTGGCGGCGACTCGCTGCGCCCCGCGCGAATCGGAGCTGGCGCGCGACTTCATCGCCGCTTTCTATGAGCATGCGCCGCCGGCCGATATCGCCGCCCGCAGCGCCGAGGGCTTGTGCGGCGGCGCGCTCGCGCTGTGGCGCTTCGGCGCTCGGCGCGGCCCGGGCGAGGCGCGGGTCCGCGTCTACAACCCCACGGCGGGGAGCGACGGCTGGTCGTCGCCGCACACCATCGTCGAGATCGTCAACGACGACATGCCGTTCCTTGTCGATTCGGCGACCGCGGCGATCAACGAGCGCGGCGGGGTGGTGCGCCTCGTCATCCATCCGGTAATCGCCCTCGCCCGCAACAGCGAGGGAAACCTCACTGGCCTCGACGCGAAAGCGGGCGGGCAGCGCGAATCGTGGATGCAGATCGAGATCACCCGCGAGCCGAGTGCGTCCGAGCGTGCCGCCCTCGCTGAGGCGCTCGTCGGCGTCCTTGCCGACGTCCGGGCGGCGGTCACCGACTGGCCGAAGATGCGCGAAGTCCTGGCTGAGCTCTGCACCGGGCTTCCCGAGACGGCCGCGCCGCTGCCGGCGACGGATCTCGGCGAGGGCGCTGAGTTCCTGCGCTGGCTTGACGCCGACAATTTCGTGTTCCTCGGTGTGCGTGACTACGTCTTCGACGGCGCGCGGGAGCGGCCACCGCTCGGGGTGCTCCGCGAGGAGGGCTACCGCGCCTTTGGCGGCCTGCGTGATTTGGCGGCGCTGTCGCCTGACGTGCGCGATTTCGTCCGCCGCCGCGAGCTGTTGATCATCAGCAAGACCGACCGCCGCTCGACCGTGCATCGCCGCGTGCCGATGGACGCGATTGGCGTACGCCGCTTCGGCACCGACGGCGAGGTCAGCGGGCTCACTCTTTTCGTCGGCCTCTTCGCCTCGTCCGCCTATGCTAGCGAGGCGCGCAGTGTGCCGCTCCTGCGGCAGAAGGTCGGGCAAATCATCGCGCGCAGCGCGCTTTCGCCGACCGGCCATGACGGCAAGGCGCTGGCCCACATCCTCGACACCTTCCCGCGCGACGAATTGTTCCAGACCGGGGTCGATGCGCTTTACGAGACCGCGATCGGTATCCTCAATCTGCAGGAGCGCCAGCGCATCGCGCTGTTTGTCCGGCTCGACCCGCTCGAACGCTTTGTCTCGTGCCTCGTCTATGTCCCGCGCGACCGCTTCGACACCGCGCTCCGCCGCAAATTCGCGGCAATCCTCATCGACGCGTTCAAAGGCACGCTGGCGAACTACTACATCCACGTCGACGACTCCGTGTTGGCGCGGGTGCAGTTCATCGTCGCCACGACGCGCGGCGCGGTGCCGGCGGTCGATGTCGCGGTGTTGGAGGCCAAGCTCGCCGAAGCCGGGCGCAGCTGGGAAGACCGGGTTGAGGCCGCTGCGGTCGCGGCCTTCGGCGAGGGAGAGGCGCACCGGCGCCTCAGCCGGTTGCAGGCATTCCCGGTCGGCTACCAGGCGCTGACCGCGCCGGAACAGGCGATCGCCGATCTCGGGCCGATCGAGGCGGTGCTCGCCGGCTCGCCGCTCGAAGCCGCGCTTCACCCGCGCGATGGGGAGGCGACGCCGGGCCTCAGGCTCTACCGTCGCGATGCGCCGGTGGTGCTGTCGGACATCTTACCGGTGCTCGAAAACCTCGGCTTGCGCATCGTCGCAGAGGAACCGTACCGCATCGACAGCAAGGCCGGCGCCGCGGTCTGGGTCCATGAATTCACCCTCGCCGATGGCACGGTCCCGTCCGAAACCGCTACGGCGATGCGCGATAAATTCGAGGAAGCGCTGGTCGCGGTCGCCGGCGGAGCGGTCGAGAATGACGGATTCAACCGCCTCGTCCTCGCCGCAGGGCTTTCGGCGCGCCAGACCACCATCCTGCGGCTCTATTGCAAAGTCATGCGCCAGGCCGGCAGCACCTTCAGCCAGGCCTATATGGAGGACACGCTCGCCGCCCATGCCGGGATCGCGCGGCGTCTCGTCGCGCTATTCGAACGGCGCTTCGACCCGGCGAGCCCCAGCCGCGATGCGACGGCAGAAGTGCGGGCGATCGAGGAGGCCCTCGACGCGGTCGAGAGCCTCGACGAGGACCGCATCCTCCGCGGCTTCCTGACCCTCATCCGCAATTCGGTGCGTACCAACTATTTCCAGCCCAGCGCCGACGGCAAGCCCAAGCCTTATCTCGCGGTCAAGCTCGCCTCGAGCGAGATCGACCTGTTGCCGCTCCCCCGCCCGCTGTTCGAAATCTACGTCTACAGCCCGCGCATGGAGGGGCTGCACATGCGCGCCGGCAAGGTGGCGCGCGGCGGCATCCGCTGGTCCGATCGGCGCGAGGATTTCCGCACCGAGATTCTCGGGCTAATGAAGGCGCAGACGGTGAAGAACGCCGTTATTATTCCAGTTGGATCGAAGGGTGGATTCGTCCTCAAACGCCCGCCTGCTGACCGGGCCGCGTTCCAGGCCGAAGGGATCGAGTGCTACAAGATTTTGATGCACGGCCTCCTGGACCTCACCGACAACATCGTCGCCGATAGCCCCGAAACCCACCATATCGAGCCGCCGCCATCCGTTGTCCGTCATGACGAGGACGACCCTTATCTTGTCGTTGCCGCCGACAAGGGCACCGCGACTTTCTCCGACACCGCCAACGAGATCGCGATCCAGTATGGCTTCTGGCTTGGCGACGCCTTCGCCAGCGGAGGCTCCGCCGGTTACGACCACAAGGCGATCGGCATCACCTCGCGCGGCGCGTGGGAGCTGGTCAAACGCCATTTCCGCGAGCTCGGCACCGACATCCAGACGACCGACTTCACCGTGGTCGGAGTCGGCGACATGGTCGGCGACGTCTTCGGCAACGGCATGCTGCAATCGCGGCACATCCGCCTCGTCGGCGCCTTTAACCATCTGCACATCTTCATCGACCCGGCGCCCGACGGCGCCAACAGCTATGTCGAGCGCAAGCGCCTCTTCGACAACCCGCGACTGGGCTGGGGCGATTACGACAAGACGCTGATCTCGCCGGGCGGCGGCGTCTTCGATCGCAGCGCTAAATCGATCCCGATCAGCGCCGAGATGAAGCGGGTCTTCGCCATCGCCGAGGATACGCTGACCCCGGCCGAATTGATCCGCCATCTGCTGACCGCCGAGATCGACCTGCTGTTCTTCGGCGGCATCGGCACCTTTGTGAAGGCGCGCGCGGAGACCCACGCCCAGGTCGGCGACAAAGCCAACGACGCGCTTCGCATCGACGGCGAGGCGATCTGCGCCAAGGTGGTGGGCGAGGGCGCCAATCTCGGCGTCACCCAGCGCGGCCGGATCGCCTATGCGCAGAAGGGCGGGCGTATCGACACCGACGCGATCGACAATTCGGCCGGGGTGTCGATGTCGGATCACGAGGTCAACATCAAGATATTGCTCGGCCACGCGATCGCCACCGGCGCGGTCGGCGCCGAGGAGCGCGACCCGCTGCTGAGGCAGATGACCGGCGATGTCGCCGCCCTGGTGCTGCGCGACAATTACCTCCAGGGCGAGGCGCTCTCAGTCGCCGCGGCGCGCGGGGCCGCTTCGCTCGACCGCCACGCCCGGCTGATCCGCGAACTGGAAAAATCCGGCCGGCTCGACCGCGCGCTCGAATTTCTCCCCGACGACGAGGAGCTCAGCGTCCGCGCGGCCGCGCGGCGCGGGCTTACCCGACCCGAGCTGTCGGTGCTGCTCGCCTACGCCAAGATGTCGCTCGATCACGAGCTGTTGCAATCCGACCTGCCCGACGCGCCTGCGCTGACCGATGAGGTCTGCGCCTATTTCCCGCCGGCGCTACGCGATCGCTTCCGCGCGCAGATCCTGGCCCATCCACTGAAGCGCGAGATCGCCGCCACGATCGTCGCCAACGATGTCGTCAACCGCGGCGGCCTCACCTTCATCCACGACCTTCAGGCGCGCAGCGGCCGCAGCGCCGCCGACATCGCCCGCGCTTATCGCACCGTCCGCCAGGCCTTCGCGCTGCCGCCGCTCTGGGCCGAGATCGAGGCGCTCGACAACAAGATTGTGGCCTCGGTCCAGTCCGAGATGCTGATCGACATCGCGCAAGTCATCGAGCACGCGGCGTCTTGGCTTTTGCGGGAAAACCGCCTCGACCTGGCGGCCGATGCCGCGCGCTTCGCGCCGGCGGTCGAAGGGCTGGCCGCCGCGCTCGCCGATCTGCTCCCCGCCAGCGAGCGCGCCGAATACGATGCGCGCTTGGCTCGCCTTGCCGGGGTCGGGGTGTCGCAAGCGCTTGCCGCGCGGGTCGCCGGGATCGTCTTTCTCATCACCGCGTTCGAGATCGCCGATCTGGCCGCCCGCGCCGGCCAACCTGTCGAGCGCGCCGCGGGCTGCTTCTACGGCGTCGGCGCCCGCTTCGCGCTCGACGAGCTGCGCGCCGCCGCCCGCCGCCTCCCGGCCGAGACGCCATGGCAGAAGAGCGCCGTCGAAGCGGTGATCGACGATTTCTATGCGCTCCAAATCGACCTCGCCGAACGCGTCCTCAAAAGCGTGGACGGCGGCGCGGACCCGGTCGCCGCCTGGACCGCTTCCCGCGCCGCCCAGTTAGCTCCCGCCGACGCGATCGCCGCCGAACTCCGCGCCGCACCCAACCCCGATTTGGCGATGCTCGTTGTTGCCGGGCGGCAGCTGCGGCAGGCGCTCGGCTGACGGGGCTTTTATCGAAAATCTCTCTCGCGGATTGAGTTGGCCTGTCATCCTGTCGTCAACGCGCCATCGCGCGCACGAGCCTTGTGGACGGGAGGATGTCGACATGCCGCTTTCGATCACCGCGCGATTGCTGTGCGCCGCCCGCCACGCCTACGACGTCAGCGTCACGGGACCCGTTGCCGACACGCCCGACTCAACCCGGATCGGCTTTGTCGGCACCGTCGATGGCTTCGCCGCCGGCACAGACCGCATCGATGCTGCCCTTGTCGGCGAGGCCGCGGACGCGATCGTCGTCGCCTTTCGCGGCACCTTGCCGCCCGGCAGTCCCAACCCCGGACAGGTCATTCTCGATTGGGCCAACGATGTCGACGCCGTGCTGGTGACCGATCCGGGGCTGCCCGGCAAAGTCCATCAGGGCTTTCTCGGCTCCTTGAACGGGCTGTGGCCTTCGGTCGAGCCGGCGGTCAAATCGCGCAGCGCCGCCAGTCCGGCGAAGCCGATCTACGTCACCGGGCACAGCAAGGGCGGCCCGCTCGCCAATCTCGCGGCGATGCGGTTACACGCCGCGCTTCCAGCGACGCCGGTCATGGTGGCGACCTTCGCCGGCGCCCGCCCCGGTGACGATACCTTCGCCGCGGCCTACAAGACGGCGATCCCGCACGGCGCCCGCTACGAATACGCCGACGACATCGTCCCGCATTTGCCGCCGAGCGACGAGTTCGTCGCCATGTTCAAAGACATCCCGCAGATTGGCCCAACGGTGCAGAAACTCACCCTGGGCTACGCCTCGGTCGGCGATCTGCATTTTATCGATTGGAGCGGCAATTTCGTGCCCGATACACCGCTGCTCCGTTTGGAGCGCTTCGCGTCTCTCGCCAAGCTGTTGGTGACGTTCGGCTTTGCCACCATCGTCGCCGATCACAGCATCGCGCTCGGCTCCGGCTACGATAAGGCGATCGAGGCTCTGCCGGCCTAAGCCCCAGCGCGGTTCTGCCGGTTGCCGACCAGATCGTCCACCACCGCCGGGTCGGCGAGCGTCGAGGTGTCGCCCAGCTGGTCATGCTCGTCGGCGGCGATTTTGCGCAAAATCCGCCGCATGATCTTGCCGGAGCGGGTTTTGGGTAGGCCGGGCGCCCACTGCACAAGGTCGGGCGCGGCGATGGCGCTGATCTCCTTGCGCACCCACTGCACCAATTCCTTGCGCAGCTCCTCGTTCGGCTCTTGGTCGGCGCGCAAGGTGACATAGGCGTAGATGCCCTGGCCCTTGATGTCGTGCGGGTAGCCGACGACCGCGGCCTCGGCGACCTTGGGGTGGGCGACGAGGGCGCTCTCGATCTCGGCGGTGCCGAGCCGGTGCCCGGCGACGTTGATCACGTCGTCGACCCGGCCGGTGATCCAGTAAAAGCCGTCCTGGTCGCGCCGCGCTCCGTCGCCGGTGAAATAGAGCCCCTTGAAGGTCGAGAAATAGGTCTCGATAAAACGCTTGTGGTCGCCAAACACGGTGCGCATCTGCCCCGGCCAGGCCCGGGCGATGCAAAGGTTGCCCTCGGCGACGCCGTCGAGCCGGCTGCCCTCGCCATCGACGATCACCGGCTCGACCCCGAAAAACGGCCGCGTCGCCGAACCGGGCTTCAGCGGCGTCGCGCCGGGGAGCGGGGTGATGAGGATGCCGCCGGTCTCGGTCTGCCACCAGGTGTCGACGATCGGGCAGCGCTCTTCGCCGACCTCTTCGTAGTACCACATCCAGGCCTCGGGGTTGATCGGCTCGCCGACCGTGCCAAGCAATCGCAATGACTTGCGGTTCGTCTTTCGCACGTAACCTTCACCCTCGCGCATCAGCGCGCGGATCGCGGTCGGCGCGGTGTAGAAGATCGACACCTTGTGCTTATCGCACACCTGCCAGAAGCGCGACGGGTCCGGGTAGTTGGGCACCCCCTCGAACATCAGGGTCGTCGCGCCGTTCGAGAGCGGCCCATAGACGATATAGCTGTGCCCGGTGACCCAGCCGACATCCGCCGTGCACCAGAAAACCTCGCCTGGCCGGTAATCGAACACGTATTCGTGCGTCATCGAGGTGTAGACGCAATAGCCCCCGGTGGTGTGCAGCACCCCCTTGGGCTTCCCGGTCGAGCCCGAGGTGTAGAGGATAAAGAGCGTGTCTTCGGCCGACATCTCCGCCGGCGGGCAATCGGCCGCTGCGGCGGCGCAGGCCTCGTGGTACCAGACGTCGCGGCCTGGCATCCAATCGACGGCGCCGCCGGTGCGGCGGACGACGATGCAGGTCTCGATCTTGACCGGGCACGAGGCGATCGCTTCGTCGGCATTCTTCTTCAGCGGTACCTTGCGGCTGCCGCGCAGCCCCTCGTCGGCGGTGATCAGCACGGTCGAGCGGCAATCCTCGATCCGCCCGGCGAGGCTGTCGGGCGAGAACCCGCCAAACACTACCGAGTGGATCGCGCCGATCCGCGCGCAGGCCAGCATCGCGAACGCCGCCTCGGGGATCATCGGCATGTAGATCGTGACCCGGTCGCCTTTCTTGACTCCGCGCGATTTCAGCACATTGGCGAGCCGGCAGACCTGATCGTGCAGCTCGCGGTAGGTGACCTTGCGGTCCTCCTTGGGGTCGTCGCCTTCCCAGAGGATCGCGGTCTGGTCGCCGCGCGTCGCGAGATGCCGGTCGATGCAGTTGTAGGAGGCGTTGAGCGTGCCGTCCTCGAACCATTTGATCGACACGTCGCCGTCGTACGACGCGTTCATCACCTTGGTGTACGGCTTGATCCAGTCGATGCGCTTGCCCTCGCGGCCCCAGAACCCATTCGGGTCGGCGAGCGACTCTTTGTAGAGCCGGAAATACTCGGCCTCGGTGATCTTGCCGATCGGCGGATGCGTTTCGATCGCGATCAGGCTGCGTTCCGGCATCTCTCACTCCCTCCCATAGGCAATGGGCTTTCTCTTGATATGGCGCAGAGCCGCAGCGGGCGCAAATTTTTGTCGCGATGGCGAGGGCTGTTAGGACGCGAGGGCCTCGCGCGCTTCACGCGGACGGCTGGCGATCACCTGGAGATAGGCCGCGGCCGGGGCGTCGGGTAGCCGGCGGCCCTGTTCCCAATTCTTCAAGGTAGCGAGCGGGATGCGATAGGCGCGAGCAAATTCCTGCTGCGACATGCGGAGCCCACGCCGGATCGCGCGCACATCCGGAACCTCTACCACCGTAATGCGGACCGGAACCGGCTTGCCTTCAGCGTGAGCAACGGCTTCGGCCATGCTCTCCAGCAGCTGTTTGCTGAACTTGTTCATCGACCTGTTCTCCTTTCGGCGCGAGCCCGCTTCAGTCTTGCGGCAAATGCCTGAAGTGCGCGTTTGGCACCCGGTGAGATGTCGTCGTGCTGCGCCTTCGCGTAGATCGTCAAGAGGTAGAGCGGCACGCCAGCATCATGGAGAAAGTAAATCACCCGAACGCCACCACGCTTCCCGCTACCCTGACGACCCCACCTCACCTTACGGACACCGCCGGTATCCGGAATCAGATCGCCGGCCTCCGGGTTTCGTGCAATGAAATCGATGAACGTTGAACGCTCTTCGTCGTTCCACACATCGGCGGCTTGGCGGATAAACGTCGCCGTCTCTGCGACGGTAACCGGCCGCGTCAGCATTGCCGATAATGTACGCCATTGGCGCCCTTTTGCAAGACTATGCGCTGATCCCCGCCATCTTGCAGACGACCGCCCATTCCTGGTCGGTTACCTGGCAGACCGAAAGGCGCGACTGGCGGATGAGCGCCATGCCGGAGAGTTCGGGGGTCGCCTTCATCTCGGTCAAGGTCACCGGCGTCTTGACTGGCATCACCGGCGCGACATCGACGAGGCCGAAATGGGGGCTCGGCTCGTCGGGGTTCGGGTAGAAGGTGCGCACGATCTCAACCACGCCGACGATCTCCTTGCCCTCGTTCGAATGGTAGAAGAAGGCGCGGTCGCCCGGCTTCATCGCCTTCATGTTGAGCGCGGCCTGGTAGTTGTGCACCCCGTCCCAATGGGTGCGCTTGTCCTTGACCATCTGTTCCCACGGATACTTGACCGGTTCGGATTTAATGAGCCAGTGCGCCATCGGCAGTGCCCTCAGGGGTGAAGTGGGTAATCGGCCTGGTCTTCATAGACCGATCCGGCTTTGGTCAGGTAGCTGGCGATCAGGCTAAAGCTGTCGACCCGTAATGGTTCGGCGCGAAACTGCGCGTGCGCGGCGAGAAATTCCTGCAGTTCGCCGCGTCTCGGGTCGCGCAGACGGGCCAGCGTCACATGCGGGACGTATTTGCGCGGCTCCGGCGGCAGGCCGATGCGGATCAACGCCAACTCGATCTTGCTCTGCAAGGTGCTGAGCGCCGGTTCGCGCTCGACCCCGACCCAGAGCTGGCGCAGCTTTTCGCCGCCGAACACGCCGACCCCGGCAAGCTGCACCGAGAACGGCCGCCCCCTGAGGTGTAGCAGCGCCTCATCAACATCGGCGGCGGTGCCCTCGTCGATCTCGCCGATAAAGCGCAAGGTCAGATGAAAATTACCGGGATCGACCCACTTTGCCCCGGCGATGCCGCTCTGCAACAGCGACAGGCGCAGTTTCAATTCGGGCGGAAACTCGATCCCGACAAAGAGGCGCAGCATCGGCTCAGGTGAACAGCGTCAAAATCCCGGTATGCCCGTAGAGCCGGTCGCGCGAGATCTCGCCATTGGCAAAAAAGCCTACCAGCGGGAAGTCGCCGAGAGTCTCGCGGATCACCGTTGCCTCGACCCCCGCTTCGCCGAACAGCGACACGCCGCGCGCGACGCAGCTCACGTAGACCCCGGCCTTGGGCGGGCCGTTCAATCGCCCGGCCAATTGCTTGACCATCCGCGCCAGGTCCTGTTTGGCGCTTTCCGGGTCACGGCGGCAGAACACGATTGGGTCGCCCGGCGACACCTCGGCGCCCAACACGATCCAGCCCTGGCCGGGGTCGATCGCCATCAGATTGCGCACCAGATAGTCGCCGGTATCCGACCCCGTGACCGGCAGCCCGGCGAAGATGATGCCGCCAACCCGGCGCATATCCTGCGCCAGCTCTGCTCCGATATCCTCGCGGAACACGTCGAGCGCCGGGCGCCCGTCGATCGCCATCACGACATTATCGCGCGCCTCATCGATGCGCCGCACCGGGCCGATCGGCATGCAGCCTTGGGTGAGGGCGGTCGCCACCCCGACCCCCGGCGCTAGCATCAGCCCGGCGATGCCGCCGGCACCGAGCCCGCTTTCGTTACTGCCGGCGCTTTTCGCGACCAGGGTCGTGCCGGCGCGGTGCGAGACCAGCCCACCGACGAGGAAGGCGCCGCTGGCGTTGCCGGCATCGACCGTCGCGCGCAGCAGATCGGGACAGCGCGGGTCGGCATGGACCAGCGCCAAGAGTGGCTGCGTCGCCTCAATCCAGCGTCCGTGATGGCGCGGCAGATCGGCGGCCGGGTCGCCGGTGGACGCGAAGATGCGGAACGATTCCACCGGTACCGCAGCCGTCAGCACCGCGGCCGCCGGGCGCTCGTAGACCTCTTCACCGGCTCCACAAACGCCCAAACCGACCCCGCCGACCCAATTACCGATCCCGGTGCCTGCGGTGAGCTCGTCGACAAGGCTCGGCAGTCCCTGGGCGGCCGGCTCGCTGACATAAAGAATGCCGAGCGTCGCGCCCTCGTCCTTCGGCAGCTGAGCGAGAAGCCGCGCGCCGAGGCTCGCCGGGTCGCCGGCGGCGAAGGCCGAGGCGAAACCGGCGCTCACGACTTGTCCTCGACCATCTTGGCGACGAGCGGCGCGATATGGTCGACCAGGACCGCGACGCCGCGCTCGTTGGGATGGATGCCGTCGGGCTGGTTCAAATTCGCGTTCATCGCCACGCCCTCCAGGAAAAAGGGATAAAGCGGCACACCGTGCGCCGTCGCCAGATCGGGGTAGATCGCGTTGAACGCGTGCTGGTATTCGGCGCCCCAATTCGCTGGCGCCACCATGCCGAGCAGCAGCAGCTTGGCGCCTGAGGCTCGGATCCTCGCGATCATCTTGTCGAGGTTTTCGCGCACGATCTTGGGGTCGATGCCTCTGAGCGCGTCGTTGGCGCCGAGCGCTAGGATGACGAAGTCGGGTTTGCTGGCGAGCGACCAGTCGAGACGCGCCAGCCCGTCGGTGGTGGTGTCGCCTGAAACCCCGGCATTGACGATGTGAACCTCGATCCCTTCCTTGCGCAGCCGCGCTTCGAGCTGGGCCGGGAAGGCCTGGCGGTCCGGCAGGCCGAGCCCGGCAGTCAGGCTGTCGCCAAAGGCAAGCACTTCCGGCGGGCGGGCGAATCCAATGAGAGGATCGAAGATCAGCGCCATGTTGAAAACCAGGGCGACCATAATCGTTTTGAAAAGCCCGGCCCCAGCCCGCTCCCCCACCCGGCCGCCCAACGAGAGTATCCTAATTGGGTGGCCGGGTGGGGGAGCGGGCCGGAACCGCATTCGCGCGCGCTTGGCTCGCGCGAAAACGACCCCATATCGACGGAGCTTTTGCCCGCTCCCCCGGTTGGACCAGACATGACCGCCTCGCCTCATGCCAAGAGCCCGCTCGTGGTCATCGATGATGTTCACCTAACACTGGGGAGCGCGGCGGGCCCCGTCAACATTTTGCGCGGAGTATCGCTGACGATCGAGGCCGGTGAGACGGTGGCGCTCTTGGGGCCGTCGGGCTCCGGGAAGACGACCCTGATGATGATCGCCGCCGGTCTGGAGCGGCCGAGCAGCGGCCGCGTCACGGTGGCGGGCGAAGATTTGGGTGGGCTGGACGAGGACGGCCTCGCACGGCTGCGCCGCCGCCATGTCGGCATCGTCTTTCAGTCCTTCCATTTAATCCCGACGATGACCGCGCTCGAAAACGTCGCGATCCCGCTGGAGCTGGCCGGCGATCGGGACGCCTTCGTCGTTGCACAAGCGGCGCTCGGCCGCGTCGGGCTCGAGCATCGCCTCGTCCACTATCCGGCGCAGCTCTCCGGCGGCGAGCAGCAGCGCGTCGCCATCGCCCGCGCCTTTGTCGCCGGGCCGCAGCTGCTTTTGGCCGATGAGCCGACCGGCAACCTCGACGGCGCGACCGGCGAACTCGTCATCGACTGCCTCTTCGCCGAACACGCCCGCCAAGGCACGAGCCTCCTGCTCATCACCCATGATGCGCGCCTTGCCGACCGTTGCGAACGTCAACTGCATATGGAAGACGGGCGGATCGTAGACGATCGCCGTGTCGCGCCGCTGCGGCGTGTGCTGTGAGCCTCGCCATCCGGCTTGCGCTCCGCGAGTTGCGCGGCGGCATGCGCGGATTTCGCATCTTTCTCGCCTGCCTGGTGCTCGGGGTCGGCACCATCGCCGGGATTGGCTCGCTCGGCGCGTCGGTCGCCGCGGCGATACGGGCCGATGCCGGCGTGCTGCTCGGCGGCGACGTCTCGCTGCGGCTGATGCACCGCGAGGCAAACGAGGCTGAGCGCCAGTTCCTCGACCACAGCGGCACCGTGTCGGAGATCGCACTGCTGCGGGCGATGGCGGTGTCGCTTGATGGCGCGCATCACACCCTCATCGAACTGAAAGCGGTCGACGCCGCCTATCCCCTCTACGGCCGGGTGATCCTCGCCCCGTCCCAGGATTTCGCCGCGGCGCTGGCTCCGCGCGACGGCGTCTACGGCGCTGTCGCCGATGCGGCGGTCGCCGAGCGGCTCGGGCTCAAGCCCGGCGACAGGTTCAAGATCGGCACCGCGACCGTCGAACTGCGCGTCACCATCGAGCGCACGCCGGACGGCGCGCTGAGCGGCCTGGCGTTCGGGCCGGGTGTGACGATCGCCATGCCGGCGCTCGGGCAAACGGGCCTCGTGCAGCCTGGCTCGCTGGTCAATTACGAGTACCGCGTCAGGTTGCCGCGCGGCGCCGACGCGGCGGTCTGGGCGCATGAGGCGCGCGATCGCTTTCCCGACGCTGGCTGGCAAATCCGCACCGCGAGCCAGGCCAGCCCGCAACTGCAACGCTTTATCGACCGGATCGAGTTGTTCCTCGGCCTGGTCGGGATCACCGCGCTGCTGGTCGGCGGGATCGGCATTGGCAGCGCGGCCGCCAACTATATCGCGGGCAAGACTGCGACGATTGCCACGTTGAAATCGTTGGGCGCCTCGACCCGGCTGGTCTTTGCCGCCTACGCCGCGCAAATCGCCATTTTCGCCGCTGCCGGGATCGCCGTCGGCCTCGCGCTGGGAGCCGCAGTGCCGCTCGCCGTCGAGCCGTTTCTCGCCAGATTGCTGCCGGTGCCGCTGCGCTTTTCGGTCTATCCGCTGCCGCTCGCCGTCGCCGCTGCGAGTGGGACGCTGACCGTAGTGCTGTTCTCGCTGTTGCCGCTGGCGGCGGTTGGACGGGTGCAGCCCGCGGCGCTGTTTCGCGACCGGGTAGCGCGGGCGCGGCGCGCTGTGTCGTGGCCGGCGCTGATCGGGACCGTCGCGGCGGCGCTGGGACTGGCGGCGCTTGTCGCGCTGTCGGCGACCGACCGAGGCGTGGCGCTGTGGTACGTCGCCGGAGCGGCTGTAGCCTTCGCCGTGTTCCGCGGCGCCGGGGCGCTGATCGTCGCCGGGGCGCGCCGGGTCGGGCGGCCGCGACGGATCGTCATGCGGCTGGCGCTGGCCAATCTCCACAGCCCGAACGCCCCGACCGCGCGGGTGGTGCTGTCACTGGGGATCGGACTCACCGTGCTGGTCGCGGTGGCGCTGGTGCAGGCGAGCCTCAGCGGCGAGATCGAAGGGACGGTCGCCGAGGGCGCGCCCGCCTATTTTTTCCTCGACATCCAGCCCGATCAGCTCGGCGGCTTTGCCGATCTGGTTAACGCCACCCCCGGCGCGCGTTTCGCTCAGGTGCCGATGCTGCGCGGCCGTATCGCCGCCATCAACGGCGTGCCCGTCGACGAGGCGCCGGTGGCGCCCGAGGCGCGCTGGGCGCTGCGGAGCGATCGCGGCCTCACCTATTCCGGCGCCGTGCCGCCGGGATCGCAGGTCGTCGCCGGGCAATGGTGGGCTGTGGACTACCGGGGGCCGCCGCTGATTTCTTTCGATGCCGATCTGGCGCGCGGGATGGGGCTGAAACCCGGCGACACGCTGACCGTCAACGTGCTCGGCCGCGACATCACCGCGACGATCGCCAATCTGCGCCGCATCGATTGGACCCGGCTCGGGATCAACTTCGCCATCGTCTTTGCGCCGGGAACATTGGAAGCGGCGCCGCACACCCATCTCGCCGCAGTCTATCTGCCGCAAGCGGAGGAAGAAGCGCTGGTCGGCCGCGTCGTCGACCGCTTCCCCAACGTATCGGCGATCCCGGTGCGCGAGGCGCTCGACGCGGTCGAGCGCATCGTCGCCGCGATCGGCACGGCGATCCGCCTCGCCGCGCTGGTGACGCTCGTCGCCGGCGCGCTGGTGCTGGGCGGCGCCGTTGCTGCCGATTACCGCCGCCGGGTCTACGATGCGGTCGTTTTGAAGGTGCTGGGCGCGACCCGTGGCACGATCGCCGCCGCGTTTCTCGTCGAATATGGGCTGATGGGCCTCGCGAGCGCACTTGTCGCCGCCGGCCTCGGCACGCTCGTCGCCTACGTGCTGGTGACGCGACCGCTGCGCGCCGAGTGGATCTTCGTGCCCGGACCGGTCGGGATCGTTCTCTTCGGCGCGGTGTTACTGACGGTGGCGCTTGGATTTGCCGGGACTTGGCGCGCGCTCGGCGCCCCGGCCGCGCCGCAGCTGCGCAACGAATAGCGGCCTCGCTTGAAAACCCTAAGAAATGTGCCAATATCAGGCGGGCGAGGAGTGGTCCTCGCACCTCTCTCTTGGAGAACATGACATGGCTATCGGTTCGCAGCCCCGCTGGACGGCGCGGTCGGCCGACACCCAGGTCGACATCGACGTCGGCCTGCGCAGCTACATGCTTCGCATCTACAATTACATGGGCTCGGCGCTGGCCCTGACCGGCATCGTCGCCTATCTCTTCGCGGGGTATTTGGAGACCAACCGGGCACTGGTGCATTCGCCGGTAATGTGGCTGATCATCCTCGCGCCATTCGGCCTGGTCATGCTCCTATCTTTCGGCATCAACCGGCTGAGCGCGGCTGCTGCACAGGGCATCTTCTGGCTCTATGCCGGGCTCATGGGACTGTCGATGTCGACGGTCTTCCTTGTCTACACCGGTTCCAGCATCGCCCGTGTCTTTTTCATTACCGCCGGCACCTTCGCGGCGATGAGCCTCTACGGCTACACGACAAAGCGCGACCTGTCGCAGCTTGGGTCGTTCCTGTTCATGGGGCTGATCGGCATCGTCATCGCCATGCTCGTCAACATGTTCCTGCAAAGCAGCATGATGCAGTTCGTGATCTGCGTGATCGGCGTGATCGTGTTCACCGGCCTGACCGCCTGGGATACGCAGTCGATCAAGGAGATGTACTTCGAGGGCGACGGCTCCGAGATCGCCAGCAAAAAGGCGGTGATGGGGGCCCTGCGGCTCTATCTCGACTTCGTTAACCTGTTCATGATGCTGATCCAGCTCTTGGGCGTGCGCCGCGACTAGGCGCTTCGCAGCATCCCAACCGACGAACCGGCCGGGCCTCGCGCCCGGCCGGTTTTTTGTGACTGGCCCGCGTTCCGCGTTGCCAAACCGCAGCCTGCTCGCTTAACTAGCCGTCGGCTCGCCGGGCGGGAATCGGGCGCCGGCGCAGTACGGGAGGAACGCATGCTTGAACTTTTAGAAAATCAAAAAAAGCTGACGGCGAACCAGTGGAAGATCGCCGGCGCGGCGACGCTCGGCGACATGCTCGATTTCTTCGATTTCTTTCTGATCGGCTTCGTGCTGGCTTTCGTCGTCAAGGACTGGAACCTGACCTATGGCCAGTCCGGCGCGATCCTCCTCGCTTCCGGTGTCAGCGCGCCGTTTGGCTCGCTGTTCTACGGCTGGCTCGCTGACAAGGTCGGCCGGCGGACTTCGCTGATCGCGGCGATCCTCAACGTCTCGCTTGCCACCGGCGCGATGGCGGTGACCCCCGAAGGGGGCTGGATATACCTGGTCCTCTGCCGCTTTGTCGTTGGCTTCGGCGTGACCGGGCTCTATTCGGTCGACATCACCTTGATCCAGGAGTTCAGCGCCTCCCACAATCGCGGCTGGATTACTGGGCTGACCACAACGATGCTGCCCGCCGGCCAGTTGCTCGCGGCGCTGCTCGGGGCCTTCGCCGCGCCTTATATCGGCTGGCGCGGGCTCGTCGCCGTCGGAGTGTTGCCGGCGCTCCTCTGTCTCTATGTCCGCGCCTTCGTACCCGAGTCGCCGCATTGGCTGCTGCGCCGCGGCCGCGCCGAAGAGGCGCGCAAGTCGCTGGCCTGGGCGCTGCAGATCGATCCCGCAAGCATCACGCTTCCCGAGGTGCTGCCGCCGGTCGAGCACACCCGCTGGCTCGAATTGTTCAAGTACCCGCGCAGCATCGTTGCCGGCTGCCTGACCGGCCTTACCCAAACCGGCGGCGTCGCGCTGTCGCTGTGGATGGTGACGCTGTTCGTCATGGTGCTGAAGATCACCCCGCCGGAAGCCTCCAAGCTGGTGATCTGGGTCAGCGTCTCGGCGATCGCCGGTCGTTTCTTCTGCTCGTGGATTTCCGACGCCCTGGGTCGGCGCGCCTCGGGCATCCTTTCGTGCCTCATAGCGGCGTTGTTCATGTCGCTCGCCGGCTACCTGCACGATGTCTATATCGGCACCGCCTCGATGTTCTACGTGATGACTGTGCTGTGGAGCTTTATGGGCAGCGGCAACTACTCGATCGTCGGCCCCTATATGGGCGAGATGTGGCCGTCTCGGCTGCGCGGCAGCGGCATGGGCCTCGTCTACGGTGTCGGCAATCTCGGCAAGTTCATCGGTCCGGCCGGGCTCGCGCTGATCGCTGGGTCGGACAACTTCGTCAGCCCCAAGGCGACGATCGACGCGCTCATCCCCGGCTTCAATTACTTCGCCGAGTGGTACCTGATCGGAGCCTTCGCGTTCTGGCTAATCGCACCGGAAACCCGTGGCCGCACGATCACGCAGATCGACGAAGCGATGAGCGCCATGCAGTCGCGTGGTTCCGAGGTCGTCTCGGCGATTTGCGGCATTGTCGGGGCCGTCCTAGCGATCCTCATTCATCCGTTCGCGCCGTTGGCTGTTTTCGCCGCGGTCGCGATGACGATCGCATCGCCGACGATCGGCGGTGCCTTGATGATCGCGTGCAGCGCCGGGCTGATCTACCTGGGTCTGGGCACGTTCATGGCGTTCACGCCGGTCATGGGTACACTTTGCGCGCTTTCTGTGGTCCTGGTCTTCGTCGCGGGATTGGCGTCGATGGTGACCGGGCTCGGCAGGCCGGTCTCACCGTCGACCCAGCCCGCCGTCTCGTCATGATTGGCATCGCCTGAGGCTTTGACTGTTGCGGCAAATGGCCGGGCCCCGGGGAGTTCCCTTGGCCCGGCCATTTTTTTGCCTTGGGCGTTCCGAAGCCACCGCCACTGCGCTTTACCGGTTCGCTTATCTGATATAACTATATGTAAGGCCTGGGTAAGGTCAGATGAGGTGGGAAACCCACCTCGATATGAACAGGATACGTCGACCGCAAGCGGTGATTGCCGCGGGTCGCACGGCGAGGCTTCGGGAGACGGCGTTCGCGATGCGAACGCGCGAAACGCGCTACCCCTATCCCTGTCGTGTCCGCCTTCCGGCATTGCTGCCTCGGTCGACCAACCGAGAGGCGGGAAATGCTTGAACGTTTGGAGCGGCAAGAGAAGCTGACGTCCAACCAGTGGAAGATCATCGCCACGGCCGGCGTCGGCGACATGCTCGATTTCTTCGACTTCTTCCTGATCGGCTATGTGCTGGCCTTCATCTTGAAGGATTGGCACCTGACTTACGGACAGTCCGCAATAATCCTGATTTCCGCCGGTCTGGGCGCGGTACCGGGCGCTTTTTTCTGGGGCTGGATGGGCGATCTGATCGGCCGGCGAAAGGTGTTTATCCTCACCGCGCTCAACGTCGCCGCCGCCACCGGCATCATGTATTTCACTCCGGGCGCGGACGGCTGGGTTCCCGGTTGGCTATTCCTCGTCTTCTTCCGCTTCTTTGTCGGCTTCGGCAATGCCGGGCTGATCGCGGTCGATATCCCGCTGGTTCAGGAATTCGTGCCGACCTACAAGCGCGGCTGGGTTGCTGGTCTGACCACCGTGCTGTTGCCGGCGGGCAACATCCTCGGCGCTATGTCGGGGTGGTTGCTGGCGCCGGCCATTGGCTGGCGTGGTCTGTTTTTGATTGGCCTCTCGCCCGCGCTGCTGGTCTTGATGATCCGCTACTGGATCCCGGAATCGCCGCGCTTCCTGATGCGGATGGGCAAGCTCGACGAGGCGCGAAAGGCGCTCGCTTGGGCGCTGAAGTGCGATCCCAAGGAGATCGAGCTGCCGGCAAACCTTGCAACCGAGATCGCGATGGAGAGGACCTCGTGGCGCGAGCTGTTCCACTACCCGCGCAGTATGATCCCCGCCTGCCTGATCGCGTTGAGTCAGACGGGCGGTGTCGGCATCCTGATGTGGATCACCGCGCTGTTCGTGATGGTGCTGAAGGTCACTCCGGTGGAGGCGTCCTACCTGATGATCTGGGTCGGCGTTCTCGGCATCATTGGACGGATCGTCGCTTCCGCGATGTCGGATACCCTCGGCCGCCGCTGGTCGGGCTTCCTGATCGGCGCGGGCGGGGCGATCACCATGGCCCTCGCCGGCTACTTGCACGATGTCTATATCGGCACGGTGTCGGTGTTCTTCGTGTTGATCATGGCCCAGCGCTTCTTCGGCGATGCCAGCTACGCGATCATCGGTCCGTACCTGGCCGAGGTCTGGCCAAACCGGCTGCGCGCCAGCGGCATGGGGTTCGCCTATGGGATCGGCAATCTCGGCAAGATCATCGGCCCGCTCGGGTTGGCGATCGTCGTCGGCGCGTCCGACTACGTCAGCCCCAAGGCGACGATCGATGCGATCTTCCCGGCGCTGTTGTTCCTCGCCTTCTGGTACGGCCAGGCGGCGCTCGTCTTCCTGTTCTTCGGGATCGAGACCAAGGGGCGTTCGATCGAGGAGATCGATGCGCAGTTGTCGCGTGGCCGCTCGCGCGCCCAGCCGGCCGTCGCGGTCAGGGCGGGAGCGGCTGACTGACAAACTCAGGTCCGACGGGGAATCCCGCCGGGCCTTTTTCTTAAATGACGGCGCCCGGGCTTGGGGCGCAGAAACCCGCTGCCAGCGGGTGGTAACGAATTTGCAGGCTTTTTAGGCTATTTATAAGCGGGCGCGCGGTATGCCGCCCGCTCATTGCCGTTCCAGCCAAAGCGCCTTGGACGGAATTGAGAGAGACTGCTAAAGATGCAATCAATGCATCGCGGGGTTCGCGGATGATTGGTAGGACCGGTTTTATCGCGATCGCCGTGGTTTCGGCGTTATTTGGTGCGCACTCGCTCAATCCGCGCGAGCTCTACAACGAGATGTACCCGGTCGAGACACTGAAGCGCGATACGTTCCGCATCTGCAATGCCGTTGATCCGGCCTTTGTACGTGCGTTTAAGGTCGACCGCGAAACCTGCTACGACAAGATGCCCAATGCGATCGAGGTGGCGCTCGGCCGTGTCCGCCCCGGCTCCCAGATCAGTGCCGCGCTGCTCGATCCGTCGCGGCAGGCCGAATTGCTGATCCAGCTCGCGGCGATGCCGCCGCGCCAGCCGGTTACAGTGCCCCAATCGCTTGCCAATGCCGCTTTACAGCCTTGCGCCAAGAACGATGCGCCGGCACCGGCGGTTGCCGCTACGCTGGGCGCACCGAGTCTACCGCCCGCCTCGGCGCGCGGCGCGACGCTGAGCACGACGGTGCTCGGCAATCTGCCGCCGATTCCGCGATCGGCGCAAAATGCCGTCGCGTCGCGGCAGCAAGCACCGCAGCCGCTGGCGCCCGGTGTCGCGGGCACCGCCAACGGCATCGGGTTCGACCCGGTGTCCACATCCGATGTTGGCGACAAAGGCCCGCCCGCGATCGTGCCGCTCGCGCCCGCCACCGCCTGCAACGATGGCGCCTGAACGCTAGAGCGCGCCGCTTGCGCCGCCCGCCGCGGCGCATGCTAACTTGACATTTCCCGCCATTCGCCGGACCTCGCGCCGCCGATGAACGACGCCTTGCCTCGCGACGCCACCGCGTTGCCCGCTAGCGCGGCAGCAGCGTCGCCGATGATGGCGCAGTACCACGAGATCAAGACCGCCAACCCCGGTTATCTGCTGTTCTACCGGATGGGGGATTTCTACGAGTTGTTCTTCGACGATGCGGTCCAGGCTGCACCGGCGCTCGACATCGCGCTGACCAAGCGCGGCCGCCACGACGGCGCCGACATCCCGATGTGCGGCGTGCCGGTCCACACCGCCGAGGCTTATCTCGCCCGCCTCATCCGCGCCGGGTTCAAGGTCGCGATTTGCGAGCAGGTTGAGGACCCGGCCGAGGCGAGGCGTCGGGGCAACAAAGGGCCGGTCAAGCGCGCGGTGGTGCGTCTCGTCACCGCCGGTACGCTGACTGAAGATGGCCTTCTCGACGCGCGACGGCACAACTACCTCGCCAGCATCGCCGAGGCCGGCGGCGAGATCGGCCTCGCCTGGCTTGACCTGTCGACCGGCGCCTTTGCCTTGACACCAGTGGGCGAGGGGACGCTCGCCGGCGAGCTCGCGCGCATCGCTCCTGGCGAGATCCTGCTGCCCGAGCGGCTGCTCACCCGGCCGGCGCTGTTCGAGCTTTTCGCCGATTGGAAGTCGGCGCTGACCCCGCTGCCCAATCAGCGCTTCGACAGCGATGCCGGCCGCCGGCGGCTCGAAGGCTTTTACGGGGTCAAGGCGCTCGACGGCTTTGGCGCGTTCGGCCGCGCCGAGATCGCCGCCGCCGGGGCGCTCGTCGATTACGTCGTGCTGACCCAGCAGGGCGGCGCGGCGCATCTGGCGGCGCCGACACGCGTCGCGCCCGGTTCGGTGATGCAGATCGACGCTGCGACGCGGCGCAATCTCGAGCTGCTCCAGACGCTCGCCGGCGAGCGGCGCGGCAGCCTCTTGTCAGTCATCGACCGCACCGCGACCGGCGCCGGCGGCCGGCTCTTGGCCGATCATCTCGCCGCGCCGTTGACCGAGCCGGCGGCGATCGCTGCGCGGCTCGACGCGGTGCAGCTGTTCGTCGAGCGCGCGGACCTCCGCTCGACGCTGCGCGAGCGTCTGCGCCACTGCCCCGATATCGAGCGCGCGCTCACTCGCCTCAGCCTCGGCCGCGGCGGCCCGCGCGACCTCGCCGCGCTGCGCGATGCCTTGAGCGAGACCGCGTCCTTGCGGCTGATGCTGTCGGCGCCGAGCCTGGTGCCGCTGCCGGCGCTCGTTGCTGGGGCGGAGATCCGGCTCGGCGAGCACGGCGCGCTGGTCGACCGCCTCACCCGTGCGCTCGCCGCCGAACTGCCGCTCTTCGCCCGCGACGGCGGTTTCATCGCGCCGGAATACTCAGCCGAACTCGACCAGCTGCGCGAATTGCGCGATCAGAGCCGGCGCACCATCGCCGCGCTCCAAGCACGCTATGCTGAGGAGACCGGGGTCGCGAGCCTGCGAATCCGCCACAACAACGTGATCGGATATTACATCGAGGTGTCGGCCGCCAATTCCGGCAAGCTCGGCACCGATTACATCCACCGCCAGACGATGGCCGGGGCGATGCGCTTCACCACCACCGAGCTCGCCGAGCTCGAGAGCAAGATTTCGAGCGCCGCCGAGCGCGCGCTGGCCCTCGAGCTTCGCCTTTTCGACGACCTCGTCGGCGAGGTCATGGCGCAGCGCCTGGCCATCGCCGAGGCCGCTGCCGCGCTCGCCAGCCTCGACCTCGCCGCCGCGCTCGCCGAGCGCGCGGTTGAGGACAATTGGCTGCGCCCGGAGATCACGGACGGCAGCGAGTTCGAAATTCGCGGCGGCCGGCACCCGACGGTCGAAGCGGCGCTCGCTGGTTCTGGCGCTTTTGTCGCCAACGATTGCGTCCTCGGCGACGAGCGCATCTGGCTGGTCACCGGTCCCAATATGGCCGGCAAGAGCACCTTCCTGCGCCAGAACGCGCTGATCGCGATCCTCGCGCAAATGGGCTCCTACGTGCCGGCGGCCTCGGCCCGGATCGGCGTCGTCGACCGCCTGTTCAGCCGAGTCGGCGCCGCTGACGATCTCGCGCGCGGGCGGTCCACCTTTATGGTCGAGATGGTCGAGACCGCCGCGATCCTCAATCAGGCCGGTCCTAAGAGCTTCGTCATCCTCGATGAGATCGGTCGCGGCACCGCGACCTTCGACGGGCTGTCGATCGCCTGGGCCTGCCTTGAGCATTTGCACGAGGTCAACCGCTGCCGCGCCCTCTTCGCGACGCATTACCACGAGCTGACCACGCTCGCCGCGAAACTGCCGGCCCTGGTCTGCCACACGATGCGGGTCAAGGAATGGAAGGGCGACGTCGTCTTCCTGCACGAGGTCGCGCCTGGCACCGCCGACCGCTCCTACGGCATCCATGTCGCCAAGCTCGCGGGCCTCCCGCAGGAGGTCACCTCGCGCGCCGAGGAAGTGTTGAACATCCTCGAAAGCGGCGACGAGGCCGGCGCGCTGGCCCGGCTCGCCGACGATCTGCCGCTGTTCCGCGCGGTCCACCAACGCCCGGCCCCGACCGCTGCCAAGGAATCCGCCGCCGAGGCGATGCTCAAGGACATCCGACCCGACGAGCTCTCCCCGCGCGAGGCGCTCGAACTGCTCTACAAGCTCAAGGCGGCGCTGCCGGAATAAAACGCCTCACTTCTTCGGCGGGTTGAAATCCTGGTCGGGAAACGCGGTGCCGCTGACATTCGGCACCTGGATCACGATCATCGGATGCCCGGCGCTCTGGTGACAGGCGTTGCAGCCGGTCGTCAAATCGGCATAGGCCTTGGTGAACCCGGCCGAATCCTTGGCCTTGATCGCCGCGTCGAGCGCGTCGAGCGGCTGTTTGACCGTCGCGGCGATCGCCTGCGGGATCGACAACGCGCCGTGCTTGAGGATGAGCTTGCCGACATCGTCGAAGGTCTCGCTCAGCTCGTCGAGCTCGTACGCCGCGTAATCCCAGTTTTGCGCCGCGCCGGCGAGGCCCAATTTGATGTGCCGCGGCTGCACGAATGCGGTCATCAGCTCGCCGAGGCCGGGGCGAAAGGTCGCGTTGGAGTAGACATCTCCCATGTTCATCCCCGGCATGGTGTGCTGCTGCTGCGCCGAGCCGGGCAGCGGCGCGATGCCGGCGGCGATTGCGGCGAGAGCGACGACGATTGAGCGAGGGGTCATAGGGGCGGCTCCTATCCAAGAACGGCGGCGAGGAGCGCGGTGGCGAGCGCTCCGAGGATGACGACGAGCCACGGCGGCACCGCCCACAGCGCCAGCAGCAGGAAGGCAGTGATACCGACAGCGAAATCGCGTGGGCCGAAGATGGCGCTGGTCCACGCCGGGTTGTACAGCGCCGCTAGCAGCAACCCGACGACCGCGGCGTTGATCCCGTTGAGCCCGGCCTGCACCGCCTTCTGCCGGCGCAGCGAATCCCAATAGGGCAACACGCCGATAAGCAGCAGCGGCGATGGTAGGAAGATCGCAACGAGGCAGATGAGGCCGCCGAGCCAGCCATTCGGCGCCGGTCCCATCACCGTGCCGAGATAGGCGCTGAAGGTGAAGAGCGGGCCGGGCACCGCCTGCGCGGCTCCGTACCCAGCGAGAAACGCGTCGTTCGACACCCAGCCTGGCGGCACCACCTCGGCCTGCAGCAGCGGCAGCACCACATGGCCGCCGCCGAACACCAGCGCACCGGAACGATAGAACGCGTCGAACAGGGCGATCGGCTGGCTCGGCACCGCCGCCCGCAGCAGCGGCAGCCCACCGAGCAGGACGAAAAACAGCGCCAGCGAGGCGATCGACAGGACCCGCGGTACGTTGACCGCGATCGGCAGGCCGGCGCCGCGCGGCTCGGCCGTGAGCCAGGCCCAGCCAATGAGCCCGCCGGCCGCGATCGCGCCCACTTGGCCGAGCGCGGAGGGCAGCGCCGTCGCCAAGATCGCCGCGCCGACCGCCAGCGTCGCGCGCTCCTTGTCGGGGCAGAGGTTGCGCGCCATGCCCCAAACCGCATTGGCGACGACCGCGACCGCGATGATCTTCAGCCCATGCAACCAGGCGGCGTGCGACAGATCGCCGAACCATGCGACCCCGTAGCCGAAGGCGATCAGCGCCAGCGCCGACGGCATGGTGAAGCCGAGCCACGCCGCCAACCCGCCGGCAAGGCCGGCGCGCAGCATGCCGATCGAGATCGCCACCTGGCTGCTCGCCGGCCCGGGCAGGAACTGGCACAGCGCGACAATGTCGGCGAAGGCGGTCTCGTCGAGCCATTTGCGCCGCGTGACGAATTCGCTGCGGTAATAGCCGAGATGCGCGACCGGGCCACCGAACGAGGTCAGCCCAAGCCGCAGGAAAATGCGCAGGACCTCCAACGGCGAGCCCCGGCGACCGGTCGCATTATCCGCTTCGGTGGCCGCAGTCATCGTCTCCCCCCGTTATCTCGAACCGACCTGGAAGCGTGGCCGGACCTCCTTGGCGAACAGCTCAAGCGTTCTGATGACCTCTTCCTGGGGGAGATTTCCAAGAAAGCCCGTCACCAGCATGAAGTTGCCGAACCCGAACTCCTCGTGAAGGGCGGTAATCCGCCCAGCGACCGTGTCCGGACTGCCCACGATCGCGACCTCGCGCAGCCAGCGCTCGGTTTCGAGCTCTTCCTCGGTCGAGATTTGCCGTCGCACCTGCTCGCCGCCGCGGCGATAGCCGGCGGTCAGCCTCTCAGCCGCCGGCCATGCCGCCTGCCACGCGGCCTCGTCGCTCTCGCCGACGACGACGAAGCGGCCAATCGGCACCTGCGCCACATCGCCGCCGGCATCCTTGAACGCTCGGATGCAGCGCCGGATGCTGTCTACCGATTGCTGGCTGCCCTGGAACAGGGTCAGTCCGCGCTGGCCGACCCACGCGGCGGACTCCTCGCGATATGTCGCCACGAAGACCGGCGGATGCGGCCGCTGGATGCATTTCGGCTCGATCGACTCGATGCGTGAGCCGACCTCGACTTTCGGCTCCGTCCAGTATCGGATCAGCTTCTCGAACGCCGCGTCGAAAGCGGCCGAGCGGTCCGCGTAGTCAAGCCCCCAGGCTTCGAAATACCGGCTGGTGTTGCCGCGGGAGACACCAAAGTCAACGCGCCCCTCGGAAAGCACGTCGAGCGTCGCGATCTCCTCCGCCAGCCTAATTGGTTCGAAGAGCGGTAGCACTAGAACGGAGAAGCCGATCCGAATTTTGCGGGTCCGCATCGCCAGGGCGGTCGCCAGCAGGATCGGGGAGAGACAGACACGGCTTCCCTGTCCGAAATGCTCCTCGTTGATCCACAGCCCGTCGTAGCCGAGCGTCTCTGCCAGTGGGCCGAGTTCCAGCAGACTCGTGGCGGACTCATCCAGGCCGGCGCCGCACCCAGACAGGTCAAAGCGCATTTTCGAACATACCCCCGAACACTCCCAATGACTTGCTACGAAACCCCGCTGCGGTTGCGGCCGGCCTTGCTCATGCGCCCTGCGGCAGCGCCTGGCCGTCCGTGTCGTCATGGTCCATGCGCATATGGCGCAGGACGGTCGGCGCGATATCGGTGAGGCAGGTCGGCCGGGTCTCCACCCTTGCCGTGAACCCGCCGCCCTCGGCGATGAGGAACGGGCGCTGTTCGTTGGCGCCGAGCCCGCCATGCTGGCCAAAGCCGATCTTGCTTTCGCTGTCCTCCGGGTTGAACACGATTGCGCCGTAGCCGGTGACCCCGTGCGGGTTGACCCGGTCGTCGGTCGCCATCGCCACCGCGACCTGCAATGCCGTGTCGGTCGGCAGTCCAACTTCGCTGAGCGTCGCACCGGCGACGACCCGGCCCGCCCAGTTCTCGCGAGCGAGGAAATCGGCGGTCGCGGCGGCCCGGCCACGCGCCGCCTCGCTGAAGAAAATCGTCGCCGAAATGCCCTGCGGCGCTACCACGACATCGCGCGATTGCGGCGCTTCCTTAAGCCCGGCGGCGATCAGGATCTCGTTGATGTCGACCGCCTCCGACACCGTCTCCATGCCGTGATCGGAGCCGGTCATGAACAGGATGTCCTCGCCCGAGGGATCGAGCCGGCGCACCGTCTCGAACACTTGGCGCACGCAGCGGTCGGCGGCGGCAATCGCCGCGCGGTGTTGCGGCGAGCCGAGCGGCGAATGATGGCCGGTATAATCCGGCTCGGAGAGCCACATCAGCGCCAAGGCGGGGGCGCGGTCTTCGACGATCTCGGCGCAGAACCGGTCGGTCATCGCCTGGTCGCCGGCGATGCCCTTCTTCAACCCCGCGCTCGCCGGGTCGTCGATCGGCGTCGCGCCCGGGCCATAGCTGCCCGCCGAATGGTAGATATAGCCGTGCCCGTCGGGGTCCTGGAAATAGGCGGCGCCGGGCGACACGTTCGAGCAGACGATCGACACTTCGCCATGCCAGCGCAAGCGCTCAGCCAAGGTCGGGACATGCAGCGTGCGGCCGGTGGCGCGGCGCATGCGCTCGCGAAAATCGGGCGCGCCGACATTGCGGCAGACCAGCCCGTCGCCTTCGTCGAGCGCTTGGGTATTGCCGTAAAGCCCGTGTCGCGCCGGCAGGCAGCCGGTGGCGATCGAGGCGCTCGACGCCCGCGTCGTCGAGGGAAAGACGCTTCGATGCGCGGCGAACGCGGTCGCGCGCTGCGACAGCTCGACGAGAAACGGGGTATCGGCCTCCCCGATCAGATCGCGGCGCAGGCTGTCGCAGATGACGATGACCGTGCGCTTGTCGCCCCTCATTGGCTCACTCCGTTGAGCGCGAAATCGAAGATATCGAAATTGCGCAGCCGCGTTTTCGGCTTGTCCTGGTATTCGCCATTCAGCAGGTGCGATAGGAGGAACGGCACGCGCTGCTCGCCGCGGCCGCCATGCGAGCGCAGCCGGTGGCCGGCGAGCTCGGACAAATCGTGCTCCGCCTCGCTCGCGCCGAGCACGGTGTTGGCATCGCCGGTGACGACGAGATCGGCTTCGCGGTCCCAGGGCAGCTCGTATTCCGCCGAAGCCGCCGCACGGTCCAGCACCTGGTCGATCCCGGGCAGACCGCGCACCGCCCGCGCCAGCTCGGCCGGCGCGATCCCGGTCTTGGCGTAGACGCGCACGAACGAGCCGAGCGCGCCGTGATGCCGCACAAATGGGTCTGTGATCGGGCAGATCACTCGCACCGCGCCGGCACCGAACTCGCGGTTCAACACGTCTTCGAGGAAGATGACGTGCGGGCTGCCGTCCGGCAGCGCCTTGTCGTTCATCCCGTGATCGGCGGTGACACCGACGACGCAGCCAAGTTCCATAAGACGGGCGATCCGCTGGTCGAGCGCGCGGTGGAAGTCGAGCGCTTCCGGCTCATCCGGCGCGTGGCCGTGCTGGACGTAGTCCGACAGCGACAGATAGAGCAGCTTGGCCCGGCTTTCTTCGACCAGCTTGATCCCGGCATCGAGCACGAAAAGCGACAGATCGGCGGAATACATGTCGGGCTTTGACCGCCCAACGAGCGCCTCGACCTTGTCGATGCCGTGCTCGGCGAGGGTGCAGCAATCGGCGAATTCCGAGGAAAAGCAGATACCCCCATGGGAGTTAACCACCCCATGCCCCAACATCCGCCGCAGCTTGTCCTTGGCGGTCACCGCGGCGATCGAAACGCCAGCCTGCGACATCGCCGCCAACAAAGTTGGCACCCGCAGCATCGCCGGGTCGGTCATCATCACCTCGGCGCCGGTGTCGCGGTCGAGCGCGAAATTGCCAGAGATGCCGTGGCGCGCCGGCGCCACGCCGGTGACGATCGAGACATTGTTCGGGTTGGTGAAGGTCGGCATCGCCGCATCGGCGAGGCCGCAAAAACCATTCTCGCGAAACCCGGCGATGGTCGGCAACATCCCGGCCGCGATGCCCGCTTCGAGATAGCGCGGGTCGCAGCCATCGGCGCAGATCACCACGGCCGGCCGGTTTGGGCGGCGATAGGTGCGGCCATTGACGCCAATTGGATCGATGACTGTCTGTTCCATTCGCGGCGCCTTCGCGGCAGGATTGGGCCTCGATTATAAAGGTAAACGGGGACGCTGGCGTGAAGATTGGCGCGGACATCACCCTCGACTGGCGGCGTTGGGCGGACCTCACTGCGCCGCTTCTGTACGAGCTGTTGCAGTTCCGCCAGGCGATCTTCGTCGTCGAGCAAGCCTCGCCCTATGCCGACCTCGATGGGCGTGACGCGCGTGCGGAACATCTGCTGCTGCGCCGCGCCGAAGCGCTGATCGGCTGCCTACGGCTGATCGAGCCCGACCCGCTGGTGCGGATCGGCCGGGTCGCGGTCGCTGCCGGAGAGCGCGGCCACGGTTTCGCCCGGCTGATGATGGAAGCGGCGCTGCAGCGCGCGGCCGAAATCTATCTGCACCGCGATGTCGCGCTCAGCGCCCAGACCTACCTCGAACCGTTTTACCAAAGTCTCGGATTCACGGCGATTTCGGCGCCGTACGACGATTACGGCGTGCCGCATATCGACATGATTGGCCCGGCGCGGGGAACCTGAAGCGCCAAATACGCGCAGCGGCGCACCCGCCTACATGCCTACAATCGCCGGATGAATATGTCCGGCGGGGTTTCCGCCTCTCGCGTTCCCCGCCAGAGCTGGGTGATCCTCGCCGCCGCCTTCACCGCGTTCACCATCGGCGCTGGGTTGATGCATTCCTACGCGGTCTTCCTCATCGCCTTCATCGAGGAATTCGGCTGGAGCCGCGGCGAGACCTCGATCGCCTATTCGGTGTCGCAGCTTGTCGCTGGAGGGAGTTCGCCGCTGGTGGGGACGCTGGTCGACCGGCTGGGCCCGCGCCGCCTCTTGCTGCTCGGCGGTGGCCTGCTGGTATTGGGTCTTGCCGCCAGCGCCTTTGTCCACCGTCTCTGGCAGATCGTCGCGCTCTATGGCGTGGTGATGACCTTCGGCTCGAACTGTCTCGGGCTCGTCGTCTTCGTCCCGCTCCTGTCGCGGGTCTTCGTGCGCCAGCGCGGTATGGCGATCTCGATCGTGCAGTCGGCGAACGGGTTCGCCCGCGCCGTGTCGGCGCCGACGGTGCAGTTCATGATCTCGGGGATCGGCTGGCGCACCACCTACCTCGTGCAGGCGGCGTTCATGGCCGCGTTGGTGTTCCCGCTCGCTGCCTGGTTCCGCCGGGCCGACCCGTCGCGCGCCGCCGCGGGCAGCGATCCCAGCGGCGACGCCGCTCCAGCCTTGTCGCTGGCGCTTGCGCCGCGCGGCGGCTGGACCCTGGCCGAGGCGGTGCGCACGCCGCATTTTTGGTTGCTCTTCGCGGTCTATCTCTTCACCGGCCTCGGCAGCTTTTTTGTCTCGCTGCACCAGCTCGCCTTCGCGGTCGATCGCGGCTTCGACAAGCTCTACGCCGCCGAGGTGCTCGGCATGGGCGCGTTCCTGGCGGTCTTCGGTACGATCGTTACCGGCACTCTCTCCGACTATATCGGCCGTGAGGTGTCGGCGATCATGGCCTATGGGTTCTCGATCGTCGGCGTCATTTGCGCGCTGTTGATCACCAATTCGAGCCAGCATCTGCTGCTATGGCTGCACGCTTGCCTCTTTGGGCTGACCTGGGGTGCGCGCGGCCCGGCGATCACCGCCAAGACCGCCGATTTGTTTCCGGGCGCGCAATTGGGCGCGATCCTCGGGGTCATCACCATCGGCAGCGGTTTAGGTGCGGCGCTCGGCTCGTGGGGCGCCGGGATCATCTTCGACCTGTCGGGGAGCTACAGGCTCGCCTTCATCCTGTCGATCGTCGCCTACTTGTGCGGCGTCGTCGCCTTCTGGGCGCTGCGCCGGCCGCCCGTGCCTAAGCCAGCTTAGCTGGCGATCAGTCCGGCAGCCGCCGCGGGGTCACGGAGACGAGTCCGCTCGGCCGGCAGGGCGAAGGTTACGGTCGTGCCGCGCCCTGGCTCGCTTTCGACCGTCAGCGTGCCGTCATGTAGCTCGACGAGCCGCTTCGCCAGCGGCAGGCCCAGCCCGGTGCCGCCATGCGGCCGGGTCAGCGAATTGTCGATCTGGCCGAACGGCTGCAACGCCCGCGGTATCTCGTCCGCGGTCATGCCGATGCCAGCATCCGCGACGAAAACCGCGATGCCGCCCGCGGGCGTGAGGGATGCCCCGACGCGGACCTTACCGCCGGATGGGGTGAACTTCACCGCGTTGGAGACGAGGTTGAGCAGAACCTGTTCGAGCCGAAGTTCATCGCCGGTGACCTCGAGTTTCGTTAGCTCGATATCGAGCTGCACGCTCGCGGCGGCGGCGCGATCGGAAACCATGCGGCGGCAGGCCTCGAACATCGCGGCGATTTGGACCCGCTCGTCGTGCAGCTCGAGGCGGCCAGCCTCGACCTTGGAGAGGTCGAGGAGGTCGTTGATGATCTGCAGCAGATGGTGGCCCGAGCCATGGATGTCCTGCGCGTAGTCGCGGTAGCGGGCATCGAGCGGGCCGAACAGCGCCGAGGAAAGCACCTCGGAAAACCCGATGATCGCGTTGAGCGGCGTGCGCAGCTCGTGGCTCATATTGGCAAGGAATTGGCTCTTCGCCTGGTTCGCGGCTTCGGATTCGTCTTTGGCCTTGCGCAATTCGTGCTCGATCGCGTGCCGAGCGGTGGCGTCGCGGGCAACCGCAAAGAGATACTCGGTGCCGTGGAATTCGAGATGGTTGACGGTCAGGTCGACTGGGATGACACGGCCGTCCTTGGTGATCCGGCGGCTCTCGAAGCTTTCGGCGGGACCGTATTTATGGGCCTTCCAACGTTCTTTCCACCGGTTCGGATCGAGCGTCGGATTGATGTCGAACACGGTCAGCGCGAGGAATTCCTCGCGCGTGTAGCCAAGCTGCTGGCAGACGGCGTCGTTAATGTCGACAAAATTGCCGGCCTCATTGATCAACGCAATGCCCTCGGATGAACGGTTCATCGCCGCTCTGGTCAGCAGCAGATCTTCTTCGGTGCTGAGCCGCATCGCGATTTCGCGCTGCAGCGTATCGGCGAGGTTGCGCAGGCGTTTGGCGCGCGACCGGTTGGTCGCCAGACAGAAGGCCAGCAACGCCGTCAGCAGCAGCCCGCCGGCGAGCGCGTACCAGCCGGTCCCTTTAGTCCGGTCGGCATGTTCGAAAACCCAGAGCGAGGCCACGACGCCCGGGCTTGCGACGAGCGCGGCTGGCCAGTGCCTGAGTAAGCCGATCCAATTCACACGCGGATCCTCGTAGGCCCTTTTGGGCCCAGAAGAACAAGGATGCCGCTGATTTGGTTGAATAACCGTAAAGGAAACCCGGCGCGGTTGGTTCGCGCCCTTGCTGGGCTAGGCTGGCTTGCGGACCAGCGCCTCGACCGTCGCGACCCTGCCCTGTTCGAGGTTGAGGCTCGAGTTGATCTGCATCTGCCGCAGCCGCTCGCCGAGGATCAGATGCGTGCCGAGCGGCCCCAGCCCCTCGGCTTCGAGCCGCTCGCGGTTGCGCCGCGTGGCGGGCTCAACGTCCTTGGTGGTATCGCGGAACGCCACGATCTCGAACCCGGCGGCGCGAAGGTCGGCCTCCATCTCCGCCGGCATCGCGAGGAAGCTGGTCGCCGCGCTCTCGGCCCACGGCACCGGGTAGATCAGCTTCCGTCCGTTTCCCGCACACAAATTCGACAGCGCCAGCACGCCGCCCGGCTTCAGCGCGCGGAACGCCTCGCGGTAAAAGCCGCGCTTGTCGGCGATGTTCATGATCACGTTCTGTGAATAGGCGCGGTCGAAGGCATTGTCGGGCACCGGCAAGGCGAGGGCGCTGCCGTTCCTGATCGTCACCCGATCTTCGAGCCCGGTGACGCGGTTGAGCGCCTGCGCCGCGGTACAGAATTCCGCGGTCAGGTCGACGCCGGTGACATGGACGTCGCAGTGAGCCGCGATCCATCGCGCCGGACCGCCGATGCCTGAGCCGATATCGAGCAGGTGCTCGCCTGGCTGGGGCTTCAAGACCTCGACGAGCTCCTTGGTGGCGACGATGCCGCGGCCGTGGAAATGGTCGAGTACAGACAAGGCATCGACCGTCACCGGCGCGTCGGCGCCGTTTGCGCTGCGCAGCGCGCTGATGATGCGCTCGGCGATCCCGGCATTGCCGTAATGCGACGCGACATCGGTCTCGATAGCCATGCCCGGTTCCTCGCGCTTAAATGCGTCCACCGCGATGCTAGCCGCATCGCACTTTATCGGGGAGAGCGCAGATGCCCTTGAAGATCGAACGGTTCCAGCCGCCGGGCTTGGATGTCCGGGTGCAAGAGGGTAAGGCGGCCTATTCGCATGTCGTCACGGTGACCGGGTCCGGCAAATTGATCTTCATCGCTGGGCAGCTCGCCCGCGACGGCAACGGCAATATCGTCGGTGCTGGCAACATGCGCGCGCAATTGGAGCAGACCTTCAAGAATCTCGACGCCTGTCTCAAGGCGGCGGGCGCAACCTGGGCCGACGTCATCAAGACCAACACCTTCGTCACCGATTACGATGCCTTCTCGCAGTGCCGCGATGTGCGCATGCGCTATTTCGGCGTCGCCACCCCGACCAGCACGACAATCCGGATCAGTGGCCTGGCTCAGCCCGAGGCGATGGTCGAGATCGAGATGATCGCCGCGGTGGATTGACGCCGTTACTTGATCGCCTCGTAGAGTCGCTCGTCGTAGAGCGCGCCTTCGAACGGCACCAGCTTGGCGCGGAATTGCCTGGTGTGGTCGGCGAGCGCATGGGCCTGGCGGGCGGCGCGATCGCTCCACGCTTCGATTAGGTGAAAGTGGTTGGCGTGGCCGTCCCATACGACCGCGTCGAAGCGTTGCGTGCCGGGATCCTTGCGGCTGTCGTCGGCGAGCTGCTTGACCATCGCCGCGACCTCGTCCTTGCCGGCCGGAAAGACGTCGGCATGGGTGAGCACATAGACCGACCTGCCGATATCGGCGCTCGCTTGCGCCGGCGCGACCGCTAGCGGCAGAAACTGGCGCGCGTCGAACGGGCTGGCGAACACCGGCTGCAGCTTGTCGCCGAGCGCCTTCATCGCCGCGCCATGCGCATCGAGCGCGGCCTTGTCGCGCCACGCCTCGACGATGGCGAAGCGGCCGGGCCGGCCGATCTCGTGCAGCAAGGTCAATTCGCCGTTGCCGTCTTCCTTGCGCGTCGCGGCGGCAAATTGCCGAAGCAGGCCCTCGCTCTTGCGCGCGGTGGCCGGGTCGACCTCGAAATAGGTGACGACATAAATACCAGGGCTCGCCGGCGGCTGTTGCGCGCGAGCCGGCTGGATCAATCCAGCGAGCATAATTCCGCTCAGCAATAACAATGACATCGACCGCATCGCGCGCCTCCCCAATCTGCCACGCCCGCTAGTTGGGGCGTTGTGATCGGGGATGCTCGCACGACCGGCGGGCGCGACGCAAATCGCCGCCGCTTGTTACTTAAATTTCGGCATCACCTCGCCGCAGATCAGCTGCAGCGAGCGCATCATCACCTCGGCCGGGATCGCCGCGCCGAAATTGAGCTCGAAGAGAATTCCGTCGATGGCGAGCTCGGCCTCGAGTTCCTTCAGCCGGTCGACCACCGTGTCGGGTCCGCCGACGATAACCTTGTCGCGCAGCACGTCCTCATAGGTCGCCGTTCTCACCTCTTCGAGCTCGGCGCGGCGGCGGACATTGGGCGAGCCTTCGAGCCGGGTGATCAGCGATTTGTAGCCCGCCATGATGCTCGGTTCGCCCTCGGCGAGGGCCTTCTTGTCGTCGTCGCCGACATGCATCGATAGGCGCAGGTAGACTTCGCCGTGCCCGGGATGCCCAGCCTCGTCATAGGCGTCGCGATAGGCCTTCAGGTCCGGCTTCAACCCCATCAGCGATCCGCTGCGCACCGAGACGAAAAGCGGGTAGCCGAGCCGGCCCAATGTCGGGAAGGTATCCTCGCTCGCCCCGGCGATGCGGATCGGCGGGTGCGGCTGCTGATAGGGCCGCGGCACCGCCTTGGCCTGATCGAAGCTGTGAAACTTGCCCTCGTAAGAAAAGGTTTCGTCGGTCCACGCCTTCTTCAAAATCTCCAGCGTCTCGTAGAACCGCTCGCGGCTCTCCGAATAGGGCACGCCATAGGCGGCGTAGCCGCGCGGGTTGCCGCTGCGCCCGGCGCCGAGGATGAACCGTCCGCGGCTCACCTGGTCGACCGTCGCGGTCTCTTCGGCGAGGCGCAGCGGGTGGGTCAGCGGCAAGACGTGCACCGCGGTGCCGATCTTGATGCGCTTGGTGCGCGCGGCGATCTGCCCGGCGACATTCATCGGCGCGCTCAGCACCGAGCGGCGCGCCTGCTGGTGAATCTCGGCGAGCCAGAACACGTCGAGCCCCCAGCGGTCGGCGGCTTCGACCTGCTCGAACCCCTGGTCGAAGGCGTCGGCATCGGATTGCCCCGCCACCTGCCGGTGAAACTCGTGGTACCAGCCGAACTCCATGACCTTGTCCTCATCTCGCTTTGCGCAACCCTAGGCCGCGTCCCGCCATCAAACAAATACTGTTGTTTGATCCGCTCCATACCAACACGGCATGACAAGCGTGTATGCTTGCCCCATCGCCTCGCAACAAGGATGCCGCGATGGAGCTGCGCAGCCTCTCTTATTTCGTTCGCATCGCCGAATTGGGCAGCATCACCCGCGCCGCGGCGCATCTCCATGTCGCCCAGCCGGCGCTAACCCGCCATGTCCAGCGTCTCGAGGACGAGCTCAATGTCGCGCTCTTCACCCGCGCCAATAGGGGCGTGCGGCTGACCGAGGCCGGGCAGAAGCTGCTCGACGGCGCCACCCGCATCCTGCGCGACATCGAGCGCACCGGCGACGAGATCCGCGCCCAGGACGCGCATCCCAGCGGCAAGATCATCCTCGGCATCACCCCGACCCTGTGCCCGGTGCTGGTGCCCGACCTCTTCGCCCGCATGCGCCGCGACTACCCGATGATTGAGTTGAAGGTCATGCATGCCGGCATGGTGCGGCTCGAGGAATTCGTCATCGACGGCCGCGTCGACATCGCGCTGCTCTCCGAGCTGTCGCGTAGCCGCCTCATTGTCTCGACCCGGCTCGCCGAGGAGGAGATGGTGCTGGTGACACGGCCCGGCGCGCGACCGCCCGGGATCGTCGGCGGCGACGAATTGCGCGCGACACCGCTCATCCTCGGCGACGGGCTCAGGGCGGCGATGGACGCGCTGCTCGCCGGGCTCGGCATCGAACTCACGGTCGACACCGAGCTCAACGACCACGAGACCATCCGCCTGATGGTGCAACAGGGCGCCGGCGCGGCGGTGCTGCCGTTGTCGTCGGTGTCGAAGGAATGCGCCCGCGGCCTCCTCGCGGCGCACCGCATCACCGCGACCGGCGTCTATCGCACCTTGGCTCTGGGAGTGCGGGCCGGCCGCAACGCCTCGCCGGCGCGCGAGGCCGCCGCCCGCATGCTGCGGGCGATGATCGACGAAATGGCCGACGAGGGACGGCTGGCGATGGCCGCAAAGCGTCTGGTGCCGCGTCGGAAGCTGCGTGTCGCGTCCTAATCGATAAAATCGAAGACGATGAGGCGGCTCTGGCGCGTTCGTCCGCTCGCGGCATGCGCGGTGAGTATCGCTGTTGCAGTTGCGGTTATTTCGGCTTCGGCGCCCGCGGCGGACTTTAGTGCCGCTGATGCCCTGATGACCCGTCTTATGTCGACGTACGATATCCCGGGCGCGGCGCTGGCATTGATCAAAGACGGCAAGATTGTATTGGAGAGAGGATACGGGTTTCGAGACTTGGAGACTCATGCTCCTGTCACCACCGCGACCCTCTTCAACATTGGCTCCATCTCGAAATCATTCACCGCGCTCGGCATCGCTCAACTGGTCGATCAGCATCGGGTCGATCTCGACGCACCGGTTATCAGATACGTTGCTGATTTGCGGCTGAGCGATCCGCGCGCCGCGCAGACGGTGACGTTGCGGCAGTTGCTGTCGCATACGAGTGGCTTTCCCCCGGACGAGCAATGGCCTCCTCAAGTACCCGCGACTCGTCCGGGAATTGTCCGTGAGTTCGCAACGATGCCGATCACTGCGCCACCTGGGGCGCGGTTTCAGTACTGTAGCCGGTGCGTCGTGCTCGCCGCGTACGTCCTTGAACAGATTACTGGCCAATCGTGGGAAACCTACACCCGGGCACAGATCTTTGAGCCGCTCGGCATGACCACTGCCTCATTCGGTCCACTCGGGTTAGAGCAGGCGCCTGACCGAGCACAGCCGTATCGGCATGACGCTGTCTTGGGCGAGGTTCCGGTACCGTGGGACCGTCTGCTGTACTTGCAGCCCTTGGCGCCTGCGGGCGGCATCAATGCAAGCATCGGTGAAATCGCACGTTACGCACTGCTTCAAGTCAACGACGGAACGATGTCCGGACAGCGGCTGGTCTCTGCGGCCATGGTGGCGGAGTTGCATCGCGCGGAGATCGCCGTTGGGAACGACTGGACGCCTTCCGCTCGCATTGAAGACCTGCATTATGCGCTGGGATGGTTCACTGCCGAGATGAACGGCCTGCGCCTCGTCTCTCATAACGGCGCGAACCCCGGCTACCGCGCTGCGATTGTACTGGCTCCGTTCTCCAAAGCAGGCGTGGTCGTCCTGACAAACGGGGAGTCAAATCCCTTTACCGATGCGGCCACGCGCAGCCTTATCGAGCAAGTTATTCGATAGCAATCCGCGCGCGCCTTGGTCTCGCAGATCGAGCCGTTCAACGCTCTCGAAGCTCGCTTTGCGGCAAAGAGCAATTGACTGTGCCGTGCCCGCCAGGGCCATGCCGGAACACTATAGCCAGGATAATCATCGAGTATTTTGAACATTGCTGCGCTGCGCCGTAATCTGTGCCCCAAGGTCAGGCGAGGAGCGCACCATGCGGTTCGGTTTGTTCGGCAGCGCGGCGGCCAGGCGTCCGTCGAGCGCCGAGGCGGCGGAATTCGACAGCGCCGAGGGATTCCGCGCCTTCATCGACTACAATGTCGAGGCCGAGGGCTTCGGCTTTCACGGCACCTTTGTCGTCGAGCATCATTTCACCGGCTACGGCCAGGTGTCCGCGACCCTCAACCTCTTGACCTGGCTCGGCGCGCGCACCACGACCCTGCGCCTCGGCACCGCGGTCATCGTGCTGCCCTGGCACAACCCGGTGCTGCTCGCCGAGCAGGCCGCGACCCTCGACCTCCTCTCCGGCGGCCGGCTCGATTTCGGCATCGGCAAGGGCTATCGCTACAACGAGTTTCAGGGCTTCTGCGTCGATATGGACGAGGCCGACGCGCGCTTCGAGGAATGCCTCGACGTGCTGGTCAAATCCTGGACCTCGAACGAGAAATTCTCGCATCGCGGCAAGTATTGGGCGTTCGGCAATGTCGTCGTCGAGCCGCCGACCGCGCAGCGCCCGCACCCGCCGATCTGGATGGGCGCCGGCGGCGAGTCCTCGGTCCGCCGCGTCGCCGAGAAGGGCTACAACCTGCTCCTCGGCCAATACGCCCAGCCCGCCGACGTCGCCAAGTCGATCGCCGCCTATCGCGCCGGGGTGGAGGCGCAGGGCCGCCGCTTCGACCCGATGTCGGTCGGCGTCACCCGCGCCTTCTTTGTCTGCGATAAGGATGCGGACAAGGAAGCGGCGCTCGAGCGCCGCCTCGCCAACCGGGTGCGCCAACTCAAACTCGCCACCCGCCCCGACGGCACCGTTCATGGCGGCCCCGACCGCGCCACCGGCGATCCCGATGTGATCAACCGCGGCAGCGCGATGTACGGCACCCCCGACCAGATCGCGAAAAAGCTCGACGAGCTCCGCGAGGCCGGGGTCGGCTATGTGCTGGTCAATGGCGGCGGCTCCGGCGGCGGCGAGCGCGGCCGGGTCAGCATGCGCCGCCTCGCGCGCGAGGTGATGCCGCTTTTCGCCGACGAACCGGCGGCGCGCGCTGCAGAATAATCAATACGTTAGGGAGCGATCTTCATGAAGATTCACAACTTGTACACCGACGCCGGCGGCGAATCGCATTTCCGCGACATCGAGATCGATTGGGTCGAGGAGCGGCGCGGCAGCAAGCTGTCGAAGAAGCTGCCGGCGACCGGGGTCATCTTTCGCGAGACCGAGGCCGAGCACAACATCACCTGGCACCCGGCGCCGCGCCGGCAATACATCGTCAACCTCGATGCCGGGGTGAAGATCACCGCCAGCGACGGCGAGAGCCGCTTTATCAAGGCGGGCGAGATCATCCTCGTCGAGGACACCAACGGCAAGGGCCACCTCTCCGACCACATCGAGAACAAGATCCGCCATTCGATCTTCATCCCGATCGAGTAACGTAATTCTCCTCTTTCACCTCCCGCGGGCTTGACCCGCGGGTCCACGTCTTCTAACGCCGACAGTGGTAAACAAAGACGTGGATGGCCGGATCAAGTCCGGCCAAACGGGATTGAAAAATCCCTGGTGAGCCGCTAGAGTTCAGCGTTTCTGCCATCTTTCCACCCACCCGGAGGGTAATCTGGGAGGGTAAACAGTGATGGCCAGAATGTACCGTATCCCCAAGCCCGAACCCCGCAAAAACGACATCCTCGCGGTGCAAATCCGCGTCCCCGCCGAGCTTCAGAGGCTCATCGGGAAAACCGTGCTCCGCCGCATGTGATCGACTCGACGGGGTAGAACGGGGTAGGCAAGGAGGGTAGCAACCGCTCTGCCCGGTGTGTGGAAAACCGCAGAAAACCTGGACTCAGGAATCGCCTTGGCCGGATCAAGTCCGGCCAAGGGGTTTAGAAATGAGTGACGGTAACCTCGAAGACCGCGCCGCGATCCACGACCTCTTCACCCGCTATTGCTGCGCCCTCGACAATGGCGAGATCGAGACCGTCGTCGCCTGCTTCACGGCGGACGCGGTGCTCAAAAGCCCGGTCATCGACATCAAGGGGCACGGCGAAATCCGCGCCTTCGCCGGCCGTTTCGCCGCCCAGCGCGCCGCCGGTACGCAGTTCCGCCACCTGGTCACCAACATCGCCGCGGCGATCGACGGTCCCAGGGCGACGGCGACTGCCTACCTGCTGGTGCTGATCTCAAAGGACGGCAGCCACCGCACCCTGCCGCCCGGCCGTTATGAATGCGATCTTGTCAAAGAGGACGGTGCCTGGCGCTTCTCGCGCCGCACCGTCTTTCACGACCACGACTACACGCTTGAGGGTATTTGAGCCGGACGCTACGCCGTGCTCGGGATTAAAGCTTTATGATGCAAACCAACACGAGAGCTAAGACGAACGCGATCGCGACAACGATTTCGCCATGCGCGCGTTCTCGATCGAAACGGTGAGTTCGTTCAGTGTTGGGCCCGGGGCGCGGTTTTCTGATTAACGCGCCGTCGATGATCCTGCCATCGATAATCCTGCCGTCGACGATCGTCGGGTCGACGATCTTGGCGCCGATGATTTGGGCATCAATGATGTCGGCGTCATGCGCCGCTTCTTCGTAAGCGAGAGCCATGGCTGATCTCCCTTTGATGGGTCAAAGCCGGGCTCGACATATAAAAGAACGGTCGAGAAAAATAAGGATAGCATAAGTATTTTCTCACCCCAACCTGAAAATGCTACGGGCAGCGCGCTTACAAGACGGTGAGCAGTGAGAAAGCCTACCCCTGCGGCCGGTGGCGTTTGACCGCCTCGGGGTTGGTCGAATCCGCGCCCATATAGACGCCGCGCTCCCAGGTGCGCTTGAGCGGATCGGACACCTTGAGCGACATCTTTCCGACATGCTGGACCTCGATCTCGACCGTCTCGCCGTCCTGCAGCGCGCCCAACCCCTCATGGTTGGTGCCGCAGGCGATCAGATCGCCCGAATTCAACGTCATCACCGTCGAGGCGAACTCAATGAGCTCCGGCACCCGGTGCTCCATGTCGTCGGTGTTGTAGTTGTGGCGCAGCTGGCCGTCGTTCCAGAAGCGAACGACGACGTCGTTGGGCTCGGGGATTTCGTCGGCGGTGGTGATGCACGGGCCGATCGGCGCGAAGGTGTCGAACGACTTGCCGAGCCAGCTCCCGGCCTTCCAGGTGCGCCGCCCTTCGCCGCGCGCCGACACGTCGATGAGCCCGGTATAGCCGAAGACGGCGCTGCGCCAGTCCTTCTGCGCCACCTTTTTCAACGGTCCCTTGATCACCAGCGCCAGCTCGGCCTCGTGCATGAAGATCCACGGCTCGGTCATCTCCGGCAGCACGATCGTGTCGCCGGGCCCGACCACCGCCTCGGGGTTCTTCAGGAACATATTGAGCGGCCGCGCTTCGCGCTGCGCGTGCTCCCAGTAATTGGCGATGCAGCAGAGGATTTTGCCCGGCCGCGGCAGCGGCGGGCGCAGCCGCACCGAGCTTTCCGGCATCGCCTCGCCCTCGGCCGCCAGCTTCTCGAATTGCGGGCGCAGCCGGTCGAAATTGTCGATGATCCACTGCATGGTGAGCTGCGGCGTGTATTGCCGCTCAACCGCGGGCGCGAGGCTGACGATGCCGCGCTCTGTCATCAACCCCGGCGCCGGCTCGTCGTGCCCCGCGCCCTGAAACAGCACCAGTCTCATCGTCGCCTCCCATTCTGCATTTCGCCCGACCCTAACCGCTCGTGGGCGCTCTCGCCATCGCGTGCTAAAATCGCCGCATGACCGAGCAAACTTCCGAACCCTATTTCCGTATTGGCGAGGGCAAGATCAGCGGCTGGATCTCGGTGATCCTCGGCGCGCTGAGCGTGCTCGGCGTCTTGTGCTTCCACTTCCCCGACTATCTGACGACGCCGCAGCTGCGCGCCGCTTACACGGTCGACGAGATGCGCTATCTGCTCGGCGCCGGGATGATCTTTTCGGCCGCGTTCGGCGTCGTCACCTTTGCCCTCAACCGGCATAAGCTGATGGGCGCGATCGGCATCAGCCTGACCCTGCTGGCGATGTGGGGCGGCGGCGCCACCGCCCAGGTTGGCCCGCGCTATGCGGCGCCCAGCTATATCGGGCTCGACTGGTTCATCCTCGACCTGATGCTGTCGGCGATGATCTTCATCTTCCTCGAAAAGCTGTTCCCGCATATTCGTGAGCAAGCGATCCTGCGCCCCGATTGGTGGCACGATTCGCGCTATTTCCTGCTCAATCACCTGATGATCGGGGTCTACGCCTTCGCCGCGACGATGTTCGCGCCGACCTTCTTTTCCTGGGCGCTCAACCACGGCATCCAGGCCTTCGCTGGGTGATCCAGTTCTTCATGGCGATCGTCTTGGCCGATCTCGTCGAGTACGCGATCCACCGCACCATGCACGAGGTGAAATTCTTCTGGCCGATCCACGCGGTGCATCATTCGGTCGAGCACATGGATTGGATCGCCGGCTCGCGGCTGCATTTCTTGGAGCCGCTGGTGACGCGCACCCTGGTGCTGATCCCGGCCTTCATCCTCGGCATCGCCAAGGAGCCGCTCACCGTCTACATCGTCTTCGCCGGGTTCCAGGCGGGCCTCATCCATTCCAACATCCGCTGGGATTTGGGTCCGCTCAAATACATCTTCTGTTCGCCGCGCTATCACCACTGGCACCATTCGAGCGACGACGAGGCGATCGACAAGAACTACGTCGCGCATTTGCCCGTGATCGACTGGATTTTCGGCACGTTCTACCTGCCCAAGGACAACACGGTCTGGCCGCGCAAATACGGCACCATCGGCATCCCGCTGCCTAAGGGCATCATCCGCCAGTTCTTCTATCCGTTCCGGGCTCAGGCGAAGCTGATGCGGCCGGGCACAAGCCAGAAAAAGCCGGCGGCGTGAGCAAGGCCTTCACCAAGGAAGACACCGAGGCCGAAGACGACCTCCCCGAAGAGCCGGCGATCGCTCTGCCCGCGGGCGCGAAGAACTACATCACCCCCGCCGGCTTCCGCCGCATGCAGGACGAGCTGAAGCACCTGCAGACGACCGAGCGCCCGCGCATCGTCGAGATCGTCGCCTGGGCCGCCGGTAACGGCGACCGCTCGGAGAACGGCGACTACATCTACGGCAAGCAGCGCCTGCGCGAGATCGACCGGCGCTTGCGCTTCCTGGCGAAGCGGTTGGAGATCGCCGAAATCGTCGATCCGACGCGGCAGGCGAATCTCGACCGCGTCTTTTTCGGCGCCACCGTCACCTATGCCAATGCGCGCGACGAGGAGAAGACGATCACCATCGTCGGGGTCGACGAGGTCGATGCCGATAACGGCCGCGTCAGCTGGATTTCGCCCATCGCCCGCGCCCTCTTAAAGGCGCAGGAGGGTGATATCGTCGAGCTGCGCACCCCGCACGGCATCGAGCCGATCGAGGTGGTGGAGATTAGGTACGGCGCGGAAGAGTGATCTTCGACCGGAGGAAGCAGCCTAGCGCCTTGGATAGTAGAGTTCGTGATCTGGAAGAATACCCCATGCCGCTTCATCAGGCTCTTGAGCTTCTTCCAGAGACGCGACGATGAGCGCCACAGCAGCATCGTATTGGCGATCACGGACGAGCGGCAAAATCCGCTCACGAAACTCGGCGCTTTGCGCCGCGATTTCCATGATCTCGTCGTGACGATCCGGATGGATTCGAGATTGGGTTGCTACTTTAATCGCACGCTCGGTAGCACCAAACCAGTTCATAGCTGAGGGGCCACGCCGATGTGGCTCGACGGCGCGCCGGCGTTCTTGGCATTTAACAAATTCTTCCTGAAAAGGGCCGTAATTGATTTTATCTTCCGCAATTGTAGGTCCATATTTTTTCTGAATTTCCCAAAGACGATCGTAAGCTCCCTCGAGATGCTTGTCGAATTCAGCACGAGAGCAATCGTTTACTTGACAAAAATGCTGAATTACCAATTGGCAGCGCGATGCTGGCTTGATTCCTGCGGCTATCAAACGCTCGGTCTGCGCAAAATCTTTGATGTCGTGGCAGTACGTGCACAGCAGCTGTATAGACAGGAGTTGAACGGTGCCATCCCCAGGAAACTTGTACACTTCGTGCGCGTCGATTATGCGGGGGTTGTCCGCAGGAAAGCCGCAAATCTCACAAACAACCCCGCGTTCCGCTAGCAACGGCTTTCTGATCCGGAAGCGCCAAGTATGCTCCGTCACTCGCCTCCGAAGGGCAAGACCCGCCATGAAGTGGGGAGTCAGATCAATGGTCAGGACGAGTGTCTTTGGCTCCGCCATGTGCGGTGATCTCTCGGGAATTATATACTTGAGTCCATTGGCGCTCGGTTCGATGGCTTATGTCCGATATATAGCCGCACTAATCCGGAGCGTGCGTGGTCTGAGGAAAAACGGTCCTCAAATTCAGAATTTCGCTCTACCGGAACACCAGCATCAGAGAATATTTGTCGGATCAAATCAGCCTGCGCGCTGCTTAATACGTACAGGCCAACCGGCAGGTCGCCGAGTCGCGGCTCAAGAATGGAACGGGCCGCATTTCCAGCCCGCGCCAGCTTAAACGTTTCGATCAAATCACTACTAAATTGGCGGGCCTCCGGGTCGTCGAAACACGCGATCCAAAGATCAAGCAAGAGTTGGTCGTCTTCGTTACGCGTTGTTTTTCCGCGACTGATTTGGTCGTGCGTAAGGGGTAGCTTTTCCCTAAGCGCCCGAATGATCGCATCGCGCTGCTCTGCCGTGATGCGTCGCGGCGCGGCCGCACGCTCAATTGTGGCGGCGCGGTTATCAACGACCGCAGCTCTTTCGTTGGCGCTCTGCGGCGTGATGTCGTTTGCATTCGCCGAATTGACGCTTGCAAAGGACGCATATTCTGGCGGGGGTTTCGGCGCGACAAAAATATATAAATTCGGGGGTCGCTCGTTCCTCGGTAAATGTGCTGATAGGTCTTCACTTATCATCCATACAGCTATTCCCGCGTTCGCAAATGTTTCTTTGATAAATGACGCATCAACCGGTTTTGACGCTTTCCCAAGCAGTCCCCAAACGACCCCGAAATACGAATTAGGGGTGCCCCGAATATTGTTCGGTTTGACACCGGAGTCAGAAAACACCTTCGCTAATTCTCGGGCGTATGAATACGCTTCAGAATCGCCCCTTTCGTGTTCAATTAGCACGTCGAGAATTGCAGCTCGGCTACGAAGAGCATCCGCAATCTGGGCAGCCTGTTCGGGGGAGATATGCCGCCATGCGGTGATTCGCTCGATCTCGGCAGTGCGCTCGCGAGCCTCCGCCGCTTCCTTCTGCGCTAGAGCTGCAATCGCGTTTGCTTCAGCAACCCTTCCATCATCCGCTTCCCTTGCGCGTTTCGCGAACAGCAATTCGCCCCACACACCGCCAAATATCAGCAGGTTCGCCCCTATGGCGACGGCGATCTTCCACCAACCCTCGGGAATGAATAGGTCGGCAATATCGACTAGAAGGCCGACTAGGATCAGATACGCGACGCGATCTGCCCAGGTGGAGTTGAAGTCGGATACCGATTTCAGATCGGTCTTATGTGGGGAGCCGAGCATCGCCGGTTACATCAGGCCGCGCAGCAAAAGATCAAAGGGCCTTATTTGGATGGCTGGCGCTTGCACGATTTTGACGGCAATCCTGTTTGTTTATGCGTTGTGCCGAGCGATATGGGGTTAAGCGCGTGATGCCTTGGCTCTTTTCGCTGCCTTCTTTCGTTTCTTCGCAGCCCTGGCCTTCGCCGCCTTCGGCTTATAGGCCAAAACCTTATCGATCATCTTTTCGAGCGGTTCCGGTAGCTTCGGTAAATCGTCACTCATGCAATCAGCGCCTTGTAGGTGAGCCGCTTCCCTGCCGCGCCATCTACGAAACTTTCGAGGCGTTGCAAGGTGTGGCGCTCCACATTGCCCTCATTGAGCCGGAAAGAAAACTCGCGCACGTAGCGGTCAAGATGCTTCTCGCTGACATGATGGAAGGTGCCGTAGATGCCCCGCTTCAACAGCGCCCAAACCGCCTCGATGCTGTTGGTCGAAACACCATCGCGGGCATATTCGCCATCCCTGTGGTTTATCGTTTCGTGCTGAAACGACCAGCCAAGCCCCTTGTAGCCGTACCATTCATCGGTGTGGATCGTCGATCCCGCCTCGACGTTGTGATAGATCGCCGGGAACAGCGTGCGATTGTCGGCGCGCTCAATCACCATCGCCCGCGTCCTACCGCCGCGCTCGCGCATTCCCAGCACAATCGCCTTATCTCCGAGCCGATGACCCTCTGTACGTTTGTGCGCGTGCTTGTTGGCCTCTTTGCCGCCAACGCGCGTTTCGTCGATTTCGATAATCCCGCGCAGCTTTCCGGAGTCGTTGCCGCACGCTTCGCGCAGTCTGCCGAGGATAAACCACGCCGTTTTTTGCGTGACGCCGATCTCCTTGGCGAGTTGCATCGACGAGATACCCTTGCGGGCCGTCACGACGAGATACATCGCGTAAATCCACTTATGCAGCGGAACGTGCGACCGCTCGAAGATCGTGCCGGTGCGGACGGTAAAATCTTCTTTGCACTGGTTGCAGCGATAGAAGCCTATCTTGCCTTTGCGCACCGACACGCGCTCACCAAGGCCGCAAACCGGGCAAATAGGGCCATTTGGCCAAAGCCGCGCCTCAAGAACACGCCGAGCCGTTTCCTGATCTGGAATCATCTCGAAAAGTTGGAATATCGAAATCGTGCTCTTGCTCATGGCGTAACCCCTTCAACTGAAGCGGATTATCGCCGATTTTTGTGGTGGAGTAAAGTATATAATTCCCGATCTCTCTCGCCGAGCACGCTTAGAACATTAAGAGAACATTCGGGCGGCAGAGTCAGGCGGCAGAGTCAACAGCGCCGCTAAAATCGCCGCAATTATCGGTTAGCCTCTAACTGTCGGCGGTGGAAATTGGGACTGGCCGGCGATCCCTGTAATCCCTGATAAAAAGCGGCGAACAGCAGGGATAACAGGTACGCCACCTCTTGATACGCCCTCCCGGTAACAGGACGATAACAGGAGGTCGGCCTGCTGTTAAAAAGCGCCGGTAACAGATGGATATCAGATGGTCGACCATCTGATAAAAGCGCGACGAACAGATGGCGGCCCCGCAACCTCACCGGGCAATATCGGATCGCCGCCATCGCCAACTGGCTGTTGACAGGAAATACCCGCGCGGCGCGACAATAAGCCAAGCTTAGGGAGGGCGCGCATGCTCCAAATCCGCAAGATGGGCCCGCAGATCGGGGTCGAAATCACCGGCATCGACGTCAAGACGATGACCGAGGATGAGTGGCAGAAAATCTACCAGGCCTGGCTCGACTACAACGTCATGTGCGTGCGCGACCAGGACCTCACCATCCCGGATTTCATCCGCTACAGCGAGCGTTTCGGCCCGGTGACGCCGCACCCGTCGAAATCGACCCGCCATCCCCAGCATCCCAAGATCACCATGCTCGGCGTCAACAAATTCGACGCCGAGGGCAAGATCAGGGACGAGATTTACCGGCGCGGCGCCGAGGGTTGGCATACCGATGGCGCCTACAACCAGGCTCCGTTCAAGGCAACCCAGCTTTACGCGCTGGCGGTGCCGAGCCGCGGCGGCAACACGCTCTTCTGCAACGCCTACGCCGCCTACGACGCGCTGCCGCAACGCCTCAAGGATCGGCTCGACGGCGTCGTCGGCGCGTTCTCCTATGGCGGGCGGCGCGGTAAGGCGCGGCTGCTCAACCCCGAGGATCAGGACTGGACGCCGGTCTACCACCCGATCTTCCGCATCCACCCCGAGACCGGCCGCAAATCGCTCTATTTCGACCCCGGCAAGATCGTCGATTTTGTCGGCATCGACCGCGCAGAGGGCGACGCGATCATCGCCGAGTTGAAGGAGTGCATGATCACCCCGGACGCCGAATACCACCATGTCTGGAAGAAGGGCGACATCGTCATCTGGGACAATCGCTGCTCCTATCACAAGGCGGCCGGCGACTACCCGCCCGAGGAAGACCGCATCCACTGGCGCGTCTCGATCAACGATTACGGGGTCGATGTGCTGCCAGAGGAACTCAGCCAGGCGGCGGAGTAGCAGCGATGACGGTTACCGTCAGCCCGTTCGCCGCCGGCTGCGGCGCCGACATCACCGGCGTCGATATCCGCGAGCCGCTCAGCACGCAAGACCGCGATGCGATCCGCAAGGCCTGGCTCGACAACCTGGTGCTGCGCTTCCGCGGCATGCCGATGACCGACGCGCAGCACATGGCGTTCACCCGACAGTTCGGCGAGCTCGAGTTCAACCCGGCCGCGCTGATCGCCAAACAATACGGGGTCAACACCCAGACTGACGGCCGCAAGAGCGAGATCCCGCCGGAAATCTCGGTGATCTCCAACATCATCGAGGATGGCAAGGCGATCGGCGGCTTGGGCGACGGCGAAGCCTTCTGGCACACCGACTCGTCGTTCGTCGATGTGCCCCCGGCCGCGAGCCTGCTGCGCTCCTTGGAATGCCCGCCGCCGAGCGCCGGCGGGGCGACCTCGTTCCTCAATTGCTACAGCGCCTATGACGATCTGCCCGAGGCTACCAAGCAGCGCATCGACGGCATGACGATGATCCACGCCGCGACCCATTCGAGCGGTGGCAAGGCGCATAAGGGGTTCGAGAGTGTCGAGGATGTGTCGAAGGTGCCGGGCGCGCGCCAGCCGATGGTCCGCACCCATCCGGAGACCGGCAAGAAGTCGCTGTTCCTCGGCCGCCGTATCAACGCCTATGTGCTGGGCCTCTCGGTCGCCGAGAGCGAGGAGCTGCTCGACGAGCTGTGGGAACACATGGTTCAGCCCCGCTACACCTGGACCCAGGAATGGCGGGTCGGCGACCTGGTCTGGTGGGATAATCGCTGCGCGATGCACCGCCGCGACGCCTTCGACCCCGCGACCCGCCGCCTCATGCACCGCACCCAGCTCAAGGGCACGCGGCCGGTTTGAGAAATTCCCTCTCCGCCTATTGGGGGGAGAGGGAGGGGCCCATCGCGGCGTGAGCCGCAAGCCCGCGGGCTTGACCCGCGGCGCTGGGAGGGTGAGGTGGGCGTACTCGGACGCCTCTGGAATCCCCCACCTCACCTAGCCTCTCCGCCCCGGGGGCGGGGAGAGACTAAGAATTTCAGGGAGGACACCCCCATGCCCCACACCTCACGCGTTGCCCTCGTCACCGGCTGCGGCAAGCCCATCGGCATCGGCAATTCGACAGCGCGCGCCCTGGCGGCGAAGGGATTGACCGTCGTCGTTTCCGACGTCCGGCCCGCGGGCGTCGCCAACGAATTCAACGCGCCGCAGGACATCGACACCAACTGGGGCGGCGTCGACAGTCTGGTCGAGGTCATCACCAAATCGGGCGGCACCGCCTCTTCGGTGCTGGGCGATGTCAGCCAAGAGGCCGACGCCAATCGCATGGTCGCCGAGGTACTGGCGCGCTACGGGCGGCTCGACGTCCTCGTCAACAATGCCGGCGCGCCGCAGGGCGCCGACCGCAACGAGATCGAAAACGTGCCGGTCGACGCCTGGGATTTGACCATGGGGGTCAACGCCAAGGGCGCGTTCCTGATGTCGCGCGCCGCGGTGCCGGCGATGCGCAAGGCGAAGTGGGGGCGCATCGTCAGCGTCTCGTCAAAGGCCGCGTTTCGCCCCGGCAAGCGGCGCGCCACCTACGCCGCGTCGAAGGCGGCGATCGTCGGCTTTACCAAGTCGCTGGCCCTAGACCTGGCGCCGTTTGGCATCACCGTCAACGCGGTCTGCCCCGGCCCGATCCGCACCTCGCGGGCGATCAGCACCAACCGCCGCGAATACGGCGACGATTTGGAGCGCGGATTTCGTGAACGGTCGAAGGATATCCCACTCGGCCGTTTCGGCGAGCCCGACGAGATCGCCTCGATGATCGCCTACCTCGCTTCCGACGAGGCCGGGTTCGTCACCGGCCAAGCGATCGGAGTCGACGGCGGCTGGTGAGCCTGCGGGCGAAAGCATAAGCGGGAGATTCGGCGGCGAGCTCGCGCAGCCGTGCGGTTCGCGCCCTCGGCTCGCTCACTTGGCTGCCGCGCCAGACGATTTCGCTGTTGAGCCAGGCATCGACCCACATCACCGGCAGCAGCAGGTCGCGGATCAGGATCGCCAACGGCATCCGCCACGAGAAATGCCAGCCGGCGCAGCGCGCCATCATGGCTTCGGCGCCGCACCAGATCGCCAACAGCAGCCCGGCGACCAAGGCCAGGTTCAGCCCCTCGGCCGCGGCGAAATAGAGCCCGGAGAGCAGCGGCAGGAAGGAGCCGGTGAGGATTTCCGGCGCGAACATCGCGGGGAAGGTGAGCCGCCGCAGCCGCGCCCATCGCACCTGCCGGCCCCACACCTGGCTGGCGCTGCGCGGCCCCAGCGGCTGCGTGAACGGGCTGTCCATCACCCGCGCCTTGCGGCCTTGCGCGCGCACCATCTTGGTCGTTGCCGCATCCTCGGCGACCTCCTCGCCCAGCGCACGGATGCCGCCGCCGGCGTCGAGGATGTCGCGCCGGAACAGCATGTTCTTGCCCTGTGCGAAGCCCAATCCAAACGTGTCGGCGACGTACTCCCAGCGCGCCTGGAACGTGCTGAGAAAGGCGCATTCGAGCTCGGCCCAGAAATTCCCCGGCCGCGCCCCGATCGGCACTGAGACGACGACACCGGTATTGGCTCCCCACCGGGCGAGCAGGCGCTGGATATAGTCGCGCGGCATCATGACGTTGCTGTCCGCCATGATGATCCAGTCGGTGCGCGCGGCGTCGAAGCCCTTGATCGTGTTGTTGAGCTTGGGGTTGGGACCGGCTCGGTCGTCGCCGATCAGCAGCGTCGCGGGTTCGTCCGGATGCGCCGCGATCAGCTCGCGCACCAGCCCGGCGGCGGGGTCGTCGGCGTGCGCGGCGCAATAGATGATCCGGTAATCAGGGTAATCGAGCCCGAAGCTCGATCCCAGCGTCTCGCGCTCGAAATTGTCGACCCCGCAGACCGGCCGCACGATCGTCACCGGCGGCGCATTGTCCGGCGGCGGCAAGTGACTGGTGCGGGCCCGGCACCGCCAGGCCGCGATCCCGGTGCTGGCGACTTGGGTACACGTGGCAAAGATGCAAAACCCGGCCGCCCAATCTGCCAGCATCATCGTTCTTACCGGATGTAGCCGCTCCTGCGTGGCGCTTCTACAACCGGTGGATGACAAATTGATGGCGGCGGTTTACGCCGGCGGCGCCACCGACAACCGGCCGACCGTCCCCTGGCGCTCGATAAAGCTGGCGACCATGCCGGATTTCTTGGCTTCCTCGACAAACGCCTTGAGAAAGGCGAACCCGGCCGTGTTCTTCTTTGGGGTGCCGACCGCCTGCTGCACCGCGGTGAACTGGCCGTCGAGGATGCGCGAGCCGGGGCGCGCCTTGGCCACGTCGATGAGGCCCGGCCGCAGCCCGGCATAGGCGTCGAACCCCCTGCCGTCGAACGCCTTGAGCGCCGCGTCGGCGGTGTCGAACTGCACCAATTCGCCTCGTCTGTAATTGTTTTCGAGCCACAGGCCATAGGCGCTGCGGGCGGTGACCGCGCATTTCTTGCCGGGCTGGTCGACCTCGGCGATCGCCTTGATCGGGGAGCCTGCCGGCACCAGGTAGGTCGCCTCGATCTCGGCATAGGCAGCGGTGAAACTGATCACCGCGGCGCGCTGCGGCTCGGCGCCGATATTGCCGATGTCCCACAGCCCCTTCTCCGCGTCGTCGGCGATTTCGCCGGGGCGAGCATAGGGGATGAATTTTACCGGGACGCCAAGCCGCGCGCCGATCGCTAGCGCCATGTCGGGCGACACGCCGGTCGGGTCGCCGTTCGGCGCCTTGCCGGTGACGAGAAGGAAATTGCCCATGTTAATCGCGGCGCGCAGGACGCCGGTCGGCGCGAGTTCGGCAACGAGCTTGGCATCGGGCATTGGTAGGAGTTCCTGACTGGTGGGGGAATGGATCAGCCGAGCAGCTTGCGCGCCTCGGCGGCTTGGTCTTGCAGCGATTTGAGCAGGCGCACCTCGGGGGTCGGCGCGCAATTGGTGTAACCGGCGCCGAGATCGCGCAGCTGCGCGGCGTTGCGCGGATAGGCGGCGTGCGCGAGCGGCAGCGCCAGCCGCACGCCGCTATTGCTCTTGCGCACCGCGTCGCGCACCCGGTCGATCGCTTCGACGAGTTTCGGATGATCGGGATGTCCGCTGACGCCTAAGGAGCGCGACAAATCGGACGGCCCAACCGCGAGCAGGTCGACGCCTTCGACCGCGGCGATCTGGTCGATATTTTCGACCGCCTCCACATCCTCGATCATGCAGGCGAGGGTGATCTCCTTGTTCGACGCCGCCATGTGGTCGAGCAGCCGGGTCTTGCCGTAGTCGGCGGCGCGGCTCCCCCCCCCCATGCCGCGTTCGCCCTGCGGCGGATATCGCACCGCCTTCACCGCCTCGCGCGCGGTCTCGGCGGTTGAGACATGGGGCACCTGGATGCCCTGCACCCCCATGTCGAGAAGCCGCAGGATGAAGGCGGGGTCGAAGCCGGGGGTGCGCACGATCGGGGTGATGCCGGCCCGCTCGGCGGCCATCACCATCAGCTGGATGTCGCGCAGATCGAAGCTGGTGTGCTCCATGTCGATGAACGCGGCGTCGAACCCGGCCAATCCGATGATCTCGACGATTTGCGGGTCGGCGATGCCGCCGACATGGGTGCCAAGCGCCAGCCCGCCTTCGGAGAGGATGCGCTTGACCCGGTTTTCTTTCATGGCTTCCTCCCGCCGTTCCATCCCGGCGAAGGCCGGGACCCACTTGTCCGCTGCTCGAGACGTTGAAGAGTGGGCCCCGGCCGTCGCCGGGGTGGTGTGAACCTAAGCCGTATGCTTGCGGATGAACGCCTTCATGCGGTCGAGCGCGCGGGCGGCGTAAGGCGCGTCGGGCTTGCCGGTCATAAAGCCGTGATTGGCGCCCTTATAGAACTCGACCTCGATCTCGCCGCCCTTCTTCTTCCAGCCATCGACGAGACGTTTGGTCACCTCGACCGGCACCCACTCGTCGGCATCGCCGCCGAACAGCAGCGCCGGCGGCAGATGCACCTTCTCGCCGCGGTCGAGGATCGCCGGCGGACTGCCCTCGCTCATCACCGCCTCGGTGCCCCAGAACGCGTGGTGGTTCTCCATCAGCTCGGTGTTACCCGCCTTCTTGGCGAGGTGGTAGCGCAGCAGCGGGTCGAGCACGCCCCAGCCGGAGATGACCCAGCCCTGGCGCGCGTCGATCTCCGGCGCCTCGGGGAGCGGCAGCGCGGCGTAGCGCGGGTCGTCGGGTCGCATCGCTGCGAGCAGCACCTGGTGCCCGCCGCTCGACGTGCCAAAGCTGCCGACCCAATCCGGCCGGCTGCCATAGAGCCGGGCACGCGCCTTCAGCCAGCGGATGCCGAGATTGATGTCCTGCAGCGACGCGGGATAGCCGCCATCGGGCGGCATGCGGAAATCGATCGAGGCGACGAGGATGCCGCTCTCCGCCAGCGCTTTTGCCATGAAATCGTTGTCGATGCGGTCCTTGTGGACCCAGGCCCCGCCATGCACTTGCAGGGCCGCCGGGAATGGGCCGGTGCCGCTCGGCCGGTAGAGCCGCGCCAGCATCGCCTTGCCGCCCTGGCGCTGATATTCGACATCCTCGATGCGCAGTTCGTGACGGGCATCGGCAAGCGTGGTCGGCATGGCATTCCTCCGGAAACTGATGGCGGCAGTATAGCGGCTAGATCAAATCTTCGACCGCCTTCTTGTAGCTATTGATCGCAGCAAGGTGCTCGGCGGCGGTCTTGCCGACGATGCGCTTGTGATTGGGGCTGGCATAGGTGGTGTGGACGGTGGCGTGGGTGACGCCGGCGTTCTTCCAGAACGCGATCTCCTTGCGCCAATCGTCCGCGTTGCCGGTGCCCGGCGACACCCAGACCTCGATGCCGAAATTCGCCGGGTCACGGCCGTTTTCGCGCAACAACCCGCGCAATTTGTCGAACGCCGCCAGTGCCGCGTCGCCCATCGGATAGGCCAACGGCATGAACCCGTCGCCATAGCGCGCGGCGCGGCGGAAAGTCGCCTCGGCATGCCCGCCATACCAGATCGGCACCCGGCCGGAAGCCGGACGCGGGTTGATCCCGGCGTCGTCGAGATGGTGGAACTCGCTTTGGTATTTGACGTGCGGTTCGGCCCACAGCGCCTGCATCACCCGCACCTGATCCGCCGAGCGCTTGCCGCGGGTGTGGAAATCCATCCCAAGCCCGGTGAACTCGACCTCGTTCCAGCCCACCCCGATGCCGAGCCGGAAGCGGCCATTACCGCCGCACAGCACATCGAGGCTCGCCGCCTGCTTGGCGACCAGCGCCGCCTGGCGCTGCGCCAGGATCAGGACGCCCGAGGCGAAGCCGATGGCCTTGGTGCAGCCGGCAAGGAAGGCGAACAGCACGAACGGATCGTGATACGCGGCCGCTGTGGTGCCGACCCGCGCGCCCTGGTGATCGGCCTCAGGGTTGGCGCCGAGCACATGGTCGGGCGCGAGCAGATAGGAGAAGCCTAGCCCTTCCGCGGCCTGCGCGTAATCGCGGATGACCGCGGGTCCGGTGCCGATATCGCCGACCGGGAGCGAGGCGCCAAGCTGCATTGAGGTTTCTCCTTAGCTTTGCGGCGGCCGGAGCGGGGATTATGCTGGCCGCGGAGCGATGAGCGCGGGTGAGGGCGATGATCAAGCGGTTCCATGCACTGTATGTCGGCCAGATCGAGCTCGACAATATCGGGCTCAACGGCACGCCGGCAAACGACCGGCGCTATTCGAACGAGCGCTTGATGGAGGTGTTCGACACCTCCAGGCGGGTCGCCCAGGTGATGGACGAGCTCGGCTATTACTGCCTGTGGGCGGCCGAGCATCATTTCCAGCGCGAGGGCTACGAGTGCATCCCCAATCTAATCCAGTGGGGGCTGTGGCTGGCGACGCAGACCAAGCGGCTCAAATTCGGCTGCGGCTTTAACATTCTGCCGATGTGGCACCCGATCCGCCTCGCCGAAGATTATGCGATGGCCGACATCGTCACCGACGGGCGGGTGGTGATGGGGGTCGGGCGGGGCTATCACACCCGCGAGGTCGAGACGCTGGGTGGCCCGCTGCTCGACGCCGAGGCCAACCGCGCGATCTTCGAGGAAGGGCTCGACCTCCTGCTCAAATGCTTTAACGAGGGGTCGTTTCGTCACAAGGGCAAGTATTTCGACGCGCCGCCGCCCGTGCCCTATCGCGGCTACGATCTCAAAGAGATCACCTGTGTGCCGCGGCCGAAGCATTTGCCGGTCGAGATCTTCATGCCGATTGCCAGCGGCCGCACCATCGATCTGATGGCGCAAAAGGGCCTCAAGGCGGTGGTGACGCTCAACGGCGAAAAGATTTTGGACGACGTCGTCCAGGCCTTCCACCAGGCTTGCCTCAAGCACGGGCGGCCGGGCCCGGTCGGCAAGGACATGGTGTGGGGCGCCGGCATCTACCTCGCCGACAGCCAGGAAGAGGCGATCCGCCGACTCGAGCCGGCGCATGACGAGCGCTACAAATGGTTCGCACCGTTCGGCTTCGTGCGCTACGCCGACGAGCACGGCCGTACTTGGGGTAGCCCCGGAGCGCCGGCGACGATCCCCAGCCTGAGCGAAGGCGTGAAACAGAAGGCGTGGTTCTGCGGCCGTCCCGATGAGGTGATCGACGGGATCAAGTCGATCGAGGCTCGCTATCCCGGTCTCGAGGATTTCATGGTCCATTGGGCGGAGGGCCTGCCGCCGGCCGAGTTCATCGAGCAGCTGCGCTGGTTCGCCCGCGACGTGATGCCCGCGTTCAACCGGGGATAAGGGCGCCGGTCGGAACCTGCGACGTCGCTACCGGCTCAGGCGGCCCAGGAAAACGGGGCAAAATGTCCGTTGTTGCCCTGACCCGCTAGGTCCAGGTCGAGGCCGAAACCATGCAGGTGGGTTTCGCGCGACCGCGCTAGGGCGAGGCGCCGGCTGGCCGGGTGCCCGGTGTTGTCGATGTAGTAAGGTTCACTGCTGCGGTTGCGCGAGGCGACGCCCTCGATCTCGAACGACGCCACGTCCGGAATCGCGGCCCGTCGGGTCAACCCGGTCATCGTGAATTCGATCGGCTTGATTTCGACGCCGCGGAAGTCGCTGACCAGGTTTTGCCGGATCACCCCGGGCGGACCGCCAGCCTCGCCGCTGGCGATGGCGGTCAGTGCCAGCCGCTGCGCGGGGTCCGCGGCCGCATCGACAACCGCCGCGAAGACCCAGTTGCCGTCCGCCATCACCTTGCCGGAGCGGATCACCAGCGCGAACTTCAGGCCGTCGAGCCGCGTCGCGCCGGACCGGCCTTCGTCGATCCGAAACACCATCAGCGCGGTGCAGTGGTCGTAGGTCACCGGGGCCTGCGGGTTCGTGTAGATGCACGGGCAAAGGTAGTCGCAGTTGCAGCTTTCCATGTACTCGCCGCGTAGTGACCAGTTCTGTTCGGGCATCACTCACTCCGCGCTGAGGGGCGCCGGTTATCGACGGTCCGGCGTTGCGCCAAGGCTAGCGGGGACTTCGAGAGGGGGCAACGATCTAGCCGCGACCCGAGGCCGAATTCACTGAGCGGCTGCGCTGGTTCGCCCGCGCCGTGACGCCGGTGTTCAACCGCGGCTGAGCCCCAGACGATTGCGGCCCGGGGGCGCAACTCCGAGGTTACTTCACCGATAGCTTTCGGCGTCTTCTTTATCGTAAAGTTGCGACAACTATGCGGAAGGCCAGCCCGCAGCGTGGGTAAAGGCCGAGCAGGTTGAACATGGAGGCTGCTATGACCGACAGAGCTATGGCCGCGTCATCGCCGTGGTATCGCTCGCTGGGCCGCGAGCAATGGGGGGTACTGTTTGCCTCGAACCTCGGCTGGGCCTTCGACGGTTTCGAGATTTACGCCTTGTTCCTGACCGTCGGCTTCGCGCTGCACCAATTGCTTGACGCGACCCAGTACGCGCAAATTCCGCAATATGCCGGCTATGTCCTGGCGACGACCGTGTTCGGTTGGGCGACCGGCGGGGTGCTCGGCGGCATCGTCGCCGATTATATCGGTCGCAAGCGAACAATGATGCTGGCGATCCTCGCCTACTCCCTGACCACCGGCTTGAGCGCCTTCGCCTGGGATTGGGTGTCGTTCGCCGTGCTGCGGTTTTTGGTCGGGGTGGCGATCGGGTCGGAGTGGGCGACCGGTGCGTCGATCGTCTCCGAGCTATGGCCCGATCACGCGCGCGGCAAGGGCGGCGGGCTGCTCCAATGCGGCGCCGGGCTCGGCAGCATTGTCGCCTCGCTGGTGTGGCTGGCGCTCACATCTGCTAGCCTGGGAGCGTGGCTGGGGACGGCTGGTCCCAACGCTTGGCGGTGGATGTATCTGATCGGCGTATTGCCGGCGTTCCTGGTGCTGTGGATCCGGCGCAGCATGCCGGAATCGGAACGCTGGGAAGAGACCAACGAGCGCCGTCGCACCGCACGTGCCCAAGCGCGGTCCGGCGCGACGCTCGTTGGCGTGGACGCGGCGCTGACCCGCTTCACTGTGGTCGACCTGTTTGCCGACCGCTCGGTCCGCAAGCCGCTGATCTTCGCCTTCCTGATGATGCTGTCGGTCACCTTTGCCTTCTGGGGCGTCGGCACATTCATCCCGACCTATGTGGCGGGAGTCGCGACCAAAGCCGGATTGTCCGGGCCGGCATGGGCAGGCTGGGCCGGGCTGATCACCAGCGTGTGCGGCACCTTCGGGTTCGTAAGCCTCGGTTTTCTCGCCGACGCTATCGGCCGCAAGCCAACAGCGATGCTGTGGTATTCGATGTGCCTCGTCCTGACCCCGGTCGTCTATTTGCTGGGTGCCAATTGGGGCCTCGTCCCGTTGCTCGGTTTCGTTGGTGTCTTCGGCTTCTTCACGCTGGGGATTTGGGCCTGGGCGCCGGTTTGGTTGCCGGAGCTATTCCCGACCCGCATGCGTGGGACCGCCGTTGCTTTCTGCTTCAATGCGCCGCGTTTCATTTCGTGCGCCGGGCCGCTGATCGCTGGAACGCTGATCGCCAACTTTGGCGGCTTTGGATGGGCGGCGACCTATGTCGGCCTGTTCTTCATTCTCGGCGTGGTGGCGGCGCCGTTCCTGCCCGAGACCAACGGGAAACCGCTGCCGCATGCGCTGTGGGCGGAAACCCCACCGGCGCCAGCTGAGTAATCGGCGGAACTGCCATGGCCGTCAGCGGCTGAGCGCTAACGCGATCTGCGCCGCCGCGGCGGCGATCCGCGCCACCGCCGATACGTCGACCGCGTGCGGCCAGCGGTCCTGCGGCAGATGGAACAGCCGGTTGGTGCCGACGAGCGTCAGGTAACGGCCACCAGCGCGATGGATATCGCGAGTCTCGCCGCTCGGCGGCTGCGCCGGCCACGGGATGTCGTCGGGCGGATAGCCGGTGCGGGTGAGTTCCCCGAGGCCGAGCGCGCGCAGGTCGGGCCGGTTTGAGACCAGCGACAAGACACCGCCTGCCGCGCCGAGATTGGCGCCAAAGTGCACCCAGTCCGCCCCGCCTGGCTGGTCCCAGCCCGGCCGCCGGGCGACGAAATCGTCGAGCCCGAGATGGCCGAGCTCGTGGCCGGTGTTGGCGGTGAAGACCACGTCCCGCGCGGGACGCTCTCCCAGAAGCGCGCGCAGCGACTCGAGCCAGCAGACGATCCCGCCGCCGCGTTCGGCGGTCGATTGCCACCACGAACTGCGCGGCGTCATCACCACCAGCGGCTTGCGGCCGGGACCGCGCCCTTTGAGTGTCACGACGGTGTTGACCGCCGGTGCTTTCGTGCGGCGGCTATGGGCAACGAGCAGCCCCGGGGTTTTCCGCTCGGCCGCGTCGAGTACCCTTTCGCGCGGCTCGCTTGACACGTGGATCGCCGGCGCGCTGTACGGGGAGCGGAACTGCTCGGCATTGATCGGCGCCAGGCCCGGCGCCTCGCCGGCGCACACGACAACCAGCGCATGGTGGCCTGGCGTGCGGCGCCGGCGCTCGAATTCCCCCGAATAAACCGCGCGTGGCGACAGCTCGGCGACGGCGATTTCCTGTCCGAGCTGTCCCTGGACTCCATCGGCACCGGTCGGCGGCGCATCGAAGACCGGGACGCCCTCGATGCGCTTGCCGCCAATGTCGAGGTAAGCCTCGATCGGGTCGACTCGCTCGAACAAAAGTTCCTCGACCGTGACCTCGGCGCCGAGCGTCGCTGCCTCGCCGGCCAGCCAGTCGGCGCCGGCCCGGTCGCCTTCCGTGCCTGTGCGATGGACGCCCTGCGCGTCCCAGGCTTCAAGCCAATTCGCCGCGCGGGTTTCTGCCTCTGTCATCGGGCCTCGGAGTTGTGGATGATGGCGGTAACCAGCTAGGAGGAACCCCAAGATGATCTGCGATGTCCACGCCCATTACATCCCGCAAAAATTCGGCGACTTCATGGGCGACCGCTGGGGTCCGCGGGTCGGCCCGCGCGTGCAGGTCAAGGAGGGCATCGCCAAGCACCCGGTCTCCGACTCGGCGACCGACATCACCGGCCGGCTGGAATTGATGGACGCTGCCGGGGTGGAGAAACAGGTGCTGTCACCGCACCGCCCGCCCTATCTGCCGGACGAAAAGGAATGCGTGGAGGCGCTGCACCTGCTCAATGATGGCTACGCCGAGCTGGCCCACAAGCACCCCGGCCGCATCGCCTCTTACGTGATGCTGCCGCTGCCGCATATCGACGCCGCGCTCAAGGAGATGGAACGCGGGCTCGACCAATTGGGCTGCGTCGGTGTCAACATGCACATCTCGTGCTTCGACCGCTCGGTGGCCGAGACCGAGTTCGAGCCGATCTATGCCGAATTGAACAGGCGCGGCGCGATCCTCTTCGTCCACCCCTCGACCAACGGGATCTGCTCGCCGTTCATCAACGACTACAAATTCACCGCGCCGGTCGGCACCTCGCTCGAGGACGCCAGCTTCGTGCTGCACATGATCGCCAAGCAGATCCCGGACCGCTATCCGAACATCAAGTTCATCGTGCCGCATCTCGGCGGGCCGATCCCGATGCTCTTGAACCGGCTCGACGCGCAGGGCCAGAGCCCGCGCCACCACCCTAACCTCGCCGAGGCGCCCTCGGTCACCGCCAAGAAATTCTACTACGACACGGTCTGCTATGGCTCGAAGGCGGCGTTCTGCTGCGCGCTCGAAGCCTTTGGCGAGGACCATCTCGTTACCGGCAGCGACTACCCGGTGCTGCAGGATTTCGAGTCCTATACCGAGACCTTCGCCTATATCGAGCGGCTAGGTCTGCCCAAATCGGTGACCGACAAGGTGCTGCATCACAACGCGCAGAAACTGTTCGGGTTCAAGCATTGATGTGCGGACGGCGCTTGACCGCGAGGTTTTTGTATCTACATTAAGTGATGAACACGTGGGACGAGGCGAAGCGGCAAGCGACGCTTCGCGAACGCGGCCTGGATTTCGCCGACGCGGAGGAGATGTTCGAGGGCCGAGCCCTGACACTCGACGATAACCGTCGGGATTACGGCGAGCCGCGGAAGATCACGGCAGGATGGGTTCGCGGTCGGTTTGTGATGATTGCCTGGACGCCCCGCGACGACGGGCGGCGCATTATTTCGATGAGGCACGGTCATGCCGACGAAGAAGAGTACTACCGAGCGCAAATGGATTGATCCCGACGAGATTCCACATCTCGATCGTGATTGGTTTGAGCGGGCGGAAATTCGTGATGGTGGTCGTCTGATTCGCGCTGCGCGACCGGTGGGTCGGCCCAGGAAGGCGGCGCCGAAGAAGGCTGTGAACATTCGGCTCGATCCGGATGTTGTGGCTCACTTCCAGGAGGAGGGGCCCGGTTGGCAGTCGCGGATCAATGCGGCACTGCGCAAGGTCGCCGGACTTTGAGCACGCGATCCAACTCGTTCGACGTCCGTCCAATTGCCGGGGCGATCGGGGCCGAGATTCACGGCGTCGATCTGCGCAAGCTCGACGAACCCGCCGTCGCGGCGATCCGCCGGGCATGGCTCGACCATCTCGTCATTTTCTTCCGCGACCAGAATCTGACCGCGGTGCAGCTCGTCGCCTTCGCCCGGCGTATCGGCGAGCCGGTCGAATACCCGTTCCTTAAAGGCCTCGACGGCTTCCCGGAAATCACCCCGGTCATCAAGCTCGAGCATGAGACGGTCAATTTCGGTGGCATCTGGCATTCGGACACCGCCTATCTCGAGCGCCCGCCGATGGCGTCGATGCTGCTGGCGCGCGAGGTGCCGCCCCAGGGCGGCGACACCCTCTTCTCCAACATGTATCTCGCCTACGAGACCTTATCGCCGGGGATGCGGCGCCTGCTCGACGGGCTTGTCGGCGTCAACTCATCGGCCAGGGCCGATGTCAGCAAGACCCGCGAGGACCGCCTGAAGGACGGCGCGCGCGAGGACGCGGCCCGGGAATACGTCGCCGAGCATCCGGTCGTGCGCACCCATCCCGAGACCGGGCGCAAGGCCCTCTACGTCAACCGTGGCCACACCACCCGCTTCGCCGGGATGAGCGAAGCCGAGAGCGCGCCGCTGCTCGATTTTCTGTTCGCGCATCAGACGCGGCCGGAATTCACCTGCCGCTTCCGCTGGGAGGTCGGCTCGCTGGCGCTCTGGGACAATCGTTGCGCCCAGCACTACCCGCTCAACGACTATCACGGCTACCGCCGGGTCATGCACCGGGTGACCTTGGCCGGGGATAAGCCGCGATAGCTTTATAATCGTCATTCCCGCGAAAGCGGGAACCCAGGGGCTAGCGACGGAGCGGTTGCCCTCGACCCCCGCTTGCGCGGGGGAGACGAGAGAAGTTTAACGTTCTGAGCCTCACCCCACCACCGCCATCCCCTGCACCTCGACCAGCATTTCTGGGCGTGCCAGCCCCCGGATCGTGATCAGCGCGCTTGCCGGGAAATTGTCGCGGAAGATTTCCGTGCGCAGTTCGGTGAAGCGGTCGCCGAAGCGTGCATCGGTGATGAAGGCGGTCATCGTCACCATGTCGCCGAGCTTGCCGCCGGCTTCTTCCAGCGTCTCGCTGAGCCGGCGGAACACCTCGCGCACCTGCCCGTCGAAATCGCCCGACAGCGACTTCCCGTTCGCGTCCTCGATGGCGACCTGGCCGGCGAGCCAGACGATGCGCCCGCCTTCGGTGATCACCGCCTGCGAATAGGCGCGCGACTGCGCCCGCTCGCGCTTGATGTGGCGTCTGGTATGGGCCATCCATCCCTCCTTAGTACGATGCCGCCTCGGCGGCGGTGGTGATGTAATATTTCGCGATAAGGTTCGGCTTCTCCCAAGACGGCAGCGAGCTGGGGTTTTCGACATAGGCAAGGAAGCCCTTGGTCAGCTCGCGGAAATGCGCGTCATGGCCGATGCGTAGTGCGTCGGGGATGACGATCTTCCATTCGCCGCCGTGCTTTTTGAGGCCGAGCCCCTCGTGCGTTTCGGCAAGGTCGGCAATCCGCCTTTCAAACGCCATCCCGATATCGGCGAGTGGCACAACGAAAAGCTCCGGCCGCCAGCCGTGCTCGGGCCCGTGGCGCAGCTCGATGCGGGCCCTCGTGCCGCGCCAAATCTCGGTGTGAGTGTCGCCGCCACCCTGCGGTTCGAGCCATTCCCACACCATGTCGAGCCCGACATGAATGCCGCGCACCGCATAGCCGAGATTGGCGTTGCACTGATAGGCGAGCGTACCGCCGGCCGCCGCATCGCCGAGATAATCCGGCCACGCCGTCTCCCCGGTGACCTGACGGAATTGCGCTAGCTCGACCATTGTCGGCCAGCGCTCGACCGCGCCGATCTTAATATCGCGCCGGTAGTCGAGCGGCTGTTCGGGAAATAGCGTCGTGTGCACCCGGTCGACCAGATGCGTGCCGATATCGGCGAGCGCGTCGCCCTGCTGCTTGATGTCGAAATACCACGGTGGGCGCGGGTTGGGGACGCCCGAGACGACCTTCATCAAATGATGAACGCTGGTCATCTCGACCCCGGGCTCGCCCGGCGAACCAGCAATCTGCTCGCCGAAAATGTCGGAGTCGGTATGGAGCAGCCGCGTCAAGGAACGAGTGATCTCCGCGCGCCCGCCCATCATGTCGAGGACGACGAGACCCTTCGCCGCCGCCGTATCGAGTACCGCGGCCAGCGCCGGCAGATCGGCGCGGCGAATTATCATCGGCTTGTCGGAGAGGACATGGATGCCGGTGTCGACCGCCTTCTCGATCGCGGCGATCTTCTCGTTGTTGCGGCCAGCGAAGATCGCGGCGTCGCCGGCCCGCTCGCGCGCCATGCGGTCGAGGAAATCCGGGCCGGAATGGATTTCCAGCCGCCAATTGGTCGGCGTCTCGGCGCGGGTGTTGAACCGCGCGATCCGGGTCAGATAGTCGGCGAGGTCGGGGCCGACCGGGGCATAGACATGCACAAGCTCGGCGACGTTCGGGTACATCTCCTTCTGCGCCAGCGCGGCATGGAAATGCCCGGGATCGACGACGATCAGGCCGATCTTGGCCACTCTAGAACCCCAGCGTCGGCACCACCTTGGCCGGGGCGGGTGTCCATTGCTTCAAGGGACGGCCGTCCTCGATCGCGCGGAACTCGCGCTCCATGATCTTGCGCCACAGAATGATCGCGGTGTCCGATTTGCCAAGCCGTTCGTTCGAGCGGTCGGCGACGCGGCCTTGGCCAGCCTGCACAGCAAAATCCTGCACCCGCACCCGGTCAGGGTGGTCGATATCGGCAAAGCGCACGCGTCCGTCCATCACCGCCTGCGCCAGCTCCAGCGACGACCCGGCGGCCTTTTGCCGCTCGAGGTATTTCCGTCGCGCCGCCCGGTACGGCGCGACCGCCTCGCCGGTGACGCCGACGAGGTTGGTGATGAACCACATGTTGTTCTCGTCGTCGATCGGGGTGAACGCGAGGTAGAGTTCGCGCCAGCCGCCGGCTCCGTCGAGCCCGGCCATTGGCGGCACGATGACGCGCGTGCAGTTCGGCATGTAGTGGAGGCTGATGCGTTCCTCATTGCCGCGCCGCCCGTAGCGGATCATCCCCCAATCGGTCTCCTCGACGGCAATCTCGGGCAAATCGTAGATGCCCGAATGCGACCCGCCGATCTTGTGGACGAACGCGACATGCACCTCGTCCATGCTGTTCTCGAAGCACTGCAGGTAGTTGCACGGCACCACCGGCGGCGCCTGGTTCTCGATCAGCCCTTCGGCGAGCGGCATCGGATAGGGCGGAAACGCCGGCGGCTCGCCCTCGCCGAGATAGGCGAAGATGAGGCCCATGTATTCGCGGGTCGGGTAGCTCCGCATCGCGACCTTGCGGGCGAACCCGGCTTCCTCGGCCGGCTGCTCGATGCATTGGCCCGAGCAGTCGAATTTCCACCCGTGATAGACGCAGCGGATGTCGTCGCCCTCGACCCAGCCGAGATGCATCTGCGCACCGCGATGCGGGCAGCGGTAATCGATGACCTGCGCCTGGCCGCTCTCACCGCGATAGAGCGCGAAATCCTCGCTCATCACCCGGATCGGCCTCGCCTGGCCTTTCGGCAAATCCTCGGCGCGGTGCACCGGTATCCAGAAGCGGCGCATAAAGCGGCCGCCGGGCGTATCGGGCCCGGTGCGCGCCAGGTCGAATTGCGGCCGTGCCGCGCGGTCTGTCGCGGTCCAGTCTTCGGCGACGCTCATTCCGTCCTCCCTATCGTTGCCGTCAGTCTGATCGCGCGCACCCGGCCGCGCAACTTGCTAAGCTCCACGGTGAAGCGAAGGAGAGAGGCGACGATGAAAGTCACGGGACTCGACGTGCTGCGCGCCGATGCCGGCTGGCGTAACTACTACTTCCTGAAGCTGTCGACCGATGACGGGATCACCGGGTGGAGCGAGTTCGACGAGGGCTTCGGCTCGCCCGGCATCACCGCGGTCATCGATCGCCTCACGCCCAAAATCGTCGGCCAAGATGCGATGGATCACGAGCGCATCTTCTTCGAGCTCTATTCAGCAACCCGTCCCGCGGCGGGCGGGGTCGTCGCCGAAGGCCTCGGCGCGATCGAGAACGCGCTCTTGGACGCCAAGGCCAAGGCGCTCGGCGTGCCGTGCTACACGCTCCTCGGCGGCAAGGTGCGTGACCGGGTGCGGGTCTACTGGTCGCATTGCGCCACCTGGCGGATCAACCACCCGCACCTCTTCAAGCCGGCGATCACCGATCTCGACGGCGTCCGCAAAATCGGCGCCGAGGTCAAGGAGCGCGGCTTCACCGGCCTCAAGACCAACATCTTCCTGCACGACCACAAGCCGCTGCATGGCTGGCGGCCGGGCTTCGGCGTACCGTTCTACCCCGAGCTCAATGTCGAGAAGCGGGTGCTGCGCAACCTCGTGACCCACCTGGAGGCGATCCGCGACGGCGCCGGCCCCGATGTCGATCTGCTGCTCGACCTCAACTTCAACGCCAAGACCGAGGGCTATCTCAAAATCCTTCGCGCCATCGCCGAGTTCGACATGTTCTGGGTCGAGATCGACAGCTACAACGCCGAGGCGCTCGCCTATATCCGCGGCCACAGCCCGCACCCGATCAGCTCGTGCGAGACGCTGCTTGGCCTGCGCGAGTTCTTGCCCTATTTCCGCGCCCAATCGATGGATGTCGCGATCGTCGATGCGATCTGGAACGGTGTCTGGCAGTCGATGAAGATCGCCAATGCCGCCGAGGCGTTCGAGGTCAACATCGCCCCGCATAATTTCTACGGCCACCTCGCCTCGTTCATGAATTTGCACTTTGCCGCCGCGGTGCCGAATTTGCGGATCATGGAGATCGACGTCGATCGGCTCGACTGGGACAAGGAGCTGTTCACCCACGAGCCGGTGTTCGAGAACGGCTATGTCGCGGTGCCCGACCGGCCCGGCTGGGGCTGCGAGCCCAACGAGGACGCGATCCGCGCCCATCCGCCGAAGTCAGCTGGCGGACTGATCGGCTACCGCCAGCCGACGTAAGCACAGCACGTCATTACGACGGGGCGCGGTTGAGCCGAAGCCCGCGGGCTTGACCCGCGTGGGCGACGCGGCAATCTCGAGAGGGGGCAGCCGCCGCGAGATCGTTGTGTTCGTATGTTCTTATTTTGTTCTTGACAAAATCATAATTGACTGTTATGTCGTAACGGCATGAAACGGGTGCTTATGGAAGGTTTTGATGCGTGCTGTCGCGATCGTGCCGAACGAGCTGAAACCGGCTGTTCCGCCGCTGATATCGCGCTGTTTTGGCCGCTGTTTCCCCGCTGTTCTGTCGCTGTTTTCAAGGGCAAGCCGGACACAAAAGATATCGATGAATCAAATAGTTAATGAGGGTCCGATGGAATTATCGCAGAGTGTGGAACAGTGGCCGCTTGCCGATGCGCAGAGTGGCGCAGTCGAGCCGGTGAGGCCGCGCGGACGGCCCTGGGTCAAGGGTCAGTCGGGAAATCCCGCCGGCCGGCCGAGCCGGGCGCGGCAAGCCGCGCACGTTGCCGAGGCGCTAATCGCCCGCAAGACGGTGCCGCTCACCAACAAGACGATCGAGCTCGCGCTCGCCGGAGACCGTACGGCATTGCGGCTCTGTCTCGATCGCATCGCGCCGGCGCGGCGCGAACCGCCGATCGATCTCGCTTTGCCGACGATCAAGAGCCGTGCCGATCTCCTCGTCGCGCTGACGGCGATCGCCGACGCCGCTGCTTCCGGCGCCCTCACCTCCTCGCAAAGCGCCGCTCTGACTCAGATGCTGATCGCTCTGCGGCACGCAACCTGGTAGCGGCTGACCGATCAGCACCCCAATTGTGTCGCCAGATCCTCAAACCCCTCGGCGACGTAGGTGAAATCGTGCTCCGCCTTGAAGTCGCGGCTCTGCTTCGCGCCGTGTTCGTAAGGGCGCGCGATGTAGGCGGTCTCCATCCCATGCTCGGCGGCGCGCACTAGGTCGCCGTTATGCGCCGCCACCATCATCACCGATCCCGCATCGCCCGAGCCGAGGAACTCGATCGCCGATTGGTACATTTCGGCGTCGGGCTTGTAGTGCCGCACCAAATCGGAGCCGAGCACCGTGTCCCACGCCAGCCCGCAATGCTTCGCCATGTCGGTGAGGAGCCGCACCGTGCCGTTCGACAGCGTGGCGATGATGTATTTGGTCTTGATCCGCGTCAGGCCCGGCACCGAATCGGGCCACGGCTTGAGCCGGTGCCAGGTCAGGTGAGCCAGACTTTATCCTTTTCTGTCAGACCCTTGACGCCAAATTTCTCAAGCAGCACATCAAGTCCCATGCGATGCAGCGCGTCGAGATTGGTCCACGGGAGTTCGCCGGTGCGCACCCGGTTCATCGACGGCGCATACGCGCCGCGCCATTCGTCGGCGAATTGCTGCCAATCGACGCCGGTGATCCCTTTGCGCCGAGCCAGCGCCTCGCCATCGGCGGTCACCGCCGACCGCCAATCGACGACGGTGCCGAACACGTCGTGGACCAGGGCCTTGATCTCGCTCATCGGAGGCTCCTTCGGGAAATTTCGCCGCAGCATCGGATGCGGCCAATGCGCTGTAAAGCTCAGCAGGCTTCCGGCGCGTGTTTGAGCGCCGTTGCCGGCGTCTCGTGGTGAACGGCGATCCACCAATAAACCAGACCGCCGATCGCACCGCAGACCGACATTGCCGGCCATTGTGCGATGGCCCAGAAGTCCCGAAAGGGCGGCGCCGCGGCGTGAAACAGCGTCGCTATCAGATACCCGGTGAGGGCGCCGCTCAAGACGAAATAGAGAACATGGCGAATGCCAAGCAGCACCGAAACCGCATAAAAAAGGCAAAACGGCAGGAACGTGAAAAATACAGCGAAAGCACAGACGATGATGGATGAAAACACCAACAAAACGGCGATTAACAAGTAAATCACGGGAGACGCCGCCGAGTTGTCCGGTGCAACAGAGTGGGCCATGGAATTGACGACGGTGAGCCAAATGGCGGGCACCAGCCAAAACGCTAGCGACGCGGTGGCCAGCCCGGCGGCATAGCCGGCGGCCACGCGCGGCGGGACGTGCAACCGTTTCAGCTCATCCCAATGCAACATGGCGACAACCCTGATGTCTTGGCTTTATTTCGGCATGACCTCTCGCAAATCAACGGCGTTAGCCTTAAACTAAGTGTCCGTTCCACCAGGAATAACCGACACCTCGCCATGCCCGAAGAATTCTATCGCATCAGGCGCCTGCCCCCTTACGTCTTCGCGGAAGTCAACGCGCTGAAGGCCAAGGGGCGAGCCGCCGGGCATGACGTCATCGATCTCGGCATGGGCAATCCCGACGGGGCGACCCCGCCGCATATCGTCGCCAAGCTGATCGAGGCGGTGCAGAACCCGAAGGCGCACGGCTATTCGACCTCGAAAGGCATTCCCGGCCTGCGCCGCGCCTATGCCGCCTATTACGCGCGCCGCTTCAATGTCGAGCTCGATCCCGAGACCGAGATCGTCGTCACCTTGGGATCGAAGGAGGGGTTCGCCAACCTCGCCCAGGCGATCACCGCGCCGGGCGACACGGTGATCGTGCCAAACCCGAGCTATCCCATCCATTCCTTCGGCTTCATCATGGCCGGCGCCGCGGTGCGCCATGTGCCGATCGGGCCAGGGATCGATTTCCTCGACGAGCTGAAAAAGGCGGTGAAGCACTCGATCCCGGCGCCGTTGGCGATCGTGCTCAATTTCCCGGCCAACCCGACGGCGATGACGGTCGACCTCGATTTCTACGGCGAAATCGTCGATTTCTGCCGCCATCACGGCATCTTCATCCTCTCCGACCTTGCTTATGCCGAGATCTATTTCGACGACAAGCCGCCACCCTCGATCTTCGAGGTGCCGGGCGCCAAGGACATCGCGGTCGAGTTCACCTCATTGAGCAAGACCTATTCGATGGCCGGCTGGCGCATCGGTTTCGCGGTCGGCAACCAGCGGCTGATCTCTGCGCTGACCCGGGTGAAGTCGTATCTCGATTACGGCGCCTTCACCCCGATCCAGGTGGCGGCGACCGCGGCGCTCAACGGCCCGCAGGAATGCATCGCCGAGATCCGCGAACGCTACAAGGCGCGCCGCGACGTGCTGGTCGATGGTCTGAGACAGGCCGGCTGGGACATCCCCGCCCCGGAAGCGACGATGTTCGCTTGGGCGCCGGTGCCCGACGAATTCAAGAGCCTCGGCAGTCTCGCCTTCTCCAAGCTGCTCCTCGAGCGCGCCAATGTCGCAGTGTCGCCGGGAGTCGGCTTTGGCGAGCACGGCGAGGGGTTTGTGCGCATCGCCCTCGTCGAGAACCGCCAGCGGTTGCGCCAGGCGACGCGCAACATCAAGACCTTTCTCGCCGACCGCAACGACAGCGCCGACCTGCGCCGCGCCCAGCGAATGCAGGCGGCGAAGTAAGGGCTCCACGGGTTTGACTTCGGCGCGGGCGGTGCCTATGTTCCCGGCCCGCGCGAGGAAGGTTTGAGATGAAGATCGTCAATTCGCTGAAGACGTTGAAAAAGCGCGACAAGAACTGCCGCGTGGTGCGTCGGCGCGGCCGTGTTTTCGTGATCAACAAGGTCAACCCGCGCTTCAAGGCGCGTCAGGGCTAGTCCCGCCGCGGCCCCGCGCGGCAAGGGGTCCTTCGTCATGCAGATGCCGACCCCGGACGCGAGCGTGATCGCTCGCCGGCGCGAGATCGCCGCGGCGCTGCGCGCGATCGTACATCCCGACGCGGTCATCGAATCCGAATCCGAGCGGCGCGCCTATGAAAGCGACGGCCTCACCGCCTATCGCCAGCCGCCACTCTGCGCGGTGCTGCCCTCGACCGTCGCTGAGGTCGCCGCGATCCTGCGCTATTGCAAAGCGCAGGGGATCAAGGTGGTCCCGCGCGGCGCCGGCACCTCGCTGTCGGGCGGCGCCTTGCCGCTGGCCGACGGCGTGCTGCTTGGCATGGCAAAATTCAACAAGATTGTTGAGATTGATTACGCGAACCGTTGCGCGGTCGTGCAGCCGGGGGTCACCAACCTGGCGATCAGCCAAGCGGTCGAAGGGGCCGGCTTCTATTACGCGCCCGACCCGTCGAGCCAGATCGCCTGCACGATCGGGGGCAATGTCGCCGAGAATTCCGGCGGGGTGCATTGCCTCAAATACGGCCTCACCACCAACAATCTCCTCGGCATTGAGATCGTCACCATCGACGGCGAGATCATCCGTCTCGGCGGCAAGCATCTCGATTCCGAAGGCTATGATCTTCTCGGCATCATGACCGGGTCGGAGGGCCTGCTCGGGGTGGTGACCGAGGTCACCGTCCGCATCCTCAAGAAGCCGGCGACCGCGCGGGCGGTGCTGGTCGGTTTTGCCAGCGTCGAGGACGCGGGGAATTGCGTCGCCGCGGTGATTGGCGCCGGCATCATTCCGGGCGGGATGGAGATGATGGACCGTCCGGCGATCCATGCCGCAGAGGCTTACGCCAAGGCCGGCTATCCGCTCGATGTCGAGGCGTTGCTGATCGTCGAGCTCGATGGCCCGGCCGCCGAAGTCGAACATCTGCTCGAGATCGTTGAGACCCTCGCCCGCGAGAACCGCGCGGTGTCGTTGCGGGTGAGCCAGGATGAGGCCGAGCGCCTCGGCTTCTGGGCCGGGCGTAAGGCCGCCTTCCCGGCAGTCGGCCGTATCTCGCCCGACTACTACTGCATGGACGGCACCATCCCGCGCGGCCGCCTCGCCGAGGTGCTGCGAGAGATTGCGGCGCTGTCGAAGCGCCACGGGTTGCGGGTCGCCAATGTGTTCCATGCCGGTGACGGCAATCTCCATCCGCTCATTCTCTACGACGCCAACGCGCCTGGCGAGATCGAGAAGGCCGAGGAATTCGGTGCCGACATTCTCAGGCTTTGTGTCGAGGTTGGCGGCGTGCTGACCGGCGAGCACGGGGTCGGGGTCGAAAAGCGCGACCTGATGGGCACGATGTTCGACGAAACCGATCTGGCGCATCAGGAGCGCCTCAAATGCGCGTTCGACCCCGACGGGCTGCTCAATCCGGGCAAGGTCTTTCCCGAGCTGCACCGCTGCGCTGAGCTGGGTCGGCTGCACGTCCACCACGGGCAACTGCCGCACCCCGATCTGCCGAGGTTCTAAGAGAGCGTCATCGCGAGGCGCCGGTAGGCGACGCTGCAACCTCGATGGATATACACACAGGGCGGGAGATTGCTTCGCTACGTCCGCAATGACATCGTCACCCGATGACCCGGTTTGTCCCGACCTCGGTCGACGAGTTGCGTGAGGCGGTTGCGGCGGCGCTCGCCGCCGAGGAGCCAGTCGAGCTGGTGGGCGGTGGTACCAAGCGCGGGCTCGGCCGGCCGCTGCAGACGCCGCATGTGCTCGACCTGAACCGGCTCAGCGGTATCCGCGACTACGCGCCCAGCGAGCTGGTGCTAACCGCGGGCGCGGCGACCCCGCTCACGGCGATCGACCGGGCGCTTGCCGCCGCCGGGCAGATGCTCGCCTTCGAGCCGCCCGATTGGCGCGGACTCCTTGGGCAAGTGCACGGGTCGCAGACGCTGGGCGGTATTCTCGCCTGCAATCTGTCCGGGCCGCGGCGGATCAAGTCGGGCGCGGCGCGCGATCATTTCCTTGGCTTCCGGGCGGTGAGCGGCCGCGCCGAGGTGTTCAAGGCCGGTGGCAAGGTGGTGAAGAACGTTACCGGCTACGATTTGCCGAAATTGATGGCCGGCTCCTACGGCACCTTGGCGGCGCTGGAAGAGGTGACGGTCAAGGTGCTCCCTCGGCCGGAAACCGCCGCGACGGTCATCGTCTTCGGCGTGGCCGCCGAGCATGCGGTAGAGGCGATGGCGGCGGCGCTCGGCTCGCCACACGAGGTTTCGGGCGCCGCCTATCTGCCGCCCGGCACGCCCCGCCTGACGTCGCTAATCTCCGGCTTTGGCATGGTGGCACTTAGGATAGAAGGGCCGGCGCCGTCGGTCGCTTACCGGCGCGACGCCTTGTTGCGCCAGTTCGCGGACTCCGACGAGACCGCCGAGCTTGGCGACGCCAAGACCCAGGCGTTGTGGCGTGACATCGGCAATGCCGTGCCCTTGGCCGGGCTCGCCGACCGAGCGATCTGGCGCCTCTCGGTGGCGCCGAGCCGCGGCGCCGAAGTGGCGCAGGCAATTGCTCGCACGATCGACGCGGTGTGGTTTCTCGATTGGGGCGGCGGCCTCGTCTGGCTCGCGGTGATCGAGCCGGGCGATGCCGGCGCCTCGGTGATCCGCCGGGCGATTGGCGGCGCCGGCCATGCGACCCTGATCCGCGGCTCGCCGGGCTTGCGCGCCGCGGTGCCTGTGTTCGAGCCGCAGCCCGGCCCGCTCGCGGCGCTATCACGACGGGTCAAGGATGGGTTCGACCCCAAGCATATCCTCAACCCCGCCCGCATGGTGGAAGGCTCGTAGGTGCAAACCGATTTCACCCTTGGGCAGCTGGCCGACCCCGGCATAGCGGCGTCGGAAAAGATCTTGCGCGCCTGCGTCCATTGCGGGTTCTGCACCGCGACCTGTCCGACTTATGTGCTGCTCGGCGACGAGCTCGACGGCCCGCGCGGCCGCATCTACCTGATCAAGAACATGCTCGAGCAAAGCGGCAAGGTGCCGGCGGAGACTGTCACCCATATCGATCGCTGCCTGTCGTGTCTCGCCTGCATGACGACCTGCCCGAGCGGCGTCAATTACATGCACCTCGTCGATCACGGCCGCCGCCATATCGAGGAGCATTACCGCCGCCCCTTGGCGGAGCGGCTGCTGCGACGGTTGCTCGGTGCGGTGCTGACCCGGCCGGAGCGATTTCGTAGGGCTCTGCAAGCCGCGAGGCTGGCGCGGCCGTTTGCGGCGCTAATGCCGGCGCGGCTGCGCGCGATGCTGCGCTTGGCGCCGCGGCGACTTTCCCGACCGTCGCCAATGGATCGGCCGCAAATCTTTCCGGCTCAAGGCGAGCGTCGTATGCGCGTCGCGCTGTTGTCGGGTTGCGCCCAGCAGGTGCTGATCCCGTCTATCAACGAGGCGACGATCCGGCTGCTCACCCGACATGGCTGCGAGGTTGTCGTCGCCGAAGGCAGCTTGTGCTGCGGCTCTCTCACCCACCATCTCGGCGACGAAGACTCGGCCCTCGCCTTTGCCAGGGCCAATATCGACGCCTGGGAACGTACGATCGCCCTTGGCGGGCTCGACGCGATCGTCGCCAACGCCTCGGGCTGCGGCACGACGGTCAAGGATTACGGCTTCATGTTGCGCGAGGATCCGGTCTATGCCGACAAAGCAGCGCGGATCAGCGCGCTGGCCCGCGACATCTCGGAAGTGGCGGCTTCGCTTGGTATCGAGCGGCGCGGCGAAGCGGGGCAGGGGCTGCGCGTCGCCTACCATTCCGCCTGCTCGCTGCAGCACGGCCAAGGCCTGCACCGCGAGCCGAAGGAGCTGCTGATCGCGGCGGGATACGATGCGGTCGATGTGCCCGAGGCGCATCTCTGCTGCGGCTCGGCCGGCACCTACAATCTGCTGCAACCGGAGCTGGCGACGGCGCTGCGCGACCGCAAGCTCGCCAATATCGCGACGACCGCGGTGCAGGTGATCGCTGCCGGCAATGTCGGCTGCATCACCCAGCTTGCCGCTGGCACGGCGGTGCCGGTGGTGCATCCGGTCGAGCTGTTGGACTGGGCCTCGGGCGGGCCTATTCCCCCGGCGCTCTCCGCCGCCGCGCCAGCGTGGGGATAAGCACGGTCAGCGCCAGCGCGACGAGGCCGATGACCGTCGGCAAGGTCCAGTCGGCGGCGCCGCGCATCGCCCGCTCGCCGGCGGCGCCGAGCTCGACCGCAGCGATCGTCAGCGGCAGCTGGCCGAGCAGCGAGCCCAGCGCGTAGTCGCCAAGTCTGAGCCGGGTGAGGCCCAGCGCGTAATTGCTGAGGCTGTGCGGGATCACCGGCACCAGCCGGATCAGGGTCACCATGCGCCAGCCGCCGCGTTCGGCGCGCTCGAGCAGCGCGGTGAAACGAGTCCAGCGCGCCCGCTCAAAAAACCCGGCATGGACATAGCGGGCGAGGAGGAACCCGGCGACCGCGCCGATGACGCTGCCGAGCGCCGCCCATAACAACCCCCACCAGACGCCGAAAACGATGCCGGCGGCAAACCCCAAAAGCGAGCGCGGCACGAAGGTAAGGCTTGCGACAATATGCAGCGCGAGAAACACCAGCGGCGCCGCCGGATGGGCGCGCACGATCGCGGCGATATCGAGCGGGTCAAGGCTGCCGCGCCAGCGCCATGCCGCCGCGATCCCGGCGACGACGAGGCCCAGCACCAGCGCCTGACCGGTGCGGCGCAGATTGCCGATCGCCGGAGCCTCGGTAAGCTTTGCGTCGGTCATAGCACCGGGTCGGCCCGCGCCTTTTTCGGGCGCGCTGCTTCCGGCTCTTGCTGTTCTTCGAGCATGGCCGGCCGCGACTGACGGCGGCGCAGCCACATCACCCCGAACAAATCGGTGATGCCGACCGCGAGCCGGTCAAGGACGCCGTATTTCGAGGCGCCGCGCTCGCGCGGGCGGTGATTGACCGGCAGCGAGCGCACGATCGCGCCCTCGCGCAGTGCCAGCGCCGGCAGGAAGCGATGCATGTGGTCGAAATACGGCAGATCGAGATAGAGCGACCGAGGGAACAGCTTGAGCCCGCAGCCGGTATCGGGAGTGTCGTCGTGCAGGAAGGCCCGGCGCACCGCGTTGGCGATCTTCGAGGCGCGCCGCTTGGACCGGCTGTCCTGGCGGCGGGCGCGGTGCCCGGCGATCAGCAGTGGTGGGTCGGCGGGCGCCCCCCGGGCGATCTGCCACAGCGCTGGGATGTCGGCCGGGTCGTTCTGTCCGTCGCCGTCTAGTGTCGCGATCCAGGCGGCACACGCGACCCGGATGCCGGTGCGGATCGCCGCGCTCTGGCCGCAGCTTTTGGCGTGACGTACCAGCCGTAGTCGCCGGTTCGATGCCTGGAGCCGGGCGATTTCGGCAGCGGACGTGTCGCTGCTGCCATCATCGACATAGACGATCTCGTAATCGATGCCGCTCGGGTCGAGCGCAGCCGCGATCTCGCCGACCAGCGGGACGATATTGCCAGCCTCGTCCTTTACCGGGATGACGATCGACAGATCCATGCGATCGATAATACGCCGGACCGCCGCCTTCTATCCTCAAGCCGCCGCCAGCGCCGCGGTGACGCTTTTGTGGAAATGCTGCAGCGCCGGCTCGTTGCGCCCGAAGGTGATGGCGTCCTGCGCTCCCGAAGAGAACCCGCGCTGCATGCCCTCGCACGTTGGGAAATCCTCCATCTCCACCGTCGCCATCAACAGGTTGAAGTTGCGATCCCAATGCTCCTTGGCCTTCGGGTTCTCGACCGGCTCGGGAATGTAGAGCGAAACGTACATCACGCTTTCGTCGGCCTTGTCCCCCGGGAAGAAGTGCCAGGTTTCGACGTGGTCGCGCTGGAAGGTGAATACCGTATTCGGGAACAGCACGCAGATCACCACGGTGTTATCGAAAACGTCCCACTGGCTTTCGGGCACGTCGCGCAGGCTGTCGAAAGTGGCGCGCGCCGCCAGCATCCGGTGGTTGGGCCCGAATGCTTCGAAAGTGCAGCGGTTGCTGTGGAACAGCGGGCTCACTGTGGTCGGGTGCAGATGCTGCAGGTGATAGGTCTCGCCGAAGGTGTCGACGCCGAGTTTCCAATTCATCTTCCGGTGCAGCACGCGGGTCTCGTAATGGTGATAGCTCCCGAGCCCGTAGGCACCGAGATCGGTTCCCATGCCACAGAGCAGGTCGTCGACGTCGAAATGTCCCTTGGGGTCCGGGCTGACCCAGATCATCCCGTATTTCTCGGCCACCGGCAGTGGGGTCAGCCCGTGGGTCGCGCGGTCCGCCGCGGCGAACGAAGTCTCTTCCGGGCGCGCGATCAGCGCGCCGTCGAGCCCATAGCACCAGCCGTGATAGGGACAACGGAAGTCCTTTTCGCCGCTGCCGCAGCCCTCGGCGACGCGAGCGCCGCGATGGCGGCAGACATTGAGAAAGCCGCCGAGCTTGCCGTCTTTGTCGCGGGCCAGGAGGATCGGCACGCCCGAATAATCGTGCGTCATCCAGTCTCCGGGGTTTGGCAGCAGCGCCGACAGCCCGACATTGAACGCGCCCTTGCGGAAGAACAGCTCGCGCTCTCGCGCCACCTGCTTTTCGCAGGTGTAGTCGGTGACCGGGTTGCGGTAGATACCGTCCGCGAGCGCCGTCGTGCGGTTCTTGAGATAGGTGAGCAGTTTGCGTGCCTCTACGATCTGATCATCCCGCCGCATGGCCGCTCCTCCGTGCTTGTTCTCTGCCGAAAGAAATACCAGAAACCGGCTCGCCTCAATAGCGCAGCCGGTAATAGGCGAGGCCGATAGCCTCGTGCAGGGCGTGGTAGCTCCGCTCCAACGCACTGATGCTCGGCAAGTAGTCGGCTAGCCGGTCATCCTCGTCGAAGGTCAAAGGCGCCGGGTACGGAATCGCATGCAACCCAGCGCGCTCGAACGACCACAGCGCGCGGCGCATGTGCCAGGCCTGGGTAACCAGCACGATCGCCGTCACATTGTCGGCCTTGAGCAGCTTGGTGGTGAGGACCGCGTTTTCGTAGGTGGTACGCGACTGGTCGTCGACCCAGGTCACCGGCACGCTGAACTGGGTTTCGAGCGCCGCCTTCATCAGACTGGCTTCGCTCGTGTGCGCGCCGGCGACCCGACCGCCGCTGACCGCGACCTTGAGCTTGAGCTGCCGATACGCCTGCGCGGCGAGGACAATCCGCTCGAGTGACCACGGTCCCAGCGTGTCGGGTACCTTGTCGCCGTCGCCCAGGTGAACGCCGCCGCCCAGTACGACGATCGCCTGCGCCGGGGAGAAATCGGGCTTTGCCGGCGTCTTGATCTCAACCTCTTCGATCATCCGCGCCGCGATGACCGGCAGCGCGGCCAGATAGAGGAGGCTTGTAGCGATAATGGCGAAGGCGACGCCGACATGCGGACGCCACAAGGTCGCCCACGCCGACACCGCGGCCAGAAGGATCAGCACCGTCGGCGGTACGAGAAAGTCGATCGAGATCAGGTTTGACATTCATCTCGTCGTCACTGCGAGGGAAGCAAAGCATAAAGCAATCTCGAATCGTCCTGCTGCTGCAGCGAGCTTGCTTCGTCGCCTCGCGACCCCCCGCAATGACGAAGCGTCTACTTCCCCCGCACGTATTTCCGGCAGACGAGCCGCAGATGGTCACGGAAATGCGGGCGCAGCTTGCGCGTCCACTCGCTAGATCGGAA
>Ga0209517_10000193_pt1 | contig 110527 bp, 73 predicted proteins | sample PeaSoiMetSII2010_FD_187695 | JGI IMG/M metagenome (GOLD analysis project Ga0209517, IMG submission 187695) | Peat soil microbial communities from Weissenstadt, Germany - SII-2010 (SPAdes) (version 2) | ecosystem: Environmental > Terrestrial > Soil > Wetlands > Peat | place: Germany...
GGTCGGCCCGCCATAGATGCTCACAATCACCGGAATCTTTGCGCCGGCCGGCGGATCCGGGGGGAGTAACAACTTTCCGTACAGCGTCGTCCCATCGTCCGCCGTGAACTGCAAATATTTTGGCGGGCGCAGTCCATATTCGGTAATCTCGTCTCGCGCCTGCCATACCGGGCTGCATGGGCCTCCGACTGCGCACAAGGAAACGCGCTGAGCAGTCTGCGGGCTGGAATATGTGTGCATGTAGTGCTTCCCGTCATCGCTGAAGGCCGCGGAATGCTCTCCCTCCTCCGAGGTGAGAACCTTGAGCCCCGAGCCATCCAGCTGCAGCGAGTAGATATGCTGTTGCCGGGGATCATCCTTGTTTGCAGCGAAAAACACCGTGCCCGCAGCTTCATCCACTCCCTCGATTCCCTCCACTTCGAAATCGCCTTGCGTCAGTTGCCGCTCCAGCTTGGCGTCCGCTGCCATCGGATTCTGTTTGTCAAAACTGTAGAGATAGAGATGCATGTTCCCATCGCGCCAGCTGGGCCACAGGAACTGGCCGCGAAAGGGCAGAAAGCGAACTTCCACCTGCTCAAAATCAATCCACGCCCCCGGCGTAGCCTCGGTCAGCACGATTCGCGACTTCCCCGATTTAGCGTCAACGAAATACAGGTCCATCTTGTCCTGAATGCGGTTCAGCACTTCGGCCCAGATCACTCCCTCGCGCACCCACCCGAACCGTGGAATATAGGTATCTTCGTCGCTGCCCAGTGAAATCCAGCGGACCTTCCCGCCGCCGGCATCCACCACGCCCAGCTTGACTACCGGATTCGGATCGCCCACTTTGGGATACTTCTCCTGATCCACGCTGGGGTGCGTCGGCATCCAGTCAGTGATGGGATACGTGGGCACCTTGGTCTCGTCCATGTGCAGAAAAACAATTTCTTTGCTGTCGGGCGACCAGAAATAGTTGCTGCGCACCTCCAGTTCCTCGGCGTAGACCCAGTCAATATCGCCGTTCAGAAGATTGTCGCCGGTGTCTTTGGTGAGCTGCTTTTCGCTCTTGCCGCTCACCGGCCGGACATACAGATTGTGCTTGCGCACGTAGGCCACATGGCTGCCGTCAGGCGAAAATTCTGGATCTCCGCTGGGATCGGGCGCGGAAGTAAATTGCACCGCGGTCGCCGTCGCCAGGTCGTAGAGCCAGAGCTGGCCCTCGGAGTCGAACAGCAGGTGTTTGGAGTCCGGCGCCCACCAATATGCCGCAACGTGGTAACGGGTCAGCCGTTCCTTTTCCCGCTCGTTCCTGACCCGGTTGACGTCCGGGGCGAGCGATGCCAGTTTCTCGGCGCTCACCAGTACCCTCTTTTCGCCCGTGGCCGTGTCTACGTACCACAGTTCGCCTTTCTCTCCTTTTTCCTCGCGCTGCACAAACGAGAGCCTGGTTCCGTCCGGGCTCCACTCCACGTTCTCCGGACCGCGGCCGGCCAATCCTCCGGGCTGGTAGATCGCTTCGATGGTCAGCGACTTAGTGGTTGCGGTTTGCCCCCGCGCCGACCCCGCGGCGACCAGAACAGGAATGGAAATCAACCAGGCAAGGCTAGTGCGAAGAAAAGAATGCCCTTTCACGAAACCCTCACAGAAGAGAAGTAGCAGCGAACCGATCCAGCACAAAACAATGAGTTTACACCTGCCTGCCAGTCCGGACGGTCCCGCCAGTGTCCTTCCGTGGATGTCCGGCCCACATGCTAGAATCAATTCAGACACAATGCCGGATGCTTCCTGATATCGAAAACCTGCTGCGCCTGCAAGAAGCCGATAAGGAAATTCGCCGCCTGCAGGACGAAATCGCCGAATTTCCCAAACGCGTCGCGGCGATCGAACAGAAACTTGCCGGCACCAAGGCCCAGATCGAAAAGGCCCAGGCCGCCACCAAGGCCGACGATGCCGCCCGGCGCAAGCACGAAACTTCCATCACCGACTTGCGCAGCAAAATTTCCAAGTATCGCGATCAGTCGCTTGACGTAAAGACCAACGATCAATACAAGGCGCTGCTGCACGAGATTCAGTTCGCGGAAAAGGAGATCGCCTCCACCGAAGACAAGATTCTCGAGCTCATGGTGGACGCCGACACTCGCGCCAATGAGGTCAAGGCCGCGCAGGCCGAACTCAAAGCCGAAGCCGCGGAAATTGAGAAAGAGAAGGAGCAGGCGCGCCAGCGCACCGCCGAAGACGAAAAACTCCTCGCCGAATGGCGTGCCAAACGCGACCAGCTTCGTGCCGGCATCGACGCCGATCTTCTACGCCATTACGAACGCGTGGCGAAGTTCCGCGGCACCGGCATCTCGGAAGTCCGCGATCACAAGTGCATGGCCTGCCAGGTTATGCTGCGGCCCCAGACTTACAACGAGGTCCGCTCCGGCCAGCAGACTGTCTATTGCGATTCCTGTCAGCGCGTTCTTTATCTGAATCCTGCCGATGAACTCGTCGACCAGAAGCCAACCGTCCACCACCCGCGGCGCCATCATCCCAAAATCGACGCGCCCCAGGCGTGGTACTACCGCGCCGAGTTTGCCGAAGCCGGCGAAGTTTACCTATGTTTGACCAATGCAGGAAGCCAGGCCAGCCGCCGGGTTTACGAGATTCACACCGGCCGCATGATCGGCGACATCTTGATTCGCGAAGGTGACTTCCGGCTAGCCTTCCCGGAAGACATCACCGGCGCCATTCGCCTGAACGGCGCCTGGACCGAAGAGGAACTCGACGGTTGGGGAGCGGAACTGCCGATGGTCGTCCTCGACTCATTGCTGGCTGATCTCGAAGCCGCCCGCTATGAAATGACCTCGCGCGCGGCGGCCAAACATGAGGCGCCCGCCGTCCCGTCTGAGCAGGCCGCCAGCTAGAAGCTGTCCAGGGCTTACCTTTCTTGAAGACTGCCTATCTCCCTTCGGCGGCGTCTCCTGAGCGCAGCCGTTTTTCAGGCGGAGCGAAGGATCTCGCGTGGGCTGTCTCGGCGCGCCGCACGCGAGATCCCTCGCCCCGCTGGTGAAAGCGCGGGGCTTCGGGATGACGCCCCGACAATGCAGGGACAGCCGCCCCTTCGGCAAACTCAAGGCAGGCTCTCGGCTGTCCGGTCGGGCACAGCCCGACTTTACTGACGGCTCGTGAAGCCGCCGACGGGTCCACAGATCCTTCGCTTCGCGAAGGATGACAACGCAAATGAACATTGAGCAGCGGAGCCAGCATTAGCGCAGCCAACATTTAAGATGTTCCCATGCCCCCGACTCCCAGTTCCTCAGCTCTGCCCAAAGTGAAGCTCTCTCTCCGCGGCGCGTCGCGCCTGAAAGACGGCCACGTGTGGGTCTACCGCTCCGACATTGTTTCCGCGGAAGGCGTTGACCCCGGCTCGTTGGTCACCGTCACCGACCAGCGCGGCAAGCCGCTTGGCACTGCCCTCTACTCCAGTGCGTCGCAAATCGCCATCCGACTGATCTCCCGCGAAACGACTTCCCGCGAGCCGGTTACCGATTTCCCCGCGCTGCTCCGCCAGCGCATCGCCGCTGCCCTTGCCTATCGCGCCAGCATCGTCCGCGACACCGATGCCTACCGCGTGGTGTTCAGCGAGGCTGACTTCCTGCCCGGCCTCATCGTCGACCGCTACAACGACATTCTCTCGCTGCAAATCCTCACCCAGGCCATGGACGACAAACTGGTCCGCGAAGCGGTTATTTCTGAACTTATTCATCGCACGAACCCCCGCTCCATCGTCGAGCGCGTCGATCCGCGCGTGCGCGAGTTGGAGAAGCTGCCACGCCGCCCGTCGGACCTGTTGTACGGCGATGAGACGTCCACCATCTTCACCATGAACGGTGTCCAGTTCCACTATGACGCTCTGGAAGGCCAGAAAACCGGAGCTTTCCTCGACCAGCGCGAAAACTACGCTGCTGCCGCTCAGTACGCCCGCGGCGAGGCCCTCGACGTGTTCTGCTACCAGGGAGGCTTCGCCCTGCATTTCGCCGCGTGCTGCCCGCACGTCGCCGGCGTGGACAGTTCCCGCCCCGCGCTCGAAGTCGCCGACCAGAATGCCGCCCTCAACCATCGTGAAATTGAGTGGATCGAGGCCAACGCCTTCGACCTGCTCAAGGACTACGCCTCCGCCAACCGCCGCTATGACACGATCGCGCTCGACCCACCCGCCTTCGCCAAAACCAAGCGCGACCTCGATGCCGCCCTCCGCGGCTATAAAGAACTCAATCTCCGCGCCCTGAAGATGCTGCGCCCCGGCGGTATTCTCGTCACCTGCTCCTGCTCCTATCATGTAAGCCAGCCCAGCTTCCTCGAAATGCTCGCCGACGCGGCCCTTGACGCCCATCGGGCTCTCCGTCTGATCGAGGTCCGCGGACAGGCCAAGGACCACCCAATCCTCCTCAATGTCCCCGAAACAGCCTACCTGAAGTGCGTAATTGCGACTGTAAGTTGATGTAAAATAAGCATATCCATTTATTGACAATGATACACTCATATTTTATGCTTCATTTACTATAACTATGCGTCTAATCATGTGACCGCAGCCTGAGAGAAGGTTCCAGGCCGGTTGCGAAATCAAGAAGCACCAAATTCTGAAGGAGGATTTAGCCATGACCGTATTAACCCGTTGGGAGCCGTTCCGTGAGTTCGCCACTCTGCAGGACCGCATGAACCGCCTGTTCCGCGAGTCCTTCAACGATGCGGGCCGGGACGAGTCCCTGACCACCAGCACCTTTGCCCCCGCCGTTGACGTCTACGAAGACGAGCACAAGGTCACCTTGAAGATCGAAGTGCCCGGTATCGACGAGAAAGACATCGACGTTCGCGTGGAGAACAACACCCTCACCGTGCACGGCGAGCGCAAGATCGAAAAGGAAGAGAAAGAAGAGAACTACCGCCGCGTGGAGCGTCAGTACGGCGCCTTCACCCGCACCTTCACCCTGCCCACGACCGTGGACACCGAAAACGTCTCGGCGAGCTACGACAAGGGCGTGCTGAAGATTGCGTTGCCCAAGAAGGCCGAAGCCGAGCCCAAGCAGATCAAAGTCAGCGTTGGCTCGGAAAAGCAGGGCAGCGAAAAGCAGATCGAAGCCAAGGCGCCCAGCAAGGCCGCGTAAGCTTGTGTAGGGGCGGACGCCCCCGTCCGCCCCCGCGAAGGCGAAGCCGAGCGGCAATGTGGAAGAGCGGCGCTTTAGCGCCGCGTTAAGCGCCACGAATGCGAAGGGCACGGCTTCAGCCGTGCCGTCAAGTGCGAAAAAGAGCCCGGGCTTCAGCCCCTGAACTCCACGGGAGGCGGCAGAGATGCCCGCCTCCCATTAATTTTGTAATTGGGAAATTTGGCAATTGCGCAACTGAACCCCGCGGGTTTCCAATTACTCAATTATCGAATTGCCAAATTACACAATGGAGTAACCCATGCCGATCCGTTGGGACAAATTCACCGTGAAAGCGCAGGAGGCCGTGCAGCGCGCCAGCCAGCTCGCCTCCGAGCACGGCAATCCCGAGCTGCAGCCCGTCCATCTGCTCGCTGCCCTGCTCGAAGACAAGGAAGGCATCGTCCCGCCGGTGCTGGAGAAGATCGGCATCGGCCCGCAAGCCGTGTTGGCCGAGGTTTATAGCGAACTGGAGAAACTTCCCAAGGTTTCGGGAGAAGCCGCCCAGGCCACGCTTTCAAACAGCGTCAACAAGCTGCTGGAGCAGGCCTTCAAGGAAGCCTCCAATTTCAAAGACGAGTACGTTTCCACCGAGCACCTGCTGCTCGCCATCACACACCTCAAGCAGGACGCGGCCCAGCAGATTTTGAAACGCCAGGGCGCCACCTACGAGGCGATTCTGAAAGCCCTGACGGCCGTCCGCGGCTCGCAGAAAGTCACCGACCAGAATCCCGAAGCCAAGTATCAGGCTTTGGAGCGCTATGCCCGCGATCTGACCGAGCAAGCCCGCCGGGGCAAGCTTGATCCAGTCATCGGACGCGATGAAGAGATCCGCCGCGTGGTTCAGGTACTTTCCCGCCGCACGAAAAACAATCCGGTGCTCATCGGCGAGCCCGGGGTCGGCAAAACGGCAATCGTAGAAGGCCTCGCCCAGCGCATCATCTCCGGCGATGTTCCCGAAGCTCTGAAGAACAAGCGCGTGGTCGCGCTCGATCTCGGAGCCATGCTGGCCGGCGCAAAATATCGCGGCGAATTCGAAGACCGCCTCAAAGCCGTTCTGAAAGAAATCGAAGACTCACAGGGCCAGGTCGTTCTGTTCATCGACGAACTGCACACGCTGGTCGGCGCCGGAGCCGCGGAAGGCGCCATTGACGCCTCCAACATGCTGAAGCCGGCGCTCGCCCGTGGCGAACTGCGCGCCATCGGCGCCACCACGCTCAACGAATATCGCAAGTACATCGAGAAAGACGCCGCCCTCGAACGCCGCTTCCAGATCGTTTTCGTCGGCGAGCCCAATGTCGAGGACACCATCGCGATCCTGCGCGGCCTGAAAGAAAAATACGAAGTGCATCACGGCGTGCGCATCAAAGACTCGGCCATTGTCGCCGCGGCGACGCTCTCGCACCGCTACATCTCCGACCGTTTCCTGCCGGACAAGGCGATTGATCTCATTGACGAAGCCGCCGCCTCGCTACGCATCCAGATCGATTCGCTGCCGACCGATATCGACCAACTTGAACGCAAAGCCACGCAGCTCGAAATCGAGAAGCAAGCGTTGAAGAAAGAAGACGACCTGAACTCCCGTGAGCGGCTTGCGTTCATCGAAAAAGAGCTGGCCGAGATTCGCGAGAAATCCAACGCCCTGAAAGCCAACTGGAAAAAAGAAAAGGACCTCATCGCCCGCGCTCGTACCCTGAAAGAACAAATCGAAAAACTCAAAGTCGAAGAGCAGGCGGAAGAGCGCAAGGGGAACCTGCAGCGTGTCGCCGAAATCCGCTATGGGTTGATCCGCCAGGCCGAGCAGGAACTGGCCAAGCTCACCAAGCAGATGGAGAGCAAGGGCCAATCGCGCATGCTGAAGGAGGAAGTCGACGAAGAAGACGTAGCCCGCATCGTGTCCAAGTGGACCGGCATCCCGGTCTCGAAGATGCTCGAAGGCGAGGTCAAGAAGCTCGTCAATATGGAAGACCGCCTGCGCCAGCGCGTGGTTGGCCAAGACCCGGCGCTGGAGCGCGTCGCCAACGCTATTCGCCGCTCGCGAGCGGGCTTGAGCGATCCCAAGCGGCCCATTGGGTCTTTCATATTCCTCGGCCCGACGGGTGTCGGAAAAACCGAGCTGGCTCGCACCCTCGCCGAATTTCTCTTCGACGACGAGCACGCCATGCTGCGCATCGACATGTCCGAGTACATGGAAAAGCACTCGGTCGCGCGCCTGATCGGCGCGCCTCCCGGCTACGTCGGGTATGAAGAAGGCGGCCAGCTCACCGAACAGGTTCGCCGTCGTCCCTATGCGGTCGTGCTGTTCGACGAAATCGAAAAGGCGCATCCGGACGTGTTCAACGTTCTCCTGCAGATGATGGACGACGGACGGCTCACCGACGGCAAAGGCCGCGTCGTGGATTTCAAGAACACCATCATCATCATGACGTCGAACATCGGATCGCAATTCCTGAGTGGAGGGGCGGACGCCCTCGTCCGCCCGCCCCGGACGGGGGCGTCCGGGGCTCCAACGGATTCATCGGAGGAAGCGTGGTTCGAACAGGCCTCGCAGCAGGTCCTGAACCAGCTTCACCTGCACTTCAAACCCGAGTTCCTGAACCGCGTGGATGACATCATCGTCTTCCGCCCGCTGGGCAAGGAACAGCTCGTCAAAATCATCGAACTCCGCCTCGAAGACGTGCGCCGCCTGCTGGCCGACCGCAAGATTTCGCTCGAGCTGACCGACGCCGCGAAAGACCTGCTCTTCGCCCAAGGATACGATCCCAACTTCGGCGCGCGTCCGCTCAAACGCTCCATCCAGAAGCTGGTGCAGGATCCGCTGGCTATGAAGATTCTCGACGGCGAAGTCCTCCATGGCGATCACGTCGTGGTCGACGCCGACAAGAAGGCCGGCAAGATGAAGTTCGACGTCAGCAAGCGTGTGGGCGAAAAAGAACCGGCAAAAGCCAAGCGATAAAATCTCGGCCACGAATTGCCACGGATAGATCCATGACTTGAAGTTGATCCGTGTGAATCCGTGCCAATCCGTGGCAAAGGTTTATGATGTTGGCCGACGAGGCCACGCTCATGCACAAACATCACCTGCTGTTGGTCGCAGTTGTCACGCTGCTCACTCAACTCTGCACAGCGCAGGTTTCCACCCAGTGGAAGATTCACGATCTCAACCGTCCGTTGCCGCCGGTGATTGATCCCGCTACAGCCAGCACCCCGGACGTCCCCGGCCGTGCTCCATCAGACGCGACCGTGCTTTTCGATGGCAAAGATCTTTCGAAATGGACCGACAAAGCAGGCAAGCCGGCCAAGTGGAAGGTCGAGAACGGCTACATGGAGGTCGTGCCCGAGACGGGATACATTTTTACGCGTGCTGCTTTCGGCGATTGCCAGCTGCATGTGGAATTCGCCGAACCAGTGCCGCCCACAGGAGAAAGCCAGGATCGGGGCAACAGCGGCGTTTTTCTGATGGGCCTATACGAAATCCAGGTTCTCGATTCGTACCAGAACAAGACCTACGCCGATGGCCAGGCTGCCGCCGTCTACGGGCAATATCCGCCGCTGGTCAATGCTTCGCGGCCGCCGGGCGAGTGGCAAACCTATGACATCATTTTTCACGGACCGCGGTTCACCAAGGACGGCAAGCTCCTGCACCCCGCTCGCGTGACCGTCGTGCATAACGGAGTGCTGGTGCAGGACAACGTCTTGCTCACCGGTCCGACCGCTCACGGCAAACGTCCGCCTTACAAGCTGCATCCGGAAAAGCTGCCGCTTGCGCTGCAAGACCACGGTGATCCGGTGCGCTTCCGCAACATTTGGATTCGTGGACTGAAAGAGGACTAGAACAGGCCCCGGATCGCACACACTAACTGCATGCACCGCCTCACACTTGGCGATTTCGAACTCAGCATCTTCTCCGACGGCACCTACCCGCTCGACGGCGGCGCATTCTTTGGCGTGATTCCCAAAGTCATGTGGTCGCGCAAGGTTGAGGTGGACGAGCGCAACTATGTGACCGCCGGGCTCAACTCGCTGGTCATTCGCACCGAAAATCCGCGCACCGGCAAACAGACGTTGCTGGTAGAAACCGGCATGGGCAACAAGCTTTCCGAGCGCATGGTCAAGTTCTACGGGCAGCCCGCCAAACTGCTCGACAATCTCTCTGCCGCAGGCATCGCGCCGGAAGACATTGACATCGTCATCAACTCGCATCTGCACTTCGATCATTGTGGATGGAACACGGTGCGCGACAAGAATGGCAAGATTGTGGCCACGTTTCCGCGGGCGAAGTATTATGCGCCCGAAGGCGAATGGCAATACGCGCGGCGGCCGAGCGAACGCGATGCCGTCAGCTATCTCCCCGACAACTACGGCCCTTTGGTTGCGAGCGGGCAGATGACACTGCTCAAGGGCGGCGAGGAAATCGTCCCCGGCATTTCGGTCAAGACCTTCCGCGGCCACACGGCGCACATGCAGGGAATTATCATCCGCGGTTGTCATCCTGAGGCGGCTCGTTTTTCGCCGCCGAAGGACCTGGGCGAGTCGCCGCGCGCAATCGCGGAACGCGATTGCAATAAAGCGCGAGACGAGCATCCCTATGAAGCCACCGCCTGCTACATTTCCGATCTGATCCCCACGACCGCGCACATTGACCTCACCTGGGGCATGGGATTCGACCTGTATCCGCTCGATACCATCGAGAGCAAGAAGCAGTACTACGCGCAGGCGATTCCGGAGAGGTGGCTGACGGTCTTTACCCACGATCCGAAGACACCGTGGGCGTATGTGGAGAGGGACGAGGCGGGGAAGATGGTGGCGCGGGGGGTAGAGAGCCGGGCGTCATGACGCAGGCAACAGCGCGGATCTCTCGCGTTGCTCGGAATGACAGCCTTGGGATTCCTGCTGTTCCCTGTGCCGTTAGGGACAGCTTTCGCGGGCAAGAGTGCCCGCGCCACACAATCCTGCTTCGAAGAATTGTTCCACCCGCGCCAGAATCTCCTCTGCGCTTTTCGATTCATAGATCGCCTTGCGCAGGCCCGCGCCGCCGGGAACGCCGTGGGTGAACCACGAGGCAAACTGTTTCATCTTGCCGGAGGCGTCGGGGAGTTCCTCTTCGATCAGCATCTGGAAGTAGGTGCGGATCATCTGGTGGCGGTCGAGTTCGGTAGGCTCCTCGTAGGCTTTCGTGGAGCCCCGGACGCCCTCGTCCGGGGTGGCCGAAGGCCATGTCGACTCCTGCCTATCGAAGACGCTGCCAGCCGCGGCTGTCGAACTCTGCTCGACCGGGCGGACGAGGGCGTCCGCCCCTGCACGAACCGTGGTGCTCCCAGCGCAATACTGCTCGATCTGCCGGAAGATCCACGGATTTGATGGCGCGCTGCGGCCGATCATGACGGCGTCGCATCCGGTTTGCGTGACCATGCTGCAGGCGTCTTCGGGCGTGCGGATGTCACCGTTGCCGATGACCGGAATCTTCACGGCATTTTTGACCGCAGCGATCCATTCCCAGCGTGCCTGGCCGCTGTAGCCTTGCTCCCGCGTGCGGGCGTGAAGCGCGACCGCCGCGAGGCCGCAAGACTCGGCCATGCGGGCCAGTTCAACGCAGACGATTTCTTCGTCATTCCATCCGGCGCGGAACTTCACTGTGAAGGGAATGTTCACGGCGGCGCGGACCGCTTCGAAAATCTTGCCGATGGCGGGCAGATCGCGCAGCAAGCCCGAGCCTCCGTTGCACTTCACGACTTTCTTCGCCGGGCAACCCAGGTTGAGGTCAACCAAATCGAAGCCGAGTCCTTCGACCATGCGCGCAGCTTCGGCCATCACGCGCGGATCGCTGCCGAAAAGCTGCGCCGAGATGGGATGTTCGTCTTCGTAGAAGTGGAGAAAGCGACGGGCCTTCTTGTCGTTATTCGTTCGAGCGGCGCGGAGAACGCCGTCGGCCGAAGTGAACTCGGTCATGATCAGGCCGCATCCGCCGAGGTTGCGAATGAAGCGGCGGAAGACGGTGTCGGTCACGCCGGCCATGGGCGCCAGCACCGTCGCCGGGCGGATGGTCGCGCTGCCGACCAAAAGGCTGGCCGGGACCGGTCTCAGCGTCGCGGCCTCACACGCACTCGGCGCCGCGATTTCGCCGACAGGAGTGCCTGCTCCGCACGTGGCATTGACCGAGTTGTCCCAAAACTTCTTCACCTGGTCTATTCTACAGGTGAGTTTGTCAGGACGAACTGACCAGCCGTATGCCAACTATGCCCGATCCTCACTGCCTTTTCTGCCGCATCATGCGCGGCGAGCTTCCCTCGAAGAAAGTTTATGAAGACGACCACGTCTATGCCTTCGAAGACCTCCATCCGAAGGCGCCCACGCATGTGCTCGTCATTCCCAAGAAACACATTGTGGGATTGAAAGAGGCCGAGGCCGCCGACGCTGAAGTGATCGGCCGCTGCCATCTCGTCGCTGCCGAGATCGCCCGCCAGCGCAACATCGAAAACGGATACCGCACTGTCCTCAACGTCGGGCCCGAATCCGGACAATCCGTCTTCCACTTCCACGTGCATCTGCTGGGCGGCCGCAGGCTGACGTGGCCTCCGGGATAGAGAATCTCTATTCTGCGTCGGACGTTTGAGTTTGCTGGATGAGACGAAGCCGGAAAGGCAACGCGGAGCGCGCTGCCGTAGAGTGCAGGAACGCCGCCGGGTTTGAACCGGCCTCGTTACTGCACCGCCGGTGTCTCGTCCTCGGGCGCGCCGTGCCGGCGCAGCAATTGCGGAAGATTCTGGGAAAATGCTGACCGCGGCAGCACCATGTCGCAGCCGACCTCGTGGGCTTTCTGCTTCAAATCGCCCTGCACGTGCGACAGGAATCCGATGATGGACGTTCCCTTCTTCAGCTTGCTTTTCAGCTTCGGAATCAGCGTCAGCGGCTTCACGCTGTTGTTGTTCAGGTCGAAGATGATCAGCGACGGCTTTTCTTCCCCGTTCTGTTGCATCTTCTCCATCAGATCCTTGTCCGTCTTCACGAACTCCACCTTCACGTTGAGCTTGCGCGCGGTCTCCTGAATCTTGGCCATGAAGAACATATCCTCGATAAAGACAAAAATGCGCGAGTTCGTGTCCCCGTTGGCGGGCAGAGGTTCCGGTTCCGGCTGCGGATACTGGGTGGCAAACCCCGGCCGCTGCCGCCCCTTGCTCCCATTGTTGCCTCCGGACAGAGCGGCCCGGTAGCTATGGTCCATGGGCGCGGTGTAGATGCCGTCCTGGTTCTGGCGGGTCTGGCTGTGGCCATGCCGTTGATTGTGCGGGCGCCGTCCGCGCCGCCGTCTGTTTCTTCCTCCTCCACCGGAGGCCCTGCCTGGTCCTGCGTTCATAGTCCTCTCAAGCTATTGCGTCACGAGTCGCAAAGTTATGCATGTCGCGCGATGGTCCGCGCCCTCAACCCGGTTGCACGGACGGCTCACCTGGCGTGCGCCATCCCAATCTGCTGGCGTGCGGGTTGCGGCTGGACACTCCCTGAAACGAACCCCACCTACTGAACGAACCGCCTACTGGTGAACGAACTTGCCACTTAAAGTTAGTATCGATTTTCCGCTTATCGGATCCGTGGGCGCCGCCTCGGAACGGCTGGCGCAGGAGGCCTGCGCGGGAACGAGGCCTCTGAATGAGAACATCCCTATGCTACTCGTCCTGGCCCGGTCGCGCAAGGCCCCCAGGTAACTGCTTTTGCACAGGAGGACATGCACCGGAAGGATGCCTCGGCTCCGGCCACTTCCCCTGAACCCGTATCACACACCAGCTTTCCCGCTGCCGGTTTCATCCCGCCGCCGACACTTCGCGCGCCCAGCGCTGGGCCTGCCAGTAGTATCCGGCTACCTCTTCAGAATCCAATTGCAGGCTGTGGCTCAATTGCGCCGCCGCTTCCCACTCCCCGCTCTCGTGCGCCAGGATCAACTGGTACACCGGACGCAGCACGCTCGCCTGGCCCAGCAGCACCGCCTTGGTCTCATGATCCAGGGGAATCCGGTCGAGCACCTCCGCCATCGGCATTTCCAGCATGACGTCAATCAGCGACAGCAGTCCCAGCAGGAACAGGTCTGATTCCCCATGGGTCACGCGCGGCTGCAGCAGTTCGCCAAAGCGCCCGCGCACCAGCGCCGAGAGCACCAGGTCGCTGGTCTTTTCCTGTCCTGCGCCCACCGCCGCCACCAGCCGCACCCAGCGCCGTACTTCCCGCTCTCCCAGCATCGACAGCGCATGCCGCACCGAATGAATTTCGCTTTTGAGTCCGAACACCGTCGAATTCAGATAGCGCAGCAGCCGGTAGCAGACCGACGCCTCCGGCTTGATCACTCTCTCCAGTTTGATGACGTCCAGTTCCTCCCGCCCCACTTCCTGCAGCATGCGCAAGTAGTTCAGCCGGTTGGCCGGCATGTCGCGCGTGTTCAGCATCTCCGGACGGCGGAAGAAGTATCCTTGAAAGTAGACGAACCCCTGGTCTCTGGCCCGTACGAAGTCGGTTTGGGTTTCGATCTTCTCGGCCAGCATGCGGCAGCGCCACGGCCCATACAGCCTGATCAATTCGGCCCGCTGCTCCTCGGTGGTCAGCGGCATATCTACTTTGATGATGTCCGCGATCTCGGCCAGCGGTTCCCGCGCGTCGCCCGCCACATAGTCGTCGAGCGCGATCAGGTAGCCCTCTTCTTTCAGATTCCGGCAGGCGGCGATCACCTCCGGATCCGGCGGGACGTTTTCCAGAATCTCCACGATGGTCGTGGCCGAGGGCAGCACCATGACCAGTCCCTTGATCAGCGTGTCCCGGGTGCAGTTCACAAACGCCCGCCGCCCATCACACAGAACATCCAGCCCCATCAGCAGCGAACGGTCTAAGGTCGCCCGCGACGCTTCGTCGGTGTCTCCGCTGAAGGCGTTTTCGAGCCCGTCGCGAAACAGCAATTCGTAGCCGAAGACCTTCTCCGCGCGGTCGAAGATGGGCTGCCGCGCCACATAGCGGAGCGGCCGTGCGTCTTTTTCTTTCCCCTTCTCTTTGGCGCGCGCTACTCCCTGCCCGGTGGACATAAGGCTCACATCTGTGTCTATCGGCGGGATGGAGAGAAACTTGCCGAGGATTGCGCGCCGGCTGGCCCGTAGAGATTGGAGGAATCTAAGAGACGAGCTCCTACTACTGGCTCGTCACTTTCTCTAACTCGGCGTCGAGGTGCACGCTGCTGCCCGCAGACACCTTCAACTTTCGTTCCCAGTCCTTGAAGCCGGCCTTCTTGACGGTGATCGTATGATCGCCCTCGGGCACCTGCACATCGGATGGGGTATTACCGACAAAACTGCCATCGATCTCGATGTCTGCACCTGTGGGGTCCGATTCAAGCTGGATCTTGGCGGACGTGGAGTCAGCATTCGGGCTGCCGCCAGCCGCTACGGTCGGTTGTGGGGTGGGGGCCGGCTGAAACTTCGCAATGTCCAGCTTCATGTCTCCGTTCACGTACGCGGTGACCTCGGTTCCCTTTGGAATGCTGATATCTTTGCCGTGCATGAACAGGAAGAATGGCGCAGCAGGGAAAAAGACGAGGCTGGTCGCCACCATTCCGCCCACCATGGCTCCGGTGTGACCACCACCGCTCATATCCTTCACCGCGCGCAAGGCCGCCTTCTCGCTGCTGAGCAGCTTCACGTAGTCGATGTTAATGTCGAGCTTGCCGCCGCGGGCCATTCTCCGCTTGGGTTGCGCCTCAGTCACCGTCGCGAAAGCCAATCCTCCTTTGGGGATAACAAGGGTGCCGTTTAGGCTGATGTCCTGCAGTACCTCGAAGTCCACCGTATCGCCCACGTGGGCATCGGCGGAGGAGATGGTCCGGTTGATTCGCATCCTCACGGGCGTCCCGTCCTCGAGGACAAATCCTTTTGCCGAGGTAAAGTTCGACGTCTCGGAAACCTGCGGAGCGGCCGGTGGCGCGGTTGGTTGTTGAGGTGGCGCGGCGGCGGTTTGGGGACTAGCTGTCGTTTGACCTGCTGCGACTAGAGACAAAACCATCAGGAAGAATGGCAACGATAGAATTCTCTTCATGGGGGGCCCTCCGGGTCTAGTTTGAAGGATAAACAGGGGAGAGAATCCGGGAACCGCTTATTATGTCCCCCGGAGAAAGGATGTTCAACGGCAATCTAGGCTGGTGGCATCGCTGAAGCGATGCCCTGATACGAACCCGCCGTTTCGGCGACGGACAAGAACCGGGGAGCGCTCTCGCACTCCCCGTCAAAAACTGACAACTGACTACTGGCAACTGACTCAGTACTTCGGTATCCGCGAATCCACGCGGTCGGACCAGGCCGTGATCCCTCCGGCGAGATTGTGCACCTTCTTGAATCCTGCCTGCTGCAGAAAGGCCACCGCTTTGGCGCTGCGGCCGCCCATCTTGCAATGCACCACGATCTCGCGGCTCGAATCGAGCTCATGCACGCGCTTGGGCAGATCGTTCAGCGGAATCAGATATCCGCCCAGGTTGCAGATCTGGTATTCGTGCGGCTCGCGCACGTCGAGAACGAAGAGATCTTCTTTCGCATCCAGCCGCCGCTTCAGTTCCTCCACCTGGATTTCCGGAACTCCGCTCGCCACCGGTTTCTCCTCTCCGCGAATGCCGCAGAATTCGTTGTAGTCGATCAGCTTCGTGACCGTGGGATGGGTGCCGCACACCGGGCAATCGGGATTCTTGCGCAGCTTGAGTTCGCGGAACCGCATACCCAGCGCATCCACCAGCAGCAGCCGTCCGATCAGCGGCTCGCCCACGCCCAGAATCAGTTTGATGGCTTCGGTCGCCTGCATCACACCCACCAGCCCGGGCAAAATCCCCAGCACGCCGCCTTCGGCGCACGAGGGCACCACGCCCGGCGGCGGTGGCTCAGGATACAGGCATCGGTAGCACGGCCCTTCCTTGGTCGCGAACACGCTGGCCTGTCCCTCGAAGCGGAAAACCGATCCGTAGACATTCGGCTTGCCCGTGAGCACGCAGGCGTCGTTCACCAGATAGCGAGTCGGAAAATTGTCGGTGCCGTCGGCGATGATGTCGAACTCGCGAAACAGATCGAGCGCGTTCGCGCTCGTCAGCTTGGTGTCAAACAGGCGCAGATTCAGATAGGGATTGATCCCCTTCAGCTTGTCCGCCGCCGAGTCGAGTTTCTTGCGCCCAACATCGGCCGTCGAGTGAATGATCTGCCGCTGCAGATTCGAGGAATCCACCACATCGAAATCCACCAGCCCCAGCGTGCCCACGCCCGCGGCCGTCAGATACATGGCCAGCGGCGAGCCGAGTCCGCCTGTCCCGATGCACAGCACGCGCGCCGCCTTGAGCTTCTGCTGCCCCTCCATGCCCACCTCGGGCATGATCAGATGCCGCGAGTAGCGCAGGATTTCGTCTTTGCTCAGCGTGACTGGTATTTCTGTAGTGGTGGCCATAAACTCTTAGGAATTTTCGATTGTCGATTTCCGATTGCCGATTAGGCAGTGCACAAGAGATTTGGCTTTTTCAATCGAAAATCGGAAATTGACAATCGGAAATGCCCCCAAATCCCCACTCAGGCCGCGCCTCCCGCGATGGAAGGCACAATCGAAATGTTATCACCTTCCTTCAGCGCGGTCGCCTCCTTCTGCAGGTAGCGGATGTCTTCATCGTTGACGTACAGATTCACGAAAGCGCGCAGCTTGCCCTCTTCGGTATAAAGGTGCTTGCGCAAGTCAGGATGCCGTTCGACCAGCGCGCTCATCGCCTCGCCGACGGTCGTCCCAGGCACTTCGACCGCAGTCTGCTTGCCCACATACTGCCGCAGGGGTGTAGGAATGTGAATCTTGCTCATAGACTTACTGTAAGAGATGCGGCAGCTGTCGGGCAAGATTCAAGCCGGGTCGTAGGTCGTAGGTCTTGGGTCTTAGGCGTTGGTGTTAGGTACTGGGTTTCAGAATCAGCTTCGGTGCTCAAAGCCCAAGACCCAACCCCCAAGACAACCCCCGCGCATCGTCCCGGCCTATAATCGCCTGGGGGAAAAACCATCATGACGATCTTTGATCCATCTCGCGGCAGAGTTATTGACGGCGGCGGCCACAGCGGCGGCCTCCTGCGCTTAATCGGCCTGGGCATCCTTGCCTTCCTGCTCGTAATCCTGCTCTTCAGTTCCGTAACCAAGGTGGGTACAGGCCACGTGGGTGTTCTCACGCTGTTCGGGAAGGTGCAATCCACCGAAACCCTGGGCGAGGGCATCCACCTCATCAATCCCCTGAAAACCAATAATGAGCTTTCCGTCCAGACGCAGACCCTCAAGGAATCAGCCAGTGTTCCTTCCAGCGAAGGTCTGATGATGAGCCTCGACACCTCGCTCATCTATCACCTCAATCCCGACCGGGCCGCAGAAGTCTTCCAGAAGATCGGGGCCGACTACGAAAACGTTGTGGTCGAACCGACGCTGCGCTCCGCCATCCGTGAAGCAACCGCTTCTCATACCGCGAACGCTCTCTATACGGGCGAACGCGAGATGGTGGCCAAGCAGATCTACGATCAGGTAACCGCCGAGCTCAACCAGCGCGGCTTGATCGTGGAGAACGTTCTACTGCGCGACATCCAGCTGCCCGCCACGCTGAAAGCCTCGATTGAAGCCAAGCAGCAAGCCGAGCAGGAAGCTCTGGCCATGAACTTCCGCCTGCAGAAGGAAACGCAGGAGGCGCAGCGCAAGCGCATCGAAGCCGCCGGCGTGCGCGACTTCCAACAGATCGTGGCCCAGGGCATTACACCGTCGCTCCTCGAGTGGAAGGGAATTGAGGCCACCGAGAATCTGGCCAAGAGCGCAAATACAAAAGTTGTCGTGATCGGCAATAACAAGAACGGGTTGCCGTTAATCCTGGGACAGTAGGTGGCGGCAGGGGCCGTCTTCCGGAAGGGGCGGCGTACAATGCCTGTTCCATAGGAGCACGCTATGAACTGGATGCGGCTGGCTCTGATCATCATTGGAGCCGGCATTGTCACGTCGTTGACGGATTGGTTCTTTGCCGGGGATTGGCTACATCGCCGCTACACGTATCCGGAAGTCTGGCGGCAGGGTGCTGAAGCGAAAGCGATTGCCCTGACGAGCCCGCTGCCATTTCTGACCTGCGGAGTCTTTGCCTGTGTCTGCGCGCGGTTGGGTCTGCATTCCTTCGCGGGTGCGATGAAGCTGGCGGTTGCGGTCTGGTTGATTGGCCCTTTGCCCATGATCCTGACGAACGCGGCGTTCATGAAACTCCACCGTGTGTTTGTCACCTCTTACGCGACCGGCTGGTTCGTAAAACTCGCGATTGTGGCGATGGCTGTAGCATTGTTCCTTCATTAGGCTTCCGGTGAGTTTGGCCACCCGCCGGCGGTTTGACTTGCTACCATGAGTCTGTGCCCAAGCTGCTCGGCGTCCGGCAACTGACGATCGAATTCCCCGCACGGGGATTGAACTCCACCAACCTGCGAACGGCCGGACAGCCGGGGGCGGCTGTCCCCACACAAGCCCTCACCGCCGTCCGCGACCTCAGCTTCTCCATCGCGCCCGGGGAAGTGCTTGGCCTGGTCGGCGAATCCGGCTCGGGCAAATCCATCACATCCCTCGCCATCATGCGCCTGCTGCCGCCGCAGGCGCGCGTCTCCGGCAAAATTCTATTTGCAGAAAACGGAACGGCTCGCAATCTCGCCGAACTTCCAGACGATGCGATGCGCCAGATGCGCGGCTCCCGCCTGGCCATGATTTTTCAGGAGCCGATGACCGCGCTCAATCCGGTCATGCGTATAGGGGATCAGATTGCGGAGGCTGCCCTGGCCCACAACTCCATTTCGAAGCGCGAGGCGTGGCAGCGCGCCGTCGCCGCCATGAACGACGTCACGATCCCCGACGCCGACCGGCGCGCCCGCGACTATCCGCACCAGTTGTCAGGCGGCATGCGCCAGCGAGTCATGATCGCCATGGCCATCGTCAACCGTCCGCAGTTGCTCATCGCCGACGAGCCCACCACCGCGCTCGACGTGACCATCCAGGCGCAGATTCTCGAATTGCTGGCCGAACTCCGCACGAAGTTTCAGCTGGCCATGTTCTTCATCTCGCACGACCTCGCGGTGGTCTCGCAGGTGGCCGATCGCGTCGCCGTGATGTATGCAGGCAACCTGGTCGAACTCGGCGCCCGGCGCGACATCTTCCAGGCCCCAGCCCATCCTTACACGCGCGGCCTGCTCCATGCCGTGCCCGATCTCAAGACCGACCGTGCCCGCCCGCTCGAGACGATCGAAGGCACAGTCCCGCCACTCCACGCGATGCCCGCGGGATGCCCCTTCGAGACCCGCTGCGAATTCCGGGTGCCCGAGTGCGCCGGAACGCTGCCGCCGCTGGTCGAAATCGCAGCCGGCCACTGGGCCCGCTGTCCGGTGGTGAACTCCTAGCCGGACACCCACGGCAGTCGTCGTTGGTCTATAATCCCCACTTTGTCCGGGGCCGCCTTGCGCATACTCCTGCTGAGCGACGTTCATGCCAATCTCGAGGCGCTCGACGCCTGCCTGGCGGTCGCTCCAGCTTATGACCTGGTCGTCAATCTCGGCGATATCGTCGGATACGGCGCCAGCCCGAACGAGGTTACCGACCGTTCCCGCGACCTGGGCAAGGTTTTTGTTCGGGGCAATCACGACAAGGCGGCTACCGGTCTCATGGACCTGGAAGACTTCAATGTTATGGCAGCCACCGCGGCGATCTGGACGCGCAATGAATTAACGCCCGAGAATCTCGACTGGCTGCGCGCTCTGCCCCACGGGCCGGTTTCCTTGCCGGACTTTCCCCAGGTGCAGTTAGTGCACGGCTCTCCCAACGACGAGGATGAGTATGTTGTTTCTCTAGGCGATGCCCTGGCTCCGCTGGTTACGCTTACTGTCTCCCTGACTTTTTTTGGGCACACCCATCTGCAGGGCGGATTTTTCGTCAACGGCTCGGGCGCCGACGGTTTCCGCCCGGAGTATCGCACCGTCGGCAAGGCCGAGTCCGTCGCCTTCCAGCTCAGGACTTCCGCACGTTACTTGATCAATCCGGGCTCGGTCGGCCAGCCGCGCGACGGCGACTGGCGCGCCGCTTTCGCCCTGTTCGACACCGACGCGCAGGTCGTTCATTTCCACCGCACACCCTACAATTTGAAATCCGCGCAGGACCGCATGTTCGAGGCAAAGCTTCCGCCACGCCTCGCCACCCGCCTGGCCGCCGGGCGGTAGCGTGGGCAGGGGGCCAGCACATCCATGTGGGGACAGCCGCCCCCGGCTGTCCGGTCGAGCGAAGCTCGACGGCCCGCGCCAACGTTCCCGCCCGCCGTTGTAAACTTCGATCATGCCCTCTCATCCCTCCCGCAGCAGCGGCACCCGCCATCTTTTCGAGTCCCGCGAAAATCCTCCCCAGCGCTACCTCATTGCTCACAGCGACGGGGGCGCACGCGGCAATCCCGGCCCCGCCGGCTACGGTGTGGTCATCCAAGACGAAGCCGGACGCCGGGTCGCCGCGCTCAGCGAATATCTCGGCCACCAGACCAACAACTTTGCCGAGTATCAAGGCCTGATCGCCGCTCTTGAATACGCGCTTCAGCACGGCCCCAAAGCGCTCAAGCTGATCAGCGACTCGGAATTGCTCGTCCGCCAGATCAAAGGCATTTACAAGGTGAAGAATGCTCCACTGAAAGATCTGCACGCGCGCGCCAAAGAGCTGATTGCCCAGCTCGATTGGTTTTCCATCGGCCACGCCCTGCGCGAGCACAATCAGGAAGCCGACCAACTGGCCAACGAAGCCATGGACAAGGGCATGGGGCGTGTGGCGCGGACACTCCTGTCCGCGGACCGTGCGGGCGCGGGCGACCCTTCGACTTTGCTCAGGGCAGGCTCGCCCGCGCAGCCTTCGGCTCAGCTGCCGCAGGAATTCGAAGGGATCGTGCGCGACGGCAAAGTCGAATTGTTAAACGGAACGTTGCCGGAAAGCGCGCGCGTTCAGGTGCGCATCAAGAAATGAGGACCACAAATGTGTTGTCATCCTGAGCGGCGCTTTTTGTCGCGAAGGATCGTGTTGAGCGTGGGCAGTTCTCACCTGGCTACGTCGAACCGGTGGCGTGTTCTTTAGTGTGGCCCGCCGCCCGGCATGGTAGGCATTTGCCGGCAATTTTCCGGATGAGTGAATAGCGAGGCGTCGGGTTCGTTCAAGCTCACGTCTTTGTACTCCATTGTGACCAGGCCATGGCTGGACTGCATCTCAATCTTGATGGGAAAGCCCTTAAGGTCCTCGGCTTCCCAGACCTTCATCTTGGAGGGTTGGCCATTGTGGGGAGTGACCGTCAAATTCTCCACCTTGCAGGCATGGCCATCCACTGTGTCAGTGCCCGCCGATGAGCGCTCGATTGTGGCATCCTGTGCTTGAGAAAAAGGGTTCTGCTGTGTCGGCGAAGTTGTCTGCATGCACATGCCATTGCTCATAACCATGTAACCCGTGTGCTGACTTAGTTCCATGATCATGTAGCCGGCACCGCCCGGCATGGTCGTCCTCATTTTGTCGCCGGAGCGATAAATTTTGATCTCGCCCGGCCCCTGGCCCCCGTGCGTCGGCATCCCGCTCATTACTGCCGTGGCGGAAAACTGTTTGAAATCGAGCGGGTTCTGCGCCTGCGCAACCATTGTCAGGCATAGGATCGCCAGAATGGTTAGTCCGTACTCGACTTTGCTACAGTTGGGCATGGCAGCGTTCTCCTCAGCATGAATTGTTTTGGCGCCAAGAACGGCCAGTAGTGTACACCCATCTCGCCCGTCCCCGACACTGTGAAATGGTATTTTCAGCGCTGCCGGCAAAGAAAACCCAGAAACAGATGATGCCGCGTATCGGTGTGGGATGTGCTCTTTGCTTTCGACGTTGCGACAGATCCGCCCCTAATCTATACTCCCCGACACAACGGTGTTCCGCGCCAACAAGGAAAACCACGATGAGACAACGAGGTCCCAACTCAGGGAAGATCAGTTTCAAAGTCGATTGTGAGGAGTGCGCGTGACAGGCAAACTGTCCCTGCACACCAAAAAGGAGCCCCTCGTCACTTGGTTCGGTAGCCTTCCTGTCTTAGCTTGCGTGCTCTTGCTCGCGTCCATCGCGGCGGCGCAAACAGAGCGCATCCGCTTCTACCACTCCGATATCAAAATCCAGGACGACCGCACCATGCTCGTGCGCGAGATGATTCGCGTCGTAAGCAACGGAGACCAGATCCGCCACGGTATCTATCGTGACTTTCCCACTCACTACACCGATCGGTTGGGGAACCGTTACGTGGTCGGCTTTAAGCTGCTGGCGGCCACTCGCGACGGCGCCCCGGAAGAATCGCGCGTCGAAAACTACAGCAACGGCGTCCGCATCTACTTGGGCCGCGAGTACTCCCTTGTGGCCCCCGGCGAACACACTTACAGCATCACATACACGACAAACCGGCAATTGGGCTTGTTGAAAGACAGCGACGAGCTTTTCTGGAATGTTACCGGCAACGGCTGGATTTTTCCCATCGACAATGCTTCAGCCATGGTGCACCTTCCGCAGAAAATCCCGCCCAGCGAAGTACGCATCAGTGGTTACACCGGTCCAAATGGTTCGATGGCGCAGGATTTCACTTCCAGAACGCTCGGCAACAACTTCCTATTCAGCACCGCACATCCGCTGGCCTCCCATGAAGGGTTGACCATTCTTCTGCTGTGGCCGAAAGGCTATTTTCGCGGACCCACCGCAGGACAAAAGTTCCGCTACTTCGCGCAAGACAATCCCGACGCAATGATCGCGGCCGGCGGTTTGCTCCTGATTTTCCTTTACTACGTCATCGTTTGGGTGCGCGTAGGTCGCGATCCCGCCCCGGGCAGCATCATGCCGCTCTACGAGCCTCCTCCCGGATTTTCACCCTCAGCAATGCGCTACCTCGTTCGCATGGGTTACGACGACAAAGCCTTCACGGCGGCCGTGCTCGACATGGCGGTGAAGGGCTTTTTGAAGATCGACGAGGCCTCTGGGCGTTACACGCTGTCTCGCACGCAAGCGGATGGACGAGCGCTGACGCCGGAAGAGAGGGCGGCCGTTAATAAGCTTTTCGAGGGCGGGCGCACCTCGATCAATCTGCAGAATGAGAACCACGCCGCTATCAGCGCTGCTATGGCCGCTCTGAAGGCCTGGCTCAAGACCGCCGAACAGAAAATCTATTTCGTGACCAACGGCCGTTTCATGATCCCAGCCGTCGCGTTTTCCGTTGTCATGTTGCTAGGAATCGTATCCGCCAAAGGCCAGGACAAGATGGCGCTTGCCGGATTCATGAGCCTGTGGCTCAGCGGCTGGAGCATCGGCGTCTTCGAGTTGCTACACAACGTCGCGCACCTGTGGAAATCAGCTTTGGCAGGAGGCCATCTCAAAGCAGGACTCACGGCGAGCGCAACGGCCGCGACTTTGTTTTCCATTCCCTTCGTGCTGGGGGAGATTTTCGGGCTTGGGCTGCTGGCCTGGGCGACATCTGTCGTCGTCGCGGCCGTTCTGCTGATGACGGCCCTGCTGCACATCCTTTTCCACCAGCTGTTGAAGGCGCCGACGAGCGCCGGCCGCAGCGTCCTCGACAAAATCGAGGGCTTCAAGATGTTCCTCAGCGCCGTCGAAGGCGATCGGATGAATCGCGTCACGCCGCCGGAACAAACGCCGGAAGTCTTCGAGAAGTATTTGCCCTACGCGCTGGCACTGGATGTGGAGCAGGCCTGGGCAGAAAAGTTCTCGGGAGTGCTGGGCGGAGCTGGCCAAACTTCCGGATCGAATTCCGGCGGCTATTCGCCCTCCTGGTATTCGGGCGCTGGCTGGAGCACGCTGGGAGCCACGGGTTTCGCCAGTTCGTTGAGCGGCTCATTCGCTGGCGCCATTTCGTCTTCTTCATCCGCGCCCGGCTCGGGCGGCGGTGGCGGAGGATCAGGCGGCGGTGGTGGAGGCGGCGGTGGCGGTAGCTGGTAACTTGTTCGTACGTCCCACCTCCAGCGAACGCAGACTGGTCGCCGGCTGTGGACGAGCGTAATCGTTACCCCCAAGCGTGAGGCAGGCCGCTAGATGAGGATGATTACGCGGAACTCTTTTGCAGTGAGGGAATCGCTCCTAAGCCGCATTGATGCGGGCGATCTCGTCACTTTTTTGTTTTATCTGTTCGTCGAGTGCCGTAATCTCCTTGCACTGGGCCTCAACTTCGCTGACCGGATGGCCCTGCTGACAGAGCGCATACACCTGGCGGCCGATTTCGGCGAATAGCGCTGACTTGCGATCGTTGAGGTTGCTGATGTCATGTCGGATCTTCGTGGTTGCCGCCAGATCGCTGACTTCCCCCCTGGCCTTGGTCACGCCCTGCTTCACTTTGTCCATCAAGCTCATAGGAACCCTCTCCGTGTCTCAAGTTGGTAGAAGAAACTATAAACCCGCTGTCAAGCGAAGAGCGGGAGGCGACGCTTGACAGTCTTGTGGGTGCGTGATATACCTGCGCCTCGCGCTGGGTAGCCTGGAAGTCCTCTTTTATCTCATATTTATCTCATATTTCAGTTTCAGCGGTTTCACGTAATCCGATGTCTCAGTAATTATGCGCTGCCCTTCGTGCGGTCGAGAAGTCTCGGATCAGTCGTTCTGTGAGTGGTGCGGCAAACCCCTGAAAGCTGAAAAGGCTCCTCCGGCTGAACTAAAGGCGGTCGCGCCATCGGGCGACAAAGCTCTGTCGCCTGCGCCTTCTTCGGAAGGGTCGGGTGCTGCTCCTCAAGCTACTCCCAGCGCTAGGACCAAAGAGAAACCGGACAACGCAAGCAGCCAACCACGGTGGTACGGCGTCGTGTGGGCGGCTCTGGCCATCGTGTTGTACCTGGCAATTGCTGACGCAGCGGTCGAAACCTTCCTGCGCGAATCTCCGCTTCGTTGGTGGATCAGCGGAGCGGCGGTGCTGTACCTGGCACTCTGCGCGGCCGTTTGGCGCCTCATGCCGAAGTTGTGGCAACGCCTGAATTGGGCGAACCAGGCGGCCTTGTCCCTCCTCGTGTTGCTCGCGCTTATGAGCTCTACCGCTTGGATGCCCGGCGGTCTGGAGCAAGGGCTGAACTTGCTGGGGCAGCCTACCTCGATAGTTCTGGCTGTGTTGAGTGCGGTGGTGGTCGCGCTATCTGGGATCTTCCTCGCTCGTCTGCATTTCGTTCCACTTGCGGGGAAGATCGTCGCGGGATTGCTCGCCCTCTATGGGGTAGCGGGATTCCTGTTGGCAGTCAGCGCCGGAACGCCTTATCCCTCGCTGTTTCACGGCGCAAGTCAATGGACGCGTCTTCCATTCTGGCTGCAGGGCGCTACCGTGGGCGGCCTGTTCCTGGTTCCGCTTGCTCTGCTGCTGGAAATTGTTACGGGGCTTCGGCGAATTACCCGCGACAAGATTTCCGACTTCGCCTTCAGGGTGATCGCATTGGGCATGAGCCTGGTGATCACAGTCGCCGCAGTGCGAATCCCGGCCGATACGGGATACGACTCTGGAGCGATCGGGACTCTCCCCTGGTTCTCCGAGAACCACGAAAAGCCGCTGGAGGGAGAAGCGGGTTACAAGCGGGCGAGCCGCCGGCTGAGCCGCATCATGGCGGGAGTGGATGTGCTGCAAAGTAAAATCGACCGCTCGCTGTTCGAAATCGATGCCTTGGCGGAGCGCTTAGGTTCGGATCCGGCCACTCTCTTTCATTTCGTGCGTGATGAAATTCGATATGAGCCCTATACCGGAGTGTTACGCGGCGCGCTTGGAACTCTGCTTTGTCGGGGGGGCAATTCGCTTGATCGTAGCCTGCTGCTTGCAACCCTGCTACAGAAAGCCGGGTTCAGCACGCGGATCGCAAGCGGACAGTTGAGTCCCCAGCAGGCGCAAGTCCTGGTCAGCCGCTTGTTCGAACCCGTTAAGCCCATGCCGGAAGGTTTGCCTTCTTTTGCCGAATTGGCACCGGAACTCGGCCGCGCAATAGGGGTCGATCCGGCGAAGCTGCTGCAAGCCGCAGACGAAGCGCAAAAGTCCGGGGACGAACAACAGAAGGATCTCGCAAATTACGTCGACGACGAAACCGGCCTTCTCTCCAATCTCCTTAACAAAGCCGGTGTCGATGCCGGCGCGATCACCCCTAACGACCAGCTGCTTGCAGAGGCCGCCGAACATTACTGGGTTCAATATCAAGACTCCGCCGGGCAGTGGGTGGACCTAGACTCCGCCTTCGTCGATGCTGAGCCGGGAAAGGCAGTCGTGCAGGCAACAAATACCCTCGCCCCCGATTCCGTTCCGGAGGAACTCTACCACCACCTTCACATCACGATGGCGCTTCGCGTGGCGCAGATTTCTGACGGCAAGGATGGTCCTACAACGGACACCGCATTACTCGATCAGGAGTTGCGGGTGGCGGACCAGCAAAACGTTGACATTATTCTTGCCAATCAGGCCACCCCCATGCCGGACCTGACAAAGCCCGGCACCAGCTTTTCAAAGGCTCTAGCCGCAGTGAGAGGTTTCCAGGCCATACTTCAAGTTGGCGACCGATCCACGACGGGAAAGTACTTTGATCTGACGGGACAAGTCTCCGACAAACTGGGCGGCCCGGTCGGTGATGTTGTGACAAATGCAGGCGGAGTAGGCGGTGCCATGGGCGGCCTCGGTGGCGGAATCGGGAACGCATTGGGCGGCGCCCCATCGCAGGGTGCTGCAAGCCGCATCGTCGGTGAGTGGGTCGACTACAGCTTGACATCACCCAGGCCGAAGGGCCAATCCCCGACCGGCCACACTTACCATCGCGACATCATACCGCCTGTAACCGTGACGTCGTGGTCTGCCAGCGGCACCGCTCAGACAACTCTTACCAAGGTTAGCGAGGACGCTCTGCGTCAGCGCTTGATGTGGTATGCGGAACTTTATCCAGTGTCGGGTTCGATCATCCCGGGCTATGCAGGCTATCTGCAGATGCAATCGCTGAGAGCTGGTGCCTCCCATCTGGATTCCTTGCTCAAGAGTGCCTACGGACTGCTGCCGGACCAACCGGTAAGCATGCCGCCCAGGCGACCGATAGCAAATACACTGCTTGCCTCTGAGGCGGCGTACCTGACAAATAAACTCACTGACGGCCGGTTCGCTGAAGTGAGAAATTACTTTGGGACTCCAGGATTGATCTCCTACGAGACGGGAGGTATGGGTCCGCCTGAAACCAGCGGGTTCCCCCAAGGCTACGACATTGTCACGTATGCTCCCCGGGTTGCTGCAAGTCAAAGCAGCAGTTCCGCGATTGCCCGACAGCAGGCTGCCTCGCTCCACATAGCCTATGGCACGTTAGCAACCCGACTTGAGTGGCAGTTGATGGCCAGTTCCGGGGCGGCTCAGGGGGATGATGCGCCCGTCGTCAACGCTACCAAAGTTTTTGCCGTCGCTCAGCAACTTAGCATACCTATTTCGGTCTTGAAACCGGGCGCGAGAAGCGTCCAAGAAGTTGCGGGCATTTCGGTGGCTGATCCCGTGAAGTCCGAACTGGCAGAAGGTCTGCTGGCCCAGCAGGTCTTGGTAGTTCCATCCAAAAGCATCAGAATTGACGGCCAGTTGCAAACAGCCTGGTGGCGGCTCGACCGCTCATCCGGGGAACTGATCGGCGTCGGCCCCGGCGGCCGAGGCCAGAATCTAACCGAATACATCGAGGCTGCTGAGAATGTTAACGCTGTAATTTGCGTGCTCGGCGCCGGCAAGGAAATAGCGAACGATCATCTAACGGTGGGACTGCTGTCTGGGCTGATGTGCGTGATGTCGAGGGTCGTTGGTGCCAATGGGGAACCGGGAGAACGTGGTATGACGTGGCTGGGGATCATGATTCACATGGTTATGGTAGTAGCGGATATTGCAAACCAAGGAGACGAGTAATAGATCAAGAATGCCAACGTGTGAAATTTGCTTCGTTGCTCAGATCACTATGTGCCTGTGCATTGTGAGTGTAACGGTTTTTCCGAGAGGTCTTGACTAGGGGCTTATGCTCGCTGCACCAGTGACTTCAGTCGTTTTTTCCATCATCAGTGCGGCGGCGATTTTCTTCTCCGCAATCGTACTGGTCCGAGTACGAGCGTTGCCCCTGTGGGGCAAGTTCGTTGGCGCTCTGCTGGCAATATACGGCGTGGCCGCTTTCGTCCTGGCGATAAAGTCAGGCACTCCCTACGTCCAGTTATTTCATGGCGGCAGCGAATGGAACCGCCTTCCATTCTGGCTGCAAGGCGCACCCGTCGGAACGCTCTTCGTCATTCCGCTCGCGATCGTGCTTGAGTTCGTAGACACGGTATCGCGCCAGACCGGAAAACTTTCCACGTGGCTGGTGCACGCGGCGATGCTTGGCGTGTGTCTCGCGATCGCGATAATGGCGGTGCGGGCGGAGCCGCAGCCCGGGATAACCGCAGCAACGGGCAACGATTACAACACCGGTGAGCCGGCAACAAAAGCGGCACCATCAGGGATATTCAACGACAGTGGCAGCTCCTCACAACCGGCGCTCACACTTGGCGATTACACCACCGGACAGCAAAACGCACCCGCAGCGGCAAACAATCACACTGTCACATTGACTGTCCCGAAGTTCCGGGTAGCGTCAAGTCTCGGCGAACAGCAAGCGCCAGCTCGTCATGCTTTTCTGGTACTCAGCACGGTTTGGAAGAATACGGGTCCTGCAAAATACCTCGTACCGGACGTGATCAATCATCTTTTCTTGCTGATCGACGGAGAGCGCCAAGCTACGTTGAGCGACGCCACTGCCGCGGCTCCGCACCGGTTGCCGCTCGATCAACTGGTCATACCGGCAACGGGAGATAGTGTTTCCGGCGAGTACGTTTTTGCAATCCCCGATCACGGCGTGACCAGCGTCGATTTGCTTTTCATCGATACGGATCAGGGCGACATGCACTTGGCGCTGTTCGGGCGCACCCCTCCCGCACCACGGACGATTGCAGGGCCTGCTAACAACGAACTGATCGAAGCCGGCGTTCTGGGCACCGAGGAAGTCAACGCAGTTGGCAACACCCCGGCTCCCCCTGGGCAAAAATACGCGGTTATTGCGGTCAGGATGCGCGGTCTGTCGAAAGGTAACCTGGTTCGTTTTGACGCCGCTCTGTACTCGGTGCTGCGAGATGCTGATGGCTACAACTATCAGGTCAGCCAAGTGGCCGACCTCGATGACGAGTTCACTTCCGCGACACAGTTGCTCCCTGAAATACCGTGTCGGGGAATGCTGGCGTTCCTGGTTCCGGCATCGCACTCCGCGCTGACCCTCGCGATCAATCTGCCCGGTTATAAGTCCATGGAATTTGCCTTACCGAACACGGGTGGTTCACCCCGTAGCCGAAAGCCCTTGCTCAGCATCGAGGATCGCGACACTCTGACTCTCAGTGTGCTTGGCCTCAGGCGCGTGCCTTCGGTTGGGAACAACGCTGCCGCAAGCGGAAAGAATTACCTGGTGCTTGACGTTCTGTTTACGTCGAAGGCCGACCAGGGGATTGAATTCCAGACTGCCGAACAACTAATCCTCCTCGACGGGGACAATCAGATTACAGCCGATTCGGACGCGCTCGACGCTTTGCCGCATCCGCTGAAGGAGAACAGCGTCATACCGCCTCATGGCCAAGCGCGATTCGAAGTCGCCTACCAGGTACCGGCGACAACAAGTCATTTTGCGATCCGCTATCGTGGTTTTCAAATGGAGACCAAGGAATCTCTGCCTGAGGTTCCTGGAAGCGGGCAGTGAGGCTACTGTAAAGCCCAAAGGCTTTTAGCAGAACTTAAGTTGTGATTTCGGGAGGCAGGCATCGTGGTTTGTCCTTCGTGTGGTTACAAGAATGTAAACGAGAGTGCTCCTTTCTGCGGGGGATGCGGTAGCCCTCTTGCCGTTACCGCACCTCCTCGAGACCAAAGCCGTCCCAGCACAGATCAAATCATTAAGACTGAGCCGCACGACGCGCGAAAGTCACCGAAGCGGATTGCTGGAATAGCGGCTCTGGTGGTGTGTTTAGCAATCGCGGGAGGTGGGCTGGTCGTTTTGCACCGCTCTGGCTTGCTCAGCCGGGCCAATTCCACCGCAAGAACTAATGCAACAAAGACATCCTTTACCCCTGAATCGGCTGGCGCGACAAGTCCTGCACCAGGGGCACCAGTCTTGGCATCGGATTCGCCTCCCGCGAATCCGACGCCAGAAACTACGACGGCTAATACTGTTCGGGTCACACCATCGGCAGTGATTCCTTCCGGCACGAACATCGCGGCGTCAGTTTTCGGCGGCGAAATCGAAAGCGTTACTGGATCTTACGGACCTGGACACAATGGCAGGCTCCTGATCGACAGTTTGCCGGAACCCACCTGGAGACCTGAGGGGGAAAACCCGCTGCATCCGACCGAACCCGCCGGCGATCACGTTAAATTTCCCCAGGAGATCGTCCTTTCCTTTTATAAACGGGACGCGGCGCTGGTTTCGGCGGTGGTGTTGAGGTTCCCGAAAGACGTCTCGTCACGTCCCAAGGACATCGAAATTTGGAGTTCGATGAGCAGTCCGACGGAGAACTTCTCTCCGGTTGTAAAAGCCACTCTCGACCTCAGCACACCTTCAGAGACGATTTCGTTTTCACCTGTCCAAACCCGCTTCCTGAAACTTCGAGTGCTCTCCAGCACTGGGCCCGAAGCATTTGAGATCGGCGAGATTGCGGTCATCGAGGGTTCGGCTGCCGGCTATGTTCCTTTGATAGCTCGTTACCCCGAGATCGAAAGGTGGAGAAGCAGCATCCGGTACGCGGCGCAGAAAGGTATCGACTGGCTGGAACCCACGACCATCGATTGGCAAGCTCAAAACGAATGTTTTGGATGCCATGTGCAGGCACAAACCCTCATGGGGCTGTCTGTCGCGCAAAGAAATCATTATGTCGTTAGTGCGAGTTGTATGCGGAACTTAGTGGAGTTCATGCGAACCAAGCAAGCCGACGACGGAACCGAAAAAGATGAAGGCGCAGCCGGCACAAGGGCAACGCCTACTCAATTCGCCGCGATGGGATATGCGTATTTTGACGAGGTTACGGGAGTCAAGAGTGACCAGTCACTATTGAAGCATGTCGATTGGTTGAGCAGGCAATTGGGGCCTGCTGGTGAACTGGCTCCCGATATGGAAGAGCCTCCAATCGCTCAGGGATCGTTGATGACGACCGGCAATACGCTGATAGCTTTTATGCAGGCCTTTGCCCAAACCGGAGACGCCCGGTACCAGCGGGCCGCTGATCGCAGCCTTTCGTTCATGGCATCGGCCGATCCTAAAACCACTCAGGACAAAATCTTTAAGGTGCTCGCTCTTTCGCGTTTTGGCACACCGCAACAGCGCGAACTGGTTGCGCCGCTCCTTCGCCAATTGCAATCTGAGCAAAATCGGGACGGTGGCTGGGGCGAAACAGCCGATATGCACGCCTCCAATGCGCTTGCTACCGGGCAAGTGCTCTACTCTTTTCAGGAAGCGGGCGTGAGCATCGATGCGCCTGAATTCACAAACGGCGTTCGCTATCTGCTAAAGACGCAGCAAGATAGTGGAGCCTGGCCATCCACCAATACCCAGTCATCGAGAAATTCTGAGTTTGCGCCGACGATGTGGGCTGTGATCGGGTTGGCGGGTTTGGTGGAGCCTCCGATGGCAGAGTCGCTTAAGGCTGAGCTGGATAAGTACGGTCGCGTAGCTTTGTATATAAATTTCGACTTCAATAAAGCAACGCTCAGGCCCGATGCGAAACCAATCATCGCGCAGGTGCTCAAATTACTCCAAGATAATCCGGATCTGAAACTGTCCATTGAGGGACACACCGACAATGTTGGGTCGCATGACTACAATGTGAAACTCTCTCAAACGCGCGCAGCCGCTGTGGTGAGTTCTCTGGTTGCGGCGCATATCGCGCCCGGCCGGCTGAGCTCTGGTGGGTCCGGGCCTGACCGGCCAATCGCAGACAACGACACCGAGAAAGGGCGAGCCAAGAATCGGCGAGTAGAACTTGTCAAGATGTGAGTGCCACTTGAAAGGGCCCGCCAACTCCCTTCCAAGGGGGGGCATGAAAAGATGGATTAGCTTCTGTTCAAAACCGTCCCGATTCTGGTCATGGTTGCGTGTAGCGTAGACATTCTGGAGTCCTAGGATTTCCTTGTTCGGCCCTATTCCGGCAGAAGAATTCCTCCTTTAGCATTCATGAGGCGGGCGCCGGCCTTTACGATTTTTCTTCCACGCACCCGCCGCCCTGCCTGCTAGAACTCACGCACGATCAGAGTGCGCTGGCCGCCCATGCCGCCGTCGCCGTTGGAATCGGGCTGAGAGAATTGATCGTGCCGTGCACGTCGTGCTCCAGTCGCGTATCCGATCGAGCACTTGGGGTTACGAAAGTTAGGTCCCAGGTCCCGAAATTTGCGAGAAGATAAGAACAGAAAGACTGTCTTCTGGGCGATTTCACTTGCGGCGTGAGTCAGGTGAACTTATGTCAAACAACGGCGCGGTCAAGCTGAGTCGTAGCAGCGGTGGGCCAGTGGTCTCCAGACGACTGATTTTGCTGGCACTTGTGGTGGTGCTATCGCCTGGTCGCATGCTGGCGCAGGAAGACGGCGAAGAGCACATCGGTTTACCCACGGACTGGAGTCACCGGTACATGGTTTTTTCCGCCCCCGGGTCGCCGACGGAAGCCTTCGATTTGTCCCAGGACCCGCGTTACGTCCAGCAGTGGCTGCGCCGCGATATCGAAAGGCGGCACTGGGGACAACGCGCACGCCGCGACATCCATAGGGATTGGAGCGCGAGCATGGGCACAGGCGCCACTGTGGGCGCTGGCCAGTACCCCGCAAAATACTCTTTCAGTATGACCACCGACAGTTGCGCCAACGATTTCGTGGTCTTCAATACTAGCCTGGCTGGCGCAAACAATCAGGCCAGCATTATTGCCTACAACAATCTTTATGTCGGATGCGGCGGAACCGTTCCCTCTGTGTATTGGGCTTACGACACGGGCGGGACCATCAGCACTTCGGTGACATTGTCCCTCGACGGCACCCAAGTGGCTTTCGTGCAAGCGCAGGGCGGGGTTGCGACGTTGGTGCTACTGAAATGGAGTTCGTCCACCACCGAAACCGCCGTAGCGCCGATGGTTCTCTCTAGCACCGCTAATAGCGGTTACCGAGCCTGCACTGCGCCCTGCATGACGACGCTCGCTTTCCACGCAACCGCTACCACCGATCCCACCCCTGCAGATTCTTATTCCTCGCCCTATTACGATTACACGCCCGGGTCGGACACCCTTTACGTGGGTGACAACGCCGGCTACCTTCACCAGTTGACCGGGGTGTTTAGTGGAGCGCCGGCGGAAACCACGACTACGTGGCCGGTACGGGCTGCCGCGGCACCGTTGAGCAACCCGATTTACGATTCGGTCACTGGAAACGTCTTCGTGACGACTTCCTTCCAGACCAGCGACAACAGCGGAGGCCGGCTTCAAACCGTGTGCGCAACCTCAACCTGCGTTGGGATCAACAACGGAAACACCACCACCGCGATAGGAACGGCGACACCATCAGGCATCCTGGGCCCGAATACTTCTGGCAATGTCAATTGCCGTGGAACCGGCACTTCGGGAAATGGATCTAATCTTCGTTTGGACGCCCCGATTGTCGATTCCACCGCTGGCAGGGTCTACGTATTTCTTGGAAATGACGGCGGCGGCAATAGCGTCGTGATCCAGTTTCCGACGAAAGTCAGTACGACGTCCTATGAAAACTGCCCAGCCGAAACGGCGGTTGGCACGGCCTCAACTACGGGAATTCCGCTTTTCACGGGCAGCTTCGACAACCTCTACTTCACTTCGACCGGCGGCGGCAGCCCCAGCGGGGACCTGTACGTCTGCGGAAACACCTCGGGTGACGCAACGCTCTACAAGGTTGCGATCACATCCAATGCCATGGCCACGACCAGTACCAGCGTACTGGCCGTTTCTACCGGGAATGCCACATGCTCTCCTGTGACCGAAGTGTACAGCGCCAGCAAGGACCTGATTTTTCTTAGCGTGCAATCACTGGGTTCTACCTCGAGCGCGGTGAATTGTCCAAGCAACACGGGATGTCTGATGTCGTTTTCCGTGCCCACGACTCTTGGTGGAACGCTCCCTGCCGGCACCACGGCTACGGCGGCCGAGAGCGGGGGTACAAGTGGGATCGTGATTGACAACACCGTAGCCCCTGGTACTCTGCACACGTCACAGATCTATTTTTCGACGCTTACGGGCGGAACGGCCGTGCAAGCTTCGCAGGCCGCATTACGGTAACCAATTCAGTTTTATCGGCAACACCCGACTCTTCCTGCCACCGCGATCTTGTTGGTGCGCGCGTTCCTCTAACGTCTACATGGGTGTTGCGGATTGACCGTCCTGACAAAATCGCTCCACTGCCCGGCATTCACCGTGTCCCAGTAGTCGTACCAGAAAATGATCTTTGGTTTAGCATCGCTAGCCGCGTCGTGCAGCATAGTCTGGAGTTGGCGGGTGGTTGGATAGGTGCACTGCGACCCCGAGCAAACACCGGAACCTGGGTATTGGTTCCAGTTGAAAGCCTGAAGCGCTATCTCAGCCGATTTGCCGTAGGTTGTGGCGATGGTGTGGACGTCGCTGGCCGCCGTGGCCGTATCGCTGGCGGGGGCGCCGGTGCCAATGGGATAGTAGTCCGCGCCAAGAATGTCCGCGAAACGGAACGGGTCCAGATATTTCCGAAGATTAGTGAGGCTGGGATTGGTGGCGTCGTCCCAGGTGGCGTTCACCATCTGCGGATGATGGGGGTCCACGGCCCGAATGATGTTGTAAAGATTCTGGACGTACGAGGCGGTGTTGGGTGTGGGTTCGTCACCGATGCTGTACCCGTATGTGGCCGGAAGATCCTTCACAAGATTCACGAGGTATTGGAGGAATCCCTTGTTGGTCGAGCAACCGCAAGTGGCGGAGATTTCGCTGTAATCGTTGATTAAGTATTTGCCGCTCTTGCCGGAATACTTGGCGAAATCGGGGTCGTTGAAGGTCCACATGATTTTCAGATTGTGGGAGTTGGCGTGGGCGGCGTAGGCCAGAAGTTCCTTCTCGGTTCCCCAGAAGACGCTGTAGTTGAGAACCACATAAAAGTTGGCGGCGGCGATTTTGTCGAGCTGGCTGGTGGCCGTGTCACCGGCAAGGCCGCTGCAGCTTTCGCCGTCCAGATTGCAATCCTGGTAAATGGCCTGGGGTATGGTGGTGATGGCCTGGGCGCGGGAGTACGACGAAGAAGCCGGGATGCTCGTGCTGACGTAAAGAAGCGGATGGGCATCGAAAGCTTCGGCAACACCGGCGGAAGCTGAGGTCATCAAGTCGACGGTATAGTTTCCATTCTCATCGCTTTGCACAGGAAGAGCTTCGGTCCACAGAGGATTACCGCGGCGGTCTCCTGTATCGTGGATGTAAAAGGTGAGAAGATGGAGTCCGGCCAGAGGCTTGCCCTCTTCGTTGAGCAGGGTGGAGCTGAAACGAATGTACGGATGAGGCGCGACCATTGCCCCCAAATTGAGAGATTCCTGGGACAAAGCATGAAGTGGCCACAGGGAACACAAAAGCCAAAGAGTAGAAAGAAAAATCAGGTACAAGTGTCTGGGCTGTTTCATCATGACTTTCCTTCTTAACCGCGAAAACGGGCCAAGTGTACACCCATCTTGTCTGTTCGCGACATTGTGAAATGATCTCATCTGGAGCGCACGGAAGGGAGAAGATACTTGGCCTGGCCGAAACGTGTTCCGAACCTTTCTCGTGTTCGCTGTCCCCGATTGACTGCTGAGCGCTCCCGTCCTGTCTAACTGTTGCCATCAGGACTGAGTTGGGGTGGGCTGCGGTTGCTCGTCCCTCACCACGGTCGACAACGAAAGCAACCTGAATTCGCGCAAGTTGCACGGCTGCGCTGAAATCTAGAGTTCATCAGGCCTAACCTTCCTGCTTCTCAGTGCAGATGAAATGAAGCTCGCAAGATGCGCGGCATATAGGCCCGTTACAACGCCCGTGAAAACGTCCAGTGTGTAATGCGCTCTGAGGACTAAAACGGTCGCGACTTCGAATATGACGATTAGAACGCCAAGTGCAGTCAGCCAACTCTTGCGCATCCGAACAATTTCGGCTACTGCTAGAACCGCAATCGCAGTGTGGCCTGAAAAGAAGTAATCGTTGCTCACGTTGTAGGTCACGAGCAGCGATGGAAATCCGGGATAGTGCCAGATTGCATTCTGCGGAGCCGGCAGTGACACCAACAGCTGCATGATCTGTCGCAGACCTAACACGATCACCAAACCGAGGAACGGCCGGATGGAAGCTCCGAAAATCCATCTCGAGAGAAGGAAGACGCCCAGCAGATCGATGATCCCGGAACTCACGATCAGCAGCAGATTTGCTGCCGCTGGGTGATCGTGCAGGTACAAGTTCGCAAAGGTGGTGGCAGCGTGTAGTCGATCTCCGATCACGCCTGTTGGCGCGCCGCGGGTGCCAATCAACGATTGGGTCCAGAACCAGACGATGAGGGCGACAGTGGTAACACTCAGACGAATGATGAGAAACCGCGTGCTGCGGGTTATCCGCGCTTCGTGAGCGTCATCATCTTTGATTGCGGTGCCTGTCATCGCGCTCGTGTCAAACCACGGCTCCGGAGGCCAGTTCCCTCAGCTGCCGCAAATCAAGCTTGCCAGTGCCAAGATAGGGCAAGGATTCCACATGCACAAACTGGTCAGGACGGGGCTTCCACAGAGCCGGCAAATCCGCCTTGCCCAGTTGCGAGAGACATTCCTGCAATTTCTCGTCAGCTAAAGTATGAAGCACAATCAGTCGTTCGCCTTTTCTCTCGTCAGGAACTGCGGTCACTGCGAAGATCTGTTCGGTAGCTCCAGCGATTTCATGAAGTTTGTCTTCGACCTTGATGTGAGGGACCATTTCTCCGCCAATCTTGCTGAAGCGGCTCATGCGGTCCGTGATGCGCACGAATCCATCTTCATCCATGGCGGCGATGTCGCCTGTGTTATACCAGCCGTCGCGGAGTACCTCAGCCGTCTTCTCCGGCCGATTCAAATACCCCTGCATCACATTTGGGCCGCGCACCAGCAGCAATCCGGTTTCACCTGGCGGTAATGGAGCCATTGTTTCAGGATCGACGATCCTCACGCTGATTCCAGGTAGCGGATGACCGATGCTGGCGCGCTTCGCGCCAACCTGGCGGAATTGCGCTGCGCGAAAATCGCGCGTGTTTACCGTGACCGCAGGTGAGCATTCCGTGCAGCCATAGCCTTCGAGCGGCCGAATTCCGAAACGATCTTCGAATGCGACCGAAACGCGCTCTGGGAGCTTCTCCGCACCTGCCATTACATATTGCAGGCTGCCAAAATCTTCCGGCGAGCAGCGCCGCATGTACGACTGCAGGAACGTGGGAGTGGCCAGCAGGAAAGTAATGGCGTATTGGCTTACCAAAGCACCTATGGCGCGAGCTTCCAGCGGGTTGGGATGGAAGACCACGCCCATGCCGATCGCCGTTGGCAAGCAAAGAGCGCCCGTGAATCCGAAGGAGTGAAAGAAGGGCAGGATGCCGAGGATTTTGTCGTTACGGCCGAGCATAAACACCTGGTTGAGTTGCTCGACATTGGAAGCCACGTTGTAGTGCGTGAGCATGACTCCCTTCGGATCGCCTGTACTGCCGCTGGAAAATATGATTGTGGCGATGTCATCCAGTCGTGGCTTTTGTGTGGCGCCGAGGGACTTTTCGATAAGCCGGATTGGCAAAAGCCAGGAAACAAACGCTGCTGTTACGCGTTCCCAGAACCGCGGCTTGTCCGCGAGATCCTCCAACATGAACGCCTGCGCTGGTGGTTGGATGTGGACACGCTCCAGAAAGGCCTTCGAGGTAATTACCGTTTGCAACTCGCATTGTTTGGCGCACGAGACGAGAACCTCGATGGAAGCCGTGTAGTTTAAATTCACTGGAATGTTTCCCATCAGAAGCGCAGCCAGATTCACCAGCGCACCGGGAACCGAGGGCGGAAGCAAAATGCCGACCATCTTCTGGTCGCGCCAAATCGGGCGCAACCGTCGCGCGAGGAAGATCGTGCGAGTAAGAGCGCCTCCGAAGCTCAGCTTGGGTGTGCGCCCATCGGCCATCGCAAAGCGAAATGGATGTCGACGCGCCGTCTGCACGAACGAGCGATGCAGCGGCCGCATGTAGCGCTTGCGGAGTTGGTAGGCTTCAGTGCTAAGTTCCTGCACCGCCTGGCGCACGTTCTGAGCGCTACTGGTGGAAGGCATTGCCTTGCCGAAAGTCACGGTAACCGGGTATGGGATTTTGCGTGGGAACTTCCACAGGAATTTCCCGCGTTCGAAGCTGAAAATTGAACCCCATACTCCGCCCAGATTCGTCGGGATGATCGGAACATCTACGCCTTTAACAATTCGTTCCATGCCGCGCCGGAACGGGAGCATCTGTCCGATTCGGGTCATCTGGCCTTCAGGGAAGATGCATACGATTTCTCCATCCTTTAGTGCTTGCGTTGCCGTGCGAAGCGAGGTGATCATCTCGCGCGGCCGAAGCTGCGATGAAATTGGAATCACTTCCATGATTTTGGCGAACGGCTTCACCAGCGGATGGTCGTACGAGCCTTTGAACATGAGGAATCGAATCGGCCGGTCGATGGAGGCAATTAACAGGACTGCATCGACCATCGAAACGTGATTCGGTACCAGCAGCGCTCCACCTTTGGAGGGAACGTTTTCCCGCCCTTCGAGATGAATTCGATACAGAGTGTGAGTCGCGATCCACAATAAGAGACGGAGTAGTGCATCAGGCAGCAGGTACAAGACGTAGATCGTCGCCGCGACGGTCACCAGGGAAACTGACAGGAAAATCGAGGGCGGACTGAAGTGTCCGTAATGCTGGAAGAAATAGTAAATGCCCGCCGCTCCGCCGATACCAACAAACGAAAGCAGGTTCGCAGCCGCAATCACTCCGCCTTTGTCCTTTTCGTCGGGGCGGTGCTGAATCAGAGCATTGACGGGGACAGCGAAGAAACCGGCCGAGAAGCCAAGGGCGGCGAGCAGTATCAGCACATGCGGGAACGACAGATTTCGGGTGGAAAGCAGGACTCCGAACAGGGTCATGCCGACGGAGCCGAGCGGAATCAATCCGTATTCGACTTTGCCGCTCGAAAGATAACCCGCCGCGAGGCTGCCGAGGCCGATGCCGATCGCGACTGCAGCTTGCAATATCCCCGTACGCGTGGAGGTGCTGTGCAGCACGTCCTCGCCATAGAAGACGATATTGGCCGTCAGGAGTGCGCCGAGAAACCAGAAATATGTGTTACCAAGAACCGCCAGCCAGAGAACGCGATCTCTGCGTATTAAACGCACCTGCGCCCACAAATCGCCGATTGGGTTGGCGCGAAATTTCTTAACGGGATCGGCGGCAGGGACCTTTGTAATCCCAAGGCTGGTGATCAATCCGACAAAAGACAAACTGAGAAAGATCAGGCCCGACCAGCCTTGGCGCCCATGAAAAACGTCTGCCAGGAAAGCACCGGAAACAAGCCCAGCGATCGACGCCAGGAAGGTTCCCAGTTCGATGACACCATTACCCCAGGAAAGCCTTGGTTCGGGCAGCAACTCGGGCAACAATCCGTATTTAGAGGGTCCGAAAAACGCGGCCTGTGTGCTGGCCAGGAAGATTGCAGCCATTTCGAGGTGCAGATTCTGCCAAACTAGCCCGGCAATCGCGAGGGCCATGACGGCAATCTCGAACAATTTCGTGCCAATCGTGACGGTACGTTTACTGTACCGATCCGCGAGAAACCCTCCGGTCATGGAGAACAGAATGAAGGGAACGGAGAAGAGGGCGCCTGCCACCAGAACCAGCCGATCACGATCGGCCTTCGCTATCCCTGTGCCAAGGATGATGAAGACGATGAGATTCTTGTATGCGTTATCGTTGAACGCACCCTGGAACTGGGTCGCAATGAGGGACCAGAATCCCCGCCGCCACCGCCGCGGAGCGCCAGGCCCCCCGGGAGGCTCAGAGGTTACGGTTGCGGACTCTTCCAGCACGGCGACAGGAGCATCTTCGCTCATAAGAACGTCTGATCAGCGTCTGAAAATCAGGGGATTCTGGACATTTTGGCACAAGGCCAGCCTACTTCCAATCACCATGCGGAGAACGCCCGTTACTTCCGAGTTTGCCGGCGAGAATAAACTGCAAGACGGAGGTCGCGCCGCGTTCTATTATTTAGGCTTGCAGAACTACGTGCATGCGGGGTAGCCATTGGAGCTTCTCGCCGTATTGTTAGCGCTGTTAGTCTTAGCCACTCCCGGCCTCGCCATCTATGCGGTTTGGAGGCAGCGGAAGCTTCGCCGTCAAATCGAACAGCTCGCGCAGCTCAGCTCGCAACAAATTGACGCTCTGCACCGTGAACTCCTCGAACTTCGACGCCAGCTCGCGGCTTTCCCGCAAGGTTCAGGCACCCCGGTCAAACCCGCGGAACCCGGCCCTCATTTTGCAGTCTCAGCCGAGACGCCGAAGCCCCTGGAACCGGAGCCTCCGAGTGTGCCTGCGTCGGTTGTGAAACCGGCGCCCAGTCCTGCTCCGGCTGATTTGAAACCCTCTGCACCTGGCGATAAGACCCAGCCTGTCCTCTGCCCCTGGTGCAGCACGGTCCATACGGGAGGAGTCAGTAACTGTCCAACTGCCAGGCCCGTTGCGCGGCCAACCGAGACGCCGCGAGCGGAGCCTACACCTCCGCCCGTGAGTCCGCGGGCGGTAGAAGTTCCTGTGCGCACCTCGACCCCTGTGGAGCCGATGGCGCCGGCAGCGAACAAGTCCACTGAGAGAATCGTTGCGGCAACCCGGCCTGATGTGCCGGCAGTTTCGTCGAGTGAGCAGGCTTCCGCGCCGCCGACGAGCGCGCTGCGATCTCCAATTTCAGCCACGCCGGCGACTCCGCCTCCATCGGCGACGCCTCCACCTGCCGCACATGAGCACTTCACGCCTCCACGAACTCCAGCTGCGCCGACGACGGCAAGTGCTCGTGTCATAGAACCACCACAGTTCGCCACCTTGCGGTCTTCGTCTCCGAAGGCAACCGCTCAGCAGCGCATGAAGTCAGTGTTTGCTCTCGAAGAGACGCTGGGTACGAACTGGCTGAACAAGCTGGGCATCACCATTCTGGTGCTGGGACTTGCGCTCTTCGGGATCTATGAGCTCGGCCAGTTGGGTCCAGCAGGCAAAGTTGGACTGTCCTACGTTGTCTCATTGGCCCTGTTGGCGGGAGGAATGTTTTTCGAGAGACGTGAGCGCTACCGGGTTCTGGGTCACACGTTGATCGGCGGCGGATGGGCTCTGCTGTTCTTCACCACCTACGCCCTGAATCATGTTCGGGCGATGCGTGTGATGGATTCAGCGGGCGCGGACCTTGTTCTGATGCTTGTTGTCGCGCTCGCCATGGTACTGCACACGCTGCGCTACCGCTCCCAGGTAGTTACCGGGATCGCGTTTCTGTTGGCTTACTGGACAGTGTCCCTCAGCCAGGACGACGTATACAGCCTTGCCTCAGGCGTAGTCCTCGCCCTCGGACTCGTCACCATCGTCATGAAGATGGGATGGTTCGAGCTTGAAGTGTTCGGTATTTTATCGAGCTATCTCAACCACCTGTATTGGCTGTATCGCCTGCTGGGGCCCGAAGGCGCACACGGGCACGCTTTTCCTGAGTATCACGCCAGCACCGCTCTGCTGTTGTTCTATTGGCTGATCTTCCGAGTTTCTTACATTGTGCGGAAGACCAGGTCTCCGCAAGGTGAGCATGTATCGAGCGCGGCAGCGCTGCTCAACACTCTGTTGCTGCTGGGTACGATGAAGTTCCAGTCCGTCCAGCCGGAGCTGGCTTTCGTTGCCTTGCTCGTCATAGGCGCGGCGGAATTCAGCTTTGGACAACTTCCCCTAACCAAGCGTCGCCGTGAGGCCTTTGTTGTCTTGAGCGTACTCGGTGCCGCGCTCATGATCAGCGCGGTTCCGTTCCGCTATTCCGGAAACAATGTCGCCATCCTGTGGCTGATCGGCGGCGAAGCATTGCTGCTGGCCGGTGTGTTAGTCAGCGAGGTAGTTTTCCGGCGACTCGGCTTGCTCGCGGGACTTCTGGTTGGATTGCATCTGGTTGGCGTCGACTTCCGGCAACTCATGGCGGTTCGCCAGAGCAGTGAACATCTTGTCTTGACCGCTGGCGTGATGTTCACGCTGTGTGCCGCTGTTTTTTATCTGAACGCTCTTTTCATTGGAGGACGCTGGAAATCGTTTTTTGGCGAATCACCCGATGTGCAACTTATCGATGGGCATTCGTACTTGGGAGGACTCGCCGCTGCATCAGCCGCGTGGGCTTTGTGTTCGCAGGATTGGACTGCGGTCGCATTCGCCGGCATCATGCTCACGCTGGCGGTGCTGGGGCAGAAGCTTAGGTCTTTTCATCTGCAAGTCCAGTACGGTCTCATCGGCACGCTGATCTTGTACCGCGTTGTTCTGTTCAACCTCCACAGTGAAGCTCCTGCACACACCCACATCGCCATGCGGCTTTTCACTTTGCCGGCGATGGCCGCGATGTTTTATGTGACCGCGAAGTGGGCGCAATTGCGAGACGATTCGAACCAGCGCACCTTCCGAGGATTGTTCGCACTGGCGGGCACGGCTCTGGTTACTTCGCTCATTGATTACGAGGTGCCGGAACTCTGGCAGCCGGCAGCGGCGATTCTCTTCGCCGTGGCGCTCGTAGAAATCGGACAATGGATCCGCTATTACGCGATCGCCTGGCATGCTCACTTGTTGAGCGGTCTGGCGGTGCTGGCTGCGCTGACCGCCGACCAAAGCAGCACTCACCGTTGGCACGACGTGCCGCTCCACGCGTTTGGCGCTTTGCCGGTAGTTGCGGGGCTGTACTGGATCGCCAAGCGTATTGGCGTGCCAAACACCGATCACGTCAACACGGCGCGAATCGCTTATAGCTGGGCCGGGACCGGCATGATGCTTTGGGTGCTCAACGAGGCCGTGCCCCTGCCGTGGATTGCTGTTTCGTGGATTGTGTTGGCCATTGCTCTCGCTTTGGTTATGCGCCGGATTGGCTACAGGCAACTCGCATGGCAAGCGAATGTTGTGGCCGCATGCGCTGTGGCGCGTGCTTACACCGCGAACTTCTCGCTTGAGCAAACGGTTTCGCCCGGAGTCTCTCTGCGGCTGGTCACCGTTTCGCTTGTTGCTGCGGGACTCTATTTTCTTTCGCGCAAAGCCACCATCCCCGATTCTGAGTCGAAGCGCGCGATCACCTATCTGCACACCTTTGCCGCAACTGCGTTGCTTGCTCTTTTGGCGTGGTATGAAGCACCGGGCGCGTGGCTTGCAGCCGTGTGGGCAATATTCGCCCTGGTGTTGGCCCTGGTGGATCACCATTTTGAACTGGAGGATCTCGCTTGGCAGGCGCATGCGCTCGCTGCACTGGCGATGGTGCGCAGCGTCTCGCTGAACTTGTACATCAACGAAGCCTGGCATGGGATCAGCGTCCGGCTGCTCTCGCTGGCAATCGTTACCGTGGTTATGTATGCGCTCGCACAAGTCATCCGCATGCCGCAGGAGTGGCGCAATCGGGAGTTCCACCACATCTACTCGTGGGCCGCCTCAGCGCTGGTTTCACTGCTCATGTGGTACGAGTTGCGGCCCTTGAGCGTGGCAGTCGGTTGGGCTGTTTTCGGACTCGTTCTCTTCGAATACGGCCTACTACGCAATACGAGGCAGTTCAGGTTCCAGGCATATCTTGCACTGACGGCAGCATTCGGCCGGATCTTCTTTGCCAATCTTGCAGCCGGCAATCCAGGCGAGTTCTGGGGGCCCCGGATCTACACAGTGCTGCCGCTCACGCTGATTTTCTTCTTCGTGTATGCGCAGTTGGACGCGGACCAGGCAACCGTGCGCGACGACCGCCGGCTGCACTTCGACGACCTGCTTGGTTATCTCGGGACGGCCAGCGTGATCGCTCTGCTGTATTTCCAATTTGCCAATGATTGGCTGGTTACGATGTGGGCGGTTGCGGTGTTTGTTCTTTTTGGCATGGCTTTGTTGCTGGATCGGTCGATCTTCTTGCACCAGGGCATTCTTCTGACGATCGGCACCTGCGTCCGCGGCGTCATGCATAATCTTTTCGGTGCGAGCTATTTCAGCGGCGGCGACTGGACCGGACGCTATTTCGTGCTGGGTTCGGCTGTGGCCGTTCTGTTGGCATGCCTTCCATTCGCGTTTCGTCTGCGCGATCGTCGCCAAGGACAGACTCTTCCGATTCGCTGGATGGGTGCCCTGGTGCGGCGTCCGGAGCAGTTTATGTTCTTCGCACCGATCCTTCTGCTCACTCTGATGCTCGCACTCAAGATGCGCGCCGGCATGGTTACGGTCGCGTGGGGCATCGAAGGAGTCCTGATCATTCTGCTCGCCCTTGCGGTTAACGAGCGCAGTTACCGGCTGACCGGGTTAATCCTGCTTTTGGTTTGTGTGGGCAAAATCATCTTGCGCGATGCCTGGGGACTCGCTCCCCGTGATCGTTACATCACCTTCATTATTCTTGGGGCGGCGCTGCTGCTGGTATCGTTTCTATACAGCAAATACCGCGAAGCCATCCGGCAGTTCTTATGAAGCGCATCGGCGCATTCATCGGCGTGTTCTTGATGGGTGTATCTGCGCTCTACTTCACCCAACGCCGCCACGATTCCACACCCGTTTCGGCGAACGCAGTCGTGGCGGTCGCTGCCGATGCGCAACGCGATTTGAGCCGAGTCCCTATGCGGCTGACGCGTCTTTCCGATGAGGAAGAAATCGCGGTGGGCAATGAGCTGGCCGGGCAGTATTCCATTGGCGCTACCAATTTGAGCGCCGAAGAACTTGCGCTGGACAATTACGTTCGCCACGTGGGGCGCGCTGTGGCATCCCATGCTCACCGGCGCCTTCCTTATTCCTTTCATCTTCTGCCCAATCGCACCATGATCAATGCGTTTTCTCTTCCCGGCGGCCCCGTTTATGTTGGGGAGGGCCTGCTGGATTTGATGACCAGCGAGGATGAACTGGCATCAGTTCTCGGGCATGAGGTGGAACACATCGACCACTACCACTGTGCCGAACGCGTGCAGATCGAAGCGAAGCTGCGCAATCTGGAACTCGGTGTTCTCGGCGCATTGGTGCAAATACCACTCAGTGTGTGGGAAGCCGGCTACAACAAAGATGAGGAATTAGAAGCCGATCGGGAAGGAATGCGGCTCGCAGTTCTTGGCGGCTACTCGCCCTATGGAGCCGTGACTCTATTCAAGAAACTTGCCAGGCTTCACGATGAATACATCATCCATGCGCAGAGCCCGGAAGAAGAACTTTCACAACTGGCTATTCAGAGTCTGGAAGGATACTTCCGTTCGCACCCTCTGCCGTCTGAGCGCCTTGCCCAGGCGAACAGTTTAATTGCGCAAGAGGGTTGGCAGGACCGCAAGGCGCAACGACCTTTCCGCGTCGAGTACGAAGTGCACAATGGCAAGTACGTGAAATGAACGGTCCCCGTGACCCTGGCGCGTCCGGACCTCATCCAACCTAGAATGTCAGTCGAGCGGCCAGTTGTCCGATGCGCGGAGCCGGGCCGCGGAAGCTCCCGGTTGTCGTAATCTGCCCAAAATTCGGGCCGTTGATGTTGGTTGCGCCGTCAGCATAGGTGGGCTGGGCGAATTCGGGATGATTCAGCACGTTGAAAAACTCCGCGCGGAATTCCAGGCTCACGTGCTCGGTGATCGCCGTAGTCTTCGCCAGAGCGATATCAAGATTCGTCAGGTGCGGTCCGCGCAAAGTGTTGCGATGCAGGCCATAGGTTCGGTCCGCCGAATTATTCACAGGATCGAGTTGCGGAGTACAAGGATCCGTGCCTCCGTAATAAGGATCGTTTGCCAAGGGGATGTTGGAGAAGCTGTTGGGATCGAAAAAGAAGTGACCGGTAACTGGCGGCCCGGTCACCTCTTGGCACAAAGACCCATAAAAGGTGGGCGTGATCGTGGTCAGCTTCCGCGGGTCGAGCATGTGGATGGGCGCCACCACTGCCGCATTTGAGAGGTAGGGATCGCCCGCGCCGGAGGTTCCGGGATTGGTCGGGTCCGAAGTGCCGCCCAATCCGGCTCCAATGTCGAAGGGGAATCCCGTGCGCCAGGTCACGATAGGATAAAGGCTCCATCCCTTGGTCAAACGCTTTGGACCAGTAGCCCACATCCGATCGAAGGGCAGATCCCAGCCTCCGCTGAAGCTGATGCGCTGGCGGACGTCGCCGTCGCCAGAGGCGTAGAAAAGATTGGGGGCGTATGCCGGCACGGTCGAATTGCGCTGGCGAAATCCGGACGCGTTGTCCAGATTGTGACCGTAGGTATAAGCGAGGGTGAAATACGCGGTGCCGAGTTTGGAAGGCTTGGCTTGCCGCGTAAGGCTGGCCTCCAGCGCGTTGTAGCTGGCGTGCGACACATTCTGAAATTCGGGAAGCTGGCCGAAACAGAGCGGGCAACTGCTGTCCAGCAGGCGGCTGGTGGTTCCCAACACCATCGGATTGATGTCTCTCAGCGAAGTCAGCCCGTGTCCGGAACTCCCGACATAGTTGGCTTCGAGCACCGTGCCGGCGAACAGGTCCTGCTGCAAGCTCAGGTTGTACTGGTAGACGTAAGGCGTGCGCAGGTGCGGGTCGACGATAAAGATAAAGCCGGTGCCGTTGATCGGGAGCAGCGGCGCGAAATCGTAGTTGCTTGGCGGCGGCGTGGAGGGAAAAGTATTGGTTTGCCCGGCGGCAACGAACGGCTGACTCAGATAGTTCAGCGGAGCAGTCTGGCCGGTCCCGACAGGGTTGAAGTAGAGCGCTGCGGTGCTGGTGAAAGGCGGGGCGCCGTTGAACTGCACGTTGTCTTCGCCCTTGAGAATGTCGTAGAAAAGACCGATGCCACCGCGCAGGCTGGTCTTGCCGCGGCCTGTGGGATCAAAGGCAAATCCGAAGCGAGGCGCGAAGTTCTTCTTGTCGGGGAAATTCGTGCCTCTGGCAGCACCGGGGTCTCCCGGAAACACCAATCCCAAAGGCGCGTTGACGAAGCGCTTCGATTGCAGTCCCGGAATCACCGAAAAGCTGCGGCCCTCGGTATCCAGCTTCGGCGTGTTGTACTCGTAGCGCAGACCAAGAGTCAGAACCAGATTTCTCGTGACGTGCCATTCGTCCTGGCCAAACACATACGTACTCTTGCTGCGAATGTTGGTTGGCGCCAGCGGGCCCTGTAGATACACCCCCGGCGCTCCCAGGAGAAAGTCGGCGAACGGATTTCCGGACGCAACCGAGTAGCTGGCGGAGTAGAAGTCAAACTCTCCGTTGGTGTAATAGTCGTAGACCAGGTTTTCCTGGTAAGGAGAGAATCCGGCTCCAAACTTCCAGTTGTTCTTGCCTTGCGTCCAGGAAATCGCGTCAGTCCAGGAGAACGTGTTTTCCACATATCTTGTTGGACCGTTCTCGCCGGGGCCAATTTGAAAACCGTCATCAAACCAGATGTTCGTCGGGCCGGTCGAGAGGTCAGGCGTGATGCCGACGCCAAGGCTCGGCCCGCTGGGCAGGTATTTCGCCGGGATGTCTTGCAGGTAATTGCTGCGATGCGTAACGAAGTGAAACTCGTTCAGCAACGTTGGCGAGATGATTCGCGTATAGGCAAGATTGGTGAAGTAATAGTTGGCGACGGTGCGGCTGGGGAAACCGGGAACGCTGGCGTAGGGAAACGGGTACAGCGACGGTGTGCGATTCACGCCGATCGTGGCCGAGAATTTGTCCTTGGCATTCAGGTTGAAGTCGAACTTGGCGGTCAGTTCATCTGCGTTGTTGGTCTGTTCCAGCGTGGTGGAGAGCAGACCGGAGCACACTCCATTCGCATCGCAGGACGTCTGGTTGGTCGCAGAAGTCGGAATCAATCCCGCCTTGATGTAATTCTGCGTCACGGGATCAATCTTGGTGGGGTCGATGATGGCCTGCGCCGCGTTGCCATTGGGCGCCGCGAAATCGGGGTTGTTCCCCAGGAACGTGGCCAGATAAGGGTCTGGGCATCCGCCGGCGACCGTGCAGGTCACGCCGTCATAGGGCACCGCCTGGGAGAAGTTCCCCTGCAATTCCTGCGGCGTGTACACGGGAGCATCGACGTCGGGTATGGCCTGGATCTGTCTTTGCCCCTGATAGGCAAGGAAAAAGAATATTTTGTCTTTGCGGATCGGCCCGCCCAGCGTGGCGCCGTACTGGTTGCGCTTCAAATCCAGCCGCGGAATACTCAGCGGAATGTTGAAATAATCGTTGGCGTCGAGCACGCGGTTGCGGAAAAAATCGAACAGGCTGCCGTGGATCTGGTTGGTGCCTGACTTGATCACTTCGCTGATGATGCCTCCGCCGTTGCGTCCATATTCGGCGGTGTAGTTGCTCGTGAGCAGCCGAAATTCCGCGATCGCGTCCGGGTTGGGGTCGAGCAGGTTGCTGTTGTCGACGAGGTCGTTGTTCAGTCCTCCGTCGAGAAGGAACGTGACGGAATCGGTGCGCCCGCCGGCGATGCTGTAGTTCCCCTGGCCACCGTTGTCGTCGTTGCTCTCGACCACGCCGGGCTGCAACAGAGCGAGGTCGAGCGCGTCGCGGCCATTCAGCGGCATATTGATAAGGGTTCGGCCCGTTACCGATTGGCCAAGCGTTGCGTTCACCGTTTCTACCGGCGCTGCCTCCGCGCCAACATCCACTCTCTCGCTCGCGCTGCCAACCTCCATCTTGATGTCCACCCGCAGCGCCTGATTGATGAGCAGTTTGTATTCGCTGCTCACCACCGTGCGAAAGCCCTGGTGCACCGCCGTGACTCTATAACTCCCGATCGGCAGCGCCAGAACCTGGTAGAACCCGTCATGGTCGGATGTCGCTTCGCGCCTAACCTGAGTCGCCGTGTTGGTGACCGTGATCTGCACTCCGGGAATCACTGCGCCGGTCGAGTCGGAGATTGTGCCCGTCATTCTGCCGGTCGCTTCTTGAGCCTGGCTCAAACCGGGGAAGAGGACCGCCACCAGAGCAACAGTTGTGAGGAACTGGATCGAAATCCGCATAACAATTTTCTTAGGCATAGGGAATATCTGGAAACTCTGGGCTGCTATGGTAGAAGTGCAGAGCCTGAATCGTCAATTTGGCAAGCCTCGCGAAGGCGGAGACTCGAAGCCAATGGGACCGCCTGGCATGTAGCGTGGCTTTCCGGCAAATCCTGGAATGCGTGGCCGATCCCCTATTTGTCATTGTGGGGTTCTTGAAAAACGCGGCTTGCGGTACACTGCCAGCGAGCGGATACGTCAGTCGATGAGCGGTCCGCACCTATATATTGATGTCTGTCACCGAGGGCGGCTTATGACCAAGTCGGCCGAGTTAATTCATACAGCTCTGGATTCCTTTCTGATTGAACTGCCATCCTGGGGGTTTGCTGATACCGGGACGCGCTTCGGGAAGTTTCTGCAGGATAGCGCGGCCACCACGCTCGCGGAAAAGTTCGCCGACGCGGGACAGGTGCATGCTCTCACCGGAGTCTGTCCTTCCGTCGCACTCCACGTGCTCTGGGACCTCCCCGCTGGGACGGACCTGAAGGAAGTACAGAACCTGAGCAGTCAATTTGGCGTGCGGCCGGGCTCGATTAATCCCAACGTCTTTCAAGACCAGGAATACAAGCATGGCTCACTGTCGAACGAGCGAGCGGAGGTGCGGGAGAAAGCTCTCCAGCACATTCTCGAGTCGGTCCAGTGGGCGAAAGAGCTTGGTTCGCGTGACCTTGCACCCTGGTTTGCGGATGGTTCGAACTATCCCGGAACCGCCAACATCCGTCGCCGCAAGCAATGGCTGGCGGATGGACTGCGCAAAGTGCATCAGGCGCTCGACTCGGGACAGCGGCTCCTGATCGAGTACAAGCCGTTCGAGCCCGCCTTCTACCACACGGACGTGGCCGACTGGGGCATGGCCCTGCTGCTGGCGCGTGCCGCGGGGCCGCAGGCCCGCGTTCTGGTGGATACCGGTCATCACTACCAGGCGCAGAATATCGAACAGATCGTTGCCTGGTTGCTCAGCGAAGACATGCTGGGTGGATTCCATTTCAACGACCGGCGCTATGCCGACGACGACCTGACCCTGGGATCGATCGACCCTTATCAGATATTTCGCATCTTCGCAGAGATTCGCCACTACGAGTGGGAAACGGGCGGGCGGGCGGATATCGCCTACATGGTGGATCAGAGCCACAACTTGAAGAACAAGATTGAAGCCATGATTCAAACCGTCATGACGGCCCAGCAGCTTTATGCCAAAGCTGCTCTGATCGACCATCAGGCCCTGGAGAAAGCTCGCAACCAACAGCGTCTGATTGACGCGGAGAATTGCCTGAAAGACGCTTTTGAAACTGACGTTCGTCCGGTTCTCGGCGAGTGGAGCGAGAGCCGGAAATTGGCTGCTGATCCGCTGCGCGCTTTCCGGGAAAGCGGCTATACCGAGCGGACGGCGCGCGAACGGGCCGGCCGGAAGAAGGGTGCGGTTTCCTCCTACGCATGACAGCAGAACGCCAGAAACTTTCCTACAATGATCGGCACAACTCAGGCTCGTGAACCTGCCGCAAGGCGAGTGGTTGCGATTGATTTGGGCGCGGAAGGCTGCCGCCCGGGCAAGGGTCATCTCTGTCCCGGTACTCGTCCACGAAAAGATCAATTCATCGCGAAGGCAACAATTTTATGAAAAACAAAATTATCAGCTCTGGTTTCGTCGCCATACTCCTGATCGTGTCGGCTTTGGCTTCCGCCCAACAATGGAAGCCGGTTCCGGTCGATCCCACCGTCGGGCGGAAGGGAATCCTGCAATCGGATGTGCACCAGCCTTTGCCTGAACAATGCATTTGGACTCCGGACAACACCAACGACCTTCCTCGTTTTCTGCGGAGAACGTTTCAAGTTTCGACTCTGCCCCGCCAGGCGACTTTGTACGTCGCCGGTCCGCAGGAGGCTCAGGTCTTTCTCAACGGCGAAAGGGTGGGCGATTTCGCGTTCAATCCGGCTGAACCTTCGATTAGTCCTCCTGTGTTTCAAGCGGACGTCACCCGGTTCCTGCGGAGTGGCGCTAACACGATCGCCATACGGGCAGTCGCATCGGCCAAGGCAGCGTCGTGGATGACTGATTTCGTCTATACCAAGGGAGCGGTGGTCGCCAAGATTGTTCCCGCATCGCCTGGCGTCGATCGCCCAGCTCTGCTGATCACGAATGCCGACTGGAAGGCTGCAACCGACGCGCCCTCAGGCTGGGATGCGCCTGGATTCAACGATTCCGGCTGGGCTGCTGCCAGGAATTTCGGCGCCATCGAAAGCGATATTGATTTTTTCCAGGCAGTGTCGGATGGCGGGCTTTACCGCTGGCCGGGATATGACGGCATCTCGCCCTTCTTGATGCACCTCCCGTTCTCGGCGAGTGAAGTTCTCGATGCTCATGGTGGATCGGGTCGCTTTGAGGGGCTGGAAGCGCTCACGTCCGAAAAACGTGGTCCGCTGACCATCGTTCAGTCGGCGCCCGGAGTGGGTCCCGAGTCGGCGCCTTCGCTCGTCCTGGATTTCGGCCGGGAAGTAAACGGCCGCGTCGAGATCGTTTCTGATTCGTCCGAGCCCGCGAGCGCGTCTCTTCAGCTGGGCGAGTCTTTGGAAGAGGCGCTGAAGAAGCCGTATCTGGGTGTGCGGGAAATGTACCTTCCGCCAGGAGAAAAAGTGTACGGCCCGAAGAGCGCCTTTCGTTACGCGCGGCTGCAATTCTTCGGAACCGGCACACTGCGGCTCCGTTCGCTCGGCGTGGACGGCATCTACTATCCGGTCGAGTACAAGGGTTCTTTCCAGTCGAGCGATCCGCTGCTCAACCGCGTCTGGGAAGTCGGCGCCTACACTTCGCATTTGTGCATGCAGGATGACATTTGGGATGCGCCCAAGCGCGACCGGGCCCGCTGGATGGGAGACCTGGGCGTGATGGGCAACGTGATCAACCACGTCTTCGCCGATCACTTCCTCATGGAAGATACTCTGACCCGCCTGAACCCCGTTCCGGTCAAGAGCCACGTTAACAGCATCCCGGGATACTCCGCTCTCTGGGTGGTCGGGATGGCCGACTACTACCGGCAGTTTGGATCGCTCGCATACCTCAAGAGCGTGCTGCCCAACCTGCTCGGGCTTCTTACTTATATGGAAGGCGACCTGGATGAGAACAACCTCTTTGTGAATAAACAGAAGGCGTGGCCGTTTGTCGACTGGTCGCAGAGCATGGAGAGCGATACGCCGGAGGCCCGGCGCGCCACCCATTTTGAATACTACAAGGCCTTCGTGGACGGAGCGTTCCTGTTGCGCGCCGCCGGAGAAACAACCGAGGCTGAGCATTATGAAAAGCGCGCCCAACAACTGAAGGAGGCGGCGGAGAAATTTCTGCTCGATCGCAGCACCCAGACTTTCGGACCGCGCTGGCAGAGCAATGCGCTGGCGGTCTATTCAGGAATTGCCAGTCCAGAAGAGCAGGCCGCGATTCGTACCGCAGTTTTTGCCGCCCTTGACGCGGGCAAACTGCCGGATTACGACATCTCGCCCTATAACTTCAACTTCTTCTTGTATGCGATGAGCAAGACGGACGACCGTCAGATCGCGCTTTCCTGGATCCGAAAGAACTGGGGAGGGATGATCGAGGAGGGAGCAACCAGTTTCTGGGAAGGCTACGACATCCGCTGGCCCAAAGACGATTTTCATGCCGGCCTCAAAGCCGACGACGCCCAGGGTTATGCCACCAGCCTGTCCCACGGTTGGTCGAGCGGCCCGACGGCCTGGTTGATGGATAACGTGCTGGGAGTCCTGCCGGAGGAGCCGGGCTTCAAGCGCGTTTTAATTCGCCCTGACCTTCTCGATCTGGAGTCGGCCAACGGCACCGTGCCCGCGCCGCAAGGACCGATCCGTGTGGATCTGAAAAAGATCAATGGCGGCATGGTCGCAACTATTGATCTTCCCCAAGGCACCGCGACTCGCGTGCTGTTTCCTGTGACCAGAGCAGACAGCCAGATCTTCGTCAATGATCAACCGCGCAGCGGGAAGCCAGCCGAGGAAGGGAAGCGAAAGGCGATCGAACTCGCACCGGGTCACTATGTCATCCGCGCACAATGAGAGTAAACGGGCAGTGTTTGTTTGCAGTCGTCATAAGTAGAACTTGTTTGGCTTTGTTGACCTGCTCCGAGAAGCTGGAACAGCCGTGGAAGAGCGGCGCTTTAGCGCTGCGTAAGCATGCTGCCAAGACGGCTGGGCTTTAGCCCCAGGGCCTAAAGGCCGTTCCTCAGGGAACCGGGGAACGCGGCCCTAAAAGGGCCGCTCTTCCACGCCGATTTCGGCGTTCTCGCTAGGACGAACTAGTCGCCCGTTTATCTGAGGATGTCAACAGAGCCAGCTTGTTTCAAGATAGGTTTTGGGAAGGGCACGGCTTTACCGGTACCGTCCGGAACCGCTATCGACGCGGCTTTAGCCGCCGAGGGCAACGGCCAGGTCTCAGCGGAAGCCATTTTTGAAACACGCTGCACTAACTTCCAAGTCAGGTGGAGAAAAAGAATGAGAATTCCGTATTGGCAAATGATGATAATCGCCATTTTCCTGTCCGGCTTGTGCTTTGCACAGGTGCCGTCCGGGTCCAATTCGTCGGCGGATTTTGCGCTTCGCGACGGGGACCGCGTCGCCTTTTACGGTGACAGCATCACCGAGCAGCGGCTCTACACAACCTATATAGAGGAGTACGTGCTCACTCGCTTTCCAGACCGCAAGATCACATTCGTGAACTCCGGCGTGGGCGGAGACAAGGTCAGCGGCGGTTGGGCTGGTCCCATTGATCTTCGTCTGGAACGCGATGTGTTTGCCTACCAACCGACGGTTGTCACCATCATGCTCGGCATGAATGACGGCTATTACCGGCCTTATGACGAGGGCATATTGCGCACCTTCGCCGACGGTTACCGGCACATGGTGGATGCGATTCAGGCTAAGCTCCCCTCGGTGCGTTTATATCTGCTGCGGCCTTCTCCACACGACGACATAACCCGTGCGCCTGAGTTTGAACCGGACTACAACGCCACCATGATCCGTTTCGGCGATTTCCTTGCCGGCCTGGCAACCGAGAAACATGCACAGGTCGCTGATCTGAATGCGCCGGTGGTTGCGGCGCTGACGCGCGCCAAGGCGGAGAATGCAGCGTTCTCCACCACCCTGATGCAGGACCGCGTGCATCCCGGTTCGGGCGTGCATTGGCTGATGGCTGAGGCGGTATTGAAATCATGGAACGCGCCGGCGCTTGTGACCGCGGTGACGCTGGATGCGGCAAAGGCGAACGTCACGAACTCGGTCAACACTTCCGTTGCGGATGTCCGCAAGACCAAGACCTCTCTAGCCTGGGTACAACTGGACCATGCGCTGCCCCTTCCTCTGCCTGCCGCAAAAGCGGACCCGTTTCTTGGGATGGTGGAAAAAGTCTCCGATTTGGATCAGGCCCTGGATCGCGAAACCCTGCAGATTTCCGGCTTAGCGCCGGGGAATTACTCGCTGCAAGTCGACGACCGTAAGATTGCCGAGTTCAGCGCCGAACAGTTGGCCGGAGGAGTAGACTTGGCTCGGCTCGATACGCCCATGCTGCAGCAGGCTCTGCTGGTCGCATTCGACACTGAACGGAAAGACTCGATCGAGAGTATGCGCTTTACGATGGGCCAGGATGCGCGCACGCCTTTGGACCACGACACCGTCAAAGAGCTTGACGCCGCCTGGAAAGCAGTCGTGGAACAGCAACGGAAGGACGTGCAGCCGGTTCCCCACCGTTACGTACTGGTTCCAGTGGCGAAACTGGCAGGTCAGTAGCGACCCTGAAGCGGAACATCCGTTTCTGAAGGGTCCAAACTTACTTGGTTTCTTTGGTCATCGTTCAAGGAGGAATAACAAGGAGGAATCATGAAGGCTCGGCTTAATGGCTCGGTTTCGCGGCGTGAATTCATCGGACAGAGTGCGGCGGCGGCGATTGGTCTCACCATCGTTCCGCGTCGAGTGTTGGGCGGTGCGGGATACGTTCCGCCCAGCGACAAAGTCAACATTGCTTTCATCGGCGTAGGCGCGCAGGGTTTGCGCGTCATGCTTCACTTCCTGCGGGAGCCCGACGTACAGGGCGTGGCGGTTTGCGACGCCACCAAGTCCGCCGCGAATTACCCGCAGTGGGACACCCATGAGTTCTGCCATTCCGTCCGCAAATTGCTCGGCGTGGATAGCGGCTGGGACTGGCTCAGCCCCGACCAGCCGATCCAGTTGACTCATTCCCTGGGCGTCACCAGCGGCCTAGCCGGCCGCGAGCCTTGCCAGAAGATCGTGGATGGCTATTACGCCGCCCAGCAGCGCTCCGGACAGTATCACGGCTGTTCCGCCTACAACGACTTTCGCGAACTGTTGGAGAAACAGAAAGACCTCGACGCCGTGGTTGTGTGCACCACCGACAACCTGCATGCGGCCGTGTCCGTGGCCGCCATGAAGAAGCGCAAACACGTCTTCTGCCAGAAGCCTCTGACCCACACCATCTATGAGGCGCGGCGCATGGCCGAAGTCGCTCGCGAAACCGGCGTGGCCACGCAGATTGCGGTTGGCAATCAGGCCTCGGAAGCCACGCGCCTGCTCTGCGAATGGATTTGGGGCGGCGCGATTGGCCCCGTGCGCGAGGTCATGAACTGGTCAAGCCGGCCGTTTTGGCCGCAAGGCCTGGAGCACCCCAAGGAAGCGGAGCCGGTGCCCGAAGGCCTGGATTGGGATTTGTGGCTCGGCCCCGCTCCGGAGCGTCCCTTCCACCATGCCTACCTGCCGTTTGTCTGGCGCGGCTGGTATGACTTTGGCAGCGGCGCTCTGGGCGACATGGGTTCGTACAGCTTCGACACAATTTTCCGCGTCCTGAAGCTCGAAGCGCCGGTGAGTGTGGAAGCCAGCTCCACCGACCGTTACGACGAAACCTTCCCCCAAGCCTCGATCGTCCGCTACAACTTCGCCGCCAGGGGCGATATGCCGCCGGTGAAGTTCAACTGGTACGACGGTGGCCTGAAGCCGGCTCGTCCCGAGGAATTGGAAGAAGGCCGCCCGCTCAAGGGCGAGGGCGAGGAAGACGAAGGATTGCTTTTCGTCGGCGACCGCGGCAAGATTCTTTGCTCATTCAGCGGCGGTCACCCTGGCCTTATTCCTCAATCAAAGATGGACGGCTACAAGCAGCCGCCGAAAACTCTACCTCGGTCGCCGGGCAATGAACGCGAATGGCTCGATGCCTGTAAGGGAGGGAAAGACAAGCCCGGCGGCAATTTCGAGTTTTCGGGGATGGTCACCGAGACCTTGCTCCTGGGCAATGTCGCGACCCGCATTGGAGAAAAGCTGGGTTGGGATCGCCCCAACTTGAAGATCACCAACTCTGAGGCCGCACAGAAGTTCGTGAGCCCGGAGCGCCGCAAGGGATGGGAACTGTAGCTCATAAAGGAGGCATCATGTCGGTTATTTCGAGGAGGGAATTCTTGAAGGATGCGGCGACGTGTGCCGCTGCGGCCGGTGTTCTTTCTACCAGCGCTCTGGAGCTTCGCGCCAATCCGCTGGGCATGCCGATCGGGTGTCAGACCTGGCCGGTCCGGAACATGATCGAGAAGGATTTTCCCGCCACAATCAAACAGCTTGCCGACGCCGGGTTCCAGTCGATTGAATTGTGTTCGCCGGTAGGTTACGCCGATTCCGGTTTCGCCGGCCTCGCCAAGTACTCAGGAACGCAACTGCGCAAGATCCTCGGCGATGCCGGGGTCACATGCGTGAGTTCTCACTTCGGCATCGACGAACTCCGCAAGAATCAGGAAGATCGGATTGCCTGGGCGAAAGACGTCGGCCTGACGCAAATGCTCGTGCCCAGCCTCGACGGGCCGGAAAAACCGACCATGGACGATGTAAAACGGGCGGCCGACGAATACAACAAAATGGGTGAAAAGGCGGCCAAAGCGGGCATTCAGCAGGGGCTGCACAATGAAAACTTCGAGCTCTCCACCGTGGATGGCAAGCGTACCTACGACGTGCTGTTCGACCTGCTCGACCCTAAGTTCGTGAAGTTCCAGTTCCAGGTTTCGACCATCAGCCGGGGCTACGATGCGGCCGAGTATTTCACCAAATATCCCGGACGCTTCGTCTCGATGCACGTGCAGGGCTGGTCGGCCTCAACCAGGAAAATCACGCCCGTGGGCCAGGATACTCTCGATTGGAAGAAGATCTTTACCGCGGCGAAAACCGGCGGCATCAAGAACTATTTCGTCGAAATGAACCTGGAGATGATGAAAGCCAGCGTGCCCTACCTTCGCGATCTGCAGGTCTGAGGAACCTGCCCCTCCCTCTGGTTGGGCAGGTTCAATTCCGACAGAATCAGCGGGATGCCGGGCGCACCGCAACGCCGTGCCCGGCATCTTGTTGAACTTGGTACTCTACGACAATCAGGTCCCACCGCAAGGCGAGCGAGATTACCATAGTGACGTACCCACGCTTACGGAATTCCGGTCTAATCTTGGCAAGCGTGTGCTCAGTAGAAGAGAGAGTAGTATGAAGGCAACGATCTTGTCTGAGCAGACTGATATGGGGAGGTCCTTATGACAATGCTACTGGGCAGACTCTGGAGGGAAGACAAGGGTCAGGACATTGCCGAATATGCAGTAATGCTGGCCGTCATCCTGGTGATCGTGGTCGGTACGATCCGGCTGGTTGGTTCCAACGCCAACAACGTCTTCTCCAGCGCGGCGAGCGCGATTCAATAGGCCGCTCGGTGCACACTTCCTGACTGGTCCGCGTCAGAAGTGCGCGGCGGCTCAGAGAGGCGACCTTCAGTAATCGGCCGGCAATCCTTGCAACTGCTCCATGGTGAGCACCGGCCCCTCCTTGCAAACGTAGATCGGACCCACGTTGCACCGCCCACACTTGCCGATGCCGCATTTCATCCGGTTCTCGATGCTGGTATAAACCGAGGCCGGCGAAACGCCCATCTTGTCGAGGATCGGCAGGGTGTTCTTGATCATGATCGGAGGCCCGATGACCAGCACAATCGGATCTTTCGCTTTCACCTGCGCCCGTTCGAAGACGTGAGGCACAAAGCCGATCTCCCCTTTCCAGTCAGGAGTCTCGCCGCCCGGATCCACGCAGCGGATTACGCGCACGCGGTCGAACTCGGCCCATTTGTCGAGTTCATCCACATAGACCAGGTCGGCCACGGTGCGGGCGCCGTAAACGATAGTAATCTCGCCGTAGTCGGCGCGATTCTCCAGCGCATACCACACCGCGCAGCGGATCGGCGGCATGGCGATTCCGCCGCCCAGGAAGATCAGGTCGTGCCCCTTCCACGCGTCCATGGGATAGCCGTTACCATACGGCCCTCGAAACCCGATCATGTCCCGCTCTTCGATCTTCCACAGGCCTTCGGTGACGCGGCCGACCTTGCGGAAGCAGAAATCAATGTGGTCCTTCCAGTTCGAACTGGAGCATATGTTGAAGGTGGATTCGCCATAGCCGAAAGCGGAAAAGATTCCAAACTGCCCGACCTTGAAGGAAAACACCCGTGCCCGTTCCGGATCGGCGAACTTCACCGATACCGATTTCACATCGGGCGTCTGCTGGCGGACCGAGATCACTTCCATCAGATCGGGTTCGTAGACGTTACGCACGGTCAATCTCCATGGCGACGCTCAAAACGCCAATGCCTTCCGGACAGTTGCGCGTGCAGTTGCCGCAGCCGGTGCACAGGATTTCACCGAACTTCTCCGGGTAGATGGCGAACTTGTGCAGCATGCGTTGGCGCTGGCGGCTGGCTTGCGCCGGACGCGGGTTGTGACCGGAAGCGTGCGCCGTGAAAATCGGGAACTGGCACGAATCCCAGGTGCGGACCCGCACATTGCCCGCCGCCGGGCCGGCGTCCACGATGTCGAAACAGTGGCAGGTCGGGCAAGTGAAGGCGCAGGTGCCGCAGCCCACGCAGGCGAGCGCATGTTCCTGCCAGAAAGGATCCTCGAAGTGCTGGCTGACAAACGAGCGGATAGTTTCTGGTTTGAATTTCTTTTCGGGAGCCGCGGTCGCCCTGACGGTCTGACCGGATTTCTCAGTCTTGCCATCGAACAGCGCGCGGCCTTTATCTGTCAGGCAAAGGACTTCGTAGTTATGTTCCCCAATGTCGAACAGCATGACGTCGGAGCCGCGTTCTGAGACCGGACTGAGCCCCACCGACGTGCAGAAGCAGCTTTCATCGGCCACGGTGCATGCCAATGTGATAACCGTAGTGGCCTCACGCCGGCGATTGTAGAACTCGTCCACAAAATCCCAGTTGAAGACCTTGTCCAGAATCGGCAGCGCGACCGCATCGCAAGGCCGGGCCGCAATCACGATCTGCTCGGGAAGCGGAGCATCATCCTCGACCAGTTCGACGCTGTTGCCCTGAATTCGATATCCGTACAGCTTCTCCTGCTTGGGGAATACGAACTCCTTTATCGAATTGCTCGGGCGGACGAAACCCTCGAGCCAAAGCGCATCGGCTGAGTGCAACGGGGAATAGAGAATCAGGTCTGGCTTTACCCGCGTGGGTCCGGCGACCTGCTTGCCGGCGCCGATCCACTTGGCCGTAAGCGCGCGCAACGCGGTTTGGGAAATGACCTCACTCACCGAATGAAGTCCTCCTTATCCTGGAGAGTGTAGGCCCCGAGGACCGGTTCGGCGGCCGGATCTACACCCGCGTCGTAGCCGAAGTTCTCTTGTGCCGCCTTGTGCAGCGCGATGTTGAGCAACGCCAGATCAATACCCGCCGGGCAAGCCCGCGAGCACTCTCCGCATCCCACGCAGCGCGCCGCCAGATGGAACGCCCGCGCAATCTGCCAGGCGAAGATGCCTTTGCGGCTGGGAGCCGGGTCAATGGCAATCGGCCGGTTCTTGTCCACGATGCACCGTTCGCAGTAGCACATGGGACACACCTGGCGGCAGGCGTAACACTTGACGCAGCGGTCGAACTGAGTCGCCCAGAATGCCATCCGCTCCCTCGGAGTCATGGCCATCAGCGCCTCAAAGCGATTTGGCGGAGGGCTAACCGGCGTTTCCGGACCAACCGGTTCGCCGAAAGTCTTGTCGGCAAACCGCGGCGTGCGGGCGGTGCAGAATGTGCATTTCGGCTCACCCACGCCTTCGCAAGCCATGCCGATCACATGAATGTCTTTGCGCTCAATCTGCGATTCTTTCTCCAGCACGACCAGCGACTTCTCGTCGCAAGGCTTGACCACGACCGCCGGTTTTCCCAGCGCCTTGATTTCCTTCCGCTTCAAGTAAGTGGTGAGGTTGCTGCAGCAGCGGTTGTTCCAGACAAGGCGGTTCGCGTCCTCAGCGCGGGTCACAACCGCCGGGCCGCGCTCGCCGTATCCGACAACCACCTTCACCGTGCCTTCGGTCAAAAGATTGCGGCAATGTTCGCGCAGTGCGGTCTCTGCGGCCAGGGTCCTGGTCGTGAACGGCACCGGTGTTCCAACCGGCAAATCTTTGGCGCCGCCATCGGCGTAAAGGTCGGTGTACGGCCCCAGTTGCCTGGTTTGCTCCGTGATTTCCGTGATCACCTGCTGCCATTTCTTGCCTTCCGCCGCGGAAATCCAGGTGAAATGAATCCGGCGCAGATCGAAGCCCAGCGTGTCGAGCAGTTCACGGAACAGAATCCAGCGCCGGCGCGCATGATAGTTGCCGGCAGTGTAGTGGCAGTCGCCGGGATGGCAGCCTGAGACCAGCACGGCATCGGCGCCGACTTCAAATCCTTTGATGATGAGATTGAAATCAATGCGCCCGGTGCAAGGCAGGCGAATGATGCGCACGTTCGGCGGATATTCCAGGCGCGTCGTGCCTGCCAGGTCGGCCCCCAGATACGTGCACCAGTTGCACACGTAAGCCACGATTTTCGGTTCGAATACGTTCGCTTCGCTCATGCCAGACTCTCGACCATGGCGTAAACCTGTTGCTCGGTGAAGCCCTGAAGATCGGCGCTCTTCGAGGGACAGACAGAAACGCAGGTTCCGCATCCCATGCAAAGCCCCGGATTCACCCTGGCGGTGCGCTTGATAAACGCGCCCCTTCCCGTCCGCAGCTCGGCGCGTTCGACGGCGTGGTACGGGCAGGTGTTGACGCAGGTGAAGCACGCCGCACAAGTCTGTTCGTTGACGGCCGCGATTTCCGGTTCGCGCGTCAGTTCATCGGCCGCGAGCATGACTTGCACTTTGCTGGCTGCGGCCGAAGCCTGCGCGACTGACTCAGGAATATCCTTCGGCGCATGACACGCCCCGGCGATGAAAATACCCGCCGTGTTGGTTTCGACCGGGCGCAGCTTGGGATGCGATTCCAGCAGGAATCCGAACTCGTCGTAGCCGATGTTCAATTTCTGTGCCAGTTCCTCGATGCCGTCGGCCGGGCGCATGGCCGCAGCCAGCACCACCAGATCCGCTTCGATCGTCACCGGCACGCCCGCCAGCGTGTCAGCACCGCGAACAATCAGCTTGCCGCTTTCTTCGGTGATTTTGGAAACTCGGCCGCGGTAGTATTTGGCGCCATCCTGCTCAATCGCTCGCCGGACGAACTCGTCGTATCCCTTGCCACCGGCGCGAATGTCCATATAGAAAACGTGCGCCTGCCCGTCATGCACCTTGTGCTTGTAGAGCATCGCGTGCTTGGCGGTGTACATGCAGCAGATTTTGCTGCAGTAGGGAAGGCCCTTTGCATTGTCGCGCGAGCCCACGCAACTGATGAAGACCACATTCTTCGGATTGGCGCCGTCCGACGGACGCTTCAGCACGCCATTGGTTGGTCCGGAAGCCGACACCAGCCGCTCAAACTGCAGCGAGTCGATAACATTCTTGTACTTGCCGTAGCCATATTCGCCGTAGCCGCTGAGCCACGCCTTGTCCTGTTCCTTGGCGATGTTGTAGAGCTTGTAGCCCGTGGCCACGACCACTGTGCCGACTTTTTCCTCGACCAGTTTGTCCTCGTCCTTGAAGTTGATGGCTTCCGCTTTGCACTTCTTCTCGCACAGTTTGCAGCCATTGCGAATGAGGGCGGCGCAAACTTTCTTGTCAATGACCGGCCGCGCCGGGACTGCTTGTGGGAAGGGAATATAGATTGCCGGCCGCGTTCCCATGGCGAAATCGAATTCGCTGGGATTCTTCTTCAGCGGGCAGACATTCCAGCACTCGCCGCAGCCGGTGCATTTCGCGGTATCGACATAGCGCGCCTTTTGCCGGATAGTGATCTTGAAATTGCCGACGAATCCTTCGACCGCTTCGACTTCAGAATAGGAATAAAGCTTGATGCGAGGATGCTGCCCGACCTCAACCATCCGCGGCGTAAGGATGCACTGCGAGCAATCGAGCGTAGGAAAGGTCTCGGACAATCCGGCCATCTTGCCGCCGATCGACGGCTCCCGTTCCACCATCACCACTTCGTAGCCGGCATCGGCGATGTCGAGCGCAGCCTGGATTCCCGCGACCCCGCCCCCAATCACCAGCGCGCGCCGCGTCACCGGAACGCGAATCGGCTCAAGAGCCGCGTCATTGCGCACCTTCTCGACCGAAAGTCGAATGATGTCCACGGCTTTGGCTGTCGCCTGGGCCCGGTCGTGGTGCACCCACGAGCAGTGCTCGCGAATGTTGGCCATCTCGACCAGGTAAGGATTCAGACCGGCTGCCTGCGCCGCTTTGCGGAAGGTCTTGAGGTGCATGTGGGGCGAGCAGGACGCCACCACCACGCCGTCCAGTTTTTCAGAGACGATCTTCTCCCGCACCATCGCCTGCCCGGGATCGGAACACATGTACTTGTAGTTCACCGAGCAGCGCACCCCAGGAAGGCTGCTGACTTCTTTTGCGACCTCATCCACGTCAACCGTGCGCGCGATGTTTTCGCCGCACCAGCACGTGAAGATCCCGATTCTCGACATGAATTAAGCCTTCGTTACGAAATGCCGGTTCACACCCAATTGCTCGGCGGAAAGTCCCATGGCCAGTCCGACCAGGTCGGAAAGGTAATAAATCACCATGCCCAATTTCTCGTGGTAGCGCTGCTCGACCGCGGCCTGCTTCATGTCGAGGTTCACGTGGCACATGGGGCAGGCCACGACGACGCAGTTGGCGCCGTGCGCGGCGGCGTTGGAGAGAATCTTGTGGGCCAGATCAAGCACAGTGTCCTCACTGGACATCGTCATGCCCGCGCCGCAGCACTCGGTTTTGTAATTCCACTCGACGGTCTTGGCCCCCAGCGCCGCAAGAACCGCTTCCATAGACTTGGGCTGCTCAAAATCGTCGAAGTGCACAACCTCTGGCGGCCGCGTCAGCAGGCAACCGTAATAGCACGCTGCGCTGATAGATTTCAGCGGCTCCTTCACCGCGGCTTTCAACTTGTCCAGACCAATTGTCTGAAAAACCTGAATCAGATTCAGGATCTGCCCGTCGCCGCGAACCTCAGCCTCGACAATCTGCGACAGTTCGGTTCGCAGGCCATTCCCATCTGCTACAGCTTTCTGCACTTTCAGCAACTGCATCGAGCACAGCGGACAGGGCGCAAACAATTGTTTGAGGCCGTCGCGCTCGGCCAGCGCGAGATTCCGTGCGGGAAGCGCCAGAGAGAGCTTGTGATTCAGCGCGTGCGCAGCCGTCGCGCCGCAGCAGATCCAGTCGTTGATTTCCTGGAGTTGCACATCCAGAGCGCCCAGGCAGGCCCGCAGCGACTGCTCGTAATCGTTCGACGATCCATGCAACGCGCAGCCGGGATAGTAGCCGAGGTTCATTTCTTCGGCCCCGTCGAGCATTTCGCAAAGATGCGCTCAACCACCTTGCGGTCGCGCGCTTTCCCCGGCAGCAGGTGGAGTTTCTTGCGTTTGCCCAGTTGCGGCGCCAGACCGGCATCTTTGAACAAGAAGGCCGGCCGGCCCGTGCGGAAAAAGACGGCGGTCTTGAACTGGGCAATCAGTTCCAGTTCGGCCAGACGCCCGTTGCGGCGGATGTTGTCGAGAAACGCCTGCTGAAAAGCAACCACCGGCTGTTCCGAAGTGGCCACCATGCCTTCCGCCAGCGAGATCTCACGCAGCGCGTCCATTACCGCGGCGCAATCCACTTCTTTCGGGCAGCGCGTGGAGCAGGTCTGGCACGACACGCATTCCCAAATGGCTTGCGAGCGCAAGGCGGTTGTGGTCTGCCCCAATTGCACGGTTCGGATAAGCTGGTTCGGAGCGAGGTCCATGCGCGCGGCCACCGGACAACCGGCGGTGCATTTGCCGCATTGGTAACAATTGGCTAGTTGAGTATGAGCGAGAAGTTCTATCGGGTAGGACTCAGGGTTGGACTGAGCTCCTGGATTCCCCTGCACGTTCGCTTTCACCCTTCAGGATAGAGATCCCGATCTGTGGACGTCTGTGACCAAAAGGATATGTCTCTGTGAGTAAAATCACCCCCATAAATATCGAGCTTGCCTTGTCTTCCACTGACGGTACCGAAAGTCTAGCTCCTCACCTGCATAAGGGCAGGGAACAGCAGCTGAACTCAGGCCGGCGAAGGAATCCGCTGTACTCAAGGCCGAACTGCCGTATAATCCAGCGCTGATTCCAATTGTCATGCCTCCTTCAAGCGAGCGCTATTCGATTGCCATCATCACTCTGGAAGAAGAAATGTTCCGGGAGATGCGCCGCGCTCTTGCCCCCAGCTTCCGCGCCACACTGGCCAGCACCGAATCCCAGATCAAAACCTTGATCGATGATCCGGACCTCCACGGAATTGTCCTGGACCTGGAGAGCATCGGAGATCAGGCGGTCGATGGTATCGAGGTTCTGCAGGAGATGCGCCGGCTGCGCGACGACCTGATCATGGTGGCGATCACCGGCTCGACCAGCAGCGAGCTCCCGCTCATGGCCAGCCGCGCCGGAGCCGACCACCTCTTTTATAAGCCAGTTGACGGTAGCGAACTCCGGAGCCTGCTGCTCGAAACCCTGGGAAAGCGGGCTCTGCAGTTCGAAGGACAATGGCTGCTGCAACAGGTCGAAGACAAGGCGGCGTTTTCTGGCCTCATTGGCGGCAGCGAGGCCATGCGTAAGGTGTACCAGGCCATCGAGGCAGTTGCCGGAAGCAACGCCAGCGTCGTCATCCGGGGCGAGAGCGGCGTCGGCAAGGAGCTGGTCGCCCGCGCGATCGTCGAAACCGGGAGTCGCGTCGACAAGCCCTTCGTCTGCCTGAACTGTTCCGCCCTTCCTGAAACCCTGATGGAGTCTGAGCTGTTTGGCTACGAGAAGGGCGCCTTCACCGGCGCCGACAGCGCCAAGCCCGGCATGATCGAACTGGCGCACACCGGTACTCTCTTCCTGGACGAGATCAGCACCCTCGACCATGGATTGCAAAGCAAGCTGCTGCGGGTGCTGCAGGAGCGATCGGTGCAGCGGCTGGGAGGGCGCACATCGAAGAAAATAGACTTCCGGCTCATCACGGCCAGCAATGACGACCTGGAAGACATGGTGAGAAAGGGCAGGTTCCGCGAAGACCTTTTCTATCGCATCAATGTTGTTCCCATCGTGGTCCCTCCCCTGCGCGAGCGAGCCAGCGACATTCCCTTGCTGGTGGAGCACTTCCTCCGCCTCTATTGCACCGCGAATCAAAAGCCGGCCAAGCAATTGCAGCCCGAGGTCGTGGAGATTCTGGAGAGCTATCCCTGGCCGGGCAACGTGAGGGAACTGGAGAACGTCGTGCAGCGGCTGGTGCTCATGAGCGACGGACCGGTGATCGCGGCCCAACACCTTCCGCAACAGCTGCTCACTTCCAGCGCCGCCAGCCAGGAAGCCATTCTGATTCCCGAAGAAGGAGTGGATTTCGACGCGGAAATGCAGAAGATTGAAATCGCCTACCTCAACGCCGCTCTGCGCAGAACTAATGGCAACAAGTCCGCCGCCGCCCACCTGCTTGGCCTTGACCGGCAGCGCATGAAATACCTCTGCCGCAAACTGAACCTGTGAAGCCCTCCCAGTGGTCAATAATTAACCCACAGGAGGTTAATAATTGACCAGGTATAGAATTTCACCCCTGCTTCCTCATCTCCCTGCTGCGCCGGTTCTTGGGCCAAGTCCTGCAAAATCATAGCCTTTCATCCGAGCTTTCTGGATCACGCGGTTTGGAACATCTCTTGCTATAGCAAGACCGAGCAGTACGAGGAATTCCAAATCGCCATAAGGAGCATCCTAATGACCATCCAGAAGAAGTCGCTGATCAGCAAGCTGAACACCACCAAGAAGGCCATCGTGGCCAGCTCAACCCCGGCTGAGAATCCGAGCGTGGGCTCGGCGGTGAAGACCCAGGTAAGGGGCCACGTGAAGACCCAGGTAAGGGGCCACGTAAGGAGCCAGGTAAAAAGCCAGGTAAGGGGCCACGTAAGGAGCCAGGTAAAAAGCCAGGTAAAAGGGCAGTTGTAGGACTCAGGTGAAGAGATAGCCTGAGGCAGCCTCGCCGAGAGAGTCGCTTTTGCTTGCCCAAAAGCTTCAAGGGTAAGTGAACCGAGGGCCAGTTGGGGGAACTGGCCCTCGGTATCCGTTTGTCCCTCCAAATCCCATTGCGACTACCACACCCGCCGGGCGACCAGATCCCGGGCGAATCTCAAGCCAAAGCTCACCAGACTTCTTCGCCCTACGCGAATCTTTGCCATTCCCGTCATCCCCGCACGCAGGTCCGCCGCGCGCTCCAGCCAGGCGTCAGCCACATAAAAGCGGGGAGGGTTGATGCCTTGCAGTTGTTCTTTCTGCCCGAGAGCCGGGTCAAGGGGGGCCCAGTCGGGCGAGATCGAACCGAGGGTCGCGGAAACCGGCAGAAACCGCGATCGCACCTCCAGCCGTAGAGGCGTGCCGACGCGAACGTCATGCATGGCAAACTCGGGTATGTAAATCCGGGCCCGCAAGGCTGAGTCGTCGATCAGTTCGACGACCGGCGCACCTTCGTCGAGGTAGCTGCCGGTGAGGTCATGCAATCGAGGCGTAACCACCACGCCGTTAATCGGACTAACCAGTTGCAGTTTGGCCGCTTTCTCGCTCAAGCTGCGGTCCTCCTGCAAAAGGCGGACGCGCTCCCGTTCGGCGGTTCCGAAATCGCCATAGTGCATCTGACTTTGAGTGGCGCGCGCTGACGCTACATGGAGATCGGCTCGGATCCTGGCCAGATCGGATTCCACATCGAGATTCTCCAGAGTAATCAGCGGCTGGCCGGCCACGACTCGCTGACCCTCCTCGACCAGTACCTGCGCAACCTTCCCGCTGACCGCCGCGTGCACCGACGCCTGTTGCGCCGGCTCCAGGACGAAAGAGCCCTCCTGAAAATCTGGCCAGAACGGAGCGAACAACAACAACAGGACGGCCAGTCCCGGAGCCACGATACGCCACGATTTCAACCAATTCCCGATCCTCTCTTTCTTATCTAGGTAAAGCAGCTTAAGGAACCTTCCGAGGCTGTGAATGCGCTTGCGGAAAACCCAATATCCCGCCAGTGCGGCGGGCAGAAAGGCCCAGGCGGGCGAGTACGAGTGCAGGATGTTGTAAGTAAGCCCCATTACGAACGTCAACAGAAGATAGCCGTACACCGCCGACAGAATGGCGTACAGCAGGTAGAGGGGGCGCCGCCGCACCGGCACATACTCGATCTCCGCTGGCATGCCAAACAAATGTTTGCGCGTCCAGCCAGAAAGGTAGGCGGAGGTCCGCTCTTTGAAATCGGGCTCTCCGATCAGCTCGCAGAAGATGTAATAGCCGTCGAGTTTAATGAGCGGATTCAGGTTCAACAGCGAGACACCAACACCTGTGACCATCATGATCTTGTAAGCCAAATCATGCACAAACATGCCCCGAGTCGTCGCCCACCAGATGGTTGTTCCTACAAAACACAGGATCAGGTCGCCCCAGATACCCGCAATCGCTGTAGCAATCCGAGCCCACTTGCCGCCATAAATCCAGACTTGCGTAACATCGCAAAAGAAACTGGGCGCAAAATACAGCAGGTTAAACCCCATTTTCTCAACATCGCCGCCAAAATGTTTGCAGGTCAGGCCATGAAATGATTCGTGGAAGAATCCCATAGCTGCAAACAGAATCCAGAACTCGATGAGATCGCTCCCCGATTTGGTGGTGAAATCGTAGAACTCGAAGCTATCGCGCCAGATCTCACCGAAGCGGCCCACCCACATCAAGGCCATGACCGCGAACACTGCCAATGTCAACAGCGTGAACCACCAGGTATAGGCCCAACGCAAGTGCGGGTAAATCCGATTAATGTAGTCGTTGGCCTGCGGCCACTCGGCAACGGTGATGTCCGTGAAGTCACCGAACTTCAAGCCCCTGCGCTTCAGCCGCTGGCCGCGAAGCCTCTGTTGCAAGGCGATGTTCCGCTCCAACGGACTACGGCAAAAGAGGTCATTGTTGGCCTGGATGAACCCCGCAAATTCTCGGACATCATCTTCCGAGTAATACACCCCGGTCCGCGCCATCACTTGCTCGGAAATCTCCAGATAAGATCTCTCGCCGTCAAATAGCTGGAGAAGAGTCCACTGCGCAGGCTCGAGGCGGATAAACGTTTCGGCCCCCGGCAACTTGGCCAGCACGACCGGATTTCCCTTTTCAATGTGCTCCTTGGCGATGACCCGTGGATCCAGCTTGGGGACCGAGCGCTTGATCACGCGCTCCGGCAACTCCGGCAGGGCAACGTTCAGGGCATTGGCGATATTCATGGGTGCGCTGGAAGGTGAACTTCCGCCTGCATGCCGGGCCTCAGTTCGGGCGCTGCGCCGGTGATCTCGGCCAGCACTTCAACCGTGTCGCTGGCCGGATCTACGACCGGGCTCATCTGAATTACTCGCGCCGCATGTCTGATCGTCGGATTCCCGTCCGCGACCGTGACTGCAACCTGCTGTCCAACCTTCACCTGACGCACAAACCGGGAGGGCAGCGTGAATCGGACGCGCAAAGGGCCAGTGGCAGTGACCCAGAACAGGCGGTCACCCCGGGTCACGGTCTGCCCCGCTCGAACATAGCGGCGGGCAACAATTCCGTCGAACGGCGCGGTGATGCGGGTTTTCTCCAGCTCCAGCTCCATGGACCGCTGGCTCTCCCGCGCATTGATGAGAAGCTGTTCGACGCGTTTGACGTCCCACTGGTCGGCTTCGGCCTTGAAGCGCGCGTGCTCAAACTGCTCCTGCGTGATCAGTTGGGCGTCCCACATTTTGCGGGCGCGCTGATAGTCGGACTCCAGAACCTGGGCTTCCGCCTTCCAGTTGTTGAGATCGGCCTCGGTGCTGGCGGTCCGGGCGCGGGCCGCCTCCAGGTCCGCCACGAGCTGCCGGTCATCCAGTCTGGCCAGCACCTGGCCGGTGCTCACGCGGGTGCCGGGCTCGACCACAATCTCGACCACCACACCTTCCCGCTGGGCCGCCACGTCAACCTGGTTCTCCACCACGATCGGGCCAGAGGCAGTGTAAACGTCCTCGGATGGTGCAGAGGATGGCGCAGACGGAGTCACCACGGCCGCCGGTGGAACTGAGGGGGCAGCAGCCGCCTCAGCAGGAGTCGGAGCATGACTGCAGGCCGTTCCGGCCAGCCCAGCCAGAACAAGAAGAAGCAGGGAAGCGTATGCCGATATTTTCATGATCACCACCCAAACCAGGACCACAGTTTCGACCAGATCCACATGACGGGCTGGCGAAAGAAGACTTTCCCCGCGGGATGCCAGCCGGTTGATACTTTGGCGCGGCCCTGCATTCCTGCCCGCAAAATGCCCTCAGGATTCGAGACCGCGACTCGCAGGTAGAAGGTGCGAGCGTCTCCCTCGAGCCGTCCCAGCGGACTTACCACCTCGACCTTTCCCTCAAAAGTGTGGGCCGGAAAGCTATCGAGTTTAACCCGTGCTTTTTGTCCAGCCGCCACTAGCCCGATGTCGTTCTGATCGATCGGCACGTCCACCAGCGCCTCCGAGTTGTCCACCACGTCCGCAAGGATCTCGCCCACTTTCAGCTTGCGCCCGACCATGTTCTCAAGATGCGGTGTGGCGACTACACCGTTAATCGGAGAGCGCAGAAGAGTCCGGTCGAGACGCTCCTGGGCCCGGGCGACCTCGGCGGTCCAATAGTCCGCCTGTGCCTGCTCGATGCCGGCTTCGGTATCGTCATTCGTCGCCAGAGCTCGATTCATCAGGTTGGTCGCGATCTCTCGCTTCGCCTGCGCCGCCGCCAGCGCAGAACGGTAGTCCCAGTCTTCCAGGGTTCCGATGACCGCTCCTTTGGCGACCCGATCCCCTTCCTTTACCAGGACCTGCTTCACCACCCCTTCGACTTCAGCCCCAATGTGGGCGGCTCTCCCCGGCGTAACCGAAGCCGGGCCTTCCACCCGCAGCGGCAGAGGAAAGAGCGCAAGAAACAGAACGGCCGCGCACCCGGAGGCGATCAGCAGGGCGCGGCGGTGCTTCTCCAATGCAAGAAACTGCTTCTTCTTCTGGATCAGCGGCTGGAGCACGCCGATAAAGGGAACCTCTTTGTAGAGGGAGGCGTTCCGCAGCGCTACCGTGGCCTGGCTGCCCAGCACTTTAATCATTTCCAGGTGTGCCGTTGTCAGGAAGTCAGGGTTGCTGCTTTCGAACGACAACACTCCTACCCGGCCTTCTTCGTCCACCAGCGGGACGGCATAAAACGCGCGCATGCCACTCTCAGAGAAATAATGCTGAAACTTCGCCCGGGTCTCTTCCCGCTCCGAGGAAATCTCCTCGCCATGCTGGGTAATGAGTTCGGGTTCGCGGAGCAGTGAGGCCCATTGCAGGATCTGGCTGAGCGCCTTGATCTGGGGATCCTTGGGGTCGAACTCCGTTGCTCCGGAAACCGCCCGCAACTCGATGCGGCCTCGCTGCTCCAGCGCGATGGCCGCCCGCTCATACGGAACCACAGCCGCGGGACTGTTGACCACCACCTGCAATACTCGATCCAGATCAAGGGTTGAGGTGATCTCGCGGCTCACCGTCACCAGGGTTTCCAGAATCTCCACCTTGCGCTCGGCTGCCAACAGGCTCGCGTTGTGCAGCGCGATGGCGGCGGATTCGCTCAGCCGGCTGAGGGTGAACAAATCATCGTCATCGAACGGACTTCCGCTCAGCGGGTTTACCGCCTCGATCACACCCACCAGCGATTCCTGATCCAGGATCGGGACGGCAATCAGCGAAACTACGCCTCCCTCTCCCACGCCTTCGTTCCGGCGGAGAAGTCGTGCGTCATCACTTTGCTGGATCAGGACCGGTTCCCCGTTGTCCGACAAATCCCCGGCCACGCCTTCGCCGGGTTTCTGCAGCATCTTTTCCTTCACTGTGGAATCGACGCCTGCCTGGCACATGAGACGCACACTCTCATCGGCTTCCAGCAACCACAGGTTCACGGCTTCGCAATCCAGCATCTCGAGCACTTTGGAAGTGATGATCGGCAGCAACTGCTCCATTTCCAGCGTCGAGCTGAAGACTTTCTCGATGTCGTACAGCTGGGTAAGGCGGGTGATCGAGCCGAGAGTGTTGTCCCGTTCCTGCTCGTAGCTCTGCGCACCACGCAAAGCTCCGCCGGCCACATCCGCCAGGGCCTGCAGCGCTTGCAGTTGCTCCTGGGACAATTCCTCGTCAAAAGTGAGGATTTCGATTGCCCCCATGAGCGTCTCTTCCTGCACTAACGGGAGATACGAGAGAGAACGCAGGGTGCGCCGGACGTGGAGGTGAGCAAACTCTTCGCGGATCAGGCTGTTGCCCTCAAATCGGATGGGCTTCATTTCACTGGCAAGAATCCCAAGCGCGCCGGTCGCCAGCGGTATCGTGGGCTCCGGCAGGGCAACGTCGCCGGCGCTGGCCAGCACGGTCCATACATCCCCCTCGGTCGCCGTCAGAATCCCGTATACGTTTACGGCGCTGCCAGGAAGCGCCTCGGTCACCGCCTGCGCTACGGTTCGGGCGCGCGGCTTGACCTCCTGCTGCCCAAGCAAACGCGCGGACAGCGCCGGAATCTGGAGCTTCACTCCGGAACTCTGGATTGGCATTGAAGTGGCCTTGCGCCGAGCGATCGAGCTTTCAACCCCACTGGAGGAGAGCCTCTGCGATTTGCAAATTCGCGATGCTTCTTCTAAGTTGGGTACGCACTCTAACAGACGGTCGGGCGAGTGTCAATCGGCGTCGGACCAGGGTAATGCCTCAGTTTGAGGAAACAACCATGTGGGGACAGCCGCCCCCGGCCGTCCGGTCGAGCAAAGCTCGACAGCGCGGCCCGTCCGAGCCACCAAACTGAGCCACTACTCGGACCGGTCGGCCGCCTGCACTGCGCAGTGACCATCACGCGCAGCGAGGGTCAAAAGAGAAGAGGAAAGACAGATGGATATCGACGTTCGGAGTCAGGCAGACGTCAAAATCATCAAGCTTCGCGGTCGGCTCAATCTCGGCGAGCCTGTCGACCGCCTCCGCGGTACCTTCGAAGACTTACTGAACAGCGGAGCGATCCGCTTCGTGATCGATCTCGGCGAAGTGGCCATGATCGATTCCAGCGGCATAGGACTTCTGGTCCGTTGCCTGACCACCGCCAAGCAGCGCGCTGGCTCGCTCAAGCTGCTCAACCCCTCCAAGTTCGCGATCCAGACTCTAAGAATGACCGGCCTGCTCAATCTTTTCGAGACCTTCGAGGACCAGGAGCAGGCCGTGGCCTCCTTCCAGTAGCTTTGGCCGCCCCTCAGGTGTGTGCGTGAGAACTGGAGCTCCCACCACGCGGTGGAGTGAAGCTGCAGGTCCTAGAGCAATTCCGCAGTTGCTGTGTCTATGTGGGGACAGCCGCCCTCGGCTGTCCGGCGCAGCGAAGCTCCGCATTGCGGCTACAATTTCTCTGAATCTGACCATGGAGGCCCGGACGCCCTCGTCCGGGCGGGCGAGCGTAGCTCGCCATTCTTTGTCACACCCCTCACGCGCTTCACTGTGGCGCCCAAAAAAGACCCGTGGGCAAACCGCCCTCTGTGCGCAGGATCACAGCATCGCCTCTCGCCTACGTCGGAAGATGGTCACCGGAGGCACCACCAATGCAGGGTGACAAGAAAGTAATCGAGCAGCTGAATACGGCTCTTCTCTCCGAGTTGACGGCCATTGCCCAATACATGACGCAGTCCGAGATCTGCCAGGGCTGGGGCTACAAACGGCTGGGCGATCTCACCAAGGCGCGGGCCATTGAGGAAATGAAGCACGCCGAAGGACTCATCGAACGCATCATCTTTCTCGATAGCATTCCCGCTGCCACGATCGGGCTCAAGCCGCGATTTGGCGCCAATGTGCAGGAGCAGATTGAGATCGACCTCAAAGACGAGCAGGACGCGGTTCGTGACTACAACGAAGCCGCGAAGATCTGCGACAAGGCTGGCGATGGCGGCTCCAGGGCGCTGTTCGAGCGCATGATCGGCGACGAAGAGCGGCACGCCGATTTTCTGGAAGCTCAATTGCATGCCATCAAGGAACTCGGTGTTGCCAACTACCTCGCCCAGCAGATGGGCGGGAAGTAGCCGCGCAGGCGGTGGCTGCGGCACGGCCTGAGCCAGGTCTGGACTTGGGAGCGCATCATTTGGCAACCTTGAGTTCGTCCTTCAAGGTCCTTTCGCCTTCATGACATGCTTGGCCCAGCATTCCGGACGCACGGTCAGACTCATCGCACGCGCAATTCTGTGTTACATCCTGCTTTCCTCTGCTTACGGCGCATCCTCGCTTACTGAGTTTGCCGAGTCTGTGAATCGCGCCCTCGCCGGGCAACCTGCCGCCGCGGTGGTCGTTCGAGTGCGCGATCGGCGCATATTGGCTGCCTACAACCTCCCGGTGTTGCGGCAGCGCATCGCCAGCCCCGGCTCGGCGATCAAGCCGTTTGTGCTGGCCTTGCTGCTGGAAACCGGCTCCGTTCGTCCCCAAGACGTGATCGCCTGTCGTAGAAATCTGGTGATCGCGGGAAGAAAGCTGAACTGTTCTCACCCTCCCGAGTTCACCACCTTCAACGCGGAAGAAGCTCTCGCGCTCTCCTGCAATTCCTATTTCGTGACTGCGGCGGAGCGGCTCCAGCCGGGAGAACTGGAAAGGCGATTCTCCGAGCTCGGTTTCACCCAGCCTTCGGGTTTGCTGCCCGGCGAGGGGCAAGGCCGTATCGTTCCTGCCAGAAGCCTTGCCGCGCGCCAGCTCCTGGCGATCGGAGTGGCCGGTATTGAGATCACTCCGCTGGAACTGGCATCCGCCTATCTGCAACTGGCGCGACTAGATCCTGCCACGGCGAGTTCGGCCGAACAGGTGGTCCTCGCCGGGCTGCGCGCCGCCACCGATTACGGATTGGCGCAGAATGCCCGGACGGATGAACTCTCGGTCGCGGGAAAAACCGGAACCGCCAGCGATCCCTCCGATGCGCACACTCACGCCTGGTTTGCGGGATTCGCCCCCGCTGAAAAACCCGAGATCGTGGTCGTCGTCTTCGTCGAGCGCGGGCACGGCAGCGTCGAAGCGGCGAATCTCGCCCGGCGCATTTTCCAGGCCTACGAGAAGCACAGGCAATGACTAGAGGCTATCTCACAAATTGTTTTGGGAAGGGCACGGCTTCAGCCATGCCGCCCAGAGCCAACAAAGACACGGGCTTTAGCCCCTGAGGGAGCCGACGATTTATCCCTTTGGTTCGTTGTGAGACGGCCTCTAATGACAATGCCAATGGCAACGACAATGACACGGGCGATCCCGATTTCGGCAGTCCTGCTGGTCGCGTCATTCGCCGCGGCGCAGCAGCCCGACGTGCGGGTTCATCTCCTGTCTCGCTACCGGCTGTCAGAAGTGCAGGTCAAGCCGTCCGCGGGAGAAACCGTTATTCTCACCATGAATTCTTCACGGCGGAGCTTGACCGACGAGGCTACGGTTCGCGCCCAGAAGAGTTCGGTCGAGATTTCCGGCACGACCAGCGCGAAACTCACTCTGAACGGGGATTTCCGGATTGCCGGCGAGAGTGCGCCCGTCCAGCACATCCACGGCGAGCTCGAGATTTCAGCTCGCGATGGTGTTCTCTCCATGGTCGCTGCCATCCCGGTCGAACCGTATGTAGCCGACGTCCTCGAAGGCGAAACTGCCGGGGAGATGCCCGCGGAAGCCCTCAAGGCTCTGGCCGTCGCCATCCGCTCCTACACCACCCGCTTTCGCGAACGCCATAAAGAAGAAGGGTTCGATTTCTGCGACACCACGCACTGCCAGTATCTGCGCCTCGATCCCCGGCCCGCCGTCGTCGCCGCTGTGAACCAGACCGCTGGAGAGTTGTTGTGGGACCGCGGCAATCCTCTGGCCGCTTACTACCACAAAGACTGCGGCGGGCGGACCGAAGCCGCCGCTACGGTTTGGCCCGATCAGGCTTCGCCCTCTCTCATCTCGCACGACGATCCTTATTGCATTCGTGCGGCTCAGCCTTGGCGATCACAAATCACGCGTTCCGATCTCGATCGCGCCCTGGCCGCGGCTGGCTTGCAGGTTCCTCCTGGATGGAACCACATCGTAGTTACAGATCGCACGCCTGCGGGTCGCGCCCGGACTTTGCTGCTCACCACCGGTGCCGCGCAGCCAGGTACGCCAATCTCCGCGTCCACGCTGCGCTTCGCGGTTGGCCGAAGCCTGGGCTGGAATAAGCTGAAAAGCGACTGGTACGAAGTCTCCGCCGAAGCAGACCATTTCATCTTCAATGGAAAAGGTGTGGGGCACGGTGTGGGTCTGTGCCAGACTGGCGCCCGAGAGATGGCGCGCGGAGGCAAGAGCTACCGCGAGATTCTCGCCTTCTATTATCCCGGCGCCGCCATCGGGCGCTCGGCGCAAGGCATTCCCTGGACCATCGCTCACGCCGAAAAACTCGACTTGCGCGCAGTGAACGCGGGCGACAGCGCCCTTGTCCGTCCCTCCGCGAACTCCGCATTGGACTGGGCAATCGAGCGCAGCGGACTGTCGCTCGGCACGCGGCCGATCATCGAGGTGTATCCCACCGTAGCCATGTTTCGCGATGCGACCGGCGAACCCGGCTGGGTCGCGGCCAGCACGCGGAAGGATTCTGTCCGGCTGCAGCCGCCGAATGTTCTTGGGGAACGACTCGAAGCTGTGCTTCGCCACGAGTTCCTGCATCTGCTGGTCGAGAGCAATGCCAGGCGTGACACACCGCTCTGGTTTCGTGAGGGGCTGGTGGTTTACCTCGGAGGCGATCCGCCGTCTGCGGAGGTGGCGAACGCGTCCGCCGAAGAAATTGAACGTGCCATCCGTTCGCGTCACAGCGATGCCGAAGTCCGCCAGGCCTATGCGCAGGCGGCGGCCATCGTGCGCGATCTCGACCGCCAGTACGGTCGCGAACAGCTCAAGCAGTGGCTACGAAGCGGATTGCCCGACCAGATTCGCGCTGCCACCGTGCGCGGTCACAAAACAGCTCACTAAAGCATTTTCGGAAATAGTGTGATCTATACATTTGTCATCCTGAGCGAAGCGAAGGACCTATGTACTTGTCGGCCAGTTGCATAGGTCCTTGGCGGCAAAGGGGTGTAGGGGCGGACGCATTCGTCCGCCCCGCCGAGCACAGCGAGGCGCACCCTCGCCATGGTTCGCCGCTAACGTTTTCACTGGGACAGCTCACTAGACTGGCCGCGGCCACTCCGCCCACGATCCAGGGGAAGATCAGCCAGCCTGAGACGGGTGACGGTCCCGCAAAGCGAAGGGAACGGTTTCTTCCGCGCTTCCTCTTCCGACGAAAAATCCCAGCATCCCTGCTGTGATCAACCACGCCGCGGTTGCCAGCACATACGCCACTCCCAGACGGAGCACCAGGCTCACCGTTTGCTCGTTCAACGTCATTCCCGGCGTCCAGTTCACAATCAGACGAGTCACCCAGATGCCGACCACCACGGTGACGGCCATGCTCAGCCAGTATTTCCAGCGGAGCAGCGTGCGCAGGCCGGCCAGCGAACTGACGCCGATCACTCTGGCAGTAATCACCGGGAGGAAAATGCACGGAACCACGTACCACTCAAGAATGAAGAATACGTAATCAAGAGCGTTCCCGTAGCTGACCGGTCCCGACGTCGGACGCAGAAATGACGGCGCTTTCGAGTACAGGTAACCGGAAATCTGCAATGTCGAGTCCGTCCAGCCGTCCACTATTCGCATGCACCAAAACAGAATGAAGAATCCGATCGCCAGCCACACCAGGCGCCCGATTTTCAGCAGAAACGCATCGCGGAATTTATCCGGCGCCGGTTCGGCCGCGTAGACAAGGGTTCCCGAATGAATCCAGAGAAACATGAGAATCATCAGCAGGACCGAGAATGCCGCGGCAACTAACTGCCAAACGTGGGCCTCGGGGATGAGCAGCCACATGCTCGCCGCGGCCAACAGTACGGCGTTGCCCACCAGGTGGAGCGCAACCAGCCGCGGATTGCGCAGCATCGCCACTGAATGACGCCAAGGGTCACGCATTACTTCACCTCCAGGCTGGAAGGATCGGTAGTGGAAAGCACATCCGGCTGGTACATCGGTTGCACGGACGCGGGACTGATCTGGAAGACTCCCGGATTGACCACCTTCAACAAATAGAAATACTCGCGTTGCTGGTCGAAGTAAGTCTGGAAAATTGTCGCCCGGTTGTCGTGGAATTCGCGGCGCGAATACCAGTTTCGCCACCAGGAAGGTTTGTCGTTGACTTCGTAGAGATCGTCGCGTTCGATGAACTCGGTGCCGGCCGGAATCGGATCTTCCACCAGCAGATATTTCCACTTGCCGCCGCTCACCGTCACGCGCACGGCCACGATATCGCCGCCGCTGACCGCCCCGTTCAGTGCCGACAAGTTGTAGGTGATCTTCTCGCCGTTGTTCACGCTGGTCAGCTTGTAATAGTCGCGAGCAACATTGAGCTCGAAACTGCCGGACCGGTAGAGTTTCTTGTCGGTCGAGTAGTATTCGCCGCGCGCCGACCAGTAGAGCCGCCCGCCGCCGCTCTTGCGAATTTCCACTTTGTTGGCAACGGCGATGTCGGCCGGCTTATCCAGGCGCAGCGAGACCGGCACAACCGCGGTCACATCCTGCGCCGTGAATTTCCGCCAGAGCACGCTCTTGCCATTCACCAGCACATCGGCGGTGAACGAAGGCTCGAGCTCTTTGCTCGCCTTCACATAATCAATCACTCCGTAGATCACCATGGCCGTCTGCTTGGTCGAATACCAGTAGTAGCCCTCGCCGCGATGCCGCACCAGCCACAGCACAGCCTTCGGCAGCAGCGGATCGCCGGGCGCGACCGCGCTGATCAGCTTCACCGCATATGCCGTTGCTTCCGCGCTGTCGTCAATCTCAAGTTCCATCAGGTTGTCGGATTTCGACTCCCAATAAGAGCCGTCACCCTCCGTTTTCGCCATCCCGCGCAGCATCTCGACAGCACTGCTCAAGCGGCTGTCGTTAGCCAGTTGCATGCTCAGGCCGGCAAACGCCAAACCTTCGGGGGACAACTTTTCCCGAGACTTCCAGACCAGGTCCAGGCTCTTGGAATCCTGCTCGCCAGTCAAAGTCAGCGCGTAGACCACATACGCCCGCAAATCGGCAATCATGTTGGGATGGTCGCGCAAGCTCTGGTGCAAGTAGTTCCTGCCTTTGTCGATCGCGGTCTGGTGCACTTCGTAACCGGCGTGCTGCGCCTGCGACAGCCCGGCCACGACATAAGCGGTCATGAAGACCATGCTGTCGTCTTCTTTCCACCAGCCCCAGCCGCCGTCTTCATGCTGGAAGTCGTACAGCCGCTCCAGGCCCGCATCCACCTGCGCCTTCAGTTTTGCCGGATCGATTGCGCTCTTGATCTTCAAGTCGCGCAGCGCCGATGCCACGACCACATTCGGCAGGAAGCTCGACATGGTTTGTTCGGTGCAGCCGTACGGAAACGACGTAAGGTATTCCAGGCTGCCGAAAATCGTTCCGGTGATCGAAGGTGAAATCTCGACATCAATGGTGCGCGAGGCCGCGTCCGCCGTCGCGGGGAAGTCGATCTCGGCACTGCGCTCGGCGGAATCCTCCGAAATCGCGCCGCTGGCGTTGATCGTCTGCTTCACCCCGAATGGAATCACCGGCAGCGTGAGCTCCATCGCGTCCGATTCTTCGTTGGTCAGCGCCTTGGTCAGCAGTTTCGCCGACGTTGATCCCGCGGCCGTCCGGACCCGCCAATCCACCTTGGCCTCGCCGCGCAAGGGCACGGTCACATCGCGCGTCGCTCCGTCGACAATCTCTAAGCCGGCGACTTCCAGCGACACTCGCGCCGTTTTTTCCGACTCCAGATAGTTGTGCACAATGGCCGAAACCGTAACCTGGTCGCCCGCTCGGAAGAACCTCGGCACCGCCAGGCGGACCATCAGATTCTTTCGCACCAGTACGCGGTTCACCGCCCAGCCGCCGCGCGTGTCCTCGGTAATCGCCCGCACGGTCGTGCGCCAGGTCGTGAGCGAATCAGGAAACGAGAGTTTCGCAGTGGCCTGCCCCTGTGCATCCGTCTTGACGTCCGCCTGCCAGAACGCCGTATCTGGAAACGCCTTGCGAATCTTCGGCTGCACAAATTCAGTGGCCTTCACCTGTGCCAAATCATGCTGGTGAGGGGAAGGCGGTGGCGGCGGAGCAAGACGTGCCAGTTCCATCTCCCGTTTCCCCGCTTCGCCGTGGAAATAAAATTCCAGCGAAGTCTCGGTTCGCACCATGCTTTCGCGCTGCCCGTAAAAAGCTCTGACAATGTCGCCGGATGTATCCGGCTCGACCGCATAAACAGCGTCGTCAACCACGCCCACGCTGAGTTCGGCCTCGACCGGCTTGCCGGTCCAATCTTTCGCCGTGATGTTGTAGCTGGCTGCTTCGCCGGGCTGGAACTGTTGTTTCACCGGCGTGATCTCAATGTTGAGCCGGCGCTCCACCGCCGGAACGTTCAGGCTCTTGCTTCCCTCATAGGCTTCGTTGTCCCACACAAACACCGCGGAGACGAAGACGTTCGGCTGGCTGTCCACGGTGATGGGAACGTCCACCGTAATATTGGCTTCGGCAGCGTGAACCAGCTTCTTCGTCAGAATCCCCGTTCCCTCGGTGGTCAAGAGGATGGTTGAGTTCGCGATCGCGCCGTTGATCAGCACGTGCGCCACGTCGCCAACTTTGTAGGACGCCTTGTCGGCGATGAGCTGCAGCGTGCGGCTCTCTCCTTCGGCCCAGGTCTGTTCTTCCTTGCCCGCCACCCACACCCACGTGCTTCCGGTCACGTCGCGCCCCACCGAAGTGCTCGCCGTCGCCCTCACTGCGAAGAAGCCTGACTCCGGCAGCGCGAGTTGAACCCGCGCCAGGCCATCGGCGCTGGTCTGCGCATCGGCGGACTGAAGCACCCTGTCCTCGCCCCTGTACCGGTAACTCACCAACTCAATGTGCACGGCCGTAGCGACCGGATGCTTGTCGTAATCCAGGGCTCGCACTGTGAACTGGCCGTTATCGCTCTGCCGGTAGACGTAGGATTGAGGCGTCACATCCATGTGAAACGGGCCGTAGGTCGCCAGAAATCCGTTGTGCCCGGCGATTTCGCGGCCCGCCGCGTCCGTGACGCGTGCTTCTACCCGATATTCGGTATCGATCTTGTACTTTTCTTCCACCCGCGTGGGGATGGTCACCACCAGTCGTCCATTCGCATCCAGCTTGCCTTCTTCCTCGAGGATCTGTTCGCCGAAGAAATAGCGGGAATCGCCGGGTGTTCCCTCGTCCCCGCCTCCCCCCGTCGTGGGTCCTTCTGCTTCTTCCTCCTCTTCCTCTTCTTCGCCGAAGTAGTACGAGCGCTGGGTGTGAACCACATACTTTACCTTCGCGCCCGCTACCGGCTCGCCAAAGTAATAGCGGGCCTCGATCGTTGCCTTGATGCTCGTGCCTTGCAGCACACGTGGAACTTCCGGAGTGACTTTCACGAAGTAATCCGGCTTCTTGTATTCTTCGACCTGAAACCCTCCCGAGATATAGCCCTTCGAGAGAGAGATGGCGCAGTAACCCAGGGCGGCGTTCGCGGGCAGGTTCAACGATCCGTTCAAGCTCCCGAACGGAGACAGCGGATATGACTTCTGCAGGATCGTGTTACGTGCCGGGTCGTCAATCTTCACTTCCACTTCGCGCTCGGATGGCAGCAAAAGCCGGTCACCATCCTGCTTGCGCAAGATCACCTTGAAATGGACCGTATCGCCCGGACGATAAACCGGCCGGTCCGTGTAGACATAACCGCTCCAGTCGCGCGACGGATCGCTGCTGACGTTGAGCGAGTACGGAGCCACCAGCGCCACGTCATCTCCGTGTTGCGCCAGCACCCACTCCGAGCCATACGCCGAGTACGTTTGCTCTTCGGTGGCTTCAGCCTCTTCCTTCCCGGCTGCGGCGGCGATTCTTGCTTCGCCCAGTCCCTGCCCATCGGTCTTGAACTGAGCCGCTTGTTTCTTCTGTCTCCACGTCGTGACCTGCGAGCCCGGCACCGGCTGGCCTTTGTCGCGATCCGCGGTGTAAGCCAGGAGGTGTCCGCGCGATGTCTTGGTGATAAGAGCCATGTCGGAAACCAGCAGCACCGTGTACGCGCGGTAGGTGCCGTCGGTCGCCTCGATCACATAGGTCCCGGCCGCAAGTGAATCCATCGGCAAGTCGGAAGATTCGCTCACGTATGCCGTCGGCAGATTCTCGCGCCAGCGCGCCACCAGTTGCTGGGAATTCAGGATCGGCACCGCGGCAAATCCCGTAACCCCGCTGATCGCAGTCCGCTGCGCGCCGCCGGAGTGGCGTTCGCGAATCTCGGCGCGGGCGTCGGTGGAGAACTGCCCACGGAAGAAGTCGCGGATCGCCCGCCACCAGCTCATCTTCCAGTCATGAAAACGCTCCAGCCAGGTGCGCTCCTCCACCCGCTCCGGCGGAGACCACTGCGGCCCGAAACGATGCACGTCATCGAGCTTCTGGAAAAACGCCAGCGGATCCTGCACCCGGTAAACGCGAAACTCCAGCACATCCACGTCATGCGCATAGAGCTGAATCTTCGGCTTTTCGTTCGGCCGAAAAGTCTTGCTCGTCGTAACCGAAAAATAGATCTTCTTCTCGCGAGCAAGTGCGGGAATACTGAGCAGAATGAGTGCAACCACCGCAATCGTGCGTGCGCGCATTAGTTTGCCTCTCGCAGAGTGTTCCAGCGATAGATTCCAAGAAAATTGCGATTGCCCGGCAGCGGCCGCCAACGCGCGTCCGGATGCTGCAGCAACGAAGAAAGCGGAACGCGCCGGATCTCGCCCGGCCACGAGCCGTCCGGCCCGGTGTGGTAGACCACCCAATCGTCGCCCGGCGAGAAATTGCTTCGCCCGACGAAAACCATCGAGTGGAACGGCGATCGCTGCTCGGTTTGGCGAAAAAAGATGAGATCCCCCGGCAAAGCTCGCCGAACATCCCGGCTGACGAAGTGCGCATTGGCCAGCACCAGAGTTTTTACGTCGGCAAATTCCGCGAAAGTCCCGTCCGACAAATCAGCCGGCGCGAACCGTCCTTCCTTCACGCGAAACAACCGCGGCCCTACCAGAGTGTAGGGATATTGATATTTCGCGATGTCGGCAGCCGTTGGCAGCGCGCCCAAATCTTCTGTCCTGGCCCACGCTGCGTCGTGGTGACGTAACGCCTCACGGTAGGCATACCGCAGCAAGGCGGCACAGTCATTGATCTCAGCCGGCAGCCGCGATCCGGCAAACGCCTCCTGCTCCGCAATCGCGGTGAACCAGTGCCGGAACGCCTGCCGGTCCGTGACGGAGTCCAGCCGAAGAACGTCCGGCGTGCCGTCGCCAAAACTGTCCGCGTAATCCGGGACGGATTGAATGGCAATGCTTGCCGGAACCACATCTTTCCCGCCGAGTTTCACCGTCACAACTCCGGGCAGCACACCCGCCCGGTAGACCAGCGCAAGGGGCGTCCCGGAAAGCGAAATCTCTCCGTGTCCTTTGTTGTCCAGAAGCTGTGCGGTCAGATGATGCGGATCGAGCCGCTTGCCGTCAGCCAGGCGAAGCGGCAAACGCACGACGGACCGTCCATCGGCCGGAATCTCTGTGTTTGGAGCGTCAACCGTCAATCGAGCCGGGAGCTCGCGGCAGCCCGCGGCCACGCATAGCGCAATGAGGCCGGTGGCTAGGGGCGCAGTGTTCACAGCTTCCTCAAAACCGGAATGAGGCGAAAAGGAATTATCCATTTTCCAACCCGGATGCACAACGGCCCGGATCACAGGGCAGGGTCTGCCTCGATAACAGCCGACGCGTGACGAATCTTGGTTGCCCGGTCACGGAGACGTTGCGCATCGCTCCAGAGCACGGCAGCCGCCAATCATCTGCACCACCGATTCAGCCCGCCTTCGGCCATTTCGCTTGCCTGCACCGAGAAAAACGGAGAAAAGAATGTTAACCGTTTGACACAATATGTCAGCGCTTACACATCGAAGCGCGCACTCCGCTGTGGTATCGTGAGAAGTCGCTGGCTGACAGATCGTTCGAAATCCTCACGCGATCGATGACATCACCGCCCATTTTGGTGACTGGCGGAGCCGGTTTTATCGGCTCCAACTTCGTCTTGCGCTGGCTCGCCGAGGAAGGCACGCCGGTGGTCAATCTCGACAAGCTGACCTACGCCGGCAATCTCGGCAACCTCGAAAGCGTTTCCGCCGACTCCCGCCACATGTTAGTCCGCGGCGACATCTGCGACCGCAAGCTCGTCAGCCATCTGCTCCAGCGTCACCGCCCTCGCGCCATCGTGCACTTTGCCGCCGAAAGCCACGTAGACCGTTCCATCCACGGCCCCGACGACTTCGTCCAGACCAACGTCAACGGCACATTTTCGCTGCTCGAGGAAGCCCGCGCCTACTGGACGACCGCCGGCGATGCGGAGAAAACCTCATTTCGCTTCCTGCACATCTCGACCGACGAAGTCTACGGATCGCTCCAGCCCGGCGACCCGCCGTTTTCCGAAACCACCCCCTACGCTCCCAACAGTCCCTACGCGGCTTCCAAGGCGGCCTCGGACCATCTGGTTCGCGCCTACCATCACACCTACGGCCTGCCCACGCTGACCACCAATTGCTCGAATAATTACGGGCCCTATCAATTCCCCGAAAAACTCATTCCGCTGGTGATTCTGCGCGCCATCCAGGGCAAGCCCATCCCCGTCTATGGCGACGGGCAGAACGTGCGCGACTGGCTCTACGTGGAGGATCACTGTGACGCGATCCGCACCGTTCTGGCGCGAGGGCGAGTCGGCGAAACCTATAACATCGGCGGCCGCAACGAAAAACCGAACCTGGAAATCGTACGCACCATCTGCTCCACGCTCGACGAACTGCGGCCCGCCGATCCCGTCCTGCCCCACAGCCAACTGATCACCTTCGTTCAGGATCGCCCCGGCCACGATCGCCGCTATGCCATCGATGCACGCAAGATCGAACGCGAGTTGCACTGGCAGCCGCGCCAGACCTTTGAGACCGGAATCCGCAAAACGGTCGAGTGGTATCTGGCCAATCAGGCCTGGCTCGAAGAAGTGACCAGCGGGCGCTACACCCAGTGGATCACCAGGCAATACTCAGTGTGAACCTTTCTCTCAATGTGGCATCTGAGCCCTTCGCATATTGCCCGACCGCCCGGAAGTGCGCAGAGCTGGTTTCACGAATAGGCTCTGGGAAGGGCACGGCTTCACAGGCTGCGGAAAAAGTCGCGAATGCGTGTGCCGCTGTGGAAGAGCGGCGCTTCAGCGCCGCGTAAGCGGTTTGAAATTAATGCGGGCTTCAGCCCCGGTGGTCATTCTCCGATCGATGACGGACTTTTTCCGCATCCTCTTCAGCCCTGCCGTCCAAGGCCGCAAATAGTGGGGGCTTTACAGAGTGCTGAAAAACTCGGTTTTGGGTGGCGCAGCGCTTTCAGCGCTGCGATAAGGCCTTTCTTTTCCGTGAGGGCTTTAGCCCCTGAGGTCACCAAGGCGAGTTTTTCAGCAGAATGTTTAGCCCCTGGGGTTCCGCACTCAGCTCTCACTCTGGCAACGCTCGCAGGCATCAATTAGGATGGAATTCCCCATGCTGCCGGGATTCCTCTTTGTCTTGAAAACCTTCCTATGCAGGAGACAGCGATAGTGCGCCCGCCGGAATTCAACTCATTCTTACATCCGAGAGAAGCTGCAAACCAATTCCGCGTTCTCTTGGTTTTTTCCCTGATCGTGTCGGCGGCCTCTGCCCAGAGCGGCGGAAGTGCCGCCTTTGACCTCGTCGGGCCCAAGGTCGAAGCCCGCGTGCAACGCAACGGAGTAACCTTGCCCATCTCGGAGGTGCCCAATCTGCGGGCGGGAGACCGGGTATGGGTTCATCCTGATCTTCCCGAGAGCCAGTCGGTGCACTATCTGATGGTCGTCGTTTTCCTGCGGGGCGCCACCAACCCGCCGCCGGATTCCTGGTTCACCCGCGTCGAGACTTGGAGCCGGCCGGTTCGTGACGAAGGCGTCTTCGTCATCGTCCCCGAAGAAGCGCAGGAAGCTCTCGTGTTCCTGGCCCCGGATACCGGAGGCGCTTTCAGCACCCTGCGCCGGGCGGTCGAGGGCAAGCCCGGCGTGTTCGTGCGCGCCGCGCAGGATTTGGAGCAAGCCGCCCTCGACCGCGCCCGCCTGGAAAAATATCTGGAAGCGGTCCGTGAAGTCTCCACCGGCGATCCCGAACAACTGAAAGCTCGTACCACGCTGTTGGCGCGCAGTCTGAACATCCGCCTCGAACAGCAGTGCTTCGACAAGCCCAGCGCCCAGCAGGTGCCGTGCCTGACTCAGAATACCGATCAACTCGTTCTGGATGACGCGCACAGCCAGACCATGGTCGCGACCCTCACCTCCGGCACGTCAACCGACCTGCTGAACCAGATCAGCTCCACTCCCACCGCCCGCGGTGGCTACTACAGTCCCTACATCGGCGCGGTCATGGACGTCGCGCGCATTCTCGGCACCACTCACACCGCGCAGTACGTGTACATCCCGGCCTTGGCCTTGCCCAGGCAGGACGAACTCAATCTTCGCCTCAACAACCCTCCCTCGTTCCGCAATCCCAAGTCGGTGCTGGTGATCGGTCTGCCCGCGGTCCGGCCCTCGCCCATTCCTCCGCTGCGGGCACTGGATCCAAGCCAGGTCTATTGCGCCGGCAAGCCTTCGCTTTTGCTTCCCGCCGACGGAGCTCCCCTGGTATTTGCCACCGAGCTCGCCCACAACTTCGTTCTCCATGTCGATGCCAAGTCCGGACCGGGTTTCGATCTGCCCGCGAAAGCCGACCCGCTGCGCGGTGGATTCGTGGTCGATACCGAGGCCTTGCAGGCCGCCGATCTCGAACGCGAGGTTACGGGAGTTCTGCGCGGAGCCTGGGGCTTCGATTCCTTCGACGGACCCCACTACCATCTTCGCGCCCCGCGGTCCGCGCAGTGGATCGTTGCCTCCAGAGACGCCAGCGTGCTGATTGTCGGTCGCGAGGACACGCTGCACCTGCAGTCGTCCGACGCCTGTTGCGTGAGCGAAGTTGCGCTGAAAGATGAGCAGGGAAAGGGGCTCGAGAGCGATTGGAAGATTTCCAAACCCGACGAACTCGAGGTTAAGGTCCGCCTGCAAAACGCCGTTGCCGGCTCCGTCACCATGGTGATCAGGAAATTCGGCGTGCGCGAACCCGAGGAAATTCCCCTGCACACCTATGCCGAAGCCGGACGTCTGGGCAGTTTTGCCATCCATGCGGGCGACGCCGCGGGCCTGCTCAAAGGCACGCGGCTCGATCAAGTCAGCAGCCTCGACTTGAATGGTCTTCGCTTCGAACCCGGTTCCCTGACTCGTGCCCATCAGGAAGATGAACTCGAGCTAACCACTTCCGACGCCGCTGCCGCCACAAAGTTGCACGCTGGCGATTCGGTAATCGCCCACGTCACCCTGCATGACGGCCGCACTCTCGATCTCACCACCCAGATCGAAGTCCCACGCCCCAAAGTGAGCATGCTCAACAAAAGCGTGCAACTGGATCAAGCCAGCTCCCCGCCCATCGTCCGCCTGGGCAGTCCCGACGAATTGCCCCAGGAAGGACGCCTCAATTTCTTCCTGAAGGCTCAAGTTCCGGAAAATTTTCCTCCCACCGAGAAAATCGAGGTTGCGACCGCGGATGAGTCTTTCCGCGTGCTCCTCACTTTCAACGACGGCAATCTCACCCTGCAGGACGCGAAGACGGTTTATGCCGTTCTCGATCCCATGAGATTGCTGGGGCCCTCGGCCTTTGGACCGCTGAAATTCCGTCCCGTCACCGGCGACGGCACCGAAGGGGACTGGCAGCCGCTCGTCAATCTGGTTCGCATTCCCGAGCTCCAGGGTATCCGCTGCCTTCCCCCGCCCGAAAAGCAATGTACTCTTACCGGCGATAAGCTCTTCTTGCTCGATTCCGTCAGCTCTGACCCCGGCTTCCTGAATGTGGTCACCGTGCCGGAGGCCTTCGTGGACGACGCGCTGGCGATTCCGCCGCTGAAGGCAAAGACGCTCTACCTCAGGCTGCGCGACGACCCGTCCACCGTTGACACTGCTGTCTTGCCCGTGTTGCCTCCCCAACAGTGACGCTAGGAAATTGGGCCTCGGGCGCTTCCCGAGTTGCGGTGGAGCGCAAACCACGAACGGGAAGGGCACGGCCTCAGTTTCCTAGCCTGCCCTGAGCGACCCGAGGATATGAGGGGGAGTCGAAGGGTGCCGTCCGCGCCACAAGAGAGTCGCGGCTTTACAGGCCGCGGAAAAAGTCGCGAAATGCGTGTGCCACCGTGGAAGAGCGGCGCTTCAGCGCCGCGTAAACGGCTTGAAATCAATGCGGGCTTCAGCCCCGGTGGTCATTCTCCTATCGACGACGGACTTTTTTCGCATCCTCTTTTAGCCGCTGAGGGCGGGCCATACCAGCACTTAAGCGTGGCTTCTCGAGCGCCTGCACTAACGTAACCTCCGCCCGAACCTTCTCCTGCGATAGCATGGTTTGAGCGCCGTTCCTCCCTCAACGGAATGCCGAAGGGGCCTTCTTATGCGCGAATTACGCCATTTTCTTCTCCTGGTTTTCGCCAGCGCTTTTGTCTTTACCCTCGTGGCGCACGCTCAGGACGACCAGGCCCCGTCTTTGGGAGACGTGGCCCGCCAGGCGCGCCTGCAGAAACAGCAAAAAGATGCCCAGACGCAGACTAAGGATGCCCAGACTAAAGACACGACCGCCACGGATGCTCAGGGCAAAGACGACGCCCAAAGTAAGGACGCTCCGGGCAAGGACGCCACAAGCAAAGATAAAGACAATAAAGATACCGTCGCCAAGTATGCTCCATCTCCCAAGACGCCCCACGTCATCACCAACGAGGACATTCCTGAGCACATCGGTCCCACCCGCACCATGGGACAGGGCCCCCAGAACTCGGGCGTGACCTACGACCAGCCCACCTATACCGAACCCAAGCTTCCCGCCGACTACTGGAAGGCGCAAATCATGGCGCAGAAGAATGCCATCGCCAATTTGAAAAGCAACATTGACACCCTCAGCGCATCCATCCAGTATGCCGGCGGCAACTGTGTTTCTAACTGCGTGCAGTGGAATGAGCGCCAGAAGCAAAAGCAGGAACAGGTCGATGCCATGAAACTTCAACTGGAGGACCTGGAGAAGCGCCTGGACGATATGCAGGAAGCCGCCCGCAAACAAGGCTACGGCAGCTCAGTCTACGATCCGTAGACCCTGCTGAGAAAAGAAACAGAACGCCGCCGCTGCGCGTAAGCGACGACCTTTCCTTTCAGAGCCAGTTTCACAAATCGGTTTCGGGTAGGGCACGGCTTCAGCCGTGCCGTATGGGCCTAAGAGAATGCGGGCTTTAGCCCCTGAGGGAACGCCTTCGCGCCGCAGGGCGTTTATGAAACGCGTTCCCCATTCCCTAAACTCACCCCTCTATGCGAAAGTAGTTGTGTGCCTCTAGTCGTCCGTCCATCGCCCATTCATTCGGTTGGTGTCTACACCACCCGCGCGATCCGCAAGGGAGTTCGTGTGGTCGAGTACACCGGCCCGCGCCTCACTCCCGAAGAAGCCGACCGCCTTTACGATGGCGTCTCGCGCACTTACTTATATGGACTGGAAGACGGCAAGACCCTGATTGACGGCGAGGGCCTCGGTGCTTATCTGAATCACTCCTGCAACCCCAACTGCGAAGTGGACGAAATCAAGGGCCGCGTCTGGATCTTCGCCCTGCGCGACATCGCCGCCGGCGAAGAGTTGGTCTGGGATTACAGCCTCTACGACGACCAGAGCCCCGCTCCCTGCTTCTGCCGTTCGCCCCAATGCCGCGGCACGATGTACTCCCCCGAATGGATGGCCAAGTTGCGCCGCCGGGCGCGCAAAAAGGGGCTACGAGACAAAGCGGTGAGCAGGAGAGTCGCTTAGGCAACCTTGCCCAGGAAGTTTCCTTTGCGTGCTTTGCGGCGTTTCTCCGCGCCCTTTGCGGTTCACGCTTTTGTTGAGCCCCTACCTCTGTTCCGGCGCCTTCCCGTGCTCCCGCCAGGCCTCAACAATCAGATACAGCACCGGGATGAAAAACAGATTCAGAATCGTGGACATGATCATCCCGCCAAACACGGTCGTGCCTACCGAATGCCGTCCATTCTCGCCCGCGCCCGTGGCGACCACCAACGGCACCACGCCCAGAATGAATGCCATCGACGTCATCAGGATCGGCCGCAGCCGAATCGTTGCCGCCTCAACCGTCGCTTCCACCAGCGGCAGCCCGCGTTCCCGCAGCTGCTCGGCGAATTCCACAATCAAAATCGCGTTCTTGCTCGCCAGTCCAACCAGCATGACCAGTCCGACCTGGCAGAACACATCATTCTGCAACCCGCGGATCCACTGCGCCGAAAGCGCTCCCAGCAGCGCCATCGGCACAGCCAGCAGCACGATGAACGGCAGCACGAAACTCTCATACTGCGCCGAAAGCGTGAGGTAAACGACCAGCGTGCCCAGTCCGAACAGAATCAGCGACGTTCCACCCGCCTGCAGTTCCTCCAGCGACAGCCCGGTCCAGCTGTAGGAGAATCCCTGCGGCATCCCCTTGGCCAGTTCCTCCATGGCTGCGATCGCCTGCCCGGAACTGAATCCCGGCCCCGCCGAGCCGTCAATTTCCGCTGACCGGAACAGGTTGTAGTGGCTGATCACCTGAGGCGTCGTGGTCTGCGTGATGCTGATCAGATTATCCAGCGGCACCATCGCCCCGCTGTCGGAGCGCACATAAAATTCTTTCATGTCCTTCGCTTCCGCCCGGTACTGCTTATCCGCCTGCACATAAACGCGGTAGGAGCGGGCGTTGAAATCAAAGTCGTTCACGTAAGCCGAACCCATGTACACCCCCAGCGTGTCGGTGATCTGCGACAGCGGCACATGCAGGCTCTTGGCTTTTCCGCGGTCAATGGTCACTATGTATTGCGGATCGTTCGCCGTGAACGGCGTGTACAGCCCGACCAGGTCTTTTCGCGCAGCCGATTGCTGGATTAAGCCTTGCGTCGCGCCCGACAGTTCATCCAGTCTGTGCGCCGCCTGATCCTGTACCACAAACTGGAAGCCGCCAAACTGCCCCAGTCCCTGGACCGCCGGCGGCAACGTCGGAAACACGATGGCCCCCGACACGCTAAAGAACATCGGCCGAATGCGCTTCAAAATCGCCGGCGCCGTATGCTCCGCGCCTTTGCGCTCGGAATACGGTCTCAGCCCCACAAAGATCAATCCCTGGTTCGGCGCTGCTCCGGCGAAACTGAAGCCGGTCACCGAGAAAGTTTCCTCAACCTCGGGCACATGCGTCAGCAGGTCCGTCACCTGTTTTCCGATCCCCTTCGTATACTCCAGCGAAGCCCCCGGCGGCGCCTGGATGAGGACGATGAGCCAGCCTTGGTCCTCGTCGGGCACAAATCCCGTGGGCACGCGTGTGAAGACCAGGTACGTCAACCCCAACCCGGCAAGAAACAGCGTCACCATCGCCAGCTTGTGTTCCAGCATGTGATGCAGCAAGATCCGGTACCCGCGCGTGAGGGCCGCGACGCCGTCGTCAAACTTCTGCAGCCACCACCACTTTTGCCCGTGGGGGCGGGCCAGAAAAATCGCCGCCAGCGCCGGCGCCAGAGTGAGCGCATTGAAGGCGGAAATCGTGATGGAAAATGCGATCGTCAGCGCGAACTGCCGAAACAGAATTCCGGTCGTCCCCGGAAAGAACGCAACCGGTACAAACACGGCAACCAGCACCAGCGAGGTGGCGATGACGGCCCCGGTAATCTCGACGGTGGCTGCCGACGCCGCCTTGCGTGAGTCGTGCTCGCCCCCGCGAATGTGGCGCTCGATGTTTTCGATCACCACAATGGCATCGTCCACCACCAGGCCCGTCGCCAGCGTGATGCCAAACAAAGTCAGCGTATTGACCGAAAATCCCAGCAGCTTGACGAACGCGAACGTTCCGATGAGCGACACCGGAGTGGCGATGAAGTGAATCATCGTGGTTCTCCAGTCGCCCAGGAAAATAAAGATCACCAGGATGACCAGCGCAATCGCCGCACCTACCGTGAAGGCCACATCGCGGATTGATTCGCCCACCGCGTCCGTGGTGTCGAACGCCATCCTGTAATGCATGCCTGGCGGGAAACTCTTCGCCAGCCGGTCGAGTTCGGCGATGGCCCGCCGGTCCACGTCGAGCGCGTTCGCCGTCGAGAGCTGCGTGACAAACAGCCCAACCGTGTCCTGTCCATTAAATTGCAAGTCGTTGGCGTAAGTGTCCGGACCCAGTTCCGCGTGCCCCACATCCTTCAGGCGAACCAACGTCCCATCAGCGTTCGCCTTCAGAATGATGTTGTCAAACTGCGCCGGTTCGCTCAGCCGTCCGATGGCGCGCACGCTGACCTGGTATTGCTGTCCCGCAACCGCCGGCTGCTGCCCCACCTGCCCGGCCGCAACTTCCACATTTTGTTCCGACAACGCGTTTACCACGTCGGGAGCCGTTAACCCGCGGCCCGCCATGCGCACCGGGTCCAGCCACAGCCGCATCGAGTATCTGCCTGCGCCAAACGTACCCACATCGGCCACGCCGGGAATGCGTTTCATCGCGTCCCGCACGTAGACGTCCAGATAGTTGCTCATGAACAGCGCGGAGTACCGGTTGTTATCCGAGACGATGGCCGCGCCAAATACGAAGTTCTGGGAAGTCTTCGCCGTGGTGATGCCCACCGCCTTCACCGCGCTGGGCAACCGTCCCTGCGCCGTGTTCACGCGGTTCTGGATGTCAACCGTGGCCAGGTCTGGATCGCGCGTCAGATCAAACGTGACCAGGATCTGGCTCGTCCCGTCATTCCCGCTGGTCGAGGTGATGTATTTCATCCCCTCCGCCCCGTTGATCTGCTGCTCCAGCGGGATCGTGACCGCGCTCTCCACCGTCTGCGCGCTGGCTCCGATGTAAGAGCTGGTCACGCCCACTTGCGGCGGAGCCAGATTCGGAAACTGCGCCACCGGCAGCGTGGGCAGCGCGGCCGCGCCCGCCAGAACGATCAACAGGGCGCAAACCGAGGCAAACACCGGCCGCCGAATGAAGAAACCAACAAACATAAAGAATCAGGCCTCTGTGGCAAGACGCAGTCTGAAGTCAGAAGTCAGATTGAAGAATTGAAGGGAAGTTGCGCAATTCTGCAATCTGACTTCTTACTTCTGCATTAACGCAGCAATGAGTGGCCCGCCGCTCGCGGCTCAAGACTCACGGCTAGCTCTGCGGAATCACCGGCGCCCCATCCAGCAGAAACTGCGTCCCGGAAACGATCACCTTGTCGCCGGGCTTGATGCCGTCCTGCACTTCGTAATTGTTGCCCAGGGTTTGCCCGATCTTCAGCGGCTTCTGCCGGGCCACGAACCCGCTGCCTTGCGGTTCAGCCACGAAAGCAAAATACTGCCCCGCCAGCCGCGTCACCGCCAGGATCGGAACCTGCGGACTTTGATGGGTTCCAAACACCACTCGCGCCCGCACAAACTGCAGTTGCCGCAGCGCATCGTTGCCGTTGGCGATGCGCGCCTTTACTAGTACGGTCTGCGTGGTGTTGTCCACTTGCGGAGAAACGAAGCTCACGCGCGTGTCTGCCACCACCTTGCCATCGCTGTCGAGAATCTGCACCGGCAGGTTCATCTTGAGCTGCGCCGAGTGCTCAATGGGCACGTACACATAGGCTTCCAGGCTTCCGGGTTGATCCACGGTCGTCAGCTGGGTCGAGGTCGTCACCCGGTCGCCCTCGCGCACCGGGATGTCGCCCACGATCCCGCCGCGCGGCGCCACCACCCTGTAATAATGGAGCTGCACTTCCTGCTCGCGCACCTGGGCGTCCAGTGCATCCATCTGTGCCTGCGCCGCATCCAGCGCCGCTTTCGCCTGGTCCAGGTCCTGCTTGCTCACCACCCCGGCGGCAAACAGTCCCTGCGCCCGCTCATACTGCTGCTTCGCCAAGCTTAACGTTGCCTGCTGCGCCGCCCGCGCGCTCTCCTGGCTCTTCACCGTCGCCTGCTGCTTCAGTGGATCGATCTCCATCAATCCACTGCCCGCCTCAACTTTGTCGCCCGAGTGCACAATAATCTGCGTAATCTGGCCCTCCACCTGCGGCATGATCACGGCTGAATCGCGCGACTTCAGCGTGGCCACGTAATCCGTCGCGTCACTGACCGGCATGGCCTTCGCTTCCACCACCTTTACCGGCATGGCCGGGATTCCACCGCCTTGCGGGTTCTGTCCCGCGTGGCTGGAGCAGCCCAGCATGATTCCGCCGGCCGCCAAACCCGCTGCCAGCACGCTCTTCGCCGCGTATTCTCCCACTCTGCTTGTCATAAAACAGGAATAACCGCCGTTGCCCTTTCGGACTGTAACACGAGCTAAGGCGGATTCACGGTTGCCGTACCCGGGGCCATGGAGGCCCGGACGCCCTCGTCCGGGCGGGTCGCCGTTGCCGTTTCGGACTGTAACGCGAGCTAAGGCGGATTCACAGTTGCCGTACCCGGGGCCATGGAGGCCCGGACGCCCTCGTCCGGGCGGGCGAGCGTATCCGGGTACATCATCTGTGAATCCGCGCTAGATCGACCGGAGAGTCCCAACCCAAGCTGATGGCCCAAACTGCCACACCGATCGCCCAAACTGACAGACCAAAAAATTTACGCTTGTCGCCCGCGTATGTAAAGACCCCGCGCCTCAGGCCAGCATCTTGCCCAATGTTTCCTTCACAATCTTTGCCGTGACTGTCGCGGTCACGCCTCCGGCGTCCCGCACCGGGTTGAACTCCACCACATCGGCCCCGACGATCTCTCCCTGGATCGCGTGCAGATGCGCTATCGCCTCCCTCACCGACATTCCTCCCGGCTCACGGTGCGAGACCCCCGGCGCAAACGCCGGATCAAGCACATCCATATCGAACGAAACGTACACCGGCCCCGTCGCCTTCAACCGGCCATGCGCGGGCAGCGACCGCATCTCCACCACCTCCACTCCAAACCGCTCCGCCTGCTCCCGCTGATGCCCAACCATGGTCCGAATTCCCACCTGCACCAGCCGCTTCGCCAGACGTTCTTCCATGATCCGCGCAAACGGACAGGCATGCGAGAGCCGGTTCCCTTCGAACTCGTCATACAAGTCCGGATGCGCGTCAAAATGAAAAATCGTCAGCTCGTGATAATGGCGGGCAAACGCCTTCACGATGGGATAAGTGATGGAATGATCTCCGCCCAGCGCAACCGGCCGTTTGCCTTGCGCGATCAACGCATCCACTCTAGCCTCAATCGCGGCGAACGAATCTTGCTCCGGGGTGCCCGGGGTGCCCCGGGCTTGCCCTGAGCGGAGTCGAAGGGTCTCGGGGGTGCCCCACTTCTCGCCGCCTTTGCGAGAAGTGGGAGAGTCCTCGAATGCCACATCCCCCGCATCCTCATAGATCCCCGCGACGCCCAAGTCGACTCCCAGTTCCGTCCACTGGTTGGAAGCCTCACATCCGAGCGCCTCGCGAATCTTCGCCGGAGCTTCTGCTGCTCCCCGCAGGTAAGAGGAATAAGCGTCAAAAGGGATTCCCACGATAGTCGGTACGCCAGCCGGTACGCCCAGAGCCATAGACCCATGCCTTCCCCTGCAATCATAACCGTCCTGCAACGCAGCACGGGTGGGGATTTTGACTTGAACTCTTCATACCCCAGCGTCCTCTTCGATGTAGCGGGGTGCCCCATCCTTGTCGCGTTTTTTGCGACAGGGTGGGGATTTTGACTTGAACTCTTCATACCCCAGCGTCCTCTTCGATGTAGCGGGGTGCCCCATCCTTGTCGCGTTTTTTGCGACAGGGGGGGGTTTTGACTTGAACTCTTCATACCTCCGCCTCCTCCTCGATGTAGCGGGGTGCCCCATCCTTGTCGCGTTTTTTGCGACAGGGTGGGGATTTTGATCTCCACTCTCCATTCCCCCGCATTCTCTCCGATGAAGCTTTTTGCTTTTCGCCGCATCCTTATATGCTAGTACCTGCCCTCATATGACCCCGAAATCCAATGCTTCCAACGGCGGCTCCAGTACCGCCGTCGTCGAAACCACCAACGCCTCCAACCCCGAGCGCGAGCGCGTTTTCAGCGCTTACCGCCAATGGGGATACCTCGAGGGCGACCTCGATCCCCTCGGTTTCCTCCGTCCGCGCTATACACCCGAGCTCGAACGTGAAGGCGAATACGCCCGCGAAGCCCGCGCCATCTACTCGTCGACCATCGGCGTCGAGATCAACCACATTTATTCGCCCGTGCGTCGCCGCTGGATCTATGACCGTATGGAATCAGCGGATTTCGAGGTTGCAGAAAACGACCAGGCCCGCATTCTCGATCTCCTCATCCGTGCCGACATCTTCGAGCAAGTCATGCAGCAGCGCTATCTCGGGTCGAAGCGCTTCTCGCTCGAAGGCGTCACCGCACTGCTTCCGCTCGTCGACGAAATCCTCGACTCCGGCTCGCGCCTCGGCGCGACCGAACTCGTCATGGGTATGAGCCATCGCGGACGCCTTAATGTCATCGCCCACGTGGCCCGGCGCCCGCCCGAAGAAATCTTCGCCGGATTCGAAGACGTCGATCCCCGCAGCGTGCTCGGCTCCGGCGATGTGAAATATCACATGGGCGCGACCGGCGAATACACGACGCGCAGCGGCGGCAACGTTCACATCCACCTGGTTTCGAATCCCAGCCATCTCGAAGCCGTCGATCCCGTCACCGTCGGCCGCACTCGCGCCAAGCAGGACCGCACCGGCCAAGGCGGACGCGAAAAATATCTTCCCCTCCTCGTTCACGGCGACGCCGCTTTCGCCGGGCAGGGCATCCTCGCCGAGACCATGAACTACGCCGACCTTCCCGGCTACACCGTCGGCGGCACCATTCACGTCGTCGTCAACAACTTGCTTGGATTTACCACCAGCTATACCGAAGAGCACTCCACTCGCTTCGCCGCCTGCATCGCCCGCCGCCAGTCCATCCCCATCTTCCACGTCAACGGCGAAGACGTCGACGCCGTCGTCCGCGTCGCCCGCATGGCTACCGAGTACCGCTACAAGTTCTCGACCGACGTCGTCATCGATCTGATCGGCTATCGCCGCCACGGCCACAGCGAAGTCGATGATCCCACCATCACCCAGCCGCTGCTCTACAAAAGAATCAAAGAGCATCCGCCGCTCTGGGAAATCTACGCCGATGACATCGGCGCGACCGCCGCTCAAGCTCAGGCCGCCGCCGTCAAAGCCGAATTCGAAGCGGCACAAAAGAAAGCCACCGGCATCAAGCACAAACCTCTGATGCGTGAGCTCCCCAAATATTGGGACAACTATTTCGGTGGCCTTCACCGCGACGAATACGAGGTTGAAACCGGACTCTCGTCCCGAGAACTATCCGAGCTGACAGATCGTCTCACGACCTATCCCGGCAACTTCCACATTCACCCCAAAGTGAAGAAACTCCTCGAACAGCGCGCCGAGATGGGTGCGGGCAAGCGCCCCGTCGATTACGGCATGGCCGAAGCCCTCGCTTTCGCCAGCCTGGTCAAAGCCGGCACGCATGTGCGCTTCAGCGGCCAGGATTCCCGCCGCGGCACCTTCAACCAGCGTCACTCCGTCCTCATCGATATCGAGAACGAAAACGAATACGTCCCGCTCGAAAACATCGCGCCCGGCCAGGCTCGCTGCGAAATCTGCAACTCCACGCTATCCGAAGCCGGAGTCCTCGGCTTCGAGTACGGATACTCCCGCGACTATCCCGAATCGCTCGTCCTCTGGGAAGCCCAGTTCGGCGACTTCGCCAACGTCGCGCAAGCCATCATTGACCAGTTCGTTGCCGCCGGCGAAGCCAAGTGGAACCTGCTTTCCGGCCTCGTCATGCTCTTGCCCCACGGCTACGAGGGTCAGGGTCCGGAACATTCCAGCGCCCGCATCGAGCGCTTCATCCAGCTCGCGGCCAAGCACAATCTCCAGATCGCGCAGCCCTCCAACGCCGCGCAGTATTTCCATCTCCTGCGCCGCCAGGCCCTGCGCCACTGGCGCAAGCCGCTCATCGTCTTCACTCCCAAGAGCATGCTGCGCCACCCCGATGCAAGCTCGCCCATAGCAGATTTCACCCACAAGAATTTCCTGAACGTCATTCCCGACACCGAAGTCGGAGAAGCGGACCGCATCCTGATCTGCACCGGAAAAATCGGCCACGAACTTCAGGCCGAGCGCAAGAAGAGAAAAGACACGAGCACCGCAATCGTTTTCCTCGAACAGCTCTATCCGTTCCCCGAGCAGGAAGTCATCGCCGAATTCGACCGCCACGGCCGCCACGCCGACATCGTCTGGGTGCAGGAAGAGCCCGCCAACATGGGCGCGATGTTCAACATGCTGCCGCGCCTGAAGCGCATCGCCGGCGAGCGCTCGGTCCTGACCGTGAAACGCAGTTCCAGCCCCAGCCCCGCCACCGGCAGCGCCAAAGCCCACGAGGTCGAGCAGAAGACGCTGCTCACCCTCGCCTTCACCACCAAGTGATACGCAGAGGAAGGTAAGAAGGACCACAATCCTCTGTCATTCCGAACCGCTTCAGCGGTGAGGAACCTGCTTTTTCTTTGCTTCTTAACAGTCCGTGTGGGGCTGGTCTCAGACCGGGCAAGGTCGCAGCCCGTGGCTGCCCCATGTCTCGCCGTTTTTGCGAGACATGGGAACTTGGCCGGATGTTACCCTACTCCCGGCCAACTCATGCGCCGCTCGCCCCAACCTCTCCGCATCGCCATCGACACCGGCGGCACCTTCACCGACTGCGTCTGGATCGATCCCGCCACGCGCCGCCTGCGCATGCTCAAAGTTTTCTCGACTCCGGCCGATCCTTCCCATGCCATCGTCGAAGCGCTGCGCAAAATCGCTCCCGGACAGAATTTCATTCTCCTCCATGGCACGACCGTCGGCACCAACACGTTGCTCGAACGCAAAGGAGCGCCTGCAGCTCTGGTGACCACCGCCGGTTTCGAAGATGCCATCGAAATCGGGCGCCAGGCTCGCCCTAAGCTCTACGATTTCTTCTTCGACCGCATCGAACCGCTGGTCCCGCGCGACCAGCGTTTCGGCGTGAACGAACGCACCTCGAGCGACGGCCAGGTCCTCGCCGCGCCCGCGCCGGAAGAATTGCGCGCACTCGCCGCCCGGATCCAAGCCAAACACCCGCAATCCATCGCCATTTCGCTGCTGTTCTCCTTCGCCAATCCTCAGAACGAAAACGCAGTCGCGGAAGCCCTGCGCTCGCTCGCCGTCCCGCTCTCCATCTCTCACCAGATCCTCCCCGAATTCCGCGAGTACGAGCGCACCTCAACCGTCGTCATCAACGCCTACCTGCAGCCGGTGATGCAGCGCTATCTGGAAAATCTGGAAGCCCGTTCCCGTAGAGACATCCGTGTGGGCGCGGGCGACTCGCCCGCTTGCGTGGGCGTTGGAAGATCTGGGATGGCGCGGTTTGGGGTGGCGCAGCGCTTCAGCGCTGCGAGCGGCGTTCAGAATGTGGAAGAGCGGCGCTTTAGCGCCGCGAGCGGGATTCAAAATGTGGAAGAACGGCGCTTTAGCGCCGCGAAAAGCGCCAACAAAGAGGGGGCTTTAGCCCCCGCGCCCCGCATCTTCGTCATGCAATCCTCCGGCGGCATCACCGCGCTCTCGGCCGCGGCCCGCGAGCCCGTCCGCACCGTGCTTTCCGGCCCCGCCGGAGGCGTTGTCGGGGCCGCAGCCGCCGCCCGTGCCAGTGGATTCGATCACATCATCGCCTTCGACATGGGCGGTACCTCCACCGACGTCTCTCTCGTCGAAGGCGAAATCAAAACTGCCGCCGACGGGCGAATCGCCGGCTTTCCCGTGCGCGTCCCCATGCTCGACATCCACACCGTCGGCGCTGGCGGAGGTTCGCTTGCCCGCTTCGACGCGGCCGGCGCGCTGCGGGTCGGCCCCGAGTCCGCGGGCGCCGATCCCGGCCCCATCTGCTACGGCCGCGGCACCCAGCCCACCGTCACCGACGCCAATCTCCTGCTCGGCCGTCTCGATCCCGCCCGCTTTCTCGGTGGAGACTTCACGCTCGATCTCGACCGGGCCCGCCGCATCACCGCAGAATTTCTGAAACGGCATCAGAGCCGCCTGACGCTCGACCAGTTCGCCGCCGGCGTGATTCGCGTCGTCAACGCCACCATGGAGAAAGCCATCCGCGTTGTTTCCATCGAGCGCGGCCGCGACCCTCGTCACTTCGCCCTGGTTGCCTTCGGCGGCGCCGGAGGCCTGCACGCCTGCGCTCTCGCCGAAGCTCTCAGCATTCCGCACGTCATCGTCCCCGCCCTGCCCGGCGCTCTTTCCGCGCTTGGCATTCTCGCCAGCGATGTCGTCAAGGATTATTCCCACACCGTGTTGTGGCGCACATCCAAAGAGGTTCCGCACGCCCAGCTCACTCGTGAATTCTCGGTCCTGGAAAACACCGCCGCGCGGGATTTCTCGAGCGAAGGCTGGCAGGGAACACCGCACTACCGCCGCAGCGCCGACCTCCGTTATCGCGGCCAGGGATACGAACTCAACCTCCCGCTCACCAAAAACCTCTTGCGAGATTTTGAGCGGGAACACCAGCGCCGCTACGGCTACGCGCACCACGGCCGCGAAGTTGAAATCGTCACTCTCCGCCTCCGCGCTGCGCTGAAATCAAAAGCGACAAGTGGAGCGGCGGCCGCCCTCGTCCGCCAGCTAGACGCCGAACGTGCGGGGACAGCCGCCCTCGCAAGCCTGTCCCGAGCGAAGTCGAGGGATCCGGGCCGAGCGAAGCTCGGCTCGATCTCCCCGCCCAAAGTCCCAGTCCTATTCGACGGCAAGAAACTCGAAACACAGATCTACTCCCGCGACGATCTTCACCTAGGCAAGAAGTATTCCGGCCCGGCCGTCATCACCGAATACAGCGCTACTACAGTCATCCCGCCCGGCAAGCGCTTCCGCCTCGATCGCGCCTCCAGCCTGATTGTTACAATCTCGTGAAAATCCAGCCTCGCCCGGCTTCTGGCAGCCGGCAACTGGCAACGGGCGGCTGCATTCCAGTTACAATAATCCCGTGAAACCAAACATCTTTGTGGTGGAAGACGATCCCGACATTTCCCGCCTGGTTCGTCATCATCTGGAAAACGAAGGCTTCGCCGTCCGCGTTTATCCCACCGGGGCCAGCGTCCTTGGCGACGCCGAACGTCAGCGCCCGGCGCTGTTCTTGCTCGACATCATGGTGCCCGGCAAGGACGGCCTCGAAATCTGCCGCACCGTCCGCCAGACCCCCGGCCTCGCCTCCGTGCCCGTCATTTTCCTGACGGCCAAGAGCAGCGAAGCCGATCGCGTGCTCGGCCTCGAACTCGGCGCCGACGACTACATCGCCAAACCCTTCAGCCCGCGCGAACTCGTGGCCCGCGTCAAGGCCGTGCTGCGCCGCTTCGAACGCCCGCTTCCGCCCAGTCCCTTAAAGGTCGGTGAAATTGAAATCGATCCTTCGGCCATGACTCTGGTGGTGCGCGGCCAGGTGGTTCCTACGACCGCCACCGAGTTCCGCCTGCTGGACTATTTCGCCCGTCACAAGGGACGCGTTTTCAGCCGCGACCATCTGCTCGACTCCGTCTGGCGCGACACCTCCTACGTGACTCCCCGCTCCGTGGATGTTTATGTCCGTCGCATCCGGGAGAAAATCGAGCCCGACCCTGAGAATCCCCGCTACCTCAGGACGGTCCGCGGCGCCGGCTACCGTTTCGAAGTTCCCAAATGAGGCGAAAGTGAAGAATCGCATCTTCTTCAAATTGTTGGCCGCATTCCTCATCGTGATCGCTGCTACTGCCCTGACTCTCGACGCCATGCTGGGCAGCGCCTGGGAAGCCTCCCTGCGCGCCCAGATCGAACGGGACCTTACCCAAAAGACCCTCCTGTTCGCCCACCGCGTCGAGACCGACCGTACTCGCTCCATCACCGAGATTACTGCTGAGGAGGCCCAGGCCGCCGGCGCTCGCGCCACCGTCATTGATGCCTCCGGCAAAGTGCTGGCCGACTCTGAGTCCAATCCCGCCACCATGGAAAATCACGCCGGGCGGCCGGAATTCGTCGCCGCTCTGGTCGGCAGGACCGCAAGCAGCGAACGCCGCAGCGCCACCCTCGGCATTCCGTTTCTCTACGTCGCCGCTCCATATCCCGGAGGCGCCGTGCGCCTCGCCTATCCTCTTTCCGATCTCGAAGCCGTGCAGGCCCAGGTGCGCCGTCGCCTGCTTTGGGGGTCGGCTCTGGCGTTACTCATTGCTCTGCTGGTCGCGGCCGGGGCTTCGATCCTTACGGCGCGTCGTCTCGAGCGCATCGTCGACGTCGCCGCCCGCATTGAGCGCGGCGACCTGCGCGCCCGCGTGGATGACCCCTCGCTTGATGAGATTGGCCGCGTCGCTGTCGCCATTGACCGCACCGCCGGGCAGGTCGAGCGCAGTTTCGCTGCGGTGCGTTCCAGCCAGCACCAGCTCGAGACCCTGCTCAACAGCATGCAGGACGCCGTCATTGCCGTCAGTTCCGACGGCCTCGTCCAATGGGCGAACCAGCCCATGGATCGCCTCGTCCCGCAGCGCACTCGCTTGAATGCCCCGGTCGTCGAAACCATCCGCGATCCTGATTTCCTCGCCACGGTTAAGGCCGCGACCACGACTAAACAGGCGAAGACTGCCCGCGCCACTTCCGTCGTGCCGGGCCGCGCCTTCGACGTCACCGCCGCGCCTCTGCCCGATGGCGGCGCCGTCGCCGTACTCCGCGACCTGACCGAAACCGAGCGCGTCGAAAAAACCCGCCGCGATTTCATTGCCAACGTCTCTCACGAGCTGCGCACTCCCCTGACTTCGATTCAGGGGTACGCCGAAACTTTGCTCGACAGCACGCCCGACAACGGTGCTCATACCCGCGACTTCCTCGAGATCATCCGCAAAAACGCCGCCCGCATGGCACGCCTCACCGAGGACTTACTCACGCTGGCCCGCGTGGAATCAGGCGAAACCCGCTTTGAGACCGAGCCTGTCCCGCCCGTCGAACTTTTGCGCGATGCCCAGGAAAACTTCCGCGAAATCGCCCGCGGCCAGGGCGTGGAATTCGAAATCATCGAGAGCAACGGCCAGGGCGGCGGCACCTTGGAATCCCTGCCCTCAGTGATGGCCGACCGCGAGGCCATCCACCAGGTTTTCTCCAACCTCATTGACAACGCTATGAAATACGGGCGCGCCGGCGGTCGCATCGTTCTCGGTGCGCGCCCCGCAACCCGCGGCGTCGAATTCTACGTGCAGGATTTCGGCGCCGGCATCTCCTCCGAGCATCTGCCCCGCCTGTTCGAACGTTTCTATCGCGTGGATAAGGCCCGCTCCCGCGAATCCGGTGGCACCGGCCTGGGCCTGGCCATCGCCAAACACATCATGCTCGCCCACGGCGGCTCCATCCGCGCCGAAAGCGAACTCGGCCACGGCAGCACTTTCCTGTTTACCTTGCCAACCGCCTGAGCCCACCGAGAGACAGTGGGCCGGATCCTATCCCCCCTGATTCGGTAGTGGTGTCGATTGAGTTTCCAGACGACTCCTTCGCGCCCTTTGCGGTTTTAAGATCTCCTACCGCAAAGCTCGCAAAGAAAAGCCGCGAAGTCCGCGAAGCAGGGCAGTGAAGATTCTGAGACTGCGACGCGACTAACCACTGACCGGTGACCACTGCTCCCCAAATTTTCTTTGCTTTTGTTTCGTGTTGTCCGACAATAGTTTCTGACCATGCACTTTGCACCAGGCGGGCATCGAAAAATAACCGAAAATTCACAGCTTATTAACCACCATGTCCACAGGAACAACCTATGCTTAGGCGTTGGCCATCCAATCCCATGAAAGGCAGAACCGCGACGACGGCCGCACCCGATCTCCTCGTCGCCCGCGTTCCCGCCCGGCGGAGACTCTCATGAGCACGGCCATTCAGAACTCCGAACCGGAACCGGCGCATCACTACATCGTGCGCCGCACCGTGGAAGCCTGCCAGTTGGCCAAGGAAGCAGCCGCTGCCGCTGCCGAAGGCATCGCCACCGGATCCAACTCTCTGCTCAATTCCTTGCGCCAGCGCGAGCGCGATCTCGACACCCTCGACATGGAAATTGACAGCGGCGTGACCACCGCCATCACCGAAGTCGGTCCCGCCGAGGCCCGCGAGCTCCTCGCCTGCATGAAATTCATGATCGGTCTGGAGCGCATCGGCGACCTGCTGCTCAGTTTTGCCAACAGCGCCCAGGCCGCCGGCGGCCGCATCGATTCCGAGGACACTCGCGATCTCACCCAGATGGCAACCATCCTCGAAAAAATGCTCACCGATTGTGGCTCCGCTTTTTCTGAGCGCGAAATCAGCAAGGCTCTCGACGTCCTGCGCGCCGACGCCGAAATGGATCGCCTGCGCAACCTCATTTTCCTGCGTCACATCGAGAATCCCGAAAACGTTCACCGCCAGGCCAGCCTGCAGGTCATCTTCATGACCCAGTCGCTCGAACGCGCCGGCGATCACGCCAAGAATCTCGCCGAGGAAGTCTGCCACTTCGTCAGCGGACACACCGTCCGCCACGTCCTGATGGCTTACGACAAGCCCGTCGAACAGATGTTCATCGACTACCTCCGCCGCCGCGACCAGCACCGCTGACGACTATGTGGCGCGGACACTCCTGTCCGTGAGAACATTATCTGTGACTGACTTCGTCAACTGCTACGAAAACACCATCCGCGCCGAAGCCTATTCCAAACTCGAATTCGCCAACACCTACCATCTTGCCTTCCGCGACTTGCCCGAGATTCTTCGTGCTCACGTAAAGGGAACTGCAGCCCTTGATTTCGGCTGTGGCACAGGCCGTTCCACCCGGTTCCTTGCTGGCCTTGCCTTTGAGGTTGTCGGCGTCGACATCTCCGCCGAGATGGTGGCGAAGGCACGCGCCATCGATCCCCACGGCGATTACCGCCTCATTCCCGGCGACGACATGAGCTCCTTGCCGCGCCGAGGTTTTGCCCTTATCCAATCGGCATTCACCTTCGATAACATTCCCGGCGCGGAAATGAAGGTCCATTTATTTCGCGGCCTGCGTGATCTGCTCAAGCCGGACGGAATCCTCGTCAACATCGTCTCGACGCCAGAAATTTATCTCAATGAGTGGGCCTCGTTTTCAACCCGAGACTTTCCCGAAAACTCTCATGCCAGGCCCGGCGATCCGGTGAAAATCATCACCACGGATTTCGAAGACCGCTCGCCCGCGGTGGATATTGTCTGGCCCCACCAGTCTTACCTTGAAACCTATCGCGCTGCAGGACTGCAAATTGTGGAAGTGCGCAGGCCTTTGGCGAAAGGCGACGAGCCCTATCCCTGGATCAGCGAAACCCGCATCGCACCCTGGGCCATCTACGTCCTGCGCCGGTCAGACTGAAGCCGGGTGCCCCACCCTTCTCGCGTTTTTTGCGAGAGGGTGGGGATTTTGACTTTCCCTAACCGGGGAACTGATTCCTTGGTTCGAGCTCACCCAAACCTCTGGTGATCGTTCCCGAACTCAGCCGGGTGCCCCACCCTTCTCGCGTTTTTTGCGAGAGGGTGGGGATTTTGACTTCCCTAACCGAGGAACTGATTCCTTAGTTGGAGCTCACCCAAACCTCCGGTTATCGTTCCCGAGCTCAGGCGGGTGCCCCACCCTTCTCGCGTTTTTTGCGAGAGGGTGGGGATTTTGACTTTCCATAACCAAGAACTGATTCTTTGGTTCGAGCTCACCCAAACCTCTGGTGATCGTTCCCGAACTCAGGCGGGTGCCCCACCCTTCTCGCGTTTTTCGCGAGAGGGTGGGGATTTTGACTTTCCCTAACCGAGGAACTGAGCTCACCCAAACCTCTGGTGATCTTTCCAGAACTCAGGCCAAGGTTCACGCGGTCCACCACACACAAAAATATCCGGATGGTCCCCGCTCTCCTCATTCTTTACTCCGTATCGATTCCCGTTATGTCCCGCCAGCCGGCATGATGTGAACGTCTCCTGCGCCTGCTCCCGCGACCACCCCACCACAATCAGCGTCGCTGGCGGCGGCATGGGATATCCGCGAAACCACGCCGAGTTGGTTAAGCTGATCGGCGGCGGCAAATGATACGCCGGCCCCAGAATCTCAATCGCGCCCCCTTCGCCATAGTTTCCCACCAGCACGCGCGCGCCCTCTCTCTGCTCAGCGGGCAGCGAATCTCGAACCCCTGCTACCGCCTTCACCAGATCATCCCAGCCAATCTGCTCCCGCATATCACCATTGTTCTTGAGCGCAAATTCCCGGAGCGGTCCGCTGGAGGCAAACGGAATGATCATCGCGCCGAAATATAGCCCGCATGCCGCCAACCCGGTGAAAAATACTCCTTCCACCGTCCGCCGCCATGCTCGCGACAACGTCGCGGCCCATCGCTCTCCCGCCACTGCGCCCATCGCGATCAGCATGGGATACGCCGCTCCCAGATAGTAGAACCGCGCCTTCGAGACCGCGAACAGCGCCAGCGGGATCACATACATCCATGCCAGCATCCGATATCGCCGGTCACGGAAGAAACAGATCAGCCCCGCAATCCACAACGGCACTGCAAACAGATTCGTGCAAATCCGGAATTGCTGGTACAGAAATCCCTCCGCCCGCCCCTCGCCCACATCCCGCACGTGAATGTGATGGAGAAAGTGATACGAGATGAAATCATGCCGCACCTGCCACATCAGGTTTGGCAGACAAATCACAAACGCCAGCGCCATCCCGCCCCAGAACCACCCGCTGCGAAGAAAACGCCGCGCCTGCGTCAGCGCCAACCCGCCCAGAATTCCGGCCACATAGAAACACATCGTGTACTTGGTCAACAGGCCCACACCCACGGTCGCCCCGATGGCCAGGCACCATCGCGGATCTTCCGTCTTCAGCAGGCGAATCACGAAATACGCAATCAGCACCCACCACAGATAATCGAAGGTCGTGTACTGAAATTCCGTGCTTTCGAAAAGAGCGAGGGGCGCGAGCGCGGTCGCCAGCGCCGCCGTCGCCTGTGCCAGGCGCCCGCCGCCCAATTCCCGCGCCATCAGCCCAGCCACCACAATCACCAGCGCCTGCGCGATCACCGCGAACAGCCGCAGCCCCAACAGCGAGATCCCAAACAGCCCCAGGCTGATGCGCTCCACAAACGGCGTGAATGGCGGATACGCCACGAATCCCCAATCCAGGTGCAGCGCATCGCTCAGCGTCTGCAGTTCGTCGCGATGAAACCCGTAGCGGCTGTTCGTCAGCACGTGCACCAGCGCCACCGCGCCTGCGATTCCCAGCAGCATCGCGGTGTCCGCCCGCGACTGGCTGCCTGCGGTGGCGAGACCATCCCCCGATAAGGTTTGTTCAGTGTTCATGCAGTCTTCCCCTCTGTAGCATTACGCTCCGCGGTGTGCTTCAGTTCCCCAGCCCCGCAGGGGGCGGCATATGATAGCCCAGAGCCTGACCTGAGCGCAGCCGAAGGGACGAAAGTCCTGGGTAAGCAAGAAGACGTGTGGCGAGTCCCTTGGGAGTCGGTGTCATAGCTGGGTCGCGTCCGAAAAAGTGGACGACCAGGCCCGCGCCAAGCCGCGCAGCGGCGGCATGTGAAAGCCCGGCACGGAAGTGCCGGGAAAGCAAAAGTGGGAAGAATCGAGTCCGCTTTAGCGGACGGCACGAGTTTCGTAACCGACTCACAGGATAGCCCAGAGCCTGCCCTGAGCACACCCGAAGGGACGGAAGTCCTGGGTAAGCGAGAAGAAATGTAACCAGTCCTGCAGGTGTCGGTGTCATAGCTGGGTCGCGTCCGAAAAAGTGGACGCCCAGGTCCGCTCCAAGCCGCGCAGCGGCGAAAGAATGCAGCCCACGGCGCAAGCCGTGGGGCCGAAGTGGAAGATGGGCAAGCCCCGGAGGGGCGAAAGAAAAGCTATGGCACAGATTCCTAGTCCAGCCTGAACACCGTCTCGTAGTGCGCCGATCGCGCGTCGAAGCGCGACAAGAGCTTTCGCGCTACTGGGGGCACGACCGCAACTTCGTAGTCTTCGCCCGCAAACTCCTTCAGCGCTTCGACCGAATCGAACCGCGTGATCGTCACGAATTCAACTTCATGCTCGATGTCGCGCCGCAGCAACTCCGCTCCCTTGAACCCGCGCACGCGATGAATACCCGGCAATATCTCTGCCCGCAACAAGCGCTCATATGCGTCCGCATTCTCGCGCGTAGTCCATCCATGCCACAAGCGGCTGATCATGACACCCTCCTGATCGCCGGACGCAGTTCGGCTTCCGCGGGCAGACCTGTTGCCTCAGAACCGATCGCTGTTGCGGTCCGCTCTCCGCGGCGGATCAGCACGATCGCTCCTAGAATTGCCACTGACGAGAACACCACCCGCATCGTCAGCGGCTCAGAGGCCAGCAGCCATCCCAGCAGCACGGCGACCACCGGGTTCGCATAGGTGTGCGTTGCCACCAGCGCCGGCGGACACCGCTGCAGCAGCCACATGTAGGCCGTGAACGCCACCACTGATCCAAACACGATGAGATACGCCAGGCCCAATGCTGACTTGAGCGAAATGCTTGCCCAGTGCGTGGCCCGGAACTCGCCGGTCAGGCCCGCAGCGATCAGCAACATGGCCGCGCCGCAGATGGTCGGGAGCGCGGTGCGCCCCAGCGCGTCCGTGGGCAGCTTCAGTTTCGGAGAGATGACGACGCCTGCCGACCACGCCAGCGAACTCACCAGCACCGCCAGCAATCCGAGCAGACTTGAGCCTTTCGTCGTCAGTTCGGCGCGCGTCAGCAGGGCCACGCCCACCACGCCCAAACCCAGGCCCAGCGCGCTGATCCGACTGATCCGCTGCTGGCTCGTGGCCCACGCCAGCACCAGAATAAACATAGGCTCCGTCGCGATCAGCAACGCCGCCAGTCCTGACCCGACGTATTGCTCCGCCCAGTGCAGCGACCCGTGGCCAATCAGAAAGAACAACGCGCCTAAAACGAATCCAGAAATCCAGTGCTCGCGCCGCGGACGAAAGCCGCGCGCCCACGCCCACGCCAGCAGAATCCCGCCCGCGATAGAGTGCCTGATGCCGGCCGTTACCAGCGGCGGAATGGTTTCCACGGCATAGCGGATCGCAAGGTAGGTCGAGCCCCAGATGACACAGATCGCCGCAAAGGCCAGCGCCAGCTTGATGGTTTCGGCGCGATGGGCGGCCGGGATTTGAGATCGAGTGGGCACGATCACGGGCCTGCCTCCTATGTTTATCATCTTCTCCGCGGTGGATATCTCCCTTGCTGGCATTCGCTTTTCTTTCGTTTTCTGGTCACGGCCGCTGCGAATCCGGGCCAGAATCTGCGCCGGTTGGTGGAAAAACATCATCTAACCTCCAAAACTTGTTTAGCAGGTTAGGTCGATGTTAGGCCCCAGGCATCTAACTTGTCAAGTGCATTTTAATGGTTAGATAATGGGGAAGATGGCGGAAAGTCGGACTTTCGACCTAATATGGGCGATACGAAAACGAACCAGAAAATCGTCAGGCGCCGGCCGCCCCGGTTTGAGCTGATCGCCGGCGCCGTTTGCCTCGACTTCATCAACACACTGGACGATCGTTTCAGCAGCCAACCCACGGAACTGCTGAAGAGCTACATCGACCTGGCGCGGTTCGGCGAGGACGCGGGTGTCCTCGCACCGGCGCTGGCGGATTTGCTCGAGCGCGGCTATGGCTCGCCGGCGGCAGAAAAGGTATTAGCCTCTGCCCTCGAGATGCGGGAAGCGATGTTCCAGGTGTTTGCGGCGATGGTGAACAAGAAGCCTGTGCCGCCCGCGGCTTTGTTCAAGCTGAACGGGTACGTGCAGTCGGCGGCGGAGCACGCGCGCCTGGTCGAGGAGAACGGCGGCTTCGAGTGGCGCTTTGACGCGCTGCCCGCCGGTTTCGACGCTCCGTTGTGGCCGATTGCGCGCTCGGCCGCAGACCTGCTGGCCTCCCGGCAAGTGGCGTACGTCCGCGCCTGCGCGTCGAAGACCTGCCAGTGGTTTTTTCTGGATACCAGCAAGAATCATCGCCGCCGCTGGTGCGACATGACCAAGTGCGGCAACCGTGCGAAGTTCCAGCGATTCTATAGCCGAAAGAAGGAAGCGTCTACTTAGGCGTCGCGTGCTTGCCGGGGCCCCCGGGCATGCGTGGTAGCTTGAAGTTCTGAGTGTGAGGGCTGTTATCGACAGCTTCGCCTCTCACTTTCGCATTGTGCAAAAGAAAAGCCGCCCAAACAACGAGTCTGTTACGAAACACTAGGCGGCCCAGAAAAGTAAGGAGAAGATGCCCTCGGGGAGCGGGGGCATTTTTTATGGCGTATATCCGGGGAGAAGCGCGGGAGCAGACGACGATGTTTCCGGTGACC
>Ga0209517_10000195_pt1 | contig 109778 bp, 98 predicted proteins | sample PeaSoiMetSII2010_FD_187695 | JGI IMG/M metagenome (GOLD analysis project Ga0209517, IMG submission 187695) | Peat soil microbial communities from Weissenstadt, Germany - SII-2010 (SPAdes) (version 2) | ecosystem: Environmental > Terrestrial > Soil > Wetlands > Peat | place: Germany...
GCCTCTCCATGGACGCCCGCTTCTCCATCTCCAACATGAGCACCGAGTGGGGGCCGCTGGTCGGCTGGTTCCCGGTGGACGAAGTCACGAGTCATTACTTGAAGGGTGTTCTTGAGCGCCTCAAGTCCATCGGCGTGGCGCGGTTTTCGGAAACAGAGATTAACGGCTGGGTAAACAATCCGCCTCGTCCGGATGACGGCGCCAGCTATGCCGCCCGCATCGTGCTCAACTTAAGTGAGGTCACGTCACACGTCTCCGGCCCGGACACTGTTCAGGTCATGGCTTCGCTTGCTGAAATCGAAAAGAAGAAAGTCGCAATTCAAAAGGCATACCTGATTTCCTGCGTCAACTCCCGCGTAGAAGACTTGGACGCGGCTGCGCGCGTGCTGAAGGGCAACAAAATCGCGCCGGGGGTCAAGTTTTATCTCGCGGCTGCCAGCAAGTGGGTGCAGGAAGAGGCCGAGCGGCGCGGCATCTGGCAGACTCTGCTCGACGCCGGAGCAAAGCCGCTGCCTTCCGGGTGCGGCCCTTGCATCGGTCTGGGAACCGGACTGCTCGAGCCCGGCGAAGTTGGCATCTCCGCCACCAATCGCAATTTCAAAGGCCGCATGGGATCGCGCGATGCTCAGTGTTACCTCGCCAGCCCCGAGGTCGTTGCCGCGTCAGCGGTCGCCGGATATATTCGCGGCCCGCAAGAAATGAACGATCGCGAACCCGCGCGCAATTACACCGAATTTCCCAGCACAGCCGCCGCTGAAAAGGTCGAGATTCTGCCGGGCTTTCCCCAGCAAGTGCGTGGCCGCGTGGTTTTCATGCCCCAGGACAACGTCAACACCGACGCCATCTACGGAAAGGACTACACTTACCGCGACGACATGACCCCGGAAATGATGGCGAAAGTTGTCATGGAAAATTACGACCCGCAATTCGCTTCGCGCACCCAGAAGGGGGATGTCATCGTCAGCGGCTTTAATTTCGGCACCGGGTCAAGTCGCGAACAGGCGGTTACATGTCTGAAGGCCAAGGGCATCCCCATGGTGATTGCGGCGAGTTTCTCTCAAACTTATTTGCGCAACGCGTATAACAACGGGTTTCTCTGCGTGGAGGTACCGGAGTTAGTGAAGCGCCTGCGCGAACAGTTCGCATCAGGGATCGCGGCCAAAGAAAAGACCATCATTCCGGGAGACGACGTCGACATCGATTTCACCTCCGGCCTGATTCATTGGAGAGGGAAAGACTTTGCGTTCCCGGCGCTGGGCAGCGTGCCGCAATCGCTGGTGATCGCGCAGGGCGTCGAGAATCTGGTCGCCAAGCGTTTGGGGTTGGCTCCATAAGTATTGTCATCCTGAGTGAGGCGCTGTTTGCCGAAGCGAAGGATCTGGGCGAGTGACCGCGCGCAATCGCGCTGAGGCGCGATTGCAATAATGCGCGACACGAGCATCCATGCTGGGAGAGTCGCATTCATGGCCAAACATACCGTAGTCACCATGCCCGGAGACGGCATCGGCAATCAGGTTCTTCCGGAAGCATTGCGCGTCCTGAAAGCCGTCGGTTTCGACGCGGAATACGTCCCCGCCGACATCGGCTGGGAGTGCTGGCGCGAAGAAGGCAACGCGCTGCCGGATCGCACCATTGGCCTCTTGTCAAAGCACAAGCTCGGCTTGTTCGGGGCGATCACATCAAAACCCAACAAAGCTGCTCAAGAAGAGTTGAAGCCGGAACTGCGTGGCAAAGGCTACGTTTATTACAGCCCGATCGTGACTATGCGTCAGAAGTTCAATCTCGATGTCTGCATGCGGCCGTGCATAGGATTCGCCGGCAATCCCCTGAACTATATTCGCAAGCGGGTTGACGGCGGCTTCGACGAACCTCACATCGACACCACCGTCTTCCGCCAGAACACGGAAGGCATGTACGCCGGCATTGAGTGGACGAACCCGCCGGAAAACGTGCGTGCCGCGCTCGCGTCACATCCCAAATTCAAGGCCTTCGCCAACGTTCCGGGGTCCGATCTTGCTGGAAGCGTGCGCATCATCACTCGCCCCGCGGCCCGCCGCATTGTGACCGCGGCCTTCGAATACGCGAAGAAACGTGGCTCCAAAGGCGTGACTATCTGTGAAAAGCCCAACGTAGTGCGTGAGACCTCCGGCATGATGGAAGAAACTGCCAAGGAAGTGGCCAAGAATTATCCCGGCATTGCGCTGTGGTCCACCAACATTGACGCGCAACTGATGTGGCTGAACAAGAATCCCGAGGACTATAACGTCATCGTCGCCTCGAACCTGTTCGGCGACATTTTGTCCGACGCATTCGCCGGACTGGTCGGCGGTTTGGGCTTTGCGGCATCGGGCAACATCGGCGAACAGGTCGCAGTCTTCGAACCGACGCACGGGTCGGCGCCGAAATATGCTGAGCTGGATCCGCCGATTGTGAATCCGATCGCCATGATTCTCTCGGCTGCCATGATGCTCGACCACATTGGCGAAGGCGCGAAGGCCGACCGCATCCGCAAGGCAATTGCGTCGGTAGTGAAGGAAGGAAAGGTAAGAACTTACGATATGATGCGGCTCCCGGGTGGTCCGAAGGCGATCGGTCAGGGCGCAGCATCGACGGTCCAGATGACAGACGCGATTTTGGAGAAGCTATCATGAGTTGTCAACCTTATGAGTAGCTCGACACAAGAACACACCGCCGAAGCCGGACACTGGGGCGAAGACATCCGCTCCGACCTGCACGTTGCCTTCGAGCCGCGCGACAGTGGCGGCCTGCAGATCACGCTCGAATCACGCGTCGCGCTTTACTACGGAGACTCCATCCGCAGCCAGGCGCGGCAGGTTCTCGAAACTCTCGGTGTGAAACATGCCCAGGTTTCCATCCACGATGAAGGCGCGTTGCCGTTCGTTATTTCGGCCCGACTCGAGGCTGCTGTTAAACGCGCCAGCATGGCCGCCGACCGGAAGGCTCTACCCGAAAAAACTACACTCCCCGGGCCATGTGCTCGCGACCGTCTTCGCCGTTCACGTCTTTACCTTCCCGGCTCGGAGCCTAAGTATTTCATCAATGCCGGCTTGCACGAGCCGGACGCCATCATCCTCGACCTGGAAGATTCCGTTCATCACGCCGAAAAAGATGCCGCGCGAATCCTGGTGCGTAACGCGCTGCGGGCGGTCGATTTCGGAAGTTGCGAGCGCATGGTGCGCATTAACCAGTTGCCGCTGGGGTTGCAGGACCTGGCTGAAATTGTTCCTGAAGCTCCCGACCTGGTGCTGGTCCCAAAGGTCGAGCGTCCCGAACAAGTAGGCGAAGTTGACCGCATGATCGGTGAACTGAAGGCCCGTCACGGCGTCAACCGTCCCATTTGGATCATGCCGATCCTCGAATCGGCGCTGGGAATTGAGAATGCCTTTTTCATCGCGATAGTAAGTCCGAACATCTGCGCGCTAACCATCGGCCTGGAGGATTACACGGCTGATCTCGGTGTGGTGAAGACCACAGAAGGACGAGAATCGCAGTACGCGCGCTCACGAGTCGTGAACGCAGCAAAAGCCGCCGGCATTCAGGCCATCGATTCGGTTTTCAGCGACGTTGCTGACATGGACGCTCTGCGCCACTGGTGCGAAAACTCGCGCGCACTGGGATTCGAAGGTATGGGCTGCATTCACCCGGGTCAGATTCGAGTGGTTCACGAAGGGTTCTCTCCGTCACAAGCGGAGATTGACAAGGCGCTTAAGATCGTCGCCGCGTTTGAAGAAGCCCAACAGAAAGGTTTCGGCGTTGTGAGTCTGGGATCGAAGATGATTGACCCACCGGTGGTCGAGCGCGCCAAGAAGCTGGTGGCCCGAGCGAAGCAGATGGGGAGAAGTTAAGTCAGCATTGTCATCCTGTGCCTTCTGTTGGCACCGAAGGATCTGGGCGAGTGACCGCCCGGAATCGCGTTTTTGCACGATTGCAATTAAATGCGCGACACGAGCATCCTTATTCATGACCGACAAACTCGAACTCGCCCAGAACGCTGCCGGACGCATGGTTCCGGCCATGGTCAACGGCAAGCCGCAGATTCCTTATCTCGGCGTGGGCAAGTATTCGCCACGAGGAAAAAAGGCCGCCCCGCCTGTCCGCTCCAGCAAAGACTATCCCGAGGATGGCGGCAAGCGGGTTGCCAATCTCGAAACCGCTCTTCGCAAGTGTGGCTTGCGCGACGGCATGGTGATCTCCAACCATCACCATCTCCGCGATGGCGACGGCGTGGCTCTCATGGCGCTGCAGACGGCTGCGAAAATCGGCGTTAAAGATCTGACGTGGTTTCCCAGCGCGTCGTTTCCTTCACAAAAAGCCGCCATCGAACTGATGGAAAAAGGCGTCATCCACCACATCGAAGGCAGCATGAACGGCCCGCTCGGCGACTATTGCACACAAGGAAAGATGAAGGGCATGGGCGTGCTGCGTTCGCACGGCGGACGCTGGCAGGCCATTCAGGATGGAGACGTCCACATCGACATCGCGGTCATCGCCGCGCCGTCCGCCGATCCCTTTGGCAACGCCGACGGCTCCCACGGCAAGTCGGCTTGCGGCTCGCTCGGTTTCGCGCTCGCCGACTCGATGTACGCCGATCACGTCATCGTCGTCACCGACAATCTGGTCCCGTTTCCCTGCATTCCGTGGCAAATTCAGGGCAACAATGTCGACTACGTGGTCGAAGTTGACTCCATCGGCGATCCGGCAAAAATCGTTTCCGGGACGACCCAGATCACGCGTTCCCCGGATCGTCTGCGCATTGCTGAGTTCGTGGCGCGTTTTTTGCGCGAGACCGGGATCATGCGCGATGGATTCTCATTTCAGGCGGGCGCTGGCGGAATCGCGCTGGCCTTCGTCGATTATCTGCGCCGCATGATGAAAGTAGACGGCGTCAAAGCCCGTTTCGTGCGTGGTGGATCGACCAAATTTCTGGTGGAGTTGTTGCAGGAGGGGCTGACCGATTACATTCTCGATGGCCAGACGTTTGATCTCGACGGGGTAAAGTCGATAGCCAGCGATCCTCGCCACGTCGCCACCTCGCCGTTTACTTCGTACAACTATCACGGCAAGGGAAACTTCGCTTCGATGGTCGATGCAGTCGTGCTTGGCGCCACCGAAGTCGATGTCAACTTCAACGCCAACGTCGTGACCCACTCCGATGGCCGCCTTCTGCACGGCATCGGCGGATGGCAGAACTGCCTGGCGGCGGGCTGCAGCATTCTTGCGCTGCCGTCATTCCGCGACCGCATTCCCGTGATTGTAGACGAAGTCACTACGTTGACCGGCCCGGGCGAGTTGATCGACGTGGTCGTCACTGAGCGCGGCATTGCCGTCAATCCTCGACGCGAGGATCTGCTCGACGCGCTGAAAGGCTCCACGCTTCCTATTCGTCCAATTCACGACATCAAAGCTGAAGTCGAGCGCATTTGCGGCGGCAAGCCCGCGCGACCGAAACACGGCGATCGCCCCGTAGCTGTTGTGAAGTGGGTGGACGGAACTTTGCTGGATACGGTCTGGCAAGTTGGATGATCGTCATCCCTCAGGAGCCGGTTGCCCCACTCTTTCGCGTTCTTTGCGAAAGGGTGGGAAGGGAGCGCCGGCAGTGAGCTTCGGTTTCGCCCACACCGCGATCCGATAAGCCAACAATGCGCCCAGCACTACAGCGTACTCCCTCGGCTTTCGGATATCCGCCTTCACCAGCCACCAGTAATGAATCACACCCGCCGTCGCGCTGAAGTAAATCAAGCGATGGATCGCCTGCCAGCGCCTTCCGCCCAGGCGGCGGATCCACCCCGACGTCGAAGTGAAGGCCAGCGGAATCAGCAACACAAATCCCGTGAACCCAACTGTGATGAACCTGCGCCTGGCGATGTCAGCCAGCATGGCGTGGAAATCAAAAAACTTGTCCAGCCAGATGTAGGTGAGAAAGTGCAATACCACGTAGAAGAACGCAAACAGCCCGAACATGCGACGGAAGCGGATCAGCCACAGTTGCCCGGTCAGCTTGCGCAGCGGCGTGATGCTTAGCGTCACCAGCAGGAAAATCAGGGTCCAGTCACCCGTTGAGTGAGTAATCACCTCAATCGGGTTCGCCCCAAGTCTCTGCTCATAGGCCTTCCAGCCCAGTCGCGCCAGCGGTGCCAGGCACGCCATGAAAACTACGAGTTTAAACCAGCGAATCATAGAACCGAGAACCGACAACCGCGAACCGGGAACTGCTTCAAAAATTCTTCTTCAAATCCATCCCCGTGTACAAGCTTGCGACCTGATCATAGCCGTTGAACATCAACGTCGGCCGCTTGAGGAACTCGCCTAACCGCCGCTCGGTCGCTTGACTCCAGCGTGGGTGGTCAACGTGGGGATTCACATTCGAATAGAACCCGTATTCGTTCGGCGCCATTTTGTTCCACGTGTTGACCGGCTGTGAGTCCGTGAAGCGAATGCGCACGATCGCCTTCGCGCTCTTGAATCCATACTTCCAAGGGACCACCACGCGCAGGGGCGCGCCGTCCTGGTTGGGCAGAACCTCGCCGTACATCCCGAAACAGAGGAGCGCCAGCGGGTGCATGGCCTCGCCCATACGCAAGCCTTCGACGTAGGGCCAGTCGAGAATGCGGTCGTGTTGGCCCGGCATCTCAGCCGGGGCATAGAGTGTGGTGAATTCTACGAACTTCGCTTTCCCCAATGGCTGCGCTCGTCTAATGAGTTCACTCAGCGAAAAGCCGACCCAGGGCACTACAATCGACCATCCCTCCACACAACGATGGCGATAGATACGCTCTTCCGGCGGCGCCATCTTGATGATCGCATCCACATCGAGGGTTTGTTTCTTGCTCACCAGGCCATCAATCGTCACCGTCCAGGGACGCGTCTTGAAATTCTTCGCCAGGCCGGCGGGCTCGTATTTGTCGGTCGAAAACTCGTAGTAGTTGTTGTAATTGGTGACATCGTTGTAAGGCGTGGTCTTTTCGCTCGTCGAGAATGAACTCTTCTGAACGCCGTCAATCTTTGCATTGGCCTGGGCGATCAGCGAAGGCGAAATCAGTTCGCCAAGTTCGGTTCCCACCGCGGCGGCCGCGCCGGCCAGCGCTGCGCCGGCCAGAAACTTGCGCCGGTTTAGATATTGATTCTTCGGAGTGATTTCAGACGATGGAATATCAGATGGCCTTCGGAACAGCATTAGAATGTCCCCACGTCAAGTACGAGGATCAGCGGCCCGCTGGATTGGCGGGTCAAATACTCCTGATAGGACTCAGGTTAGCAGGGAAAGTTGCAACAGTTGTCATGGAGGACGGGCGTCCTCGCCCGTCAATCAGTCTTACCCGCGCTCACTCCCCAGCACTTCCCGCACTTTGCGGGACAGCACTTGCAAGGTGAATGGCTTCTGCAGAAATGCAGTGCCGGGTTCCAGCACGCCTTCGTGCACGATCGCGTCTTCGGTATAACCGGAGAGATAGAGCACCTTAGTGTGGGGATGGGAAGCGCACAGCCGTGCTGAGAGCTCGCGGCCGCTCATTCCAGGCATAACCACGTCGGTGATCAGCATGTGGATCTCGTTCGGATGCTCACTCACCAGGCGCAGGGCGCATTCGCCATCCTGGGCTTCCAGGACTTTGTAACCCTTCGCTTCCAGGGTTTCGCGCACCAACTGGCGCACCGATTCCTCGTCCTCCACCAGCAGCACAGTTTCCCAGCCGCCATGCTGCGGCTGACTGATGCGTACCTGGCCGGCTGGTTCCGCAGCTTCCTCCACGAGCGGCAGATAAATTCTGAAAGTTGTTCCCTGACGCGGTTCGCTCTGCACCAGCACGTATCCGCCGCTTTGCTTAATGATCCCGTACACCGTGGAGAGTCCCAGCCCTGTGCCTTTGCCCTTCTCTTTCGTGGTAAAGAACGGTTCGAAGACGTGCGCCTGGGTCTCTTTGTCCATCCCGTGCCCGTTATCGCTGACCCACAACATCACATACGCCCCAGGTTGGATGTAGCTGTGCTCCCGGCGGAGATCGTCTTTCCCCAGGGCTATATTTGCCGTCTGGATTGCGATCCGGCCTCCGTCCGGCATGGCGTCTTTGGCATTCACCACCAGGTTCATAATGACTTGTTCAATCTGACCGGCGTCGGCGCGAGTACGCCCGAGATCGTTGGCCAGCCTGGTCTGCAGCTCGATTCTCTCTCCGATTAGCGGACGCAGCAGGCGCTCCATGTCGGCGACAATCAGGTTCAGATCCACCACTTTCAGTTCCAGCAATTGCTTGCGGCTGAAGGCCAGAAGTTGGCGGGTAAGGCTCGCCGCGCGTTCCGTGGCCTGGTGAATGGCATCAATCTTCGGGTAGAGAGAGCTGTTTTTCGCGGTGCTCTCCAGCAGCACCTCGGTGTAGCCGCCGATCACCAGCAACAGATTATTGAAGTCATGGGCGACACCTCCGGCGAGGCGGCCAACGGCCTCCATCTTCTGCGCCTGGCGAAACTGATTTTCCAGCACGCGTTGTTCGGTGACATCCTCGGCGATGATTTCCAGAACCTCGGCGGTTTCATTGGGATCGTTGACCACCCGGCCGCTCAGCCGCACCGTGATGACCTTCCCATCTTTGTGCTTCCAGCGCACCTCCACGTGCTCCAGGCGCGCACCGCCGCGCCAGTCGCGCATCAGGCGCTCCAGTTCGCCGGAGTCCACGAATACATCGTTTCGCGGATCCAGGCCGAGCACTTCGGCCGCAGAGCTGTATCCGAGCATCGACACCAGAGCCGGATTTACATCGAGGAATTGGCCTTCGAGGCTGGAGCGGTAAATGCCGTAAACCGCGCTCTGCACCAGCGATCGATATCTCGCTTCAGAACGGCGCAACGCTTCTTCGTTTCGCTTGTGCTCGACCGCGCTCGCGACCTGCTGCGAGACGAACGTCAGAATGTCTTTTTCCTTTTCGCCGAAACGTACCTTCCCGGTGTAACTTTGCACTACCAGCACGCCGACGACGACGTTTCCCGCCTTTAATGGAACGCCGAGCCAGTCCAAAGAGGCAGCGCCAATCAGTTCAGCTTCGCCTTCTTCCACCAATCGATTGAAAACTTCCGGAGTGCACAGCAACGGCTCACCCGTCCGCAGTACGTATTCGGTGAGGCCCTTACCCAGCTTCTTGGGCGCGGGTCTCGGATCTTCCTCATCCACAAAATAGGGGAAGTTGAGCAGCTGTGTCTCCCGGTCGTAAAGCGCAATATAAAAATTCCGCGCATACATCAGTTCTGCGACAATGTGGTGCATGGCAGCGTAGAACTGCTGCAGGTCTTCCGCCGAACTGGCCTTCTCCGCAATACGCAGCAGCGCGGAACTCAGCGCTTCTGCCCGCTTTTGTTCCGAAATGTCACGATAGAGCGCACACAGTCCAACCTGTTCTCCGGAAATCACTACCGGAGCGCTGGAAACAAACACATCCACCAGCGAGCCATCTTTTCGCTGCCGCTTGGTTTCGAGGACGACTTTCTGTCCTCGCGCCAAAGCATCCTGAATCCAGCGGGTCTCGGCGGTGCGGTCTGGCGGGATGATCAGCGAGTCCATGGATCGGCCGAGTGCTTCCTCTGCGCGAAATCCAAAGATGCGAGTGAACTCGGTATTAATCCGCTTGACCCGGCAATTCATATCCAGAATGCTGATTGCTTCCGGGGCAGACTCGATCAGTTGTTCAAGGTATGCGCTCTGCAGCGCAGGACTGTCGGGGACAAAGTTGGAGCTGGCAGGAGGCACTGCGACATCAACTGGGTCGGAAAGGGCAAGGGCAGGGGTGCTATTGTGCAGGGCCTCGCGCAAAAACTGGGCGCGCGCACGATCGCCAGCCTTCACTGGCCGGGTGATCTTGTCACCCATCTAACCCCTCCCGAGTGGAAACCAGAGCCAAATCAGGATGTTAGATGGCGGCTGTAATCGCTGAAAGTTACCGAGGTAATTCTGGATTTTCGGCTATTTTCCGGTGGCAAGCATCTCGCAGACGCGATGCAGCATGTCTCGCTGGCGTCCGTCCAATGCCAGGAACTCAAAGCCATGGTGCAGCCCCGACCGATACCGCACCAGCGCCCGGATTTTCATGGGAAACGCGGTCACAGGCAAAGCGAGTTCCATGGACACCACTTCACCCGGTTCCACTTCCCCGGTGAGCGTTCCACCGATGCCGTCTTCTCCGAGTTCGGTCGAACGTCCCCACAAGGAGACCGGCGTACCAGAGCGAAACACCTGCACCGAAAGGCGAACGTCCGCGGGATAGCGGGGGAAACGCCGCGGATTTTTCTGAGTCGCTTTGGAATCGGAACTCTCGCCCATGACTGAGTCTACAGACCGCTAGTTCCCATGCAGCACGTATCCCGGTTGGAGCGGAAGTTTCCCGCCCACACGCAGCACGGTGACGCCTCCAGTGATCGCATAAACATCTACCAGGCCGACCGCTCCGGGAGTAGTTTCGACCTTCTTCACCAGCGCCTCGTCGGAGTCCACCACGATGATGGCCGGATGGCTGACGCGGTTGTGGTTCGCGCTGGCAATCAGCGCGGCCACATCCTCCTTGGGCATGGCGTAGATTTTCTCCAGTACAAGTCGCATCTCTGGCGCTGCGGGATTGCGAGTGACGAACGTGACCGCTTTGCCGTCTGTCCAGCGATTGAGCTGGCCCTTACAGATCTTGATCAGCTCCGGCAAGGTGACTTCCTCGGTGGCATTCGCCTGGTTGGAAATCAGAGCGAGGTCTTTCGCTTGCGCTGTGCCCATCCAGCTCAAGAGCATGAATGCGACCGCAACCAGACGTTGACCGCCCAAGATCTTGCACTCCTCGCTATCCTGGATTCTCCCCGAACCGGTCGTAACGCTCAAGACCAGAAGGTGAGTGTACCAGTGGAGACAACAGTGGCTGGCGACGTGGGAATCCGGGCACAGCCAGCTTCAAAGACACTGGCAGTCGACTGCTGTCTGGGAGAAAATGCGGAAATAGGCCATGCACATCAGCCCAGCGACGAAGTTGGCACTATGTGGGATCTTCTTCCTGTCGCTGCCGCTCTTGTATGCGCAAACGCATCCTGGCCAGGTCTCGCCAAAGCCATCCAACACCCTTGAGTTCACCGTCACCGACGAAAATGGCGTGGCCGTTCCCTCCGCCCTGATTTCGTTGACTACCAAGTCGCAGCCTGCTCCGCTGCGCTGCGAAACCGATTTCGCCGGGCATTGCGCTTTCGTGAACCTTCCGGTCGGCAAGTACCAGTTGCGAGTCGAAAAACAGGGTTTCTATGCTTCGATGCTGCCTGAACTGCAGCCGGGAGTGACCGGCAAGATAGACGTGACCCTGGCTCACCAGCAGGAAGTCCGCGAAGTGGTAAACGTGACGGAATCTCCCACCACCATCGATCCGCAGCAGGTATCTTCCCAGGAGCAACTCACCGGCCTCGACGTCATTGATATCCCTTATCCTGCGACCCACGACTATCGCAACGTGTTGAACTTTATTCCTGGAGTGGTTCAGGACGTTTCCGGACAGCCGCATGTGGCTGGAGGTGAAACCTACCAAACCCTAACTCTCCTCGACGGCTTTAATGTTACGCAACCCGCCAACGGCCTGCTGCTGGTGCGCGTCAGCACTGACGCCTTCCGCTCCATCGAAGTGGAGCCGAGCCGCGAACCCGCCGAGTACGGCAAAGCATCCGCTGGCGTCTTAAGCTTGAATACCGGCATCGGCGACGACCATTACCGTTTCATCGCCACCAATTTCATCCCCTCCATCCAAACCACGCGCGGACTCATGCTGAGTGAATGGAACCCTCGTTTCACCGTCTCCGGTCCGATCAGCAAAGGGAAAATGTGGTTCTTCGACGCGCTGGACGGAGAATACGACAATTTCCTCAACACTCAATTGCCGCCCGGCTCGGATACCGATCACTATTGGCGGGTCGGAAACCTGGCGAAAGTGCAGACCAATCTGAGTTCCCGCAATATCCTCACTACGAGTTTTCTCGTCAATCATCTCAACGATGAATACTCCGGACTTTCGCCGCTGCAGCCAATTCCCACCACTCCCACCGACGCTGAATCGGCTTACATCGCCACAGTGAAAGACCAGCATTATTTTGCTGGAGGCGAACTGCTCGAAACCGGATTCAATGTCGATCAGTACACCCTGGCACTGACCCCGCTGGGCACGCTGCCTTACATAGTCACGCCGGAAATGGCGGAAGGGAACTACTACCTCAACGATCGAACCTACGCTCGCCGCTGGCAGGGTCTGTCCAACGTGTTCCTTCCGCCCCACCAATGGCACGGACGCCACGATGTCAAATTCGGCGTCGATCTCGACCGTATCGACTACAACGCAGCCTTTGCCCGGCGGCCGATTTCATTTTTGCGCGAAGGCGAGACTCTGCCCTCGCACGATACTTGTTTCAGCCCGCTGCCGTCGCCGTGTTCACGCTACTCGACATTCTCCGGAGGCAACTACTCCACCACCTACAATTCCGAGGTCAGTGGTTACCTCCAGGATCGCTGGCTGGTCACCAACCGGCTGTTGATCGAGCCGGGCGTGCGCCTGGATTGGGACCAGATTGTCCGCAGCGTGCTACTTTCGCCCCGCCTGGCGGGAACCTATGTGCTCGACAACTCCGGCAACACCAAGCTCTCCGCTGGCGTTGGGATCGTGTACGATGCGACCGATCTGATTCTGATCGCTCGTCCTGACGCCGGGGAGCGCACGGACTACTTTTTCAGCTCGACCGGACAGCCGATAAATCTCAGCGGCGCCGTAACTCCAAGCCCGGTTCCGGTGCTGTCCACGTTCACCGCCGATCGCAACACGCTCCAGGCCCCGCGTTTTCTGAACTGGAGCGTCGCGCTTGAGAAGAAACTTCCGGCATCGATCTTTCTGAAAACTGAGTTCATCGAGCGGCGCGGCACGCATGATTTTGTCTACAACACACCTAACAACTTGCCCGGCGGCAACTTCATTCTGCAGAACCCCCGCCAGGACCAATATGACGCGGTCCAGTTCAATCTTCGCCGCAGCTTTCGCCGGCGCTATATGGTCATGGGCTCGTACACTCGTTCCCGCGCGCACTCCAATCAAGTGCTCGATTTCAACGTGGACGATCCGATCCTGGGCCGGATTTTGCCCGCCAGTACTGCCATCACTAGTCCGCAAGGGCCAGGGCCGGCGCTCTGGGATGCGCCCAATCGTTTCATCTCGTGGGGCTTTCTGCCTTTCTTCAAGCTTCCCATCATCCACGAACTCGATCTTGCCTATTCCATGGAGGCCCGCACCGGTTTCCCCTTCGACGTCTATAACGATCAGCAGCTTTTGGTCGAGCCTCCGGGATCGCGCCGCTTTCCCACTTACTTCACGCTGAACCTGCATTTGGAAAAGCGTTTTCATCTCTTCGGATACTATTGGGCGCTGCGCGGCGGCTTCGATAACATCACCGATAATCTGAACCCAGTCACTGTGAACGCCGATATCAACTCACCGCAGTTTCTGACTTTCAGCGGCTACGGCCACCGCGCTTTCACTTCACGCATTCGCTTCCTGGGGCGCAAGTGAGCAGTCACGATCAGGTCCAGTGGTACGCAGGGTGCACTGATAAAGATTCCTGATCGCCTTCATCAGCGAAGTCTGACTCCTCGCGGCTCGTAGCTTCTGCTATATTGCAAGCCATTCCCTCATGGGCCGGATCCTGGTCTTATTTATTCGCCGGTTGTGGCTGCCGATCGCGGTTTTCGCGGCCTTCAGCACGGTGTGCGTCGTCGTGTACATGAGGCTGGAGGGACTGCGCTGGCTGGACGCGTTGTTCTGGATGATTCATCCTCATGCGCTCGACTACCGCGCCGTCCACAAAGCCACCAAGGTGTTTTCGTTTTTTGTCTATGTCGGTGTATTCGCGGTTCAAGTGTGGATTGCGGAACGCGTGATGGTGACCATCTTCAATCGCCAGAGCGTGGAGGCATGGAAATCCATGATCAATGAGGCCAATATTGCCAAGCTCAAGGACCATTTCATCATCTGCGGCTACGGCCAGGTCGGCCGCACTGTGGTGGACCAGTTGAAGCGCCACGAGATTCGCTTCGTGCTCATCGAGACCGATGAAGGTCTCTGCCGCGAGCTGCTGAAGGAAGGTGTCATGGTCATCCACGGAGATGCCAAACGCAACGACGTGTTGGTCTCGGCGGGAATCGAACGCGCTCGCGGCATCTGCATCGTGATTGACAACGACGCCGACAATCTCTACATCACCGTGACCGCGCGCTCACTCAATCCCGAGGCCAAGATCATTACTCGTGCCGGTCAGCAGCGCTACGCCAACGCCATTCGCAACTCCGGCGCCGACGAGGTGATCATCCCCGAATACGAAGGCGGCCTGATGACCGGCCGCATGATCCAGAAGTACTATCCGGTCGTCAGCAAGCTGGAATAGAGCGGATGTCCTGACTGAGCATGTGTGGCGCTGGCGCCCTCGCCCGCGAGACTCTGTAGCGCCCTCGCCCTACATTGTCATCCTGAGAGCCCGCGCTTTTCTTCGCGGGCCGAAAGCCTGCCCTGAGCGAAGCCCGTCGCCCACGACGGGCGAAGTCGAACGGGGATCTCAATCTCCACAACTTCCCGGGGAGACACGCCGCGATAACCCACGCCTGTTTCTCCCCGCGCCACAGTTTCTTTAACTCGTTAGCTCACCTGAATCGTGCCCAGCGCATCCATCATCTCTAAACCTGGAGGAAGATAATGGCTCACGTACTACCGGCGTTGCCCTACGAATACTCCGCTCTCGAACCTTTCATTGACAGCCAAACTATGAAGTTGCATCACGACATGCACCACGGCGCGTATGTCAAGAACCTGAACGCCGCCTTGGAGAACTATTCCGAATTGCAATCCAAGCCGGTGGAGGAGTTGCTGCGCGATCTAAATTCAGTTCCCGGCGACATCCGGACCGCCATCCGCAACAACGGTGGCGGCCACATGAATCACTCGATGTTCTGGAAGATCATGAAGCCCAAAGGCGGCGGCGACCCCAGCGGTGACGTCGCTGATCTGATCAAGAGCAGCTTTGGCAACTTCAAGGACTTTCAAACCAAGTTCAACGACGCTGGTGCCAAACACTTTGGCAGTGGCTGGGTGTGGCTGGCTGGGAAACCCGACGGTGGCGCGCAGATCATCACCACCCTCAACCAGGATAACCCTGTCTCTCAAGGTTTGTTCCCGATCATGGGCAATGACTTGTGGGAACACTCCTACTACCTCAAATACAACAACCGCCGGCCCGAGTACCTGGCGGCATGGTGGAACGTGGTGAACTGGGAGGAGATCAACCGGCGCCTCAAGGTTTTCCATGCGCACCACGAGCCAGCAATGGCAGGCCGTTAGAAGTTAGAATTCTTTTCCGTGGAAACACAAGCCTCAGGCAAATGCTGAGGCTTTTTTCTTCCTGGGTCGGCTTCGGATTCGTTACTCGTACCAGCGAATCACAACCGGCTACTCGGTACCCGGTACTAGCTACCAGGTACTCGCTACTGATTTTCTGCATTTCCTGTGCTCGTTATGTGGAAATTGCGACGAGCAAGGAACCACGGATTTCTTGCAACGCGCAGATCAGGTTGAATCGGGCATTCTGCAGAGGTTTCGCCAAAACTTTTCTGACAGACCACTTACTCCGCTGCGCGGCTCATTTTTCCTCCACTGCACCAAATTTGTGGGATTGACCGTCTACGCTTCCGCGAGTAGATTCTCTTCACGCTAAACGCAATTCCAGCCAAAAGAGTTCTACGGTCCTCGGCGAGAGCTTTGCAGCCGCGGGCCCAAGTTTAGAAATCGCAATCGCACAAGAGACAATCGAAAAACAACCTTCCCTCCCCCAAGGATGGATGCACGTGAGAACAACGTCCGCATGGAACATCTATCGCACGCGTTTTTTGATCAAGGCGAGACAACTCACCGAGCCGCTGGTGTTCGTCGACGCATTCGGTCGCGAACAGCGCGGCCAGCCCGGTGACTACCTGGTGGAATCCTCCGATGGCAGACGGAGCATTCAACAGCGGGAAATTTTTGAAGATGTGTACGTAGCGATGGGCCCGGCAGATGAAGCCGCCGCTGCCGGGCTTGGGCCCGGTGTGGCACTGGCTCGGCTCAAGCACGGTATCGGTTCCCCGGTTGCTTCAGCATAGGGATTCACTGCCACAGGGTCGGCTTTCGAGGGCTTCTGTGGAAAAGGAGACCGAAAACCGAGCATCGGCGCGGTAATCGCTTGATATACAATATATAGTGATTGCCTCTTGACAGCCACAACGGGCTGGAGTACTGTTTCCATCCCATGGAGCTGTAAACGCCTCCGGAAACGGGGCGGTCAGGCAAGGGAAAGAGATGTAGGACTAGGGGCGGTCGCTCTGGCCGAGGTGACCTCGCGCCGCCCCGCCAACAAAGAATGTCGCTGGCCCCGACGAAGGAGACTCACTCCTCACGCTGGAGACCTGAGACCTCGAGCATAGTGCGGTGGCCGTTTCACGGCTCCGGTTCCGCCGGACTCCCCCCGTGAAACGACAACAGTTTGACAATCGATCTGTTGGGAAAGTCCTCGAAAGAGGGCAGGAAGTCCCTTCGGCTTTCGATCGAAAGATCTAAGGAGTGAGCATGGTCAGACTTACGCAGATGGTCAACGAATCGCTCGCGCGTTACGGCATCCCGGTGCAGTTCGCTCCGGCGGAGATTGTTTCCGGCGGGGTACAAACGTCCTCGACTGAGGCTGGGCCAGGGTCTGCGTCATCTAATAAAGAGGCCCAAATCGGGCCACCAACGCCGCTTCCCTCCGGTTTTTGAAGTTTGGGAGAAGCAGAATTGTTAGGCTGAATTGTGGTTTTGTTGTCATCCCGATCAACGCGAGGGATCTCCAGTTGTGAGCAGCTCCAGGCGTCGGTCAGGCGCGGAGCGGCGGAAGAGTAAAGCCCACGGCGTAAGCCGTGGGTCAAAGTCAAATTAGTAGCCAGCCCTGTAAGGGCGAAAGACGAAATAGCGGAGCGCAGACTCCGCAGGAGAAAAGAAAAATGTCGGAAGTCACCGAAAAGAGAGCCCCCAATACCACCGCCGTTCCGACCACCCCGGCCATCAGTAAGGCCCCCGGCTTGAGCTTCCGCCGCTTGTTCACCAAGCCGGGAGTGTCTCCTTACGATGAAATCGAGTGGGAACGCCGCACAGCCGCGATCACCGACGCCCAGGGCAACGTGATCTTCGAGCAGAAGGACGTGGAGGTTCCCAAAGACTGGTCGATGACCGCGACTAACATCGTGGCCAGCAAATATCTGCATGGCAAACTGGGCACGGCCGAGCGTGAGGCCGGCGTACGCCAGCTCGTCAGCCGCGTGGCGGAAACGATTCGTGACTGGGGACTCTCTCAGGGCTATTTCAAGACCGCCGAAGACGGCGCCATCTTCCACGACGAGCTCGCTCACATTCTGCTGCGCCAGTACGCCGCGTTCAACTCGCCGGTCTGGTTCAACGTGGGCTGCGACCGCATCGAACCGAACTCTGACGCCGCCAACTGGCACTGGAATCCGGCTCTCGGGCGTATCGAGTTCAGCGTCGCCGGCTACAAGACGCCGCAATGCTCAGCCTGCTTCATCAATTCGGTGAAAGATTCGCTCGACTCGATTCTCACCCTCGCCAAGACCGAGGGCATGCTCTTCAAATGGGGCTCGGGCACCGGCACCAATCTTTCTTCTCTCCGTTCTTCCACCGAGGGCTTGAGTGGAGGCGGCACCGCCAGCGGTCCGCTCAGCTTCATGAAGGGCTTTGACGCTTTCGCCGGCGTGATCAAGTCGGGCGGCAAGACCCGCCGTGCCGCCAAGATGGTCATCCTCAACATCGACCATCCCGATATCGTTGACTTCATCGAGTGCAAATCGAAAGAAGAGGCCAAGGCCCACGCGCTCGTCGCCATGGGCTATGACGGCTCGCATCCCGACTCCGATGCCTACAGTTCGATCTTCTTTCAGAACGCTAACAACTCCGTCCGTGTCACCGATGATTTCATGTACGCCGTGCTGCGTGACACCGAGTTCAGCACCCGGTCCGTGCGCGACGGCCGCGTGATGCAGACCTACAAAGCCAAAGATCTGCTGCACAAGATTTCCGACGCCACCTGGCGTTGCGGCGATCCCGGCATGCAGTTCGATACCACCGTCAATCGCTGGCACACTTCCAAGAACACGTCGCGCATTAACGCGTCGAACCCCTGCTCCGAGTACATGTTCCTCGATGACTCGGCCTGCAACCTGGCCAGCCTCAACCTGCTGAAGTTCGCGGCCAACGGCACGTTTGACGTGGAAGCTTATCGCCACGCAGTCGATGTCGTGATCACCGCCCAGGAAATCATTGTTGACAACGCGGGCTATCCCACGGAGATGATCGGCCGCAACTCGCACGACTATCGTCCGCTCGGCTTGGGCTACGCCAACCTCGGCGCGCTGCTCATGGCTGCCGGGCTGCCCTACGACTCCGATGCCGGACGCGACTACGCCGCCTGTGTCACCGCCATTATGTGCGGCCAGGCGTACTTGCAGTCATCGCGGATTGCCGAACTCTGCCCGCCACTGGTTCCGGCCACCGAGCCGACCCAGAAAGGTCTCGCCGAGACCAACCTCGGCTCGAATGTCATGCCCGGCGGGGCTTGCCCCGGCTGGTACATCAACCGCGAGCCGTTCCTTGACGTCGTCCGCATGCACCGCGCCTCGGTCAACAACATCGGCAAGAGTGTCGGCCAGACCGAGCGCAGCTCCGCTCAACTGCCCGAACTCATCGCCGCCTCCAAAACTTGCTGGGACGAAGCTCTCGCCCACGGAGAAAGGTTCGGCTATCGCAACTCACAGGTTACCGTGCTCGCCCCCACCGGCACCATCGGCTTCATGATGGACTGCGACACAACTGGAGTGGAGCCGGATTTGGCGCTGGTGAAGTACAAAAAGCTGGTCGGCGGCGGGATGATCAAAATCGTCAACAACACCGTGCCGTCGGCACTGTTCAAGCTCGGCTACTCGCACGATGAGGCCGATAAGATCGTCAGTTACATTGACGCGACCGGCACGATCGAAGGCGCGCCGCACATCAAGGACGAGCACCTCGCCGTATTCGACTGCTCGTTCAAGCCGGCCAAGGGCACGCGCTCCATCCACTACATGGGACACCTCAAGATGATGGCGGCCACGCAGCCGTTCATTTCGGGCGCCATTTCGAAGACCGTCAACCTGCCCGAGGCGGCCACCGTGGAAGACATCATGGAGGCGTACCTCCAGGCGTGGAAGCTGGGATTGAAAGCGGTCGCGGTTTATCGCGACGGCTGCAAGAAGTCGCAGCCCCTGAGCGCCGCCGGAACCAAGACCGCTCAAAGCGCTGGCGCGGAGCGCGCGCCCTCGCCGGCTGAAGCCGAAGACTTGAATGCGCCGCCGCGCGCCGTCCGCCACAAGCTGCAGGAAGAGCGCGCTTCGATCACGCACAAGTTCAACGTCGGCGGACACGAAGGCTACATCACCGTCGGCCTCTATCCCAACACAGAGCCGGGCGAGATTTTCATCACTATGGCCAAGGAAGGCTCGACCGTCAGCGGCCTGATGGACAGCTTCTCCTGCGCCATCTCGCTGGCGCTGCAGCACGGCGTGCCGCTCAAAATGCTGTGCGAGAAATTCGCCCACACCCGCTTCGAACCCAGCGGCTGGAGCGGCAATCCTGAGATCGGCTTCGCCAAGTCGATCATGGACTACATCTTCCGTTGGCTGCAGTTACGATTCTTGACTGGCCAGCAGCAGTTGCTGTTCGAGAATTTGAGATTGAAGCCGTCGGCGCTCAGCACTCAGCCTCCAGCCATGGGCGATCTGAATGGTTCTTCACTGGAAACTCGAAACCCGAAACTGGAAACTGGGAGCGTTCATGCTGCCGATGCCCTGTCCAGCATTGTGGACATGGGCGACGCTCCCATCTGCAGCTTCTGCGGCTCGATCATGACCAGAAACGGAAGCTGCTACCGCTGCATGAGCTGCGGCAGCACGAGCGGGTGCTCGTAGAGTAGCGGACGTCATCCCGAAGCCTCGCGTTTTCACCAGCGAGGCGAGGGATCTGGCGCGGATCGGCACGAATGATTTGTGGCAGGGCACGGCTTCAGCCGTGCCGAAACGCGAACCAAACTCGACGGCTTTAGCCGCTGGGGTCAACAAGTCGTTAGCTGCGAAACAGACGCAAGCTGTGAATGGGGGCACGGCGAACGCCGTGCCCCTTCTTCTTGAGTGAAGGGTTGCTATGACAATTACTCTGAAACGGGTCTCGACAACGAGCGGTTTTCTACAGCAAGCACCCGTTGAGTTTGCCCGTGGGTTGAATTGCGTGATCGGTGCCAGGGGTACCTGCAAGACAACGCTGGTCGAAAGCATCAGGTTTGGTTTTAACTTCGAGGAAGAGAGAATAAAGCCCCTGACCGCTGCCGCTGACTCGAACAACGGGGGCTCGTCTGAGGGGCTAATTCGGGCGACTCTGCGGGCGGGAGTCGTGCGCTGCGAGGTCGAGGTTGTAGACGACAAGGAAACCTACGGCGTAACACTCGAGCGTGAGCTGGACGCGCCGCCGCGGACCTATCGCGACGGCGTGCGCGAATACACAGGGTCTGCCCTGCTCGGCCACATCGAGATCTACTCGCAGGGCGATCTGCAGCGCCTAGCACAGGATGACGAGCAGAAGATGCGGCTCGGCTTAATCGATCGCCCTCAGCAGGCACGCGTAGCGGAGCTCCAAGAAGAGCGAAAGCAGTACATGGATAAGGTAAGGAGAATCGGACCGCAGCTCAAGGCGACCCGCACATGAAGACCTTTCAAGCAGCCGAAGCACGAGGTCACTCTTGGGGGTTTTCCCCACAGGCTGTTAAGGCACGGGAGCAAGCTGAAAGAAAGTTCTCAGGGCTCGCGTCTAAAGTAACCGTCCACAGAGACATTCATCTCAAGAACATCTTGGTAAGAGCAGGAAGAGAGGCCCATCTTATTGACTACGCCCGGAGCGGTCCCGGACATCCTGCTGTCGATCTAGTGAGGCTGGAACTATCGCTGTTGTTGTCTGCCTTTAGGCAAACGGCGGATATCGCTACATGTGAAGAGCTTCAGAAAGACTTAAATAGTCCGTTGAGCGATGCTGAGGAGCTCGTCAAGCGCCATAGTGCGTTGTGCACGTGGGCGATCAATCGCGTCTGCATTCGCGGGATGGTAGAGGCGCGAAACAGCGTCGTGAAGCTCCTGAAGCAAAACGGAGGAGACGAATCAGATTATTTCGCGGCGAAGTGCCTAGTTGCGTGGGAAGCGCTCCTCACTGGCAATCTGCAGATGGGACTCGCGGCCGTCGTCATCCTGTCTTTGACCGAACAATTCTCCTGATAGTGGTTTGCGGCGGTGGGGGCCATTAGGTGCGGAGTTTTAGAGCGCGTGGTGGTTGCGCCTCATCGGCGCCCTCTGAGTGTCTGCTTCTATCGGCACGGCTGAAGCCGTGCCCTTCCACTATTCCCATTTCGGAACCCACCCGAAAATTTTCCTCGCCAAATCCTTGACTTCACTCCTAGCTATAGTGAAATAATATTAAATATCTACCAAGATGAACCGGCGCCAGCACAACTCCTACTCGCTCAAGATTTTGCCTCTAACTCCTTTCCCCGCAAAGATTTTGCGCCAAATTCCCGCTATGGGCAATGATATACCTGCCTAACCCAACTTCCCGCTAGTCTTTTCTACTTAAAAGACTTGCCGAATTTCCGAGAATTTTCGTATTAATTAGAAGCGAGATCGCCTTGACTTCTGAAATCTCCGTGGTAAGAAAAATGCGGTATGAGTGTGTCCGCAGTACAATTGCCCTCCGAAGTTTTGGATCACCCGCAAGCGTCTTTCGCGCCTTGGGAGATTGATCCTTACGGGGTGGTGTCCCTATTCGACATGCTGGACTTCGCTGCTGAGGAATTCTGGAAACTCTCTGCTGACTTGGAGATGTTCAAGAATTTTCCCGACATTGCCGTTGATGATCCCATACGATTTAGCAAACTTAAAGACGACATCATTGATGCTTATCGCTGGTGTCAGAGAATGGGGATGAAATTATCTAGCAACAAAGTCAAACAACTCGCGGACATGCTCGTTGTAGGCCCTACACCACCTCAGTTGGCGAGTGTGCTTGAGGACTTGCATGAGCGAATGCAAGAAGAGTTAGAGGGAATTTGGTTCCGCACAATACCCCAAGAGAAGCATGAATATGCAAATCCGATTTGGCTGGTAGATACCAAAATCTATGCGAAGTATCCTGCCGCGTTTGCTGAATTTGGTCACGCTGGCATGTGTTTCGGAATTGGCGAGAACGCAGCTAGCGTTTTTCATCTTATGCGAATCGTGGATTTCGGTTTGCGTATTGTAGCTCAATCCCTTGGGGTTCCTTATGAAGCCCATGCTTGGCAAAGAATCGGGGAGGGACTGGAAAAAAGGATGCGCGAAAAGTATCAGACCAAGACCGATGAATGGAAGCAAAAGGAGCCATTTTACGCACAAATTCTGACTGATATTCAGGCTATAGGGCGCGGCCACAGGAATCCGCATCTTCACGAAATCGAAAGTAAATATGACGATCGGGAAACACGTTACATGTTGACCGTGGTGGAGGGATTCATTCGTCACTTGGCAGACAACTTGCCGCAATGAAAAAAGAAGCCCGGATGCCAGTCCGGGCCGATGTGACGTGCTCATGCCCACATTAGGGCTGGAGTGTATCCCGTGTCAACCCGCAAAGCTAAGACTCTTGCCCCGGCTTCCAATTCTCCAAGAGTTCAGCGATTTCTGAAAATTGTTTCCCTTCTTGAAAGTCTTGACTCGAATCCAAAATCTTTTGCTCTTGAGTCTGAAAGGCAGTTAACGCTGCTTTTGGATCAGATGGAGAAGCAAGGGCCGCTACACTCACTTTTAATACGTTCACGGCGACTCGAAGCTCTATTAAATTGCGATTCAAAGTAGCAATCTGTTTTAGGATGGTTGCAACTGTTCGCTTGAATAACTCATCGTCCATGTTTGTACCTCTGGTAATGTGCGCTATGATAGGCCCATGAAGTCTAAACTTGATCCTGACACGACACCAGCGCAAAAGTACCGCACGTTCCAAGAGGGATTGCGCCAAGTGCTGACCGTCTCGAAAGAGGAATTGGTAGCGCGTGAGAGGCAATACCAGGATGAGCGTGCTGGACAAAAGAAACGCGGCCCTAAACCGCGATTTTCTTCGGCTTCGGGCCACGCTTCAAACGGCGGAGATTAGAAAGGCTCAGGCGTCGTAGTCTTAGCTTCGTCGGTCTTGCCTGTCAGTTCTGCGTAGGTAAGCCGCTTGTGCGCGATCTGGCCTAGAACCTTCTCGAATCGTGCGTAATCATCCATCGGCTTCTTGCGATTGTTAAACCTGAACACTTGCTCATCCAAATAGCGGTCTAAGTGGAACGGCTCTACGGCAACGTAGGTTCCGCGTAATCCCCGCTTGAGCAGGCTCCAAAAATTCTCCATGCCGTTGACGTGAACGCGGCCACGAACATAGGTTTCAGTCTTGTTAACCATGTCATGTACGAAACGCCACTGCATCCCCTGTTCGTATGCGACTGCATCATCGGTGTAAACACGGCTCCCATATTTCACCTGCTTAAGAATTTCCGCCTGTAGCGTCTCGCGCTTTACGTTCGGCATAACCTTGGCGCGTACCTCTCGCGCTGTGCGGTCAAGGATGCCTTGCACGACGGCCTTACCCTGTGCCCCGCCTTTCTGCTCGTAGCGAAGCGCACGATCTTTGTGCATGTTCTGCTTCCGTCCGCCGACGAAAGTCTCATCCACTTCGACTTCATTCTCCGGGCCACCAAGTTTATTGAGTGGGCCGTGTCCGTAATTTTCCTTCATTCCCAGACGAATCCGATGCAGCATAAACCATGCTGTTTTCTGAGTGACGCCTAACGCACGATGAATCTCCCAAGAACTGACGCCGTTCTTGCAGTTGGTCAGTAGCCAGATTGCGGGCATCCACTTCTGCAATGGGATTGGAGAATCCTCAAAGATGGTTCCCAGCTTCACAGAGAACTGGCGGCGGCAGTCGCGACATTTCCAACGCTTCTGAGTCTTGAGGTAGTATGGCTCTTTTGCGAGACAGGCGGGACACTGTGCGCCATCGGGCCAACGCATCTTCGCTACCGCATCAATGCAAACCTGCTCATTTGAGAAGTAGCGGATTGCCTCTTGAAGTGTCTTTGGCTTTTCCATGACTCAACTCTAGCAAATCAGTTTGGGTTAGTCAAGGATATTATTGCCCCGCTATGTCTCTCATTCCATAAGACCGAGGGGGTGGGGGGTGCCCCCGCGCCAGCCAAAAATTTGTTAGGCTCGAGCGCGAGATGCGAGCGGCAGTCATCTTCGGGCTGGGGTCGGACGAGAAAGACCTGAGGCCGTTCCAGGAGAACTCGCCGGACACCTGGCTCATTGGCCTGCCGGCGCGCGCGTCCGAGGCGGACGCGATCCTGATTTTTGGCGGCGATGGCACCGTCCACCGGCATCTGGGACAGCTGGTCAAGCTGCAACTGCCTGTGCTGGTTGTTCCCTGCGGCAGCGGAAATGATTTCGCGCGAGCGCTCGGCTTGCGCAGTGTGCGCGATGCTTTACAGGCGTGGCAGAAGTTCTCATCCGGCGGAAAGGCGCGCAGCATTGATCTGGGGATCATCGCGACCCTGCCGCCCGGTGAACCGCATGAGCATTACTTCTGCTGCGTGGGCGGCGTGGGCCTGGATTCCGAAGTGGCGCGGCGCGCCAACCAGCTTCCGCGCTGGCTGCGTGGGCATGGAGGATACGTTGTCAGTCTTCCCGCCGCGCTGTTCAAGTTTGCTCCGTTGCCGATGACGATCAGCCTGCCCAGCAGCGAGCATCCGGACACATTTGTTCCACACTGCGAGAAGCCGACCGTGCTGGCGGCTTTTGCCAACGCTTCCACCTACGGCGGCGGGATGAAAATTGCGCCGCGGGCGCAACTCGATGACGGTAAACTTGACCTGTGTGTCATCAGCGACATCAACAAGCTCAAGTTGTTCTGTCTGTTCCCGAGCGTGTATATCGGACGGCATCTCGGCATGGCGGAAGTTGAATATGTCCAAACCAATCGCTTGCGAATCGAGACGAAGAATCCGCTGGCGGTCTACGCTGACGGCGAATATGTGTGCGAAACGCCGATCGAGGTAAGAGTGGCGCCGCGGGCGATGAGAGTCATTGTTCAGTAAGAGCAAAATCTTGAAACGCAGAGGACGCCCGAGTGCGCAGAGAAGATCCCTCGCTGCGCAAAAAGACGCTTGTCCAGGATGACAACCCTGCTCCAGTGCTAAACTACCCGAAACGCTATGCCTAACGATCGCCGTTCGCGCACCTGGCTTTGGATCGTAATCGGAGGAGGAGCGTTCTTCCTCTTCGTGCTGGCGGTGTTTACGCTGGTGTATCTCACGCTGCATGCGGGAGGCGAGGAGAGCTCGCTGACCAGCTTCGGCGACCGCATTGCCGTGGTCGATCTCGAGGGCGTGATCATTGATCCCAAGGTGGTGAACGCGCAGCTCAAGCGCTTCGGCGACGACGATTCGGTCAAGGCCATCATCATTCATGTGGATTCCCCGGGCGGAGGAGTCGCGGCCTCGGAAGAAATCTATCGCGAGGTGAAACGCCTGCGCGATGTGAAGAAGAAGCGGATTGTGTCGTCCATTCAGACCGTGGGGGCGAGCGGCGCTTACTACATTTCCTCGGCGACGAACAAGATTTTTGCCGATAACGGCAGCATTGTGGGATCGATTGGCGTGATTGCCGAGTGGGTGAATTACGGCGACCTGATGCGCTGGGCCAAGCTGAAGCCGGAAGTGCTGACAGTTGGTGAGTTCAAAGATACCGGCGACCCAAGCCGCGAGATGACGCCGGCCGAGCGCGCCTACATGCAGTCGCTGATCGATAACATGTACGGACAGTTTGTGTCGGCGGTGGCCGACGGGCGCCACGCCAAGAACGAAGACATCAGGGCGATTGCCGATGGCCGGGTGTGGACGGGCGAAGAGGCGCTGAAGATGCACCTTATCGACCAGGTGGGCGACTTCCAGGCCGCGGTTGAGGACACCGCCAAATCGGTTGGAATCAAGGGCGAACCGACGCTGGTGCGTCCGGAAAGAGACCGCAAAACGCTGCTGGACCTGCTGTTCGGGGATATCTCCCAGTGGCTGCCGACGCGGGAGAAGCTGCTGGAACAGCAGCAGTTGGGCTTCTATTATCTTTGGAAGTAGTTTGATAGGGATGCGAGCCCATCGTGCGGTGATTGCGTCGCTTGAACGCGACGCTTAGCATGGCTCGCCCAGATCCTTCGCTGCGCAAGAGCGGCTTGCTCAGGATGACAAATCCACGAAAGCACTTGCGTCCAACCCCTGAAATTTGAGAAGGTTATGGAGGCCCCGAGGTGGCCCGGGAGCCGATTTAGACATCGCCACCGGGCAGATCACTGACATGGAGCGAAGAGGCGTATGACAAAAGCTGACCTGATCGACGAAGTCTCCCGCTTGGCCGAGTTGACCCGCAAGGATAGCGAAGTCATCGTCGAGACCATCTTTGACAGCATTGTGCGCTCCCTGCGGGTGGGCGACAAGATCGAGATTCGCGGCTTTGGCAGCTTCCGCACCCGGCAACGCAAGCCGCGCGTGGGACGCAATCCCAAGACCGGCGACCGCGTGGAAGTTCCGGCGAAGAAGATTCCTTTCTTCAAGCCCAGCAAGGAGTTGAAAGATTTGGTGAACACCGGGTCGAGCGCGGCAGCCACGCCCGCAGCGCCAGCTGCACCCGCGCAGTAGTTTGGCAATGCCAGCCAAGGCGCCGCTTACATCTTCGGCCCCAAGCCGTAATCTGAACTTACTCTGTCATGCTGAGCGGAAGCCGACCGCTCGCTCACGAGAGGTCGGCCGCAGTCGAAGCATCCCTACCTCACCCCTTATTTTCAGGAATAGGGATTCTTCGACTCCGTTCGACCTGCGCATACGCGCAGCTCGAACTTCGCTCAGAATAACAGCGCTTCGGGTTTGCGCAGGGCGTCCACGCAATTCTGTGGTTAAATCAGATGCATGTTTGCCCGCAAGGTGCGCGTGGTCTATGAAGAGAATGGCCAGCGGCGTTCTTGTCCGCTGAAGTGGCTGGACAGCTTCTCCATGCGCAATTTCACCAATGCCACCGTTTTCGACGACACTCTTCCCGTGGCCGACGGCGTCATGGAAATTGGCAGGAACGTTCCCCTCGCTCAGTTGAAGGACGCCATGGAAGACTGGTTCCGGCGGAAGAGTTACTTGCCTAAAGGTGCGGCGCTGATTCTCACAGAAGAGTGATCTTCACTTTTTGCTTGACCCTGGAATGCATTCCGGGGTGTAAGCTCCCTCCCGTAAGGTGAAAAGGCTATGCGCTCAGGCGAACTGGCGCGGCTCACCGCAATCAGCACGGATACGCTCCGGCACTACGAGCGGCTCGGGCTTCTGCCCAAACCGCCGCGGACTGCGGGAGGTTATCGCGACTACCCTCCGCAGGCGCGGGATCGGGTGTGCCTGATTCGCCGTGCCTTGAGCGTCGGTTTTTCCTTGGCCGAACTGAAGGCGATCTTGGGAATGCGTGACCGGGGCGAGTTCCCATGCCACGAGGCGCGAAAAATAGCGTCATCGAAGCTGGTGGAGGTGAAACGGCAGATCAAGGATCTGGCAGCCATGCGCGGGCAGCTCGAAGCCATGTTGAAAGACTGGGACACCCGCCTGGCGCGTGCCGGCAAGGGAAGACCTGCGAGGCTGCTGGAAAGCGTGGCGGAAGGACTGCCGCAAGTTGAAGGGAAAACCCGATTCAATCAAAAGCACAGAAAGAGGAAATCATGAAAACTGCTTCAGTATTGATCATTCTGCTGGGTGCGTTTGCCATGCAAGCCCAGCAAACCAAACCGCAGGAAGACGCAACTGACAGTCATGCCGCAATGACGGCGCGCGGCGACCAGGCGATGGGCTTCTCCCACGAGAAGACCACGCACCATTTCCGGCTCTCCGGAGACGGCGGCGCAATCGAAGTATCAGCCAACGACCCGAAAGATTCCGAGAGCCGTGAGATGATCCGCATGCATCTCTCGCACATCTCCAAAATGTTTGCCGCTGGCAATTTCGATGCGCCCATGTTCATTCATGTCACGAATCCGCCCGGCGTGCCGACCATGACCGAGCTGCGCGATCAAATCCACTATCAATACGAGGAAACGGACGCCGGCGCCAGGGTGCGGATTCAGACTGCCAACAAGCGCGCGCTGGCGGCCGTTCATGATTTTCTGCGGTTCCAGATTTCCGAGCACCAGACCGGCGATTCGACGGCCATATCCAGTGAAACACAGAAGAAGTGATCCGCTGCCGCATCGCTGTAAAGAATTGTCACTCAATCTTGACCAAATGATGACAACCACGCGGTAACCATTTTCGTCCGCAGCCATCTAAACGGTTATGAGTAGGGACGAAGGAATGGCGAGAGTTCCAGGGGTTTTTGCTCTGCGCCCTCCCCGCCGCCGGGACGATCGTCCGATCGCCATCTACGCCGCGTTGGCCGAAGAGGACGGGGGTGAGCGGCTGACCCTGTGGGACAGGATTCTGGGGATGGCAACCATGGCGTTTGTGAGTGCAGGCGGGTGGGCGGCGATCATCGCGCTGATCCGCCTGCTGCGGTAGCGAGGTCTGCGAAAAGCAAAATCTTGAAACGCAGAGAGCGCCGAGTGCGCCGCAAAGTTCGCGAAGGAAAGCCTCGAGTCCAGCCGACGCAAACAGATTTTTGAGATCCTTCGACTCGCTTCGCTCGCTCAGGATTTCGGCAGCCGGCTCCCGCTCGCAAGAGCGGCTCGCTCACGCCTGCCAGACGCCTCAACTTACTTGTCGTAGTGCAGCAGGGAGAACACGTCGTACGGCTTGAGCTTGTCGCGGCCCTTCAGAAAATCCAGTTCCACCACAAAGCCCAGGCCGGCGATCTCGCCACCTAGAGACGCTGCCAACTTCGTTGTGGCTTCGGCGGTCCCACCGGTCGCGAGCAGATCATCCACGATGATAACGCGCTGGCCTTTCTCGATCGCGTCTTTGTGAATCTCCAGCGTGTTGGTCCCGTACTCGAGAGCGTAATCGTAGCGAGTGGTCTCCGCAGGGAGCTTGCCCGGTTTGCGCACCGGCACAAATCCCGCATTCAGTCGATAGGCGAGGGCGGGTCCGAAGATGAATCCGCGTGCTTCCATCCCAAGCACCAGGTCGACGTCTTTCTGAATGTAGTGCTCGGCCAGCGCATCGATCAGCATGGAGAATCCCAGCTTGTCCTTGAGCAGGGTTGTAATGTCGTAAAAGAGAATGCCCTTCTTGGGGAAGTCCGGTACTTCGCGGATCAGTTTCTTCAACGGCTCACAGTTGATCTCCGCCTTAACTCTTGCAGTATTGGTCTGCATTTACCAGACTCCTTCGATGCGAAATGTGGTGAGGCCCGGGACAGGCCTGGCCTCACTTTCCTCGACGTCATCCACGCGGGCAGCGCGCGGGCCTTCCCGCAAACGCGAACGCAATCCAGCAAGCTGATCGCGCGTGCCCATGGCCAACACTTCTACACTGCTGTCGGAATTGTTGCGTACCCATCCGGCGATGCCCAGGATGTGCGCTTCACGTTCTACGAACCAGCGAAAACCCACGCCCTGCACGCGTCCGCGAACTAAGAAGCGGCGGGCTTCAACGGCTTTTTCAACTGAAGTCATTTTAGTACCGTCATCCTGAGCGAGGTGGCCGCTTCGCAAGGCGAAGCAGCCATGAAGTCGAAGGACCTCCTGTTCGGCGAAAACCTGCAACAGCTCATCCAGGAATTCTCCCCGAAACCCATACACCACAGGGTCAGCGAGAGGAACTCCCTGATACGCCAGCGGAACTCGATGCGGTCGCGGGATCCTTCGACTGCGCAAAGCGATTCGCAAGCGAATCGCTTTTCTCCGCTCAGGATGACAAGGGGACGATAATTTACGCCCTCGACAGATACACGCCCTCGGCCGTATCCACCTTGATCTTTTCGCCTTCGTTGATGAAGGGCGGCACCTGAACCACTAGTCCGGTTTCCGTCTTTGCGGCCTTGGTAACACTGGAGGCGGTCGCGCTCCTCAGCCCGGGTTCGGTCTCGACCACGGTCAGTTCCACGGTCTGCGGCAGTTCAATTCCGACCGCCTTACCATCAAAGAACTCGACTTTGATCTGCAGATTGGGGATCAGGTAATCGACGGCGTCGCCCAGAACGTCCTTCGTCAAGTGGGTCTGCTCGAAGTTGGTGGTGTCCATGAAGTAATAGCTGTCGCCGTCAGCGTACAGGAATTCCATCTCTTGCTCATCCACATTGATCTTCTCAATGGGGTCGGGCGAGCGGAAACGGTGCTCAAACATGGCGCCGGTGCGCAGGTTACGCAGTTTGGCCTGGATGAAGGCGCGCAGGTTGCCCGGCGTGCGGTGCTCGACGCTGAAAACCGAATGCAGATCATTGTTGTGCTTGATGATCATGCCGGGGCGAAGCTGGGTGGCGGGGATAGCCATTGCTGAATGAATCTCCTTTATTGATTGCGGCTGGCCGGCGGATTGGCGGGCGGCCACATGCTCCGCCGGACACGAGGTTGCAAACATTTATTTTACACGGACTTGGGCAAAGGTGAGAAACGGCGCCGGCAGCGTGCCGTTTGCATTGCAAGAGGATGCGCGCCGAACGCGCGATTCTTCTGTCGCAAAAAGCGCGACAGTTCGCGCGGCGCGCCCAGATCCCTCACTTCGCAGAAAGCGCTCGTTCGGGATGACAATAAAGCGAGAGAACTTAGAAGAATCGCGGTTTTGTCTGTTCAGACAGCTACAATGAAGGGAAAGCGAATCCAAAGTGGGAGAAATTCTATTGAAGAGGTGTTTTCATGCAAGGAAAGTATGAATCCGCGGAACCGGGCCGGGTCGCAACTGCCATTACGTTTCTACTGATCGGGCTGGGCGCCGGCACGCTGATTGGCCTGTTGTTCGCCCCGAAGGCTGGCAAACAAATGCGCAAAGATTTGCGGCGGAAATACGAAGGCGCCCGCGAGACCATCGAAGACTGGAAAGACGAGGCCAAAGACGCCGCTGAAGAAGTTCTGGAGCGCGGCGCGGACCTGGCCGGCGATCTGCGGGACCGGGTTGCGCCCCTGGCCAAAGAGATTCGGCGCAGCGTGCGCTGACAGAAGACCCGGCGAGCCAGTTTCAGCTGAAGATCGCGGCGAAGAAGCCTTTGATCTTCCCGAAAAAGCCACGGTGCGCGTGCGTGACCCGTGGGGGCAGGGCCGCGATCTGTAACCAGAACAAACCGGGCACCTCGCGCACCGGCAACACCTCGGCTTCTTGAGTAGGAGCGGGCTGGGGCGGTGTGGGCTCGGCTTCCTTAGGATGACCGGCAGGCGGAAGGTCCTCGGCCCGAAAGACAAACGGCGCTTCTACTTGCACGTGAACGTCATTGGATTTGGAAGGCGGCAGAGGCGCGGTCTCAGGTCCAGACGCAGATGATGCGAGGAGCAGCTTCGACCCGGAGGAAGCTTCCGGAACCGCGGCTGGAGCGGCCGAGGCGCGCATCACTGCTGGCGCCGTTGCCGGACATCCGCAGCCAGCCGGAACGACGGTATCCACCTTACTCAACTCTCCGGAATGAAATACCACCTGCTCGCCGGGTTTCACCTGGTACGTGCCATTGCCCAGCAGTTCCGACACCAATACAGATGCGGTATTTCCGGGCAATGCCTGAACGCAGGTATCGCCGTGCGAGTTGGCGCTGATGGCGTAATGAAATTCTCCCGGGCCAACCAGCAGGATGCGGAAGTCGGGAGTGAGAACGGAATCTGACGAAGTATCCAGCGAATAATTCGTTTCCAGCGCACCCGTGCTCATGCCCAGCATGAGCGATCGCCCATTCTGCGAGGCCGAGACCGAAACTGTTGTCTGCGGACAAACCCGTACTTCGCCACCTCTGCCTAAGCGCAAAACGGCTGTGTCAGATCCCGCGGTAACCGATGATCCGGCGGCGATCCGGCTGCCCGCCAGCACGACTGCTCCTGACGAGCTGGGCGTGACTGGAACCGCGGCTGGCAGGATGCCCGGCGTGAAGGCCGGGACCGATGCTGGCTTCGCGGTTTCCTCAGACCGATGCAGTCGAATCATCAGGCGATTGCCGGCGGCGTCCCAGGCGTAGGTGATGGGTCCGGCAAGGTCCACGACGATTCGCGCCACCGGAGGCGCCTGCTGAAATTGGTTGATACGAATGCCGCTGATCTCCTGGCTGCGGAAATCGAGTTTGTTCTTTGGTCCCGACAGCACTGCGTTGGGCAGATCAATCACCAGGCGTGATGGGTCGTTTATCTTGCTGATCGCCGGTACTAGGGGACGGCTGGAGATAATTTCTACGGCCGGGCCGTCGTACGCGGCCAAAACGCGTACCGAACGAACGGTGGCGGGACTGTCGCTGCTGGCCACTAATTGTGGGTGGGACTGGGCGTGCGACGCCGAGATCAGAACGGCCAGAAGCAATGAATAGCGAACCGCACCAAATTGCAGCAAACACTTCATGTCAGGAGGAAATGAACCTATAAGAGAACATACCACCGGTGCTGGGCGGAGAGAAGTACTGCAAAAGCCCGAAGGTAACGGGCAACCCAGTCTATAATGGCTAGCCGCTTCCATGCCGATCAACCCGGGAACAAAAATAGGTCCATACGAAATTCTGTCTCTCCTCGGCGCGGGTGGGATGGGTGAAGTCTACCGTGCTCGCGACACGCGACTGGGCCGCGATGTGGCCATCAAGGTCCTGCCGGAAGGGTTTGCCAGAGACGCGGAGCGGTTGCGGCGCTTCGAAACCGAAGCCCGCGCGATCGCAGCGCTAAACCACCCCAATATTCTTTCCATCCACGACATCGGCACGCATGATGGTGCGCCTTATCTGGTTTCAGAGTGTCTGGAAGGCCACTCCTTGCGGCAGGAGTTGAGCGCCGGCGCCTTGCCGCTGCGGCGCGCGGTGCAGTACGGAACGGAGATCGCGCACGGGTTGGCGGCGGCGCACGACAAAGGCATCATCCATCGCGACCTGAAACCAGAAAACATTTTTGTGACGCAAGATGGCCGGGTGAAAATTCTGGATTTCGGTCTCGCCAAGTTGGCCAGGCCGGAGGCTGCTTCGGACGATGGCGCCACCGTCGAAGCACAACCGACGTCGGCTGGTGCGGTTCTGGGAACGGTCGGCTACATGTCCCCGGAACAGGTGAAGGGCGAGGCCGCCGATGCACGTTCGGACATTTTTGCTCTGGGCGCGATGCTGTACGAAATGCTTGCGGGACAGCGCGCTTTTCGTAGAGACACGGGGGCCGAAACGATGACCGCGATCCTGAAAGAGGATCCCGCGGAACTGAGCACGTCGGGCAAAGTCATCTCGCCGGCGATGGATCGGATCGTCCGGCGGTGCCTCGAGAAAAAACCGCTGCTGCGATTTCAATCGGCTCGCGACCTGGCTTTTAATCTCGAAGGCCTCTCGGGGATTTCGTCGGCGAGCGCAGTCTCTGTAGTCGCGTCGGCAGGGAAGCCGCGCACATGGTTGATGCCTGCTGCTATGGGCGCTCTCCTGGTCATCGCGGGAGGCTTGGCGGGGTGGCTGTTCACTCGAGCCGCCGGCTCGGCGGCGTTGCCTTTATACCACCAGCTCACCTTCGAGCGCGGCCTGGTCTATGCCGCGCGCTTCGCGGCCGACGGCCGTTCGATTTACTACAGCGCAAGCTGGAACGGCCAACCTCTCCAAGTTTATTCGACCGTTCCGGACAGCCCGGAATCGCGCGCTCTCGGTCTGGTCAACTCTACGCTGTTTGCGGTTTCCTCTACCGACATGGCGGTGTCGCTCGGATGCAAAGATCGGTATATCGGAAACTGCCAGGGCACTTTGGGAATGGTACCGGTGGCAGGCGGGACGCCCCGCGAAATCGTGGAGGATGCGCTTGCCGCCGACTGGAGCGCTGACGGCAGTGAGATGGCGGTGATCCGCCAGGTGGAGGGGAAGTATCGCGTGGAATTTCCGCGTGGGAAGATGATTTATGAAAGCGACCGCCCGCTCCGGTTCTTGCGGATTTCTCCGCGCGGAAACGCTGTTGCCTTCGCAGAACTTCACGGTGTGGATGGCGACGCGGGCTGGTCGCTCGCCTTTGACCGAAGCGGAAAACAGCTGGTCCGGTCGGCGACTTACGTCAGCGTGGAGGGGGTGGCCTGGTCGCCGTCGGGAGACGAAGTATGGGTCGGAGCCACCACACAAGAGGCTTGGGCGAACGCGATCCATGCTATCGGTTTCAATGGTAAAGAGCGGATTGTTCTTCGCCTTCCCGGCATACTCCGGCTTCACGATGTTTCCCGTGACGGCCGGATCTTGCTTACACAAGAGTCGTGGCGATGTGGGATACAGTTTCGTGCGCCAGGGGACGCGAAGGAACGCGATCTCTCCTGGCTCGATTATGCGGAGTTGAGAGACCTTTCGGCCGACGGCACAAAGATCGTCTTTGACGACTGGGGATCAGCGGCGGGCGCTTCTGGCTTGGCCTACGTGCGGAAAGTCGACGGGTCGCCGGCAATCAAACTGGGCGAATGGTCTATTCCGGTCATCTCCCCGGACAGTGCGCAGGTGTTGGCATTTGAGGCCGCAGCCGTGGGTGTATCACATCCGGCCTTAATTCCGACTGGAGCCGGCGAGACGCACGTGTTGAGCTCTACGCTGGTGGAGCAGTCCAATGCGATGGGATTTATGCCCGATCAGAAGGCCGTTTATTTTTCGAATGATGACGGCCACGGATGGCGGATGTACGTCGAGGATTTAGCCGGCGGCGCTGCGCGGGCGGTTACGCCTGTGATTTCGGTGCGGACCCATTATTTCGAATCGCACGTGGTTTCGCCCGATGGCAAAATGATATTCGCACGTGATTTGAGTGGGAAGGGCGTCCTTTATCCGATCGCTGGCGGAGAGTCTCGCCCTGTTCCCGGCTGGTTGCCGGAGGATCTGTGGATCACTTGGTCCGCCGACGGGCGATCCGCGTATGTGTATCAGGATGAAAAAACCTCTGCGAGGGTATACGGACTCGATCTCGTCACGGGAAAAAGAGATCTGGTTGCGACGCTGGGTCCGAGCGACGCCGCCGGGGTTACAGCGATCCTCAGCGTGCGCATGACAGCAGACGGCAAGATTTACGCCTATTCGTTTACTCGGGAACTCTCGGACCTTTTCATCGTGTCGGGAGTGCGATGAAGCGTGTCCCAGGAACAGATTGTTACGGTTCGGAGAGGAATTCGTATTCATCAATGACCGCAGCGACGGCCACTCTGCCTTCCGGGTCGCCCTCGTCCACCCGCACCACTTTGCCCTTGCAGCGGACGCGAATGCTTTCCGTCAAGGTGATTTCCGGCGGAAGGGTCAGGGTGAATTCAATGGTCGAGCCGGCGGCGATTGCCGCATCCACATAGAAGCAGATGCCACGTGCGCTCACGTCACGAGTCTGCGCACTTTTTTCTTGCGTTCCGTCCTGCGTATAGCTAACCGAGACCGGCAGCTTCAGGGCAAAGCGGCGGGTCGCACGCTTGTTTTCCTGCGTGGTTTCGGCCATGGGCTCCTCCGGTGAGTCTGTAGCATGGCGTTTTGTCCCCGCCATGTCAAGACGTTAATCCGTTAGGGTAAGCTGATTACCGAGCCTAAAACGATGGTTCTGGTCCTCGACAACTACGATTCCTTCACCTACAACCTGGTCCAATATTTAGGTGAACTGGGGGCTGAGGTCGAAGTGCGCCGAAACGACCAGGTAACGGTCGCCGACGTCGAAGCGATGCGTCCGGAACGCATTGTGATTTCGCCGGGGCCATGCACGCCAGCCGAGGCCGGGATCAGCGTTGCCCTGATCCGGCATTTTGCCGGGAAAGTTCCGGTGCTAGGGGTTTGCCTGGGACACCAGGCGATCGGCGCAGCATTTGGCGGAACAATTGTCCGGGCTCCCGAACTCATGCATGGCAAGACGAGCCAGATCCAGCATGACGGGAAGACGATTTTCAGCGGTTTGCCTTCTCCGCTGACCGCTACGCGTTACCACTCGCTGATCGTGCGCGAGAGCGATTTGCCCGGCGAACTGGAGATGAGTGCTTATACCGGCGACCAGCGCGGTTCGCGCGTGATCATGGGACTACGCCACCGGCAATTCCCCGTGGAGGGAGTACAATTCCATCCCGAAAGCGTACTCACCACGCAAGGCAAGCAACTTGTGGCAAATTTCCTGGCGCTGTAAAGCGCTTCACGCATCTCTATTCGCTCTTTACAAATTGTGAACGAGACGCCAAAGTTTTGCAGAACGTGTGCAGATTCTTGCGCCTCTTGTCGCCGCTGATCCAAGATCCGCGCCAGAAGCCGGTTTCCCGATTGACACAGCGCCCGCCGGGTGTAGAATCAGGCACGCTTTTGGCCAGTCCGATTTCCGCCCAATCCCCTGGAAATCGGGAGCTGGCTTGGCCACGGGGTTGCTCGTTTCCGGCCCCGTCAAACAATCGCACTAGCTTGCAAAGGTAGCTTGCGGGAGAACCGGCGAGATCCACCGTAACATCGTCAAGGGCGCAGGTGCAGGCATTGCGGTTCCCAAAACGTTTTCAATCGCTCGAACCGAAATAGGAAGGAGATCATCGTGAAGACATTGAGTCGGAAACCGGTTGTTCGCATCGCGCTGGTGTTATCTGTCCTCACCTTGGCTGGAGTCGTCGCGTTGGCTTCGGCTGGCCACCACCACGGAATTCTTACCAGCCCGGATGGACGGTTTGCTATTGCCACTCAAGGCTCGGGCCACTTCACGCCCGCCGCCGAACCTGACAGCACCCTGACAGTAGTCGCCGGCAACCTGAGCAAATATCCCCTAGGCGTCTATTTCTGCTGCTACGGCGCCACAATCTCCGGGCCGCAGTCATTTCTGGGATCGGAGAACTGGGCCGCGGTACCCTTCACGCCCACTGCCAACTACACTGTCAAGGAGCTTCGAGCCTCTGTGGGTTGGGGACAGAACGGGACCAATGGTGTGACGCTGGGTCTTTATTCAGATGCCAGTGGTCTTCCGGGCACCGTGCTGTTCGCGAGAAATGTGACGAACCTCGGGACCTTTGGCTTATGCTGCACGCTGGCGGAAGCAAAGGACTCTACTGGAGTCGCCATCACTTCGGGAACACAATACTGGGTGGTAGCGAGCACATCTTCTTCCACAACGACCACGTTCGATGCCTGGGCCTTCAACAGCACCGACCAGACTTATTCCACCTACGCGTTCTTTAACACCAGCAACAACGCATGGTTGACCACTTCGTTTGTGTTGCCGGGCTTTGAGGTGTTAGGGCAGTAGCTGTTTCAAGTTCTCTGTATTGTTTCAGCTATAAGGGCCGTCTTGGCGTGCTGGCGTCAGCGGCCCTTTTTTCAGCTCTTGCCCCCTCGGGCAAGGAGTGAGCGGGTCAGCCGCGGTTCCTTGCCAGTTCGACAGCCTTTAAAACCGCCTGGGCTTTGTTCATGCATTCCTCAAACTCGCGCGCAGGATCGGAATCGGCAACGATGCCTGCGCCGGCCTGCAGGTAGGCGCGCTTGCTCTTCATCAGCATGGTCCGAATCGCAATGCAGGAGTCGAGGTTCCCGGCGAAATCAGCGTAGAGAACAGAACCACCGTAGATTCCCCGGCGGACCGGTTCGAGTTCTTCGATGATCTGCATAGCCCTTACTTTCGGCGCACCGGTCAGCGTCCCTGCCGGAAAACAGGCGGCGAACGCGTCCAGCGCGTCCAATCCCTCCCGCAGTTTTCCTTCCAGCGCCGAGACGATGTGCATGACATGGGAGTAGCGTTCCACGTACATGAGGTCACGCACTTTCACAGAGCCATATTCACTGACCCGCCCCAGGTCGTTGCGCCCGAGGTCCACCAGCATCACGTGCTCGGCGCGCTCCTTTTCGTCGGCAAGCATTTCTGTTTCGAGGCGCTGATCTTCGGCCTCGTCTCGGCCGCGAGGATGTGTTCCAGCGATGGGACGATATTCCAGCTTGCGGCCGGTGACGCGCACCAGCATTTCGGGCGAGGACCCAAGAACGTGCGTGTCTCCCAGCCGCAGAAAGTACATGTATGGAGAAGGATTCACGGTGCGGAGAGCACGGTAGATGTCGAAGGCAGCGGCTCCGGGCGCGAAATCCAGACGCTGCGAGAGAACCACCTGAAAAATGTCCCCGGCAGCGATGTATTCTTTGCATTTCCCCACCGACTCAAGGAAGCGCCTTCGGCTGGTGCCGCCGTGGATCTTAAACGCCCGGGAACGCGGATGGACGGCGGCCTTCCACTGGCCCGCGCGTAATCCTGCGGTCAGCTTCTTTTCCAACTTCAAAATATCGCTGACCGCGCGGTCATAGGCCCGGCGCGGGTTCTCCCGGGAAACATCGGCAGTAGCAATGATGTGGATCTGATGTCGCAGGTGATCGAAGGCCAGCACACGGTCGAAAAACATCAGCACGCAGTCAGGAAGCGATTGATCATCCTTGGCATGGTCGTCAATGTTCTCCAGTTGGCGGACCGCGTCGTATGCGAAGTAGCCGACGGCGCCTCCGGCAAAAGGCGGCAGGTCTTCGAGCGGTGCGACACGGTGTTGCCGGAGCAGGTCTTTCAGCAACTGCAGGAGGTTGCCGCGCCGCCGTTCCTGGTATTTGCCGCACTGCAGCACGATGTCCTGGCCACGAGCGCTTATCTGCATGTAGGGCCGCGCGCCCAAAAAGGTGTACCTGCCGATACGCTCTCCGCGTTCCACCGACTCCAGCAGAAAGGCATGCGGTTCAGCCGCGGCCACCGCCAGAAAGGCCGAGACGGGAGTTAGCAGATCAGCCATCACGGAAGTAACTACCGGCACCAGAGTGGCTTCGCGGGCGAGGCGCAAAAACTGCTTATAATCCGGACGAATCATAGCAAATGGACACGTTGAAAGACCGCCTCATTATAGGGTAGGCCTTGGGCTGACGCGCCCCCGCCGCGGTAGCTCTCCCCCTGGCCTGTCTAATACTTGGACGCCTGCTTGGACGGACGCTGACCGCAAGTAACCTACGAATGAATTGACTGATTACAGCGCAGGCCGCAAGATGGCTAAGGCCCAACCCCGTTTGAGGAAGCATGCACATTAAGTTCTGGGGAGTCCGTGGCTCAACCCCGGCTCCTCAGCCAGAGAACGTGCGCTACGGAGGCAACACCTCCTGCGTAGAAGTGCGCGTCGGCGAGAATCTCTTCATTTTCGATTGCGGCACCGGGCTGCGCGTGCTGGGACAAGCCCTGCGGCGCGAGTTCCGCGATCGTCCGCTCTCCGCCCACATTTTCGTTTCGCACTTCCATTGGGACCATATTCAAGGCATGCCCTTCTTCGGACCGCTCTACGATAACCGGGAGAACCACTTCCGGTTTCACTGCTCCAACCGGTCTCGCAGCCTGAAGACGGTGTTTGAGGAGCAAATGGCTGTACCCTACTTTCCCGTGGGACTTAACCAAATGCAGGCCCGCCAGGACTTCTACAATCTGGAGGCGCGCCGGGTTGAGTTGGGAGAAGTGACTGTGCAGGCCGCTTGGCTGAATCATCCCCAGGGTTGCATGGGATTCCGTCTGGAAGCCAAAGACGGTGTGGTCGTATACGCCACTGACAACGAGCCCGGAGACGCGACCTTCGACAAGAACCTGCGCAAACTCGCAGCCGGCGCCGACGTGCTGGTCTATGATGCGCAGTATCTTCCCGAGGAATACGAGGCCCGCCGGCGCGGCTGGGGCCACAGCCACTGGCGAGAAGGCGTCAATGTAGTGATGGAGAGCGGCGCCAAGGAGCTCGTCCTTTTCCATCATGATCCTGAGCACACCGATGCCTGCATCGACCAGGCGGTCAAGGAAGCGCGCAACTACTACGCGCGTGTGCAGGCTGCAGCGGAGGGGCTGCAGATCGAGGTATCGAAACGCAGCTCAGCGGCAAAATAAGCTGATCCCCAAGTTCTGATTTCCTGGCATCTTCCAATCCTGGATTACAATGTGTCTAGCCTGCGGAGCGGGAGTTCGAAACTCGAAAGGGGATGGGAGTGAAGCAGTTGTCAGCAGCCTGGCCACACGTGTCGGCCGTCTCGGTCGTCGACATTCTGCTGGTTGCCGTCATCATTTATGAATTGCTCGCGCTGATCAAGGGGACGCGCGCTGCCCTCATGCTGATCGGTGTGGCTGCTCTGGCGCTGGCGTTTTACCTGTCCCGGCTGGGCGAGTTGAAGACGCTGAATTGGCTTATCAGCACCCTGCTCCCTTACACCGTGTTCGCGCTGATTGTGGTCTTTTCGGCGGAGATCCGGATGGCCCTGGCGAGGCTCGGACGCAGACTCACACTGAGCCGTGCGCTCGCCTCCGAAGCTGACGCTTACGATGACATTGTGTTGGCCGCCAACCTGTTTGCCCAGAACCAAACCGGGGCTTTAATGGTGATTGAGCGGGAGATTGGTCTGCGTACCTACATCGAGAGCGGGGTTCCACTGGACGCGCAACTGTCCTACGATCTGCTGGCCACGATATTTCGTCCCAGCGCCCCGCTGCACGACGGCGCCGTCATCATTCAGGGAGACCGCATAGCGGCGGCCGCGTGCTTCCTGCCGCTTTCCATGAATCCCGTGCTTTCTACACAACTGGGCACGCGTCACCGTGCGGGAATCGGCGTCACTGAAGAGACGGACGCGATCGCGGTCGTGGTCTCCGAAGAAACCGGCAGCATCAGCGTGGCCATCGGAGGCAAGATTGAACGTGATCTTACGGTCGAGCAACTGCGCGACCGCCTGAGTGAATTGGTAAGCCGCCACGCTCCACCCTCCGCTATGCCAACCCCGAGAACGGACTCCAGCGAAATGCTGGAGGCGCCCGGCCCGGAGGACTTGCGCACGCCATTAACGCGATCGGCAGACCCGCGGGTGAACACCGAGAGATAACGCATGGGCCAATTTCTCCATCGTTACGTGCTGCCTAATCTCGGTTTGAAGCTGATCTCGCTTGCCTTGGCGGTCGGCCTGTGGCTGGCAGTGGCCCGGGAGCCGATTGCCGAAGTCGCCGTAGACGTGCCGATCGAGTTCCGTGACCTGCCGCAGAATCTGGAGATCAGCTCGGAGAGCATTCCCAAGGCGCAAATCCGGTTACGCGGTCCCGAGCGGGAAGTGCATCGGCTGGAGCCTGCCGACGTTTACGCGGAAATCGAACTCGAAGGTCTGAAGCCCGGTGAGCGTTCGTTTGATTTGACCTCACGCCAGATTCATAAACCAACGGGGCTTCAGGTGGTGCAGGTTGTCCCTAGCGAAATTCATCTCAGCTTCGATGTTCGCCTGACTCGAGACGTTCCAGTGCAACCGCGGGTGGTCGGGACTTTCGCCGAGGGTTATCAGATCAGCAAGGTGTGGACAGATCCCGCGAGTGTGACCATTACCGGCCCGAAAAAGCGCGTGGAGGCGGTCGAATCGGCGACGGTCGATCCAGTCGACGTCAGCGGCGCCATGGGCCGCGCCACCTGGGTCCGTCACGCTTATGTTTCTGATCCCCTGGTGCAGGTTTCGAGTTCTGATCCGGTGCGGGTCACTGTGCTCATGGAAAAAGTTGCCGCCGGCGGCCAGCATTGATGCCAGCAGCCAAAATGACATCGCAGACCCGACAACTATTCGGCACCGACGGAATTCGCGGCCTGGCCGGAGAGTTCCCCTTGACGCGTGAGAGCACCTATCTGATTGGACGGGCGCTCGGGCATGATCTCACTCGAACCGAACCGGACGCCGGGGTTGTGATCGGGCAGGACACGCGGGAATCCAGTGCTTGGATCGCAGACCGCGTGGCGCTAGGGCTGTCGTCCTGCGGCTGCGAAGTGCACAGCGCTGGCGTTCTTACGACCCCCGGAGTCGCGTATCTGGCGCGTTCGAGGAAATACGTAGCAGGGGTCGTGATCTCGGCTTCGCACAATCCCTGGACTGACAACGGGATCAAGATCTTTTCAGGCGATGGCTATAAGCTGCCCGACGCACGCGAACTGGCGATCGAGAAGGAAATTTTCTCACTACTGCAAAACCCTGAGTCTGCCCCGGCCCCGTCAACCAAGCCGCCTGCCAGCCTTCCGGGCGAGGCCGCACTTCGGCAGGAATACGTGGTGTGGCTTTCGCACAACGTTCATGCCGGCCTGAGCCGGCTGCGGGTGCTGGTGGATTGCGCAAATGGCGCAGCCACAGCCGAGGCCCCTGAACTTTTTCGCGCATGTAAAGTGCAGGCTACTTTCTTGAATGCATCGCCGGACGGCAGAAACATCAATGAGAACTGCGGCGCGTTGCATCCCGAAGTCGTCGCAAAGGCTGTGGCTGCAGCCTCGGGGAAATTCGACCTCGGAGTGACTTTCGACGGCGACGCCGACCGCGCTCTCTTCTGCGACGCGCTGGGCCACGTGGTCAACGGCGATGCCGTGTTGCTGTTGGCCGCACGGGATATGCAATCGCGCGGCGCACTCCCCGGTTCCACGATTGTGGCCACAACCATGTCGAATATGGGACTCGAAATCGCGTTGCGCAACTCCGGAATTCGCATGTTGCGCGCCAACGTCGGCGACAAGTACGTGCTGGAGGAAATGTTGAAGACCGGCGCGATTCTGGGAGGCGAGCAGTCGGGACACATCATTTTCCGCGATGGCGACGCGACTACCGGCGACGGTCTGCTGACCGCGCTGCGCGTGATGGAAATCGTGGCTCGCAGTGGTAAGCCTTTGGCCGATCTGGTCGGCGATCTTAAAGTTTTTCCGCAAACCATCCAGAACATTCGAGTACGCGAAAAAACTCCGTTTGCGCAGATTCCGGAAGTCCAGCGCGCCATCGAAGCGGCCGAACGCGAACTCGATGGCAACGGGCGCGTTGTGGTCCGCTACTCCGGCACAGAGGCGCTGGCGCGCGTGATGGTGGAGGCCGAGTCAGAGCAAAAGATGCAGGCTCTGGCCCAGAGTATTGCCGGCGCCATCAAGAAAACGCTGGGGGTCTGATGATCTCAGGGTCCCAGGCATGACGGGCTTGCTCAGAAGCTTCGCCGCGCTGTGGAATCTCGCCTTGTTGTGTGCTTCGCTCGCTGTCCTGGTCTGGTTCCTCTATTGGTTCGTTCTGCGAAGGCTGGTGCGGGCGAAACGCATCGCCAGCGCCCATGACCGCAGAATGCTGAGAGAGGCCGCGGAGCGGGAATCCGATAACCGGGCTCCTTGATGTTGTGCAGCCGGTAAACCTACTCTCCGCCCTCGGCGGCCTCTGCGTTTCAAGGTTTTTGTTTCAACCCATGTTGATCCGTGGCGAAAGAGTTATTCCAGATCCCGCCAGTTTGGACCCACGCCAATTTCCACCAGCAGTGGCACGGCCAGCGGATGAACTTTTTCCATCTGCTCGCGCACCAGAGTTTGCGTCTCGCTGATTTCCGTCTCCGGGATCTCGAAAACCAGTTCGTCGTGTACCTGCAGCGTCATCTGTGCCTGCCGTCCTCGCTGGCGCAGCGCTGCGTCAATGCGAATCATGGCCAGCTTGATCAAATCCGCCGCGGTTCCTTGCAAAGGTGTGTTGACCGCCGTCCGCTCCGCAAACCCGCGCAGGTTGGCGTTCTTGCTGTTGATGTCGGGAATCGGCCGCACGCGCCCGAACAGCGTTTTGACGTTTCCGTCGCGGCGGGCTTCTTCCAGGGTTCTGTCGATAAACGCCCGCACTCCCTTGTACTTTTCGAAGTATGCATCGATGAATCGCCGCGCCTCGGCAGGTTCAATGCCCAGGGTTTGTGATAGTCCGAACGCCGACAGTCCGTAAACGATGCCGAAGTTCACCACTTTGGCCTGACGGCGGTGATCGGCGGTCACCATGAGCGGCGGAACTCCGAAGACCTGCGAGGCGGTCAGGGTATGAATGTCATCGCCGCGGCGATACGCCTCGATCAGCAGCGGGTCTTTCGAAAGGTGCGCCAGCAACCGCAACTCGATCTGCGAATAGTCTGCCGCCAGTAGGACGTGCCCAGGTTCAACCGTGAACGCAGCTCGAATCTCGCGCCCGAGTTCGGTGCGAATGGGGATGTTCTGCAGGTTGGGATTGGCAGAAGAGAGCCGGCCAGTGGCCGTCCCGGTTTGGCCAAATGTCGTGTGCAGCCGGCCAGTCGCCGGATTCAGCAGCGCAGGCAGCGCATCTACATAGGTGGACTTGAGCTTGGCCAGTTGGCGGTATTCGAGCACCATTCGCGGCACGGCGTGTGATTCCGCCAGCCCCTCGAGCACGTCCACCGCCGTTGAGATCGTTTTCCCCTTGCCGTATTTGACCGGCTTGGGCAGGTTCAGCTTGTTGAAGAGCACATCGCCGAGCCGCTTGGGCGAGCTGATGTTGAACTCGCAACCGGCGGAGTCGTAAATCTCTCTTTCCTTGGCGGCAATTTCCCCCTCCAGCCGCGACGACATTTCGGCGAGCGCTTTGCGGTCGATCTTGACCCCGGTCTGCTCCATGCGCGCCAGCACTGGCACCAGCGGCAGATCAATTTCCTCGTAGAGCTTGAGCAGTCCGGCTCCTTCCACTTCGCGGCGGAGGGAGGTTGCCAGTCGGCCTGTGATGTCGGCCGCCTCGGGCAAGGTTCCGCTGAGCTTGAGATTGAAACGGCGCAGTGCCACGTCTGCTAAAGCATGTGAAGGGTAGGTCGGATCGAGCAAGTAGGAATAGAGCATCGGATCATGCGCGACACCGAGAACGGCGATTCCTTGCTGCTCGAAGACGTGCGTAGCAGCTTTCCAGTCGTGGACGGCCTTCGGCAGACTCGCATCCGCCAGGGCGGACCGCAGTTTGGACGCAGCCTCTTTGGCGTCCGCTGAGACCGTAAGCGCGGCGCCCGGCGTGGAAGAGATCGCGATGGTTTGTAATTTCTCCAGCGGAGCCTGCTCGGCACTCAGCGGCAACATAGCTTCTATAGGTTCGTCCTGTTCTTCCTCGGTCGCTTCTTCAACTTCGGACTCCGTTTCGACCGCAACCGCCAGCGCTCCACCCTGCGGGACCACTTTGAGCACCACTTCCACATCCGCAGCGGTCTTTGCTTCGCTGTAATGGGCTTCGCTCACTTCCACAACAGGCAGAAGTTCTTTCAGCAACGATGTGAACTCAAGTTCGGTGAAAAGACCGCGGAGAGCTTCGATGTCCGGCTCGCCCGCTCTCATTGCGTTCACGTCAAGCTCGATGGGCACATTGCGGTCGATAGTGACCAGTTGCTTGCTCAGCAAAATGTTGTCACGGTTGTTCTGCAGAGATTCGCGGTAGGTCTTTTTCTCAACTTCCGCGGCACGATCCAATGCCTGCTCCACCGTGCCGAACCGCCGGATAAGATCGACGGACCCTTTGTCGCCGATGCCGGGCGCGCCGGGAATGTTGTCGATCGAGTCGCCGCGGAGCGCCATGACATCGATCACCCGCTCCGGTGGCACACCGAGAATCTCCTCAACTTTCGGCGCATCGCAAATCAGATTGTCCTTCGGTGGGTTGAGAACGCAGATGCGTTCGTTGACCAACTGCAACATGTCTTTGTCGCTGGAGACAACGAACACGGGGTACGATTGCTCGACCGCTTTCGATGCCAGCGTGCCGATGACGTCGTCGGCCTCATAACCTTTCAGTTCGAGGATCGGAATACGGTAAGCTTCGAGCGCCCGCCGTATGTACGGCAACTGCTGTGCGAGGTCGCCGGGCATCTCCGCGCGATTGGCTTTGTAACCGTGATATTCAACTTCCTGGAATGTCTGTGTTTTCAGATCGAACTTGCGCACGCCGATGAAGCCCTCAGCTTGCTGGTCGCGAAAAGTTGGAGCAGCTACGTCAAACACGGCGGCCAGATATTGCGGCGAAAAGTCATCGCGCAGCTTGCGCAACATGTTCACGAAAACATAGGTCGCTGCCGTGGGAACGCCGGTCTTGGTGGACATGCCACGCTGCCTGGCCATCGCATGATAGGCGCGGAAGATGAACGACATCGCATCGATCAGGAAGATGCGATTGGGTTCGGCCTTTCGCGACTTATCGGCCGCTTTGGAAGCTGCGGGTGCGGCGACATTCGTAGTTTGGGCAATAGATTTTGCTCTGGGGGTCAACCAGTCAGTTTAGCAGCCAGAAACGGTGCCATGCTGGCGGCTAGGTCGGGATGCAACTTAATAGGGAAGCGAGCCAAACGCGCGAATTATTGCGTCGCGGAGAACGCGACGCTTCGCGCGGCTCGCCCAGATCCCTCGCTGCGCAAAAGGCGCTCGCTCGGGATGACAACTATTTCCCCGGCCTCCCGTACTCGGTCGTGTAGTGCAGCTTGATCTCGCCGCAGGTGCCTTGCTCGGGCGAATAGACCACACAGGTATCAAACGGCCGGGAATAGACGTGGAGGCTAACTGCCCTCTGGTTGAATTCCCGCGGATTGTAAACGCGGTGCACTGGCTCCTGAGGGTCAACGGCGCAGGGGTGGGCCGGGTTCATCTCCAAAGTTTCCGCCGATTCAAGTTTGCACACGCCTTGCTCCAGATTCTGCGAAACCACGTGGTAGTTTTCGACCATCAATCTGCCGACCGGGACCGCCATCCAGCAATTCTGATCGCGGTGATTGTGCACGGAACTTATCTGTCCGATTTCCCAGCAGATGGCAATCAGTTCGTACAGCGGGGTCTTGTCGATCAGATTGCGCGTGTAATGCTGGCGGTCCCAGCAGAGATAAGGCTCAAGCGTTTCAGCAGCAACCGGGTTGCTCTCCAAAAATCGCCTGATCTGCTCGGTCTGGCGGAACGCCGGCTCAGGAAACTTGCGCAGCTCCGAAACAAACTCCTGGATGGGGACCTGCTTGGAAAGCGTTTGTGTGCGGTTGGTCACGAGGCCCAGTATATCGCAGCACAGAAATGGCTACTCGATAAACGGTAGTAGTACAGTTTGCCCGTATGGATGCGCGCCAAGACGTGCGAGTTTGGTGCTTCGCAAAGAACGCGAAGCATTCGCACGGCGCGCCCAGATCCCTCGCTCGCCAAAAGAAGGCGGCTCGGGATGACAAGGCAAACTGCACCACTACTCAATGAACATGCAGTCTCCGTAAGAATAGAAGCGATACTTCTCCTCGACCGCGTGAGCGTAGGCCTTCATGACTTGTTCTTTCCCTCCGAAACCACAGACCAGCATGAGCAAGGTGGATTGTGGCAGATGGAAATTGGTCAGCAAGGCACCAACCACCCGAAATTTGTAGCCTGGATAGATGAAAATATCCGCCTCGCCGCTTCCGGCAGCGACTCTGCCCGTGCCGGTGCGGCCGGCCGAATACTCCACCGTTCTGACGGTCGTGGTTCCCACTGCGACGACGCGCCGATTCTGATCCAGAGCCCGGTTGATCTTCGCCGCCGCCTCAGGCGAAATCACGTAGGATTCCCGATGCAGTTGATGATCTTCGACCCGCTCCACGTGCACTGGTTGAAATGTTCCCAAACCTACGTGCAGCGTGATCTCCGCGGTTTCAATTCCGCGTTCCTGCAAGCGCCGCAAAATTTCCGGAGTGAAATGCAAGCCGGCAGTCGGCGCCGCCACCGATCCGCGCTTTCGGGCATAGACGGTTTGATACCGGTCCCGGTCTGCCGGGCGGTCAGGGCGACCGATGTAGGGCGGCAGCGGCACGTGGCCGAGGCGCTCGATCTGCGAAAAAAATTCCGTTGCCGGCCGGAAGCGGATCGTGCGTTCTCCGAAAGCTCCCCGGCCGATAACTTCCGCCTGCAGTTCATCCCTTTCGCCGAAAAATAGTTGCTCCCCAATGCCAATTTTCCTTCCTGGCCGGACCAGGCATTCCCATTCGTTCGGCTCCTGAGAAACCTGCCGCGTGAGCAGCACTTCAACCCGGCCTTTCAGGAAATCGCGTGCGGCGGGGTTTCTCGAACTCACAGGTTGTGACCTGGCGCCGCTTCTTCCGCCATACAGCCGGGCTGGGAACACCCGCGCATTGTTGAATACGACAAGGTCGTCGGTGCGGAGCGACTCAGGGAACTCGCGGAACGAGCGATCCTGAAGCGCTCCGGAAGCCCGGTCGAGGCGAAGCAAGCGGGAAGCCGCCCGGTCTGGAAGTGGCTCCTGGGCAATTAGTTCCGGCGGAATGTGGAAGCTGAATTCGGAGACCAGCACGCAGATCGATTATAGATTCGGTACCCCGCCGGTTTCCAAGTTCGACTGCGCAACAAAACCGATTGTTTTCTTCCCCGCGTCTGCGGTACCATACGCGAGCCATCCCCCGGCCGTTGACCCTATTCATGCCTAACGAAGGCCAATACCGGCGCGAAATTGTCTCCTTCGGGAGAATGCTGCACCAGCGCGGCTATGTTGCGGCCATGGACGGCAATCTTTCTGTCCGGTTGGACGAACGACGGATTCTGGCCACGCCTACCGCGATGAGCAAGGGCGCGCTGAAGCCTTCGGATCTGGTGGTCGTGGACCGGGAGGGCCGCCGGCTCAGCGGACGGCATGATGTTTCCAGCGAAATTGCCATGCATCTGCTGATCTACCGGATGCGGCCCGATATACGCGCCGTCGTGCATGCTCACCCACCCACAGCCACCGGCTTCGCCGCGGCTGGTATGGCGCTCAGTCAACCTTTGGTTTGTGAAGTGGTCATCGGCTTGGGAGCCATCCCCCTGGCCAAGTATGGTACTCCTGGAACCCGGGAGCTCAGCGAAGCTCTCGAGCCTCTGGTTCCCGACTACGACGCCATTCTCATGTCGAATCACGGCGTCGTCGCTTACGGGGACACGCTTCCCCACGCCTACATGAAGATGGAAACGGTCGAGCATTTTGCCCATATCGCCCTGGTCACCCACATTCTGGGTCGCCAGCAGCCGCTAGCGGGTACGGACCTGGAAAAGCTGCTGGAGGCGCGCAGCAAATATCAAGGCAGCCATTCAGCGGCGCCCATGCCACTTTGCCTTGAGGACCACGTGGCCGGGGGAAACCACAACGGCCGCTCCGAGCCTGAGTCGGAAGCCAAAAGCCAAAAGCTAAGAGCCAAAAGCTAAGAGCCAAAAGATGAGAGCTTTTCACTCCCCTCCAATCCGGATCCGCATGCCTGCACGGAAATTCGTCCCCAGCGCCGGATAGCCCACCACCTCGTTGTATTGACGATCCAGAACATTTTCGATGGTGACGTATGCTGTCATGCGCGACGTCAGCGCATACCAGCCGCCCAGGTCAACGCGAACGTATCCCGGAGCGTGATTGATTCCAAAATCCAGGAAGTCTGAATCGGCGCGCCGACCAACAAAACTGCCTCGCACATCGCCTCCCCAGTGCGTTCCCAAATAACTCAGCAGCATCGTTGCCGAATGCTTAGGTCGGCGGAGCAAAGGCCGCCCTACCCCCAAGATCGTGGGATCGCAGAAATTTGCTGGCGTACACACGGGAGCGGCCAGGATTTCGGTCGAGGTGTAGGTGTACGCGGTGTTCAGAGACAACTTCGAGAGAAGTCTGCCCTGGAATTCGACCTCCGCGCCCTGCGCGAACGACTTGTCCACGTTCACGTATTGCCCGATGAAAGTTACCGGGTTGGTCGCGTAGTCGATCCGATCAAAATAAAGATTGTTGAAATACGTCGCAGCGAACGAATAGCGGTTCCGAAAAAGCCCTTGTTGAAAGCCGGCTTCAAACGCGCGGGTCCGCTCCGGTTTCAGCCCTGGATTCGGCACGCTGTAGGGAGGTCCGGCAAACGTCTCCTCCAGCCGAGGCTCCTTGAATCCCTGCGCATAGGAAAAACGCAGGCGCGCTCCCGACAAAACAGTTCCGCCGCTTAGTGCGAGAAAAGTCGCGGCCACACGAGGCACGCCGGTGTTTCCAAAAGCGCCGTTGTGGATAAAGCGCGCACCGGCCACGACGGACAGGCGTTTCCACGTGACCTGCTGCTGGGCGTAAACGTCATCATTGACGCGCACTCCATGAGTGGACGGCGGATAATCCAGGTCGCCGACCACACCATTTTCATCTTCGAAGCGGTCGCCGAACGTGGTGTGTCCCCAGCTCTGCTCGAGGTAATCGCCTTGGTATTCAAATCCGGCGCGGTTGATGTGATCGCTGGCTTGGGTCGGAAAATCATCCACGCGGGCCGGATCTCCGGTCAGATTTGTGTCCGAATAGCGGTAGTTGTAATCGAAGCCGGTCAAACGATGCTGCCAGCCTGAGGGCTGAGTGAAGGTAAGCTCGACGCTTCCCAGCAGGTTGTTCAACTGCTTGTATTCGTTTGGATCAGGAGGCTCGAGCGAATCACCGTTGAAATTCCATTCTCCGGGCAAGCCGGTAAAACTGTTGGAATGGCGGAAGCGGGCGCGAAGCGAAAGCTGGTCGGTGAGCGCCACACCGACGTTTGCCCCTTGCAAAGAGTTTGAGTAGGCGTTGTTGATCCCTTCACCTACCGTGTTGAACTGATCGCCGAAGACGTTGTAATCAAAGCGGCCATTCGCGCCAGATAGCGCGGCATAGCCATTCGCGGTGCTGAAGTTGCCGCCATCCGCGCCGAAGCGCAGTTCGGGGACCGGCGTGGTCCCGTTGCGCGTCCAGGTTTGGATCACGCTGGTCATCGCGTCCGATCCATAAAGTGTGCTCTGTGTGCCGCGGAGGAACTCCATGTGATCGGTTTCGTTGAGCGGCAGGTTGCCGAAGTCGAAAGTCCCGCCGGGTTCGTTGATGGTCACGCCATCTATGATCACCTTGTTGTAGGTCGAGTCGCCGCCACGCACGAACAGCGACGCAAGCCCGCCACGCTGGCCGGCGGTGTTCACAATTGATCCCGGCAGAAAGCGAAGAGCATCGTTCGCGGCCACCGGCTGCATGGTCGTTAGTTCGTCACCGCTCAGGGTCTCCACCTGCGCTCCCGAGCTTTCACTGGGAACCAGAGTACGTGTCGCGGTGACGACGACGGTCTCTGCTGCCAGAGCAACTTGCAGCTTCACTGTGACCAGTTCGGTGGAAGAGGAAATATCTACCGTCTGGGCGGCAAATCCTGCCGCGAGGATCCGGGCACGATAAGGGCCTTGCGCGACATTACGAAAGACAGCAAGCCCCTCGGCTGAGGTGGTTTCAATGGCGAGCGGGGAACGAGCGCTTTGCCGCGCTGAGACTCCCGCCCTCCACAAAGTGACCTGCGCTCCGTTGACCGCGGCAGACTGAGGATCAATCACCCGGACTTTGACTTCAGCTGCCGAAGCAGCTAAGGCAAAAGCGAGAATACTGGCGCAAATCTGAGAAAACCGCACGGCACTCCTCCTTTGACACGCGAAAGGGGTTGGTGTTGACGGTTCGCGCCGATCTCCTGGCTTAGCGAGTAAGGACGGCATTCACCGTCCGGCTTTCGCAACCAGCCTTCCCGGGGATTTCCCAGTGACTGGCTGCAGTTTTCTCGCTTACAGTTGCGCGGCAGCGCGGGATTCTCACCCGCTTCCCTCCTCGCCAGTGCTGGCGAGGACTGCGCGAACCCGAGGCAATTGGAAAAGAACAAAGCTGACTCGCTGGGAATCTACTCGTGTGATCGTGGAAAGTCAATGCAAGTGTCAAGCGGGCTCAGTTGTCATCCCGAACGAGCACTTTTTGCGATGTGAGGGATCTGGCCGCGCCGCGCGAACTGTCGCGCAGTTGCGACAGAAAAATCGCGCGCTCGGCGCGCTTCCTTACGGACAACAGCCGACTTGCTTAACCGGCGAGCCGCACTATAATGTCCGGGTGTTCGGTGGGGTGTGGTACCGGACTTCTGTCGCTTTGACGGTTTTGTGCTGTGCGGAGCCGAGCGACCGCCAACACAGCAACACACCCACCTAGCCTTGGCAAAAAAGAAACGCTCATGATTCCCAACGATCTTCTGGAAATCCTGGTCTGTCCGGTGTGCAAGAAGCCGCTCGCGCTCAAGGACAACGGCGCCAGCCTCAAGTGTGGCGAGTGTCGTCGCGTTTACCCGATAAAGGATGAGATTCCAATTCTCCTGGTCGACGAAGCCAAGATCGATCCGGCCTAAGTTGTCATTCCTATCTACTTGTCATTCCGTCTCCGGTTTAAGCGGTGAGGAATCTGCTTTTGTTCCGCGACAGAACAATCGCGCGTTCGGCTTGCTTCCTTCCCCCCCCACTTTAGTGGTGTCTCGGCTTTGTTCCACAACGACACAGAATGTCAGCTTTGAGACAGCCTACTGCTGTTTCCCGAATTGATGGCAGCCAACGATGTAGGCAATAACGCCTCGCAACTTATTACAGCAAAACGGGTTTAATAAAATAGCGGAGTTGCGGGCAGACCCGCCCGGCGCCGGCTCAGAGTTCGGCAACGAAATTGCACGCAACGAAAGCGGCATCGAGCGAGTCTAATGTTGTAAGCAGTAAGGGGTCGGAGGTGAGACGGCCATGAAAGACAAAGAAAGATTTACGGTGACCGAGTTAAACGCTTTGCGAAACGACCTGCTACAGGGAGGCTTGGTGGACTCGCGTGAGGCTGCCGAACTCTTACAGGTATTTCTGATGGGACGAGGTTACGGAGTCTCGCCCCAGGCAGCTTTCGACGCCGCCGGGCGGGTGGAAATGTCCGGTTGCTCGATTCCTGTATTGCAGCAGGAATTGGAGAGCTTAGCGTTAGTCATGTAGCGGTGACAAGATCTCCGGGGCGTCGGAATCAAGCCGCGCTCTGAAGAATGAGACAGCCGGGAGCCGGACCAACCAGTCCGGCTTTGCTGTTTCTGGCCCTCGGGTCGAGTGGCGTGAGCCAGCAGCTAGAAGCCAGGAGCCCACTTTCTTATTCGTAACGCAGGCTCTCCACCGGATCCAGCTTGGCGGCGCGAGTGGCGGGGACGGTCCCGAACAAAATGCCCACCAGAGAAGACACCACGATCGCCACGATGGCCGAGAGTCCCGAGATGGGCAGACGGTATTCCGTAAAGAAGCGCACCGAGAAGGGCAGCGCCAGGCCAATCACGACGCCGGCCACACCGCCGACCAGCGCGATCAGGATTGCCTCGGACAGAAACTGGTAACGAATCGAGCGGTTGGTCGCGCCCATCGCCTTGCGAATGCCGATCTCGCGAATGCGTGAGCTCACCGTGGCCAGCATGATGTTCATGATCCCGATGCCGCTCACCAGCAAAGTGACCGTGGCAATCAGCAGCAAAACGATGGTGAGTGCGTTGGCGGTGCGATCGGCGACGGCTACCAGCTCCGTGAGATTCTGCACCACGTAGACTGACTCCGGCCGATGACGTGACTGGAGGACCTTCTTCACCTGCTCCGTGACCGGAATGACCATGGACGGCTCGGCTGCGGAGAAATACAGTTGGCGGACACCCGGCGTGTCAGTAAAGTAGCGCGACACGGTATAGGGAATAATCATTGAATTATCGGTCACTTCCGATTGTCCGAAGGTGTTCACCCGTTCCCGGAAGGTTCCGATGATGGTGAAGGGCAATCCGCTGACCTTGATGACCTTGCCCACGGCGTTGTCGACCGAGCCGTAAATTTCCTCCGCCAGCTTCTGCTGGACAACACCCACTTTGTTTCGCGCCTGCTCGTCCTCGTTGTCGAAAAATCTTCCCGAGAGCACCACCAGATTGCGCACCGTGCTGTATTGGGGCTGGACGCCCAACATGCGGAGATCGCGCTCCTTGCCGCCGCCGATCGAGATGTGATCATCGAGCGGAACTACGGGCGAAGCGGCCACAATCCCGGAGACCTGTTCCAGCACCGCCTGCATGTCGTCAATGGTGAGCAAGTCCGGTGTGCTGTTCGGCGCGGAGCCGCCCTGATACTCGCACTCGATGAGGTTGGCACCGATGGATTGGATTTGGTTGAGCACATATTGCTTGCCGGTCAGGCCGATGGTGACGACGAGGATGAGCGAAGCGGTGCCGATGACCATGCCCAGCGCGGTCAGGGCAAACCGCACTTTGTTGCTGCAGAAAGTATCGTAGGCGAAGCTGACAATCTCGCCCAGCACCAGCTTGGGCGGACGGCTGGCGTGTGTGGTCACAGGCGTCGCCATGTTGAGTTAGATGCTACGCGGTCGCGGAAAGGGTCGCAAATGGCAGCGTTGATGCTGCTTACTGAGGCGGCTGCGCCGCCGCTGCGCCACGCGCATAATACGCCGGATATCCCGGATCCAGACGGCGCCCGTTCGAACTGAAAATTCGGAAGCTCATCACGCCCCACTTCTGCAGCGCAAACTGTAGCGTGGTGGCCAGCACGCCAAAGCCATATTTCACACTTCGCCGGAAATTGATCGAAGAAGCTTCGTCGAAATATTTAGTCGGACACGACACTTCTCCGATGCGAAAGCCAAAGTGCACGCATTGCGCCAGCATCTGGTTGTCGAAGACGAAGTCGTCGGAATTTTCAAGCAGCGGCAGCTTGAGCAGCACGTCCCGCCCGAACGCCCGATAACCCGTGTGGTACTCGGATAGCTTCACCCGGAGAAAGAAGTTCTCGAAGGCGGTGAGAAACCGGTTCGAGATGTACTTGTACAGTGGCATGCCGCCGCGCAGCGCTTGTCCGCCGATGATGCGCGACCCGAGCACCACGTCATAGACCCCATAGGCCACCAGGCTGGCCATCGCCGTAACCAGCAGCGGCGTGTATTGGTAGTCAGGATGCAGCATGATCACCACGTCGGCACCCGCGCTCAAGGCTTCGCGGTAGCAGGTCTGCTGGTTGCGTCCATAGCCGTAATTCCGGTCATGCACGAAGCTTTGCAGCCCTAGCTGTTCCGCGACCTCCAGGGTGCGATCAGTGCTGTGGTCGTCCACCAGGATGCGGATGTCCACCAGATCGGGCAACTCCCGTACCGTTGCCTCCAAGGTCTTTTCCGCGTTGTATGCGGGAAGGACCACCGCGATGCGTTTTCCGTTAATCATTCTCTTGTAACGCCAAAGTCTGACCGGGTGCCGATCTCGCTCCTCGGAAAAACCATCATACGGCGGCGTTCCGCCGATCTGCGTCTAAATTTCATGGAAATGTACTTACCTAATCATACCTGTTGAGGGCGAGCGCTTCAGCTTGATCGCTACTAAGGCTGCCGTCTGGTGCACAAGAATCACAGCGTTGTTGCTAAACTATGGTTCATCGTCTGGGCGAAAGCAGACGGCCAGAGCGGATTCTGGGCGACCTTGCATGGCGGAAAAACGCACTCTGTTGGACAAAATCTGGGACGAGCACCTAGTGTGTGCTCCCTCCGGGCAGCAGCCGCTGCTCTACATCGACCTGCATCTTGTCCATGAGGTTACTTCGCCTCAGGCTTTTGACGGGCTGCGAGCGGCGGGCCGGCGAGTGCGCCAGCCACAGCGAACCGTGGCCACGGTAGATCACAACATTCCCACCGAGCCGCGAGGTACGCCGATTGCGGATCCAATCGCCGCAAGGCAGATTGCAGCGCTGCAGCAGAACTGCAAAGAATTCGGCATTCTGCTGTTCGATATGGACTCGCCCAACCAGGGGATTGTGCACGTGATCGGCCCCGAACTGGGCCTTACGCAGCCGGGAATGACTATTGTCTGCGGCGACAGCCACACCAGCACTCACGGAGCTTTTGGCGCGCTGGCGTTCGGCATCGGAACATCGGAGGTTGAGCATGTCCGGCCACACAGTGCCTGCCGCAGCGTAAACCGAAGTCCATGTCGATCCAGGTTCGCGGTTCCCTGCCGAAGGTGTGACAGCGAAAGATCTGGCGCTCGGTGTCATCGGGCAGATCTCTACGGACGGCGCTACTGGTCATGTAATCGAGTACAGCGGCGAGAGCATTCGCGCGCTCTCCATGGAAGGCCGCATGACCCTATGCAACATGAGCATTGAGGCCGGAGCGCGGGCCGCCATGGTCGCGCCCGATGACATTACGTTTGCCTATCTCCAGGGTCGGCGTTTTGCCCCGAAAAATGACGCGTGGGAGAGTTCAGTGGCCACTTGGCGCGGCTTGCAATCCGATCCGGGCGCGCGATTCGACGCTGAAGTGGATGTGGACGCCTCCCAACTGGCTCCCTTTGTGACCTGGGGCACAAATCCTGGGATGGTGGCGCCGATCACCGGCAACGTTCCTCAACTGAGCGAATGCAAGACCTCGGCGGACCGTGACGCCATGTCGCGCATGCTGGAATACATGGGACTGCAACCCGGCACCCCGATCGAAGACATTTCCGTGGACCGGATCTTCATTGGCTCCTGCACGAATTCGCGCCTCGAGGATTTACGGGAGGCGGCGCGCGTAGCCAAAGGTTATCGGGTGAAGCAGGACGTAAGGGCCATGGTCGTGCCCGGCTCACAGACCGTGAAACATGCCGCCGAGCAGGAAGGACTGGACAGAGTTTTCCGCGAAGCGGGCTTCGAGTGGCGGGAATCAGGTTGCTCGATGTGCCTGGGCATGAATTCCGACATCCTGCAGCCGGGGGAGCGTTGCGCCTCCACCAGCAACCGCAATTTTGAGGGCCGGCAGGGTCGTGGAGGAAGAACGCATCTGGTCAACCCGATGATGGCGGCCGCGGCGGCCATTGCCGGGCACTTCACTGACATCCGCAACTGGCACTTTCGCTGACGGCGTTTTCACTGAGATCAAGACATGCAACCATTCCGCATACATAAAGGAAAAGTGGCACCGCTGCTGCGGGTGAACATCGACACCGATCAGATTATCCCGAAGCAGTTTTTGAAGCGCATCGAGAGGACCGGCTTCGGCGAGTTTCTTTTCTACGATTGGCGACGCAGCCCTGACGGGAATCTCGACCCATCGTTCCCGCTCAACCAGGCGCGTTACACGGGTGCGAGCGTGCTGGTCGCGGGCAAGAACTTTGGTTGTGGCTCGTCGAGGGAACACGCGGTGTGGGCGCTGAGCGACTTCGGCTTTCGCGCGGTCATCGCTCCTTCATTCGCCGACATTTTCGCCAATAATTGCGTGAAGAATGGAGTGCTTACCGTCGTTCTCAGTGAGGAAGAGGTGGCTGAGATTGCCCGGCGAGCATCGGAGACGGCGGAATATCAGGTCGAGGTAGACCTGGAAAAGTGTCGTGTGAGAGATGGGCAGGGCTTCTCCCCGACCTTCCATATCGACGAGTTTGCCCGCCGATGCCTGCTGGAAGGTCTGGACGACATCGGCCTCACGCTTCAACAGGAGGCCGATATCGCAGCTTATGAAGCCAGATATCCTGCTCCGAAGGCTGGATTCTAGCGCGCCGTGCAAGGGTCGCCCAGCTACGCTAGGACAACCCCGCAATCGTTCAGTGCCTCCCGCCAGCAGTGACAGATTCAGGGACAGTGGCCGGTGCGATACTTTTTGTGTTCGCGTCTCCTGTCGAGAGTTGGCTGCCTAGCATGTCGTGCACATGCTGGTAGCGGCTCTGCGCGTCCGCCAGTTCCTGCTTGCTGACGTCGGAGTCGGCGGCGACCCTATCCTGCTGGGCGACGTAGTCATCGGCCTGGTTACGCTCAGCTTCTTTCTTGCTGTTCTGGAACCATTTGCCCATGTTGTCGTCGATCTTCTTGTTTAGCTTCTTGGCGGCACCGCCAATCTGTTTCCAGTTAGCGTGCTGATCGTTGGCGATGTCGAAGATATTCTTACCGGCCTTGAGCTGTGCCACAATGTGCTCCATCTTCGCGCCGCCAGCGGCCAACTGATGCGCCAGGAACAGTCCGCCATAGTTCACGTTCATCGCTTGGCGCTCTTTGACTAAATCGAAGCGCTTCACGTTCAACATTTCTGACATGCTGAGGTTCACCACCGAACGCATATTGGCATCTGTGGCAATGGCGGTGATTTTCTTGATCTCTTTCTGGGCTTTTTCCTGGTCGTCGGCGAAAGCCGGAAGAGCAATCGCCAGGGCAACAAGCACGATGAGGAACCGATCTGCCAATTTCATGCAGATGCTCCATTACAAGATTCTTTCCACCTTCGCCACGGGCATCCTTGGCCTGCGGATACTCTCTATCAGGATTCGTCTAACGATCAGCGGCCCGGCGTCATTGAGGGCACCGCCGGAGACTGGGCCCCCGCACCGTTATTGCGTACATTAGCGTCACCGACAGGAAGCTGCGCACTGATCACGTCGTGAACATGCTGGAAGCGGTTCTGGGCATCGGCCAGTTCTTGCTTGCTGACGTCAGCGTCACCCTCAACCTTGTCCTGTTGGGCGACGTAGTCATCCGCCTGGTCGCGCTCAGCTTGTTTCTTGCTGCCCTGGAACCATTTGCCCATGTTGTCGTCGATCTTCTTGTTCAGCTTCTTGGCGGCATCGGCAATCTGTTTCCAGTTCGCGTGCTGATCGTTGGCAATGTCGAAGATGTTCTTGCCCGCCTTGAGCTGTGCGGTGATGTCCTCCATCTTGGCGCCGCCCGCGGTCAACTGATGTGCCAGAAACAGTCCGCCGTAATTCAGGTTCATGTCCTGGCGCTCTTTGACCAAATCGAGCCGCTTCACGTTCAGCATTTCAGACATGCTGAGATTCACTACGGAACGCATGTTGTTGTCGGTTGCGATGGCGGTGATTTTCTTGATCTCTTTCTGGGCTTTTTCTTGGTCGTCGCCGAAAGCCGGAAGAGCAATCGCGATGGCAACAAGTACAATGAGGAAACGAGCTGCGAGCTTCATACAGGATCCTCCCTTCATAAAATTTTATCTGAGCGCCGAATGAAAGCAAAATCGCAGGACCGCCCGAAAACACCAACGCCGCCCCTGCGGACGGCGCTGGTCTAATTCAACGGTTATTAGCGATGACCCCCGCCGCTGTGACCGCCTCCACCGCTGTGTCCTCCTGAGCTACCGTGAGAGCCCCCGGAGCTGCCATGAGATCCGGAGCTTCCGTGGTAACCACCGGAGGAGCCGTAGTTGTGAGACGGCGCGGAGTAGCCCCGCCCACCGTAGGATCCACCGTATGATCCTCCGGATCTGGGTGAGCTGTAGTTGCCGCGTGACCCGTAGTTTCCGTAGTTGCGGCTGGAGTAGCTCCCGCCGCGGCTGCCCGCGCTCGAGTAATCCCGTGGTGCCGGTTGTACTGGCCCTGTCGGACGCGGCACATTGTGCGAACCGAAGCTCTGATTCGATGGCCGCGAGAAGTTCGGTTCAGTGATGTGCGCGCTTGACGTCGGCCGCTCTGACGATCCCGCCGACGGACGCGAACTCGAAGCGCTCCGACTATCAGTGGGCGACCTCATGCTTTGCGGCGGTCGAGGGACGTTGTGATTGGAAGCCATTTGCGACGGCTCACTGCGTGACGGCTCGGCGCCTCTGGTATTGGCAGATTGGGCATTGGAACGGCCGAAGCTCTGCGGTGGACGAGGTACGGAGCGCCCAGCGGCTGAGGGTGTGTTCATCGCGCTGCTCGACCTTGCACCAGCATCCGGTTTTGCACTCCGCGCTGCACTCTCCTCACTCCGCGCACCAGAAGGCTCGGTGTTACGAGATCCCTGCGTCGCCGCGCTCCTGGCCGAACTTGCAGGCGGCGTCATGCGGCTCAGCGTCGGCCGGGAAGTTACGCCCGAGGCCGGATGAGCAGCCGCGCGACTTGCATTCGCCCCCAGTGTGGCCTGGCGACCGCTCGGTTTCGCGTCTAGGTGGTTCAGCGATTGCGCGTTCTTAAGGTCGTTGGCCGAAACCTTCATCTCACTTCCGTGGACAGCTGCCCCATGTTCCAGCGTGTTGCGCGAGACCGCCGTGAAACCACGGTTGAAGTTCGCGAAGTGGCTCGGCGTCTGACCAACTCTTCCAGCGGCGAAATCTCTCGCGATGTGGTTGAAGTTAACAATCCGCGTGTTGGTAATGTTCACGTTGCGGAAGTAGCCCGGGCCAACGTGGTACCAGGGGAAGAACGGCTCGCCGAAGCCCAGCGGGCACCATCCGAACCCAAACCCGAATCCGAAGCCGAAGCCCACACCGAAGCCTGGACCACCCCACCATCCGACCAGCGCGGGAGCGTACCATGGGCGTGCCCAGTACGGTCCAGGCGCCCAGCCCCAATATCCGCCCCCCCATACCCAGCGGCCATAGTGGAAGGGAGCAAATCCCCAAGGGGCAGCGTCCACCCAGGTCCAGCCCCAGGGTCCAACGTATTCCCAATTTCCGTAGGCGTACGGCGCCCATCCCGGCGCTACGGTCGGAGTCCACACCGGGCCGTAATCGGGAGTGTCCTTCCAGGTTCCGTAGTCGTCGAGGTCGTCAGCGCCGACCACGCCGGGAGCGACATAGCGCGCCGAAACCGAATGGTCTTCGCGCTGATCGCGCAGCCGGCACCAGTCGTCGAAGCCATCGGGACGCGGCGCATCCTGAACCTGATGAGCCAGAGAAGTGCCACTGCTGAAGGTCACCTGCTGGCCGCTATGGACGCGCACAGCCGATCCCTGGCCGGTGGCCTCACCTTCACCTTTGCGCACCGTGACCAACGTGGTGTCGCCGTTCGGATCAACGTCGAAGCGATAGTCGCCCGCCTTGGTGATAGTGAATGCCAGGTTCTGCGTGTCAACCTCGTACACCTCGCCGCCATAGATCTGGCGAATATGCACGTTTAACGCCCCTTGATGTAGCGAGACCTGCACGACGTCATTGTTGACATTGGTGAGCGTGAGACTCGTCTCAGAACTAATGCGCATCCGGCTGGTGCCAAGGTTCAGCTCGGCACGAGAATCTTTATCTGCCCAGATATTGTCGGAATTTGTTAGCGGACGATTGGTCGAAGCCTCGACCCAGTCATCGGTGCCGTTCGGCTGAACCGATACCTGCCCGCTCATGTACTCCACGCGTGCCACTCGGCCCGGGGGGTCTGCCTGATTGGCTTGAGGGTCGGCCGGAGATTTCGCAGGTAAGTCGGCAGCCCATGCCGTTGCGGCCAACAAAATTATAAGTACGCTCGCATGAATGAAACGCCCGAAGGACTTCATGACTCATTCTCCCTTGGAACCTGGCCCGGTGGCTAGCTGGGTTCCTGAGGGGCCAGTCGCGTTCACCCAACCACGCGATCGCCCACATATTCCTTTACTCTCTGCCACTAACCATATAAACCCAAGTTTTGCCAAGGAGTTGTGGGGCAGTCCCATAAGGGTGGGGATGCGCCGCCGCCAGCCGGAGATGCCCCTTTCTTTGCCGCAGGATGCCCGTCGGAGACTAGTTTCCGGCACCTGGCCGGAACGCTGGCGACAGGCGCTGTGAGCCCGTAATCCGCTGTATGCGTAACACTTATGAGGGGCATCGCCACACTTTCGGGCTATTGGTTCGCGGGCCAGATTGGCCCAGAATAGCAATGTAGCGGTCGTAAGTTGTGTGGACTCATACCAGCGCGAACATGATAGCGAGCGTTCGAGAGGATACTGGAATAGTGAATAAGCAAATAGTCAAGAACCGTCGTAATCACCGGGTCAAGGCGGTATTGCCGGTGCGGGTTTCAGGTGCCGATGTTTCCGGAAAATCCTACAACGAACTGGCCCACACGCTCGACATCGCCGAAGGCGGGGCGCGGCTCGGCGCCATTCGTTGCGGACTCGAGGTTGGCAGCGTACTGGTCCTTCAGTACCGGCAGAACCGGGCTGAATTCCGGGTGGTCTGGACCAGGCAGTTGCAACATTGCAAAGAGCATCAGGTGGGTCTGGCGGCCGTGAGCCCGAAAGATGTTTGGGGGCTGGTAGCGGAATTCAAAGCCCGGCCTCAGGGAGTGGGCGTGGACCCGGCGAGCGGAAGTCCCGATTCGCCTGTCGCGACTGCGTGACCCAGTCCGCTATTCATCGACTACCGCATTTCTCAGTGTCCCCACGCCCTCGACATTAATCTCAATTACATCTCCGGCGATCACGGGCCCCACGCCTTCCGGCGTGCCGGTAGCGATCACATCGCCGGGCGCAAGCGTCATAACATCGGCGATGTAGCGAATTACGACGTCCAGCGGGAAAATGAAGTCCCGCGTGTTTCCGTTTTGCCGGACGCTGCCGTTAACCCGGGTTTCAACGGCAACTCCGGCCCAGGGATCGAGATCGTCGGCAACGACTGGCCCGACGGGACAGAACGTGTCAAAACCCTTGCCGCGCGTCCATTGGCTGTCCTGCTTCTGCAGGTCCCGCGCGGTGAAATCGTTGAGAACGGTGTAGCCAAGAATGTAGGGCCGCACATCTTCGTCGGTGGGCAGCTTGTGGCAGGAACGCCCGATGACCACAGCGAGCTCTCCTTCGAAATCGGTGCGCTGCGAAATTCTTGGCCGCTGGATGTTTTCTCCGTGCGCCAGCAACGACGATGGCGGCTTAAGAAAAATCAATGGCTCCTTGGGCACTTCATTTCCCAATTCCGCCGCATGTTCCCGATAGTTCCGGCCGACGCAGACAATTTTCGACGGACGAACCGGAACCAGCAGCTTCGCCTCAGCCAGCGGGACGCGGGAAAGAGGCTTGGTCGGCAAGTCTTGCAGGTCTCCACCTTCTTCCGGCGGCTTGAGCAGCAGGCGAGTGATCTCCTCCCGGCCGGCGACAGATTCGACCAGACCATACTCGGCGCGGTGGTTGATCTCAAAGCGGCAGTATTTCATTGTGCACCGAGCGTAATTTTCAGCCTTCGAGATTTTTCTTCTACGCCGTTGGCCAGCGTTTCCTTGTGGGCGTCGAGTTTTTTCGCGACTGCGGCACTGGCCAGGCCAAGGATTTGAGCAGCAAGAATTCCGGCGTTGGTGGCCCCGGGTTTTCCGATGGCGACCGTCGCGACAGGAATACCGGCCGGCATCTGCACTGTCGCCAGCAGTGAGTCGAGTCCATTCAGAGCAGTGGACGGAATGGGCACACCGATGACCGGCAGGCTGGTGTGAGCGGCAATAACGCCGGCGAGATGAGCCGCGCCTCCGGCCCCGGCGATAATCACGCGAATTCCGCGCCCGGCCGCTTTGCGGGCAAATTCCGCGGTGCGCTCGGGCGAGCGGTGGGCCGAGGTCACGTCGATTTCATAGCCGATGCCGAAGTCCTCGAGCGCCTTGGCCGCCTCGCGCATGATCTCGAGATCGGAATCACTGCCCATCACGATGGAAACCTGTGCTTTGCTCATGCCATTCCTCATCCCCCAAGCGATTCCCCCTAAAAGTCCTTCTCTGCGTTCTCTGCGGCCTTTCTCGGCGAACTCTGCGTTTCAGATCTTGCAGCAGAACCTTAAAACGCAGAGAGCGCAGAGGTCGCTGAGCGGATGTCCGCGCAAGTCGTCTATCTTTTCACCGCTCTTGCCGCAATATCTTTCCGATGGTGCGCGCTGTCAAAACCGATCTTCGAGACCGCCTCGTACGCCCGGTCCACGGCGGTCTTCAACTCTGGCGCGCGTGCGGTCACACCCAGCACGCGCCCGCCGGCTGTGAAGTAAGCATCATCACGCCGGGTCGTGCCAGCGTGAAAGATTTTGACGCCCGCAACTTTCCCCGCTTCGGCCAGCCCGCTGATCTTCTTGCCCGCTTCGAATGTCCCCGGATATCCTCCCGAGGCCATGACCACGCACACCGAAGCTTCGGGCGACCAGCGAAAATCACCCTCGCTGACCCGGCCTTCAATGGATGCCTCCAAAGCTTCGACCAGGTCGCTCTCCAGCCGCATCAGGACCGCCTGGGTTTCGGGATCGCCAAAGCGGCAGTTGAACTCCAACACCATCGGGCCACGCGCCGTCATCATCAGACCACAATACAGCACGCCTTTGTACTCGGCGCCTTCCGCCTTCATGCCTGCAACGACGGGCTGGGCCACGTGGTGGATCAGCCAGTTCTGCATCTGCGCATCGAGCATGGCGTCGGTCGAATAAGCGCCCATGCCGCCGGTATTAGGTCCGGTGTCGCCGTCGCCAACGCGCTTGTGGTCCTGCGCGGGCGCAAGCGGCGTCACACGCTCACCATCGCTGAGCACCAGGAACGAAAGCTCCTCACCGCTCAGGCATTCCTCGATGACGATGCAGAGCCCCGCCTCTCCCACCATCTTTCCGCTGAGCATTTCGGCGGCGACGGTCAGGGCTTCGTCTTTGTTCTTGCAGATGACGACGCCTTTGCCCGAGGCCAGACCGTCGGCTTTCAATACCACCGGCATGTGGAAATGTGGCAGCGCATCGCGCAACTGATCGAGCGACTTGCAGATGGCATAGTGCGCGGTGGGAATGTTGTGGCGCTGCATGAACTCTTTGGCAAAGCTTTTGCTTGATTCCAGCCGTGCCGCCGCCTGAGTTGGCCCAAATATTTTCCGTCCCCGGCGGGTGAACTCATCCACGACTCCCAAGGTCAAGGGCAACTCGGGTCCGACGATGGTAAGGTCAGGCTTAGTCTGGTCGGCAAGGGCCAGCAGTGATTGCAGATTCTTTACGTCGGCGCGAAGACACTCCGCTTCGGCAGCGATGCCCCCATTGCCGGGGGCGCAGTATACCTGGGAGACGCGCGGCGACTGGCGCAGTTTCCACACCAGCGCGTGTTCGCGCCCACCGCTTCCGATGACGAGGACCTTCATAGTGGGAGACAACCAAGGTTAGGGGTCAGCCAAGCCGGATGTCAAACCAAACCAACAGTTCACCGCGACCCTGATGTTTCTCTGTGACTCTGCGTCTCTGTGGTAGGTTTTGCGTTTAACCATGCTTAACTGGGTATAATCGCTCAAGATGATCACCGTCTCCAAGGAAGACTACCTCAAGGCGATTCTTGAAGCCGAAACCGAAGGCGAGACGGTGATTTCCGCCACGCTGGCACACTGGCTCTCGGTGTCGCCGCCCGCGGTCACTATGGCTCTGCGCCGGCTGAAGAAAGACGGACTGGTGCGCGTCCAGGCGACCGGCCACGTGGCGCTGACTGCGGCTGGGCGCAAGATTGCGCGCCACCTTACCCTACGCCATCACCTGATTGAGCGCATGCTTTCCGAGATGTTTGGCATGGAGTGGTACAAGGTTCACGACGAGGCCGAGCGCCTGGAACACGCGGTCTCGCCCGATTTTGAGGCCAAGTTGCTGGCCCGTTTGGGGCGCGGCGGCGCATGCCCGCACGGCAATCTCAGCGAACTGGAAAGTCCTGCCAGCCGGCGGCGCAGAGGTCTGGTGCTTCTCGCCCAGGCGGAGGCGGGAAAGAGCTACGTGGTCAGCGGCATCTACGAACGCGATCGCCGGCTGCTGGAATTTCTGGAAGCGCGTGGTATCCGGCCCGGGGCGCGGGTGCGCGTTTCTGATCGCAACTACGACCAGACTTTGACCCTTACGACTGATGCCGGGAGTGTTGCGCTTGGGCGTTCGGCCGCGGAGCGAGTCTGGGTCTCCGGCGAGGCTCGCCCCAGTCGCTGTGCATCTGCTGCCCCATCGTCCCCGTCCCGAAAGTAATTAACCATAGTTTACTTCGCCCTATATACTCATGCTAATATTTTGGGACGTGCCGCAGTGCCGCCACAAAATGATCCGGCCATGAGCGTAGGTTCACAATCCCCACCAACGACCCGCATTGCAAACGGCGACGAAGTCGTCATCATCACCCATGAAGACGTGGATCGCGCGCATGATCGTGTCCGGGTGTCGGCAGCACGCGCCCAGCGCGGTTTCTTGTCCCACGCGCGTCTGTTGTGGTTACTGGTGGGGCCAGGTGTTCTGGTCATGTTGGGCGAGAACGACGGTCCCAGCATGCTCTCCTACGCGGCCACAGGCGCGAAGTTCGGCGTGGGATTTTTCATTCCATTTGTGGCCCTCACGTTTTGCATGGCGATTGTGGTGCAGGAGATGACCGTGCGCCTGGGTGCAGCCACGCATCGCGGACACGCCGAGTTGATCTTCGACCGCTTCGGGCCCTTCTGGGGCTGGTTTTCGATGATCGACCTGGCCATCGGAAACTTCCTGACCCTCATTACTGAGTTCATTGCCATCCGCGCGGGCATGGGTTTCTTCGGCGTGCGCCCCTGGGTGGCAATTTTGATTGCGTTTGTCATCCTGTACGCGGCGCTGATGAGTCACCGCTACTGGACGTGGGAGCGGATTACTCTGGCCGCCGCGGTCTTCAACCTGGTGTTCATTCCGGTTGCGCTCATGACCCACCCCAATTGGCACTCGGTTGGCCATGCATTGATCACCTGGCAACCGCTGCCGGGCTTCAACAAGGACACCCTGCTGATCGTGCTGGCTGACATCGGAGCCACGGTGACGCCCTGGATGCTTTTCTTTCAGCAGAGTGCGACGGTAGACAAAGGAATGACCAGGAAAGACATTCACTTCGGCCGCTTTGACACTGCCTTAGGAGCCGCTTTAGCAACCGCCGCAGCAGTAGCCACGATCCTGGCAACCGCACCTTTGTTCGCCCATCAGATGACGGCTGACAATTTCCAGGCGGCCGAGTTTGCGCAAGCTCTGCAGCCGCTGATCGGCCGCTTTGGCGCATCGCTCTTTGCCCTCGGGATGGTGGAGGCCGGCATCGTAGCTGCGATCACGATTTCCACGTCCTCGGCGTATGCCTTCGGAGAGGTGACGCACAAACCCCACAGCCTGAATCTCCCTATGGGCGAAGGCAAATCGTTTTATGCGGTGCTGTCCCTGTGCGCCATGGCAGCGGCGGCAATCGTGCTCATCCCAGGGCTGCCGCTCGTATATGTGGTGCTCGTGGTCAACGTAGTCGCGGTGCTGGCGATGCCGCCGGCGCTGGTGTTCCTGTTCATGCTGGTAAATGACAAGGAAGTCATGGGCGACCTGGTCAATCCGCTGTGGGCAAACATTGTGTCGACCGGCGTCGTATTTCTCTTGACCGGGGCCGGAGTGCTCTTCGGAGTCAGCATCGTCGCGCCCAACATTTTTGCGGCGTTAGGTGGGAAGTAAGAAGCGATGTTCTTGTTGTCATCCCGAGGGAAGCGAGGGATCTGCAGTTAGGAAAAAGACTATGGTGAAAAAAGAACACGCACCAGTTTTGATCTCCAGTTCCGATCAAAGCCTGGTTTTGTCGTCTCTCGAACACGATCAACTGGCCAGAGCAAAGAGGCACTTCATCCCGCGACGACACCTCAAAGGCCCCGAACTCCTCGTGCTCTGGTCGCTTCGAATCTACCTATTGTTCATGATGGCAGTGGTCGGGTATCAGGTGTGGGTCGCGGTGCGCTAGCCGGGTTCGCGAGCATTTCACCAAGCGCCGCGAACAATTTACACTGGGCGTAAGGAGTGCTTATGTCTGGTCGTGTCAATCGCCAAACTGTCGATCTGACCCAATATCCCGACTTAGTCGTCATCTATCTCGGAATGCGGGTGAACGCCATTACGGGCATAAAAACTTTGTTGGGCTTCGGGCCTAAAATCTCCGCCTCCGTCGAAGCGCAGCCGGATGGTTTGCTTCTGCACGAGACAATCATCTACTCGCTCTTTCCAGCGCATGTGGGCATGCGCCAGTATTGGCGGAATTTTGAGTCACTTGAAAGATGGTCACGTTCAGAACCTCACAAGGTCTGGTGGCAGAATTTTCTGCGCGATTCCGGTGGTACCGGCTTCTGGCACGAGACATACTCTATGCGCGGCGGCATTGAGGCTGTTTACGACGACTTGCCTAAACCCATCGGCATGATGAATTTTGCACCCGTGGGCGCCGCCCACGGCCCGATGTTCTCTGCCCGGCGGCGGCTTAACCTGCCGGGTGACCCTCCACTACCTCCGCCGGTTTCCGAGGATGCAGCGTGATTAGGGCAATTTATCTGTGCGCCGTTGTGCTGACATTTGCGCATTCGCAAAATCAACCGCCGTCCCCACCAACAAGCCGGAAAGTCGCCGCCATGACCGCCCACGCCAAAGGAACATTCGAAGTGAAGTTGAATCCGCAGAGGCCGGATGGCAAATTCGAAGACGCCACCATGTCCCGGATTACCATCGACAAACAGCTCCACGGCGATCTCGAAGGCACGAGTAGAGGACAGATGCTGTCCGCCATGACTGATGTAAAAGGCTCGGCCGGTTACGTCGCCATGGAGCGGGTGACCGGAACCCTAAGCGGCCGCAGCGGCGGTTTCATACTGCAGCACAGTGCAACCATGACACGCGGCGTGCCGCAATTGAGCATCACGGTTGTGCCGGATTCCGGGACCGGCCAACTGGTTGGGCTTACCGGGAAAATGGACATTATCATCGATGCCGGAAAGCATTCCTACGACTTCGAGTACACTCTGCCGGCGGCTCCGTGATAACCGCCCGGACGAGGGCGTCCGGGCCTACGTGATTCGTCACACCTGCCCCTACGCAACCGTCCCCCAGAACGACTAAACTAATTCTTTGAGGCAGCTCCAGCGTTTCTGCCTGGTGCTCGCCTCTTGCGTCCCGCATCTATATTTCAGGAAGGCAGTCTTATGAATAGCTTTGGCAGCCGTTCTACCCTTCGCGTTGGCGCCTCCGACTACGAGATTTACCGCATCGACGCCCTCGACAGGCAGGGCATTTCGACCAAGCACCTCCCGTATTCGCTGCGTATTCTGCTGGAGAACCTGCTGCGTACCGAAGACGACCGCAATGTCACGAAAAATGACATTCGCGCGCTGGCGAACTGGAAGGGTACGTCGAAACCGGACAAGGAAATCGCCTTCACCCCGAGCCGCGTGTTGATGCAGGACTTCACTGGAGTGCCTGCGGTGGTCGATCTGGCTGCCATGCGCGACGCGATGAAGCGCCTGGACGGCGATCCTGCGCTCATCAACCCTTTGCAGCCGGCGGAGCTGGTCATCGACCACTCGGTGCAGGTAGATCAATTCGGCTCGGCGAACGCCTTGCAGTTCAATGCTGAGCTTGAGTTCATCCGCAACAAGGAGCGCTATGCCTTCCTGCGCTGGGGACAGACTGCTTTTCGGAATCTGGCGATCGTGCCGCCGGACACGGGCATCGTGCACCAGGTGAACCTCGAATATCTGGCGCGCGTGGTTTTCGTACAGCCGATGGATGGCAAGAAACTCGCCTATCCCGATACGCTGGTTGGCACCGACTCGCACACCACCATGATCAACGGGCTGGGCGTGCTGGGCTGGGGCGTCGGCGGAATCGAAGCCGAAGCCGCGATGCTGGGCCAGCCGCTTTCGATGCTGATCCCGCAGGTTGTGGGTGTGAAGCTGACTGGCAGGCTGCGCGAGGGAGCTACGGCCACCGATCTCGTACTGACCATTACCGAAATGCTGCGCAAGCATGGCGTAGTGGGAAAGTTCGTCGAGTATTTTGGGCCGGGCTTGCAAGAGCTGCCGTTGGCAGACCGCGCAACGATCGCCAACATGTCGCCGGAATACGGCGCCACGTGCGGAATTTTTCCCATCGACAAAGAAACTCTGAATTACTTGCGACTCACCGGCCGATCCGAAGAGCAGATCGCGCTGGTGGAGGCGTACGGTCGCGAGCAAGGCTTGTTCCACGATGAGAAGACGCCGGAGGCAGAGTACTCCGAACTGTTGTCGCTCGATCTCGCCAGCGTAGAGCCTAGTCTCGCCGGGCCCAAGCGTCCGCAGGATCGCGTGGCGCTGTCGCAAGCGAAGCAATCGTTTGAGCAGGCGTTGCCGTCGCTGATGAAACCGGGCAAAGGCGCGGCTCAGTCGGCTGCTACCGCTTCCGGCAACGGACATCTTCACCACGGCAGTGTGGTGATCGCCGCCATCACCAGCTGCACCAACACGTCGAATCCGTCGGTGATGCTGGCCGCCGGGCTGTTGGCCAAGAAGGCAGTGGAACGTGGCCTGCAGGTTCCGGCCTGGGTGAAAACTTCATTGGCGCCGGGGTCGAAAGTGGTGCGCGATTATCTGGAGCGCGCCGGCTTGATCGGGTATTTGGAGAAGTTGAAATTCCACATTGTCGGCTACGGTTGTACGACTTGCATCGGAAACTCGGGGCCGCTGCCTGAAGAAGTGTCCAAGTCGATTGATGAAAACAACCTGGTTGTTGCGTCGGTGCTTTCCGGCAATCGAAACTTCGAAGGACGCATCAACCCGGACGTGCGGGCGAACTATCTGATGTCACCGCCGCTGGTGGTGGCTTTTGCGCTGGCGGGCCGCATTGACCTCGACCTGCGCCAGGACGCCATTGGCAGCGACCGCCAGGGGAAGCCGGTTTATCTCGCCGACATCTGGCCGACGCGGACGGAAGTGGAAGAGGCGATGGGAAAATCCGTTACCTCCGACATGTTCGTCAAATCTTACGCCGAGGTTTATCACGGCGACGACCGGTGGCGGGCTCTGGCTGTACCCAAAGGCGAGACTTATGCCTGGGAGAAAGATTCGACTTACATCCGGCAGGCGCCGTATTTCGAGGGCATGACCGTGAGACCCGGCGCGGTCGAGGACGTCCGGAACGCGCGCGTGCTGGCAGTTTTGGGCGACAGCGTGACCACTGATCACATCTCGCCGGCAGGTTCGATCAAGAAAGACAGCCCGGCAGGGAAATATCTGATCGAGCATGGCGTCAAACCGGCTGACTTCAATTCTTATGGCTCACGCCGCGGGAATCACGAAGTCATGGTGCGCGGGACGTTTGCCAATGTTCGCCTGCGCAACAAGATGGTCCCCAACCTAGAGGGCGGTTTCACGCGGCACCTTCCAGATGGTGCCGAGACGACCATCTTCGAGGCTTCGGAAAAATATATTGCCGAAGACGTGTCGTTGCTGATCATCGCCGGCAAGGAATATGGCTCCGGTTCCTCGCGCGACTGGGCCGCCAAAGGTCCACGGTTGCTCGGAGTGCGGGCTGTGATCGCGGAAAGCTACGAGCGCATTCATCGCTCGAACCTGGTGGGCATGGGCATCCTGCCATTGCAATTTGCGGATGGCGAAACCGCGCAGTCTCAAGGCTTGACTGGAGAAGAAATCTTTGAGATCGCCGGGGTCCGCGATGTGGTCGAACACTTTGCGCCGGGCCGCCGGGTAAAAGTCCGTGCCAAAGGGAAGGGAAAGACGATCGAGTTCGACGCGCTGGTGCGCATCGACACGCCGCAGGAGGCGCAATACTACGCCAATGGCGGGATTCTGCAGTACGTGCTGCGGCAGTTGCTGGCGACGAAGTCGAAGCCGCAAGCGGTCAACGCATAAGGAACTGAACAATGGAGAAGGGACGTCCCCGCCCGTCCCATTCCCGACGCGTCCGACTCCGACGGGCGAGGACGCCCGTCCTCCACTAGAACGTCTTGGCCGAATCCAGCAGAATGGTCACTGGGCCGTCGTTCGCCAGCTCCACTTCCATCGTCTCCTGAAAACGGCCGGTTTCGCAGCGAAGACCGGCGGCGCGGATGCGTTCCACGAAGTATTCATAAAGCTGGCGGGCTTGCTCCGGAGGCGCCGCGGCGTCAAATGACGGGCGTTTGCCGCGCCGCACATCGCCATAGAAGGTGAATTGTGAAACCACCAGCACGGCCCCGCTCACATCCGCGGCTGCGAGGTTCATCTTTCCGTTCTCGTCGGCGAAGACGCGCAGGCCGGCAACTTTCTCCGCCAGGTAGTGAGCGTCGGCCTCGTTGTCGGTGGCTGCAACTCCAAGCAGAACGAGCAGACCGCGGCCGATTGTTCCAAGGACCACGCCTCCGGCGGTCACCTGGGCCCGGCTCACGCGTTGGACGACTGCCCGCATGCGCATAGTCTCGCGGTTCGGAGGAGTGGTTGCAGGGCGGAGTTCCGGCCCGTTTGACCCCAACAAGTCCCAGCAATTAGGATGCCTGTGGGACGAATGCTCCGCTCGGGTCTTCGCTGAGACGACTCTCCTTTACACCGATTCGTGCGAGCCAGTACACTACTCATTTCCTTTTAACCTTTTGGGAAGGTGGGATGTTGATGGCGGTCGCCGCAAGAAAAGAGATCGTCGAAAAGGTCAAGCTGATCATCAGTGAACAGCTGGGAGTAGATGAGGCCGAGGTGACTTCGAGCGCCTCGTTCATGGATGACCTGGGTGCGGACTCGTTGGACCAGGTGGAACTGGTGATGGCGCTGGAAGAGGCCTTCGGTCTGGACTTCTCGGATGAGGACGTGGAGAAGACCCTCACAGTGCAGGACGCCATCGACTACGTCGATAAGCATGTGAAGGGCAGCCGGTAAGATGGCAGTGGGCCGGTTGACCGCCGACCACGCGCACAATTAAAACGTTTTCGATCACAAGTACCAAGGAGAACTCATGGCAGCCGTTGACGAAAAAGTAAAGCAGATCATCGTGGAACAGTTGGGCGTGGACGAGGGCGAAGTCACCCAGACTGCCTCATTTGTGGATGACCTGGGCGCAGATTCGCTGGACACCGTGGAACTGGTAATGGCCTTCGAAGAAGCCTTCGAGATCGAGATCCCGGACGAAGACGCCGAGAAGATCCGCACCGTGCAGGACGCGGTGGATTATATCGGAAAGCACGCGAAAGGCGGGAAGTAGTTGGCACGACGCGTCGTAGTTACAGGGATTGGATTGATCTGCGCGGTGGGCAATACCTCCGAAGTGGCGTGGGGGAATCTGCTCGCGGGCAAAAGCGGCATTACCCGCATTACCCAGTTCGATCCCTCGCAGTTCGCCTGCCAAATCGCGGCGGAAGTAAAAAATTTCGACCCCCTGAATTTCATCGACAAAAAAGAAGTCAAGAAAATGGGACGCTTCATCCATTTGGCCATGGCGGCTGCCGATGAGGCCATGAAGTCGTCCGGGCTCCAGGTGACGTCCGACAAGGCAAACCGTGTGGGTGTGCACATCGGATCGGGGATTGGCGGGTTTGACGTCATTGAGCGCGAGCACAAGAACTTCCTGAAGGACGGCCCCCGGCGCATCTCGCCGTTCTTTATTCCTGCCTCCGTCATCAATCTGGCTGCAGGACACGTCAGCATCCAGTACGGCGCCAAAGGCCCGAACGAGGCGACTTGCACGGCCTGCACCAGCAGTGCTCACTCCATCGGAGATTCGTACAAAATCATTCAGCGTTGCGATGCGGACGCGATGATTGCCGGAGGCACCGAAGCCGCCATCACCCCGATGGGAGTGGGCGGGTTCGCCGCCATGCGGGCGCTTTCGACACGCAATAACGAACCGGAGAAATCCAGCCGTCCTTGGGATAAAGATCGCGACGGGTTCGTGATTGGTGAAGGCGCGGGAATACTGATTCTCGAAGAACTGGAGTTCGCGCGCCGGCGCGGCGCACGGATCCTGGCCGAGGTCGCAGGGTACGGCATGAGCGGAGATGCCCATCACATCACGCAGCCCGCCGAAAATGGCGAAGGTGCCTATCGCGTGATGCTGAACGCGTTGCAAGATGCGCACATAACCCCCCAGCAGGTGGGCTACGTGAATGCCCACGGCACCTCAACCGACATCGGCGACAAACTGGAAACTGTCGCCATCAAGCGGGCTTTTGGCGACCATGCTTACAAGATGGCCGTCAGTTCCACCAAGTCCATGACTGGCCATTTGCTCGGCGGAGCGGGCGGGCTGGAAGCAGGTTTCACAGTTTTGGCTCTCCGCGACCAGACGTTGCCTCCCACCATCAACCTGGAGCATCCCGACCCGGAGTGCGATCTGGACTACGTGCCCAATCATGCGCGCAAAGCCGACGTGGAGTATGCCTTGTCCAACTCGTTTGGCTTTGGCGGTACCAACGGCGCACTGCTCTTCCGCCGCTGGACAGAGTGATCGCAAGCACAAAACACATTGTTTTCACCGCACAGCAGTCGTCCGCCGTACGTTGTTCGTCCTTCGCGAGGTTGGTGCCGTGGGTTTGACGAACGACGGAGGACGCGTGACGAACGACCCGCCCGTGATTACCTTTAGAGCCCCGCCAATGTCAGCAGTCCATTTGAAGTAATGACACCTTGGTACTCAAGCATTGTCCTTTAAACCTTTTGCCAAGCCTCCACATGCGGGCCAGAATAAGGCTTTGGCAGCAGGGTCTGGTCTCTTATGGATAAGGCCTTCGGAACTGTGGTTACCCCCCTTCCCACGGGCAAGAGGGCGGCGGCGCGGGCGGCCCTCGTCGATCTGAAAGACCCGGTGAGGAACGTGCTCGCGGATTGCTTCCGCCAGTTCGGGATCGAGAGCGTCATGCTCTCCGGAACTGCCGCCGAGCGCCTGCAAAAGGAAAAATTTGAGGCTTGCGTGGTGAAGCTGACCTCGGCGGCTCAGCCAGTCATCGAGTCCGCCCGCACCTCACCCTCGAACAGCCGCATAGTGATTTATGGCCTGGGCGGAAGCGCCCAGGATGCCATGCGCTTCTCCAAATACGGAATCAATGCCGTCTTTCATGAGCCGCTGGAGCGTTCGGCCGCCATGAAACTGGTGCGCGCGACGCAAATGCTGGTGCTGCACGAACTACGCCGCTACGTGCGGATTCCCGTGATTACCGAGATTTCCGTGGTGGCGTCGCAAGGTCATCGCCTGACCGCAACCAGCATCGAGGTCAGCTCCGGCGGCATGTCCATGCGCAGCGGCGAAGATATCTCGGTGGGGCAAGGAGTGGAGATTTCGTTCGCCCTGCTGACCCTGCCCCGGGTATGGGTGCGCGGGAGTGTGAGTTGGCGCAACGCGGCCGGCAAGGCCTTCGGGATCCGCTTCGACAATCAGGACGAGCGTCGCTTACGCATCAAAGAGTGGATCGACGCCTATCTCGAAGGGTAGCCGACAACAGCACGCCTGCGCGTTTCTTGTTGCGCTGAATCCCTCACCAACTAGCTGCTGGTTTTCTGGCATGCGATCGCCCATGGTTGCGACAAATCCCACGGTGGGAAGCCGACATAAAATTCCTGTACCCTCGGTAGATTACTGGCATCTCTGTTTGAGGAGAATGTTTGCTCGCCTTTGCCAACATGCAACCCGGCGTGATTTGTTATAATCACAAGTTTCCGTATCCGAGATCACAACCGTCCGTGACTGCCTGACCACGAGAGCCATTGAACCAGGGGACAGAATTCGCTGTCCCCGCTGCATGGAACTCTGAGCGATGCAGATTTTTCATCGCAGTACGAATACAATCTCTCGCGCCACGATTTACGGCGCGGTATTCCTGATCGCCGCGCTGCTCTGGGCCGTGCTGGAGCTGCAGCGTTCACCTTACATTACCTATGCCAAGGTGGCGCGGCCGCAGCCCGTCCCCTTCAGCCATCAGCACCACGTGGCTGGTTTGGGTATCGACTGCCGCTACTGCCACACCTCAGTAGAAACCTCGAGTTTCGCCGGCATTCCTCCCACCCGGACCTGCATGAACTGTCACTCGCAGATTTGGACAGGCGCGCCGCTACTGGAGCCGGTGCGCGAAAGTTTTCGCAGCGGCAAGTCGCTAGTGTGGACCCGAGTCAACGATCTGCCGGATTTTGTTTACTTCGACCACAGCATTCACATCAACAAGGGAGTCGGTTGCAACACCTGTCATGGCGAGGTGGACCGCATGCCGCTCATGTTCAACTTCGCTTCGTTGCAAATGGAGTGGTGTCTGGACTGCCACCGGGCAGCACAGAAATATCTGCGCCCGCGAGACCAGGTTTTCAATATGCGTTACGAACCGCCGTCGCGTCTCAAGCCGGTCATGATGGACGGCAAGGAATATACGGACCAGCTCTCGCTCGGGACAGATCTGGCCAAGAAATACAGCTTGCGGACGGTGGCGGACATCACCAGTTGCTCAACGTGCCACAGGTGAAGCTTTTGCAAGATGATGGAGGCCGGGCGTCCTCGCCCGGCAGGGTGCGGGTTTAGTGGGGATGGTTTGGATTTTGTGTGGAGCGCTTCAAGGCCTACTCCACCTGAGATAGCTTCACCTCAGCTGGTTGCTTGGGAACGCAATGAATATGGAAGAGTACAACGGCAGGCGCGAGGATGTTTGCCCCGGCAAGAAGCATCTTGATCTGGAGACTGTTCGCGCCCGCATCGCCGAGACCAAGGGACCGGAGTTCTGGCGGAGCCTGGAGGAACTCGCCGGCAGCGCCGAATTCCGCGAAATGATGCATCGCGAGTTTCCGAAAGGCGCCTCGGAGTGGGTGGATGCGGTTTCGCGCCGCGGATTTCTGAAGCTGATGGGCGCATCGCTCGCCCTGGCCGGCATGACCGCATGCACCAAGCAGCCGCTGGAGCCGATTGTTCCCTACGTGCGGCAGCCGGAAGAGGTCATTCCCGGTCGGCCGCTGTTCTATGCAACCGCGTTTACGCTGGGAGGTTACGCCACTCCGTTGCTGGTGGAAAGCCATCTCTATCGTCCCACGAAAATCGAGGGAAACGATCTGCATCCCGCCAGCCTTGGCGGAACGGATTTGTTTGCCCAGGCGTCGATCCTCGGGCTGTACGATCCGGATCGCTCGCAGACCATCACCAACCTCGGCGAAGTGCACACCTGGGGAGATTTCGTATCAGCGATTCGCGGGCCGCTCAACTCGCAGAAGGCGGTGCAAGGCTCAGGCCTGCGCATTTTGACCGGAACCGTCTCCTCGCCGACGCTGGCCGATCAACTGCGCGCGTTGCTGAAGCTTTATCCGCAGGCCAAGTGGCATGTGTACGAGCCGATCAATCACGACAACGTGCTGCAAGGGGCGCAGATGGCGTTCGGCCAACCGGCGGAGACACGTTATGCCTTCGAGAATGTGGACGTAATTCTCTCTCTCGACGCGGATTTTCTGTCTGCCGGGTTCCCAGGGAATGTGCGCTATATCCGTGACTTTGCCAGACGGCGCAATCCGGATTCCGGCAATATGAGCCGGATGTACGTGGTCGAAACTGCGCCGAGTTCGACGGGGGCGAAGGCCGATCACCGGTTGCCGCTGCGGGCAGCGGATATCGCAGACTTCGCCAGAGCGCTGGGGGCGGCATTGGGGATTGCTTCCGGCGGCAGAACGTTTGCCGGAGATCAGGCGAAATATCTGAATGCCGTGGCGCGTGATCTGCAAGCCCATCGCGGCACCAGCGTTGTGATTGCGGGCGAGCATCAGCCGCCGCTCGTGCATGCTCTGGTTCATGCCATCAATCAAGCTCTCGGCAACGTCGGCCGCACGGTTTTCTACACCGACCCAATCGATGCGAATCCGATCAACCAGACCGATTCGCTCAAAGAACTCGTTGCCGACATGCGGGGCGGTAAGGTGGACATGCTCTTCATCATGGGCGGCAATCCTGCCTACGATGCGCCCGCCGATTTCGGCTTCGCCGACGCGCTGAAAAACACAAATATCCCTGTGCGCGCGCATCTCGGCCTCTACCAGGACGAGACCGCCGAACTCTGCCAGTGGCACATCAACCAGGCGCACTATCTGGAGGCGTGGGGCGACACCCGCGCCTACGATGGCACGGTCAGCATCGTGCAAGCGCTGATTGCCCCTCTCTATGGCGGCAAGAGCATCCACGAATTAGTGGCCCGGCTCGCCGGTCAAGCCGAAGCCACCGGCCACGACCTCGTCCGAGGTTATTGGCAGAAGCAACATCCAGGCGCGGATTTCGAGATGTTCTGGCGAAAGTCGCTGCACGACGGATGGATTGAGGGCACGACCTTCGCCCCGAAAACCGTCTCGGTGAAAGCGACCGAACTTCCGGCTCCAAGCTCGGCCGCGCAAAACCGCTTGGAGATCAATTTCCACCGCGATCCTTCGATTTATGACGGCAGTTTCTCCAACAACGGATGGTTGCAGGAACTTCCGAAACCGATGTCGAAGATGACCTGGGACAATCCCGTGCTGATTAGCCCGGCCATGGCGGATCGCATGCAACTCGCCTCGGAGGATTTGGTCGACCTGGAGCTAAACGGGAAAAAAGTTACTGCGCCGGTCTGGATTCAGGCCGGCCATCCCGATAACTCGGTCACGGTGTACTTAGGCTACGGACGCCGCCGCGCTGGCCGAGCCGGCACGGGTGCGGGTTTCGATTTCTATGCTTTGCGCTACAGCGCTACTCCGTGGTCCGCGACTGGCGTCAGCATCACAAAAGCCGGAGGCACGTACAAGCTCGCCTCCACTCAGGGCTACCAGACGATGGAGACCCAGGACGGCAACACGCGCCCGCTGGTTCGCACCGCGAGCCTGGACGAGTATCGCAAGGAGCCTGATTTCGCGAAAGAGGAAGAACCGCCAGCAGGCCTCACGCTCTACCCAGGCTACGACTACAGCAAAGAACCCTACGCTTGGGGCATGGCCATCGACATGACGGCCTGCGTCGGTTGCAACAACTGCATCGTGGCCTGCCAGTCGGAAAATAACATTCCCGTGGTCGGCAAAGAGCAGGTCGTCAAAGGCCGCCATATGCATTGGTTGCGGGTCGATGCTTACTACCAGGGCGATCGCGACAATCCCAAGGCATATTTCCAGCCTGTGCCCTGCATGCAATGTGAGAACGCTCCGTGCGAACTGGTCTGTCCGGTAGGCGCGACTGTGCACAGTACCGAAGGCTTGAATGATATGGTCTACAACCGCTGCGTGGGGACGCGCTATTGCTCCAACAACTGTCCCTATAAAGTGCGGCGCTTCAACTTCCTTTTATTTCAGGACTGGGAGACTCCGCAGCTCAAGATGATGCGCAATCCAGATGTCACGGTACGCAGCCGAGGTGTCATGGAAAAGTGTACTTATTGCGTGCAGCGCATCACCCAGCACCGCATCGACGCGGAGCGCGAAGAGCGCCGCATACAAGACGGCGAGTTACAAACGGCTTGCCAGCAGTCATGCCCGGCCAACGCCATCATTTTTGGAAATATCAATGATCCGAACAGCCGGGTGGCGAAGCTGAAGAGCAATCCGAGAAATTACGGCTTGCTGGACGATCTGAATACGCGGCCACGGACCACGTACCTGGCGGAGATTCGGAATCCGAATTCGGAACTGGAAGGTTAGAACCTTATATGAGTTGTCATTCCGAGGAGTGGGGCGACGAGGAATCTGCAGTTTTCCTTCCGCGACGAACTGCGAATTCCTCGCACGCTTTCGCCGCGCATGGGCGGCTCCAAGCGGCTCGGAATGCCAAGGGAAAGATTTTTCCGATAAGCCCCAAGGCGGAGCAAAGTCACCAATGGACGAACGTAGCGAACAACTGACGGTCAACCAGGCCCCGGTCATTGAACCCGGACACACGTTTGCCACCGTCACCGACAAGATCAGCTCGATCGTTCTCACGCGTCCGACTTCTAATGGCTGGCTGATCGGCTTCGGACTATCGTTCCTGGTCACGATGGTCTTGCTGTATGCGGTTGGCTACCTGTTTGTGCGTGGCGTCGGCATCTGGGGCATCAACATTCCCATCGGTTGGGGATTCGCCATCGTTAATTTTGTGTGGTGGATCGGAATCGGCCACGCCGGGACGTTAATCTCCGCAATTCTGTTGTTGCTACGGCAATCATGGCGGAACTCGATCAACCGCTTCGCCGAAGCCATGACGTTGTTTGCTGTGGCTTGCGCCGGCATGTTCCCCGTGCTTCACCTTGGCCGTCCCTGGCTCGCCTATTGGTTGTTTCCTTATCCCAACACCATGAACTACTGGCCGCAATTCCGCAGCCCGCTGGTGTGGGACGTTTTCGCGGTTTCGACGTACGCCACCACCTCCGCGCTGTTCTGGTTCGTCGGCCTCATCCCCGACCTGGCGACCTTGCGCGATCGCTCGGAGAATCCCTGGCTGCGAATGATCTACGGAATTCTGGCCATGGGCTGGCGTGGTTCCGCGCGGCACTGGAGCCGATACGAAACTGCCTACCTGCTGCTGGCAGGTCTGGCCACGCCACTTGTGCTCTCGGTCCACACCGTGGTGAGCTTCGACTTCGCCATCGGCATCGTTCCCGGATGGCACACGACCATCTTTCCGCCCTACTTCGTGGCCGGCGCCATCTACTCCGGCTTCGCCATGGTGCTGATGCTGGCCATTCCCATCCGCAAGTTCTACGGCTTGGAAGATTTCATCACCGAACGCCACCTGGACAACTCGGCGAAAGTGATGCTGGCCACCGGCCTCATTGTCGCTTACGGGTATGGGATAGAAGCATTCATGGGCTGGTACAGCGGTAATCGCTACGATTCCTATCTTCTGTGGAACCGGTTGCACGGGCCATACCACGTCGTCTACTTCGCGCTGCTCGCCTGCAACATCTTTATTCCTCAAGTGCTCTGGATCCGGAAACTACGCGTCAACCCATTAGCACTGTTTCTTGTTTCAGGCGTCATTCTGGTCGGGATGTGGCTGGAACGGTTCATCATCGTGGTGGTCAGCCTGCAGCGCGATTTCCTCACTTCCTCCTGGGGCATGTACTACCCCACGCGCTGGGATTGGGCGACCTACATCGGCACCATCGGCTTCTTCCTGGCCTGCATGTTCCTGTTCCTGCGGGTGCTGCCAATGATTTCCATCTTCGAAATGCGGACTCTGCTGCCGCAGGCGGAGGTGAAAGAATGAAACGCACTCCCATCTATGGCCTGATGGCGGAGTTCGATTCGCCGACCGACCTGGTGATGGCCGCGCGCCGAACGCACGAGGCAGGATACCGCAAGATCGACGCCTATAGCCCGTTCCCGGTCGATGAGTTGGCGGAAGCGATTGGCTTTCACCGCAACGGTGTGCCGCTGGTCGTTCTGATCGGCGGAATTCTCGGATGTGCCGGCGGTTACCTGATGCAGTGGTGGATTGCCACGGTGAGTTATCCCATTAACGTCGGCGGGCGGCCGTATCATTCCTGGCCGGCATTCATCGTCGTCACATTCGAAATGACGATTCTATGCTCGGTGCTGGCCGCGGTATTCGGCATGTTGGCGCTGAACGGATTGCCCATGCCGTATCATCCGGTCTTTAATGTCCCGCGTTTTGCCTTCGCCACCAAAGACCGTTTTTTTCTGATCATCTTTTCTACGGATCCGAAGTACAGCAGTGCGGCGACGCGTAGTTTCCTCGAAGGCCTTTCGCCACGCGCGATCACGGAGGTTCCCAGCTAGAACCATGGGAAATTTCCGAAACATGTCTTCGATCGCGTTGCTCGCTGTGCTCGTCCTGGCGGGCTGCCGTCAGGATATGCACGACCAGCCGCGATTCAAGCCGCTAGCCATGAGCGATTTTTATTCCGATTTGCGCTCGGCGCGGCCGCCGGTCGAGGGAACAGTCGCGCGCGGACAGTTGCATGAAGACACTTATTTCTACACTGGCAAAGTTGGCAGCAATCCGGGAGACTACATGCCATTCCCGGTGACTGAGAATGTGCTGGCGCGTGGCCGCGAGCGTTTCAATATCTACTGCTCGCCGTGCCATTCGCGTCTTGGCGACGGCAACGGAATGATCGTGCAGCGCGGATTTCGCACGCCGCCGTCTTATCATACCGAGCGCCTCAGAAAGGCGCCGCTGGGATATTTCTTCGACGTGATGACGAACGGATTTGGCGCCATGCCCGACTATGCTTCGCAGATTCCGCCGCGCGATCGCTGGTGCATCGTAGCCTACATCCGCGCTTTGCAATTGAGCCAGAATGCCAGCGCAGCGGATGTGCCGACGGGACAAAACGTGCCATCCGAACCTCCGACGTTTCGCGGAGAACCAGGTTCGGGCGCGACGCTGCCGGAAGTTGAGCCCGGAGCGTCCGGAAAAGAACAGGAGCCGAGATGAGCACCGTGCTTCTGCATCCCGACACCATGACGCCTCCGGTAGCGAAGAAAATCGGCGATCGCTCGCTGATCGTCGGCGTGGTCTTTGGCCTCATCGCGCTGCTGGGCGCGTTTCTCCGTCCCCAGGAGTTTTTCCGCGGCTATTTGCTCAGCTACATGGATTGGCTGGGCGTGACGCTGGGCTCGATGGCGATTCTGATGATTCGCCACCTGACCGGCGGCGGATGGGGCATGGTGATCCGGCGCATTCTCGGCGCAGCCATGCGCTGCATTCCGCTGATGACACTGTTCTTTGTCCCCATCCTGTTGGGCCTTCCCTACTTGTATCCGTGGGCACCCTCGCCGGTGGGCATTTCCAATGCGAACATTCGCGAGGTCACCAGGTCCTACCTTTCGGTGCACGGATTTGTCATTCGCGCGGTCGTCTACTTCGGAATCTGGAATCTGCTTTCTTTTCTTCTGACCAGGTGGTCGCGCGAAACCGATCAGCCTGGCACCCGCGACCATACTTCGCGATTCAGAGCCGTCAGCGGCCCGGGCCTGATTCTCTACGCCTTCACCATTTCGTTCGCCGCCATCGACTGGCTGATGTCTCTGGATCCGAACTGGATTTCCACCATCTACGGTTTGATCATCCTGATCGGCGAAGTGCTGGCGGCGATGTGCTTTGCCGTGGTGGTCGAGCGCATTCTGGTGAATTACAAACCCATGTCCGACTGGCTGAAGCCCGACTTTGTGCAGGACCATGGCAAGTGGATGCTCACCTTCATCATGGTGTGGGCCTACTTTTCGTTTTCACAGTGGCTGATCATCTGGGCCGGCAACCTGCCGGATGAAATCACCTGGTACTTGAGGCGGCTGAACGGAGGTTGGGGCGCCATCGGTCTTTGCTTGGCATTGTTTCATTTTGCCGTGCCCTTTGTGCTCTTGTTGTCGCGGCCGTTCAAACGCGACATCCGAAAACTGGTCTGGCTGGCGATATGGCTGCTGTTTATGCGCTATCTGGACCTGTTCTGGATCATCGAGCCAAATTTCTCCAATACGCTGCGTATGACTTGGGCGGACTTGGTGGTTCCAATTTCCATGGGCGGGTTCTGGCTGTGGTACTTCTTCCGCAACCTGAGTTCACTGCCGCTCCTGCCGGTTTACGATCCGGACGCTCACGAGGTTTTGGAAGCGCATGAGTGAAGAGCTGACACATCGCGCCCACGACCCGGAGATGGAGTACGAGCGCCGGGACATGAGGCCGGCCTATGTGTATGCCTTTCTCATTGGCCTGGCGATCGCAGGAATCCTGGTTGCGTTGGTTCTGTGGGGGCTGTATCGCGTGATGGACGCTTACGAGAGAAACCATCAGCCAGCGCAGAACCCGTTGGTACAGCAGGCCACGACAGATACGCGGCATGTTTTGCCCGGCGAGATCAACAAATTTCCGCAGCCGCGTCTGGAAAGAAACGAGCGGCTGGAGATCAACGACTTCCTTTTGAAAGAAGAGCAGACGCTGGATAGTTATGGCTGGGTGGACCAGAAAGCCGGCGTAGTTCGGATTCCGATTGAACGCGCCATGGGGTTGATCGCACAACGTGGGCTGCCGACTACGCCCAAGGTTGGAACGGTTCCTCCTGCCGAGGTGAACGTTCTCAATCGGGCCGCCAAGGGGTCAGGTGCGACCAATGAGCCTCGATCGAAGAAAGAAAAGGCAAAGCAGTGAGTAAAAAGATGACCGGCTTTGTTTTGTTGTCATCCCGAGCGACGCGAGGGATCTGCAGTTCGCAATCGCCCGATAACTGCAGATTTCTCGTCGCTGACGCCCCTCGGAATGACAAGTGGCTTTGTAAATTTCTGACTGTCATTCTTGTTGCCACAGTTCTTGCAACAACCACCTGGGGCCAAGGCATGACCCAAAGCATCACATCGCCGCCGGCGAACATGCGGCCGCCCGGATTGAAGAACGTCGGGATCGAGCAGCATTTGAACGAGCAGATTCCGCCTGATCTCGCTTTCCGCGATGAAACCGGCAAGCCAGTCCGCCTGGGAGACTACTTCGGCAAGCGGCCGATGATTCTCAACTTGGTCTATTACCAGTGCCCGATGTTGTGCGGGGAGGTTCTGAGCGGACTCGAAGGCGCAATGCGAGTTTTGAAATTCGATGTCGGCAAGGATTTCGACGTGCTCACCGTGAGCTTCGATCCCAAAGAAACTCCAGAGATGGGCGTCGCCAAGAAAGCCGAATTCCTCAAGCGTTATGGACGGGCCGGAGCGTCGGGAGGCTGGCACTTTCTCACCGGGCCGCAGGCTTCAATTGACGCACTAACCAAGGCAGCCGGCTTTCAGTACCAATACGATCTGAAGTCAGGCCAATTCGCGCATGCGACGGCGATCATGGTGCTGACGCCCGAAGGCAAGATCGCACAGTACTACTACGGCGTCGAATTTGCTCCCAGGGACCTGCAACTCGGATTGGTCCAGGCTTCGCACAATAAAATCGGCAGCCTCGTCGATGAAGTCTTGCTGTATTGCTATCACTACGATCCCGACACCGGAAAGTACGGCGCCATCATCAGCAGGATTCTGAAGCTGGCCGCCGGTGCAACGATTCTGATTTTAGGGACTTTCTTGATTGTGATGTTCCGCGTGGGGTCGATCGCGGAGCATCGCGGGGCGGGACGAACGACTTAATTTATGTTCGATAATTTTCCACTTTGGCCTGTACCAGCCTCGACCGGCGCCGGAAATGTCGATGCACTTTTTATCTTTCTGGTGCTGCTGGCTGGGTTCATGAGCGCAGCCATCTTCACCATGATCCTGGTTTTCGGGCTGAGATACCGGCGCCGGCACGGAGTGGAAGCGGAGCAGATCGAAGGCTCCCACGCTCTGGAAATCACCTGGTCGGTCGTGCCTCTGGGAATCTTCATGGTGATTTTCGCCTGGGGCGCAATCATTTACTTCCAGGAGCGAACGCCGCCGCGCGGGGCCACGGAGGTTTATGTCGTCGCCAAGCAGTGGATGTGGAAGCTGGAACACGAGGGAGGCCAGCGGGAGATCAACGAACTGCACGTGCCTGTGGGCCGCGACGTGAAGATGATCATGACTTCGCAGGACGTGATCCACAGTTTTTATGTGCCGGCCTTCCGCATCAAGCAGGACGTGCTGCCCGGCCGTTATACCACAGCGTGGTTCCGGGCCATCAAACCGGGCGTGTATCACCTGTTCTGCGCCGAGTATTGCGGCACTCAACATTCGGGAATGATTGGCCAGGTCGTGGTCATGGAGCCGGCGCAGTATCAGGCCTGGCTTTCCGGCGGGCCGATCTCGGGATCGCTGGCCTCGAATGGCCAGAGTATTTTCCAGCAGCTTGGCTGTCCGACTTGCCACCGCTTCGACGTTCAGGGACGCGGACCGAATCTCGTAGGAGTCTTTGGCAAGCCGGTTTCGCTCGAGGACGGGCGGACGGTCATTGCCGATGAGAACTACATTCGCGAATCCATTCTGAGTCCGAGCGCGAAAGTCGTGAGCGGGTTCAACCCGATCATGCCAGTCTTCCAGGGATTGGTGAGTGAAGAACAACTGACAGCGCTGGTCGCATATATCAAGTCGCTCAGTCCGGCACCGTCAGGCGCGGCCGGAACACCCACGCTGGTTCCGGCCGGAACGAAACCGCAGGAACCGAAGGAATAGCAATGGCAACCGCAGCAATCACCGCCGAACGCGAGCACTACCTTAATAAAGAGTACGGCATCCGCTCGTGGCTGCTCACCACCGACCACAAGCGCATCGCTCTGCTGTACCTGATGTCAATCACTTTCTTCTTTTTTGTCGGAGGGTTCTTTGCCCTGCTGATCCGGCTGGAACTCCTCACTCCGGCGGGCGACCTGGTGCAGGCTGATACCTACAACAAACTTTTCAGCATGCACGGCCAGGTCATGATCTTTTTCTTTCTCATCCCGTCGATTCCCGCCGTGCTGGGAAATTTTCTGGTTCCGATGATGATCGGGGCCAAAGACCTGGCGTTTCCACGCATCAACCTGCTGAGCTGGTATCTCTACATTCTTGCCGGACTGATCTACATACACTGCATCGTGACCGGCGGCGTGGACACCGGGTGGACTTTCTACACGCCGTTCAGCACCGCCTTCAGCAACACCAAAGTGATTGAGGCAGGGCTCTCGATCTTTGTTGCGGGATTCTCATCGATTTTGACCGGGCTGAATTTTGTCGTGACCATCCATCGCATGCGGGCGCCGGGCATGACATGGTCACGCCTGCCGCTGTTCATCTGGGCGCATTACGCGACCAGCATCATTCAACTGCTGGGCACGCCCGTCTTGGCCGTCACGCTGGTGTTGGTGGTGTTTGAGCGCGCATTTAACCTGGGAATCTTCGATCCCACCCGCGGCGGCGATCCGCTTTTGTTCCAGCACCTCTTCTGGTTCTACTCGCATCCCGCCGTTTACATCATGATTTTGCCGTCCATGGGAGTGGTTGCCGAAATCATTCCCTGTTTCTCGCGCAAGCGGATTTTTGGCTACCACGCCGTGGCGCTATCCAGCATTGCCATCGCCGTGTTCGGGTTTCTGGTTTGGGCGCACCACATGTTTGTCGCAGGAATTTCGCTTTACTCGGCGATGATCTTTTCCATCCTCAGCTATCTGGTCGCAGTGCCTTCGGCCATCAAAGTCTTCAACTGGACCGCGACCATGTACAAAGGCTCGATTTCATTTACTACGCCCATGCTCTACGCCTTTGGCTTCATCGGACTATTCACCATGGGTGGGTTAACGGGCCTGTTCCTCGCGGCTTTGGGAATCGACGTCCACGTCACCGACACTTACTTCGTCGTGGCGCATTTTCACTACATCATGGTCGGCGGCGCGGTGATGGGCTACCTCGGCGGAATGCATTTCTGGTGGCCAAAGATTTCCGGACGCATGTATCCCGAAGCCTGGGGAAGGCTGGCCGCGCTGATCGTGTTCCTCGGGTTCAACCTGACATTCTTCCCGCAATTCATCCTCGGCTATCTGGGTATGCCGCGCCGCTATTGGCAGTATCCGCCGGAGTTCCAGGTGCTCAACGTGCTCTCGACTGCTGGATCGACGATTCTGGCAGTGGGATACGTTCTGCCCATGGTGTATTTCCTGTGGTCGATGCGTTACGGAAAAATTGCCGACGACAATCCCTGGGGCGCTGCCGGCCTGGAGTGGAAGACAGCTTCGCCTCCGCCCACGTTCAACTTTGAAGAGACGCCCGAAGTGACCTGGGAAGCCTACAACTACGATCAGATTCCAGCGCCGGAGGAGGTGACGGTTGAGCGATAGCCCAATCGCAGTCGAAGAACACGGCCCGGAATTGCGACACCACTTCGCCAGCGTCGAGCAACAGCGCGACGCCGCGTCGCTCGGCATGTGGCTGTTCCTGGCCACCGAAATCATGTTCTTCGGCGGGCTTTTCCTCGCCTACCTTGTCTACCGCATGTGGTATTACAACGAATTCGCCGCCGGCAGCCGGAGCCTGGACATCACGCTGGGCACGGTCAACACCATGGTGCTGATCTGCAGCAGCTTGACGGTTGCGCTCGGCGTGCGCGCGGCGCAGATGGGCAAGCGCATGTTGCTGGTCATCCTGCTGGTGCTGACGCTCATTTTCGGTCTTGCGTTTCTGGGGATCAAAGGAGTTGAGTGGTATCAGAAGTACGCCGAGCACCACATCCCGGGGCACTCCTTCGATGCATCGGACCTGGCGAAGGATTACCCCCAGCTTCCCATCGACCAGGCGCACGACCAGATTTATTTTTCGCTGTACTTCGCCATGACCGGCCTGCACGCGCTGCACATGATCATCGGCGTGGGAATCTTTTCGTTCCTGCTCTTTTACGCCTGGAAGGGCCGCTACACGCCGGAATATCACACGCCGGTCGAAATCGGCGGCCTGTACTGGCACTTCGTGGACATTGTCTGGATTTATCTGTTCCCGTTGTTATATCTGATTGATCGAAAACGTTGAGGTGAACCACCATGTCAGAGCACATTCTTTCGAGCAAAGTGTATTGGATCATTTGGATTACCCTGATGTGCCTGACGATGGTGACCGCGGCGGTGGCGTTCGTGGACCTAGGTCCCTTCAATACCGTCGTGGCGCTGGTGATTGCGACTTTCAAAGCGCTGCTGGTGGTTCTGTTTTTCATGCACGTTAAATACGCCAGCGAAAAGATGACCAAGATGGTCATCGTCTCAGCGCTCTTCTGGCTGTTCCTCCTGCTTTTTCTGAGCCTGGCGGATTACGGCACGCGCTATGCTTCACACCCGTGAACGATTGGCGCGCCACCGTTGTCATCCCGAGCGAAGTCGAGGGATCCCTACTCCCGCAGGTGCCGGTCGTAGGGATGCTTCGACTTCGAGGAAGCTTCGCGGGGCGAAGCTGCCTCTACGCTCAGCATGACAGAGTGTGAGGAGTAACTCTCTTCTGACAGAACTCCCCGGTCAAAGTTAAGATGGTCGCTGGCTCTTTAAGTCCGCAACATGGCCGATAACTTCTCCGAACTCGCGCGCGCCTCGAAGTCCGCGGCGGTGAACACCACAAAACTTGTCGCTGCTCTTCGTCGCCATGTGCGAGGCGAAGTGCGATTCGACAACGGCAGCCGCGCCCTCTACGCGACCGACGGGTCGAATTACCGGCAAGTTCCCCTCGGAGTGGTTCTTCCTCGCGATAACGACGATGTGATTGCCACTATGGCGCTGGCGCGCGAACTCGGCGCTCCGATCCTCTGCCGCGGCGGTGGCACTTCTTTGGCCGGCCAATGCTGCAATGTCGCCGTCGTGCTCGACTTCTCCAGGTACATGGCGGAAATCCTCGAGATCGATCCGACGCGACGAATTGCTCGAGTGCAGCCAGGCGTCATCCTCGATCATCTTCGCAACGCAGCCGAGAAGCATCACCTCACATTTGGTCCCGATCCGGCTACGCACGATCGCTGCACGCTGGGGGGCATGATCGGCAACAACTCCTGCGGTGTGCACTCCGTGATGGCAGGCAAAACCGACGACAACATCGAGGCGCTGGAAATTCTTACCTACGATGGTTCGCGTATGAAAGCGGGACAGACTGGCGCCGACGAACTAGACAAGATCATTGGCGAAGGCGGTCGCCGCGGCCAGATCTATGCCGGTCTCAAAAAGCTTCGCGACCAATATTCTGATGTCGTCCGGCAACGTTACCCCAACATCCCGCGCCGCGTCTCCGGATACAACCTGAATTATCTGCTGCCGGAAAATGGTTTTCATGTGGCCCGCGCGCTGGTCGGATCAGAGGGCACTTGCGTCACCGTGCTTGAGGCCACCTGTCGTCTGGTAGAAAGCCCGCCGGAACGCGTGCTGCTGGTCATTGCCTATCCCGATATTTTTGACTGCGCCGATCGTGTGCCGGAAATCATGGCGCATAAGCCGATTGGCCTCGAAGGCGTGGACCGCCTGCTCGTCGACTACACACGGCGGAAGGGCCTCAACTCCGAAGGCCTTGCACTGCTTCCAGAAGGCGGCGGCTGGCTGCTCGCCGAATTCGGCGCGGAGAGCCAGGCAGCAGCCGAATCACAAGCACGCAAGCTGATGGATGCGCTCGGGAGCAGTCCGAATCCGCCGCAACTTCGCCTGTTCACGGATAAATCACAGGCGCGGAGAGTTTGGGACGTGCGGGAGTCCGCGCTGGGCGCGACGTCTCACGTTCCCGGCGAACCTTTGGAGTGGGAAGGTTGGGAGGATTCCGCGGTCGCTCCGGAAAAGCTGGGCAGCTACCTGCGCGACCTGCACAAGTTAATGGCCGGCTATGGCTATCGCAGCGCAATGTACGGACACTTCGGACACGGCTGCGTCCACATGCGCATCAACTTCGATGTGCAATCGAAGCCCGGCATTGCCAGCTACCGCAAATTCGTGGAAGAAGCTGCAGGCCTGGTAGTCGGCTACGGCGGCTCGCTCTCCGGCGAGCATGGCGACGGACAGTCGCGGGCGGAACTGTTGCCCAAAATGTTTGGCCCGGAACTGGTGCAGGCGTTTCGCGAATTCAAGGCCCTGTGGGACCCGGACTGGAAGATGAATCCGGGCAAGGTGGTCGAGCCTTACAAGCTCGATGAGAACTTGCGGCTTGGAGCGAACTATCGCCCATGGGAGCCGAAGACGCATTTTCAGTTTCCAGAAGATCACGGCAGCCTGGCCGATGCGACTCTCCGTTGCGTGGGAGTCGGCAAGTGCCGGCGCTATGAAGGCGGCGTGATGTGCCCCAGTTTCCGGGTGACTGGCGACGAAGAACACTCCACGCGCGGCCGCGCCCACCTATTGTGGGAGATGACGAAGGGGGAAGTCATTCACGACGGCTGGCGCGATCAGCACGTGAAAGACTCGCTCGATCTTTGCCTGGCGTGCAAGGGCTGCAAGAGCGATTGTCCGGTTGGCGTGGATGTAGCGACATACAAAGCGGAATTTCTCTCCCACTATTACGAGGGGCGACGGCGGCCGCGCAGCGCCTATGCATTCGGCAACATCGATCTGTGGGCGAGGCTGGCTTCGAACGCGCCGGGATTGGTCAATCTGACGACGCAGTTGCCATTTCTGCGGGACATCGCGAAGGTGGTCGCGGGCATGCCCCCGGAGCGCAGTATTCCAGCGTTTGCGCCGCAGACATTCCGCAGTTGGTTTCTTCGCAGGCAGCAGCGAAATCAGGAAGGTCCGCCGGTACTGCTGTGGCCGGACACGTTCAACAATTACTTTCTGCCCGATACCGCGCGGGCAGCGGTTGAGGTTATGGAAGCTGCTGGCTTTCGGGTCACGCTGCCACTGGCCAGCCTTTGTTGCGGGCGTCCGCTCTACGACTGGGGCATGCTCGATCGTGCCCGGAAACTGCTGCTGGAAATCCTCGACGTCCTGGAGCCGGAAATCGAGCAAGGAATTCCTGTGGTCATCCTCGAACCGAGCTGCGCTGCGGTTTTCCGCGACGAATTGCTCAACCTGTTTCCGCGCGATGAGCGGGCGCAAAAGTTATCGCGCCAGACATTTCTGCTCAGCCAGTTCCTGGAGAAAAAAGCCGCCGATTTCCGCTTGCCGCAATTGCGGCGGCGGGCGCTGGTCCACGGCCACTGCCATCACAAATCGATCATGAAGATGACCGACGAAGAGGCCGTGCTGCACAGGTTGGGCATAGATTTTCAAGCGCCTGCGCCCGGGTGCTGCGGGATGGCGGGAGCATTCGGCTTCGAACAGGGCAAGTATGACGTGTCAGTCGCGGTGGGCGAGCTGGAACTCTTGCCGGCGGTGCGGCGCGCTCCGGCCGAGTGGCTCATCATCGCCGATGGATTCAGTTGCCGCGAGCAGATTGCGCAGTGCACCGACCGGCACGCGATGCACCTGGCGGAGGTGATCCAAATGGGCTTGCGAGATGGGCCCTCCGGTGCGTCCGGGGCCTATCCCGAGCAGGCGCAGGTCGAACAGAGACGCACGGAGATATGCCGTTCGATGCAGCGAACTGGCCTCGGTTTGGCGGGAGTTGCCGCCGGAGCGGCCCTGTTGTGGGCGCTGAGCAGGCGTTGAGCAGTACCGCTAACGCATTGATTGCACAGACGATGTCGTTTGCGTCTCGCCAGACCGCCCAGTTTTTGGGACAATAGAAGATCGCTGCAACGTCCTGCCTCGCGCAGCGTCGAACTCCAGCGGTGGACACGTCATGATCCGGGACAGCGGTTCTCCCCTTACCGTTGCGGAAACGTCGGACCAGATCAAGCTGGCCCCGGCGGCAGACATTCCTCTGCAAGGGTCGGTGCTGGTCCTCATCCAGTTTGACGTCTGCGAAGAGATTCGCCTCGACCAACTGCGCCAAATTCTCGGCGCCGGCACGATTGAGCACCCCAGCCTGAAGCATCCCACGCCGGGCTATGTGCGGTTTGAACGTCCTCCCGTGGTCGAACCGATTGACGCTCTGGTTCTGGAAAGCGGCGAGCGGCTGGAAGGTCAGATCAAGTACTACGATTACGGCGTGGTCAGCGTAGTTCTTGAACTTCCATTTTCCGGGGACTGGGACACTTTGATCCGCCTGGGCAGCCGCTGGGTCTGGGACGTGGACTTCGCCGGACACGCCTCACGTATCGCGCGGAAGAAGCTCGAACACGCGAGTGCTGCGCTGGTCAAGCCATATAAAGAATGGTTGAGCGAGGACTACTTTATCTTTCACGTGCGCGAGGTGACGGGTGCGCCTTCCGCAACTGAACTTTGTCAGGCTCACGGGGAGCGCATTGCCCAGATTGTCCGCGGAGAAACTGCGCAGCTTTCCGACGGCGAACGCAACGAGATTCTGCAGTCACGGATTTCGTATTATCCCAACGACCTGGCAGTCATCGGCTGGAACGCGGCGTTTCTCTACGATACCGACGCCGGCGCGGAAACAGCCATTCAGCTTCTGGAGTATGCAAACTCGCAGTTGCTGGAGTTCCGCCACTACGACGAGTTTCTGACTCGCGAATTGGAAAGCGTGTACGCTGCGCTGGACAAGGGAACCGGAATCCTGGCGCGCTGGCGCCTGGCGCGTGCTGCCACCAAGCTGCACACTGTCCTGCTCGACGTGAACGAGCTTACCGAGCACGCCGACAACGCCATCAAGTTCCTCAGCGACATGTTTTCAGCGCGCCTCTACAAGCTGGCGGCGGCCAAGGTTGGTGTGCCCGACTACAAAGACCTGGTCACGCAGAAAGTGAAGACCGCCGAAGAGCTTTACCGCTTCATGGTGGACCAGTTCAACCAGAGCCGGGCATTCTTTCTGGAGTTGACGGTGGTCGTTATTCTGATTATCGAACTGGTCTGGCTGTTTCGCGGCAAGCCTTTCTGAAGGCTCCATCCATGATTTCCTCGGGACTAAAGTCCGCTCGGAATGACAGAACTTGAGGGTGTGAATGCGCGGTCTGAAGGGCAAACGCGTTCTGATCACCGGCGGCGCCAGCGGCATCGGCGCGGCCACGGCGGCGCGTTTTCTGGAAGAAGGTTCGGTGGTGTGCGTGCTCGACCGCGACGCCAAAGCCCGGGAACAGATTCAGAAACAGTTACCAGGTCTCGCGGGCGCGGTCGCCGCAGACGTTTCCAATTTGCAGCAGGTGCAAACTGCCTTCGTCGATGCCGTTCGTCTCATGGGCGGCGTAGATGTCCTCATCAACAACGCCGGCATCAGCATTCGCCACAATTTTCTCGAGATCACGCCGGAAGAGTGGGACAAGATCATCGCCGTGAACCTGACTGGCGTGTTCTACATGGCGCAAACCGCGGCCAGGCACATGTGGGAGCGCGGCAGCGGCGTGATTCTGCAGACGGCCTCAACCAACGGAATGGTGGGCCAGCCTTACTACGCGGACTACAACGCGACCAAGGCTGGCGTCATCGAGCTCACGAAAACCATGGCGCTGGAGCTGGCGCCCAAGGTACGCGTCTGCGCCGTCGCTCCGGGATATGTGCTGACGCCCATGCAGCGCGCCGAGTACAGCGATGCCATGCTCGAAGAGGTCAATCGCAAGATTCCCTTGCGGCGTCATGCCAAGCCGGAAGAGATCGCGGCGCTGTTCGCATTTCTCGCCTCCGACGATGCGGCCTACGCGACCGGCCAGGTGTTCACGATTGACGGCGCGGAGACGGCAGGGGGACTGGCGAGCCGGTAGGTGTTCTCATCACCGCGGGCGTCCCGATAGCGTATTGTTGTCGCCCCGCGCGCGTATGGTTGTCATCCCGAGCGATCTTTGCCGAGACCGAAGGTCGAGCCCCGAGCGAAGTCGAGGGGGAGGGATCTGCAGTTTCTCTGGTTCAGGCAGATTGCAGATTCCTCGCCGCTGGCGCTCCTCGGAATGACAAGACTTTGGGTGGATTTTCACTATTGTGGCGGAACTCGCTGGCAAAGTCGCTCTCATCACTGGCGGTGCTTCCGGAATCGGACGCGCGACGGCATTGCTTTTCGCTCGCGAAGGCGCATCCGTTGCCATCGCCGACATGAATAAAGAAGGCGGGGAGCGCGTCGTTGAGGAGATTGGCAGCGCGGTGCTTTTCGAGCACGACGATCTGACGAAAGCTGCCGATTGTAAGCGAGTGGTGAATCGCACGCTGCGCCAGTTCGGCAGGATTGACATACTGTGCAACTGCGCCGGCATCATTCGTAGAGCGACGGTCGTCGAACTCAGCGAGGAAGAATGGGACCGCGTGATGGCGGTCAACGTAAAATCGATCTTTCTCCTGTCGCAGCTGATCGTTCCGATCATGGTGAAGGCAGGCGGCGGATCGATCATCAACATCGCATCGGGATGGGGCTTGGCCGGCGGTCCGCGCGCCGCGGCATATTGCGCGTCGAAGGGAGCGGTGGTGCTCATGACCAAAGCCATGGCCGTTGATCATGGAAAGCAGAACATCCGTGTGAACTGTATCTGCCCCGGCGACACGGATACGAACATGCTACGCGACGAGGCCCGGCAACTCGGCGAGAGGGAAGGCCACTTCCTGGCAGAGTCGGCACGTCGCCCGCTGGGACGCATCGGCCGGCCGGAAGAAATCGCCCGGGCGGCGCTCTACCTGGCGAGCGAAGCGTCATCGTTTGTGACGGGAACAGCGCTGGTCATCGATGGCGGAGGACTGGCAGGATCGGCGTAATCCGTATGCGTCTCGAAAATAAAGTCGCACTCATCACCGGCGGGACTTCTGGCATCGGCGAGGCTACGGCAGCCCTTTTCGCCAAGGAAGGCGCCAGCGTCGCGCTAACCGGCCGAAATGACGAGCGCGGTCACGCCGTAGCCGAAAAGATCCTCCAGAACGGCGGCAAGGCTGTCTTCATTCGTACTGATGTGCGCAAGGCTGACGACTGTCGTCGTACGGTGGACGGAACCGTAAGACTGTTCGGCAAACTCGATATTCTGTTCAACAATGCCGGGGTCTTCTATCCCAACACGGTGGTTGATTGCAGCGAAGAAGAATGGGATTTGCAGCTCGACATCAACCTGAAAGGGACGTTCCTGATGTCGAAGTTTGCCCTGCCGCACATGATCGAGCGAGGCGCCGGTGTCATCATTAATAACAGTTCTGGCTGGGGCATTGTCGGCGGCGACAAGGCGGTGGCTTATTGTGCGTCGAAAGGCGGCGTAGTTCTTCTCACCAAGGCCATGGCCATCGATCACGGAGGCCAGGGCATCCGCGTCAACTGTCTCTGCCCCGGCGATGTGGACACGCCGATGCTTACCGAAGACGCGCGCCTGCGCGGCATGAAGTGGGAAGACTATCTGGCGGGCTGCACCAATCGTCCCATGGGCAGAATCGGGACGGTAGACGAAATCGCAAAAGCCGCGTTGTTCCTGGCTTCCGACGACTCGTCGTTTATGACCGGCGCAGCTTTGGTGGTGGACGGCGGGGGTGTGGCGACTTAATTCCAGTGCCCCCCTCAACCACAAGTCGTCCGCGCACGCGCTCGCATGAGCTCTTCGAGCGCGCACAAAAATCGCTGATCGAAGGCGTGAATTCGCCCTCGCGTGGCGCTGCTGTATATAACGGTGGCCCTATATTCCTCGAGCGCGGCCGAGGCTCGCACGTTTGGGACGCCGACGGCAACGAATTCGTCGATTTCATGATGTCGTTCGGCGCGCTCATCCACGGCCATGCTCATCCCAAGCTGGTTTCTGTGGTTGCTGAGACGATGGCGGAAGGCTCGCATTTCGCCACGGCGACATCAGCAGAAATAGAAGCCGCGGAACGCTTCCAGCGCATGGTGCCGTCGGCTGAAACAGTTCGATTTACTAATACTGGCAGCGAAGCCACGATGCTCTCGCTGCGCCTGGCACGCGCACACACCGGGCGCACCAAATTTCTGAAGTTCGAAGGCCACTATCACGGTTGGTACGATGCATTTCTTCTAAACGCACACAGCCATCCGTCCGAAGCCTTGGGCCCAAAGGACGAGCCCGCACGCATTCCAGACTCTCAAGGCATTCCCCCTGCGACTTTTGATGAAGTCGTGCTCGCGCCGTGGAATGATATCCCGGCTCTGGAACACGTGATGCGGCAGCGCGGACACGAGCTGGCCGCGGTCATCACTGAGCCGATCATGGCAAACATGGGCTGTATTCCGCCGCGACCGGGATATCTCGAACGCTTGCGCGAGTTAACCCGCGAATATGATGTGCTGCTCATTTTCGACGAGGTGGTCACCGGATTTCGTTACGCGCCCGGCGGTTGCCAGGAGCTCTACGGAATCCGGCCGGACATCAGCACATTTGGCAAAGCGATGGGAGCGGGTTTCCCGGTGGGCGCGGTCGCCGGGCCTCGCGCGATTCTCGATCGCATGCGCTGGGGCGAGAACATGGTGCTGCACTACGGCACGTTCAACGGCCATCGCCTGACCATGAAAGTGATCGCGGCCAATATAGACCTGCTATCTGCGAAGGATGTTTATCGCAACCTGCACACCATCGGGGACGCTGCAATCGCCGGACTCCGCGACGTGTTTCGCCGACACAAAGTAAAAGCCATCGTGCAGGGGTTCGGGCCGATGTTCCAGATTTATTTCACTGAGCGTGACGCCATCCACGACTATCGTGACTACTGCAGCTACGTGGACGCGGGCCGTCATTCCCGCTTCGTTCACCGTCTCCTCGATCTTGGAATTTACATGACGCCGTCCAACGGTCTGCACTGGATCATCTCTACTGCGCACACCGAAGCCGATGTCAACAAACTGCTGAAGGCAGCGGACCAGGCTTGCGCGGAGCTGGCGTGAAGACGGCCGTCTTTCTTGGCGGCGGCCGAATCACAGCCGCACTCCTGGCCGGATTGCGGCTGGCAAAGGACCGGCGTCCCATCGTCGTGTACGACCGTCATCCCGAGAAACTTCGACGGCTGAAGAAGCTGTATGGTGTTGCCACCGAGCACGATCTGACGCGAGCAATCCAGTCGGCCCAGCTGCTGATCATCGCCGTGCGGCCGACTTCGGTTCGTGATCTTCTGCGAGACATCGGCCCGATTCACCGTCCGCTCATCGCTGTGAGTCTGGCGGCGGGAGTGCCTCTCACGAACCTGCGACGCTGGCTGGGACCGCCCGTGCATTGGGTGCGGGCGATGCCAAGCCCCGCGGGTCGCACGGGACACGGGCTTACGGCGCTGACGTTCGATCGCGGGTTTCCAGCGAGCGCCAAAAGAGAGGCCAAGCAACTGTTTGCGAAAGTCGGTGCGGTCATCGAAATCACTGAGAACAAGTTCGATGCGTTCACCGTCACTTACTCCTGCAGTCACGGTTACCACGCGCTGGCGACGCTGGCCGGCGCAGCCGAAAAGCTCGGCCTCGATCGAAAGACTGCGCTGATTGCCGCCGCTCACGCCCTCGGCGACGCCATCACTGCGTGGCGCGAAGGTGACTCCCTGGATGCGCTGCTCCACGAAGCCGCCACGCCGGGAGGAATTGCGGCAACGGTCATGGCAGCGATGGACAAAGCTGGCCACGGGAAGGCAGTTCAGAGAGGCCTTGCCGCAGGTCTCAAGCTGGCTCGCAAAAACGCCCAACGAGCATAACGTACACGCTGCAAATCTCCGAGAAGCCCCAATGGTTCCACACTCTTTGCCGATTCTGCGAGCGTTGCGCCTATAATGGCGTCTCCCCGAGTAGGATAAGCAAGAGAGCAAATGTCCTCTTCCCGCATCCCGTGGTGGATTTGGTTGATGGCGGCGTCTTTCATCGCCTGCTTCGTGGTCGGCTTTCTCTATTTGCCGCTCAAACTTCCTGAGGCAAGTGGTATCAACCCCACCTTTCCCGGCAACCGCGTGGCGAGTGTGAATCCGGGCAGCCCGGGCGACCTGGCCGGGTTCAAGAAGGATGACAGAATTATCAATGTGGATGGCCGGGTTGTACAAGACATAGTTCAGCTCGGGAGCGCGTTGGGCAATACGATGTTCGACCACCCGGTCCCCTTTGTCGTATTGCGCGGGGGCAAGGAAGTTCATCTGCAGTTGGTTCTCCGTCAAACGCTAGTAGGAGGGTGGTCGTCGAAAGAAGCGGTGGGCTGGTGGGTGGAAATCGGCGTCAGCCTGATTCAGTTGCTGGTCGGGCTGATCGTTCTATTTAAGAAGCCGCGTGATCTCACCGCGATCGCTGCTGGCATATTCCTCTGCAGCCTGGGTACGGGTACTCCTTTATTTGTGTCGCCGCAAGCCGGGGTGGTATGGAGAACTCTGCCACTGGCCATCCAGTGGCTCATCTTCCCCGTCGTGATGCTGGCCGTCACTGGCTTTCCCGGCGCGCCCCTGCTGTGGTTCTCGCTTTCCTTTCCCAAGCCGCTGCTGGATCGCCGATGGGCATGGATCGTGCTGGTCGGGCTTTCCGCACCCATGCTGGGCTTGACAGCCACTATCGACTACATCGTGCTATTCGCTCCAGAGCGAGCGGTGAGCGCCTTCCCGGTCTGGCTGGGTGCGATCATCGCGGTTGATTTCCTGGTTGCCTTTCTGGCCTCCGTGACGATCCTGGCACTGAACTATTTCCGGCTCCGGGAGGTGAATGAAAGGCGCCGGATACGGCTGGTGATCCTCGGGTTGCTGGTGTTCATCACCGATCTTCTTGCGGCTATCTTGTTCTCCATGTCTCAAAAGACATTCCGGATATCTACGATTGCAACCTCACCGCTGGTGTTTGGGCTTTTGCAGGTTCCTTTTACCATCTGCGTGGCGTACGCGGTTCTTAAGCAGCGCCTGTTCAACGTAAGTTTCATTGTCCGTCAGAGCCTGCAATATGCTGTGGCGCGCGGCGCCCTGCTCATCCCCATCCCGATCCTGGCAGGGATCTTCATCTTCGATCTGGTTGTGCACAAAGATCAGCCACTGGGAGTCCTGCTCTCCGCACACGGCTGGGCGTATGCGCTGATGGGAGTGGCTGGAATCATTGCCCACACGAAAAAATCGCAATGGATGGAGGTGCTGGATCGCCGTTTTTATCGTGAACACTACAACGCGCAGCACCTGCTGCGCCAGACGGTGGATGAGATTCGCGCCTCCTCCAACCTGGCCGAGGTCGCGCCCAAAGTGGTTGCCCGCATCGAGCAGGCGTTGCATCCGGAGTTTGTCGCAATTCTGGTGCGCGAGGCGACCGAGCCGCTCTACCGTTGCATTGCTTCGGCGCCGCCGGAAGTTTATCCCCGTGGACTGAGCGCCGAGAGCAAGCTCATGTCGGTCTTTCGTCTTTTTGCCAAGCCCTTGCAGATATCGCTGGCCGAAAGCGGATGGCTGAAGCAGCAGCTTCCCTCCGAAGATACTAACTTCCTGCGGGAGGCGCACATAGACCTGATGATACCCATCGCGATTGCGCCCCACAGTCGCGAGGCGCTCATGATCTTGGGCCCCAAGAAATCCGAAGAGCCCTACGGCAGCGAGGACCAGGAATTACTCTCTGGGATTGGCAGCGCATTGGCGTTGCTTTTGGAGCGCCCCGTCACCAGTGCGCTCGGCGGATTCGAAGAGTGTCCCCGTTGCGGCTTGTGCTACGAAAGCGGCATGGGCCGGTGCCCCAATGAAGGCGCGCAACTCACGCGCATGCCTTTTAAGCGGATGCTGACTTCGCGCTACCGGCTGGAGCGAAGGCTGGGCCGGGGTGGAATGGGCACGGTTTACAAAGCGACGGATACTTCCCTGGAACGCACCGTTGCGGTGAAGCTGATTCGGGAAGATCTCGTCAGCAGCAGTGAAGCGGCGGAACGCTTCCGTCGTGAAGCCAAGGCAGCAGCGGCGTTCGCACACCCCAATCTGGTCACCGTGCACGACTTTGGTGTTGATTCGGACACCCGCGTGTTTCTTGTAATGGAGATGCTAGAAGGCTCCACGCTGCGGCAAAGATTGGAGCAGCAAAAGAAATTTGCGCCCCAACAAATCCTGCAGGTTCTTGCAGGCGTTTGCGCTGGTCTTCAAGCGGCGCACGAAAACGGCCTAGTCCATCGCGATCTGAAGCCGGAGAACATTTTCCTGGCACAAAGCGGCGCGGGTGAAGTGGCCAAGATCCTGGACTTCGGTCTGGCGAAGTTTCTGGCTTCTCCGAGCGCTTCCGCAGCCACGATGGATACTGTCGCAGGAGTTCTGATGGGAACGCCGCAATATATGTCGCCGGATCAACTCAACGGGGAGGCTGCATCTCCGGCGTGGGATATCTGGGCCCTGGCCGTGATCACTTACGAGATGCTCACCGGCACCCATCCTTTTCCTGCCACCTCGGTGGGCCAGATGCACTATGCCATCGTCAACGGCCGGTTCACTCCGCTCTCCACTTGTTTGCCGGATGCACCTGCTGAATGGCAGCAGTTTTTCGAGCGGGCGCTGAGCCCCAAAACCGCCGTGCGGCCGCAGTCAGCCAAAGAATTTGTTTCCACTTTGGGGAAGGCATTTGCCATTGCCGCGAAGAGCATTTCGCAATAAGCCATCCATACGGGCTGTGCGGGTCGCGCGCGTAATTGGTGTGCGCATCTTCCTGGAACCGTAATTGTGGGGAATCAACGAGATTCCATTTGCCGGATTCGTGTGTTTAATCGGGCCCTGGCCGGTTCACTCCCAAAGCGCATGGCGCGAACTCAGAAACCGTTGAGCATCCAAGCATTGTTGCCGAAATTGTAGCGCAGGAAGGCGAGGTGCTTGCCGTCGGGAGAGGGAATGCCCCAAATCTCAGTGAAGAAGCCCGGCTCACGCAGGAGAATCGTGGGGTTACCGCTGAGGTCCACATAGAGGAGCGTGCTGGCCAACGCCAGTTCGCTGGAGACATACCAGCCTTTGCCGTCGGCGGCCCAGTTGATGTGATTGAGACTGTTCCACCGCTTCACGTCAACGTCGCGCTGCGAACCGTCGAGCAGGGAGATGACCCGGATCTTCCCCGCAAACATATTTAGGGAAATGAAGGCGATACTCGTCCCATCGGGCGAGAGGTCCAGATTCGGTGCTTCCACATCCGCATTGACCGGAATGTGGACAAGCTCTGTTCCCCTGCCTTTGATGGGATTGAGAGAGTAGACGATCAATTCCTTTGAATGCAGTACGCCTGCGATGCAGCGATTGGCGGGAGGTCGCGTGCAGCGAAATACATAGAGGCCCTGTTCTTCCATGACAGTCTCGGTGGGGCCGCCTGCCAGGGGAACGCGCGCGATCCGGACGCGTTCATTCCAGTTATTGATTCCCGGTGGATCGTAGTAGAGCACCCAATTGCCATCGGGGCTCATTCTCGGCCGGATCTTATACCGCTTGTTTTCGACCAGAGCCTGGGCCGTGGTTTCATCGATGGACTGTCGAAAAATATCGTAGGTTCCATTGCGATTGGAGAAAAAGAGCACAGACTTGCTGTCGGGCGTCCAGTCTGAGGGTTGGTCATCAAGGTCGTCGAGCGTAAGCCGGCGCGGGGCGGTGAGCGTTTTGCCGTTCTGCTCCAGGTTTCCAACATATACGTCACCCTGCGCTGCACCCTTGAGAAAAACGAGGCGTTTCCCGTCGGAGGTGACTCTGAGATCACGAATGCTGGCATTTTTCCATTGCGTGAAACTGTGGGTCCCACCAGAGGCCCGCCCGCTCGTGAGATCTACCCGAACCTCCCAGAGATTAAATGCAGCGTCATTGCCGGACTCGCTCCAAACGCCATAGAGCAAGCGTCCGTCGCGCAGAAATACCGAGGCGTTGAGATTGTGAGCGGAGACTACAATGGCCGGCTGGGTGCCGTCCAGTTCCAAAGATTCGACAGCGTTCGGACCGACCAGCGGGAATCTGAGAAACATGATCCGCTTACTGTCGGGAAACCAGGAGAGAGAACCGAAGGCGTCCTGAGCAGCACCGCTCAGAATTTTTGCCGGTTCCTCCCCGTTAGAACTCATTACCCATATTTCAGATTCCAGCTTGGTTGTGAAGAGAATCTGCGTGCCATCCGGGGAAGGGACTGCTTCCTCAACATCCTCGCGCAATTTGCGGAAGGTCCCGCCCAGCAGTGAGATGGACCAGACGCTGGGAACCGGATTCTCAGGAGCGATGCCCGTAGCAAGGACTTTGCTTCCGTCCGGAAACCAGGAAAGACGGTAGATTCTTGCTGCGCCCGGCAAGGCGAGCGGGTGAGTTTCTCCACTCGCGGTCTGGCGCACATAGAGTCCATGCTCGTCGGCGAAGGCCAGGTAATTGCCGTCGGGAGAAATAGCCGCGGCGGTCAGAGATGCTTCCGCGGCGTTGGTGGTGAGTTGCGTCTCTCGTAGAGCCTGTGGCGTCGTTTTGTGCCGCGGATAGAGCGCGAAGCCAATTGCCAGCGCCAGCATAAGAGCCGCATATACGGCGACTCGCTGAGTCAAAGAGCGGCGGGGTGGCAGCGCCGGGCCCGGATTCACGTTGACCGGCATGGTCGTGGCAGGAAACTGGGCCGGGGCCTGCTCTTCTTGTTCGGCTACTTCTTTTTCAGCCGCTTCGGCGACAAATCGATAGCCGACTCCGGGCACGGTGAGGATGTAGCGCTGTCCGTCCTGGCCATCGCCGAGAATTTTGCGCAGAAGGAAGATGTTCTGGCTCAGGTTGCCCTCTTCCACGAAGCTGTCTGGCCAGACGGCATTCATGAATTCCGACTTCTCGAGGACACGGTTGCGGTTGTCAATCAGGAACAGGAGAACTTCAAAGGCCTTAGGCGGGAGCGGGAGCGTCTCAGAGCCAAGCAGGAGCAAGCGTTTCTGCCGGTCCAGGCGAAACTGGCCAAAATCGCAGAAGCGCTTTCTTTGCTGTGTCATACGGCGATCCTGAGAACCCTGAGAAGAATTGAGCCGATCCCTAAAGACATTGAACAGCCCCTCCGCGCAGGATGCAAGCACGGTTGCGCACAGAGCAAGCAAGAACGAGCCTGATGTGCTGCCGAATCTATCACAGGAACTCGCCGGGATGCATGATCAGCGGGCTCTTGGGAAATCAAAGAGGAGACGTCCATGAAGAAGCAAACACTTTTGGTTGGTTTGGTAACAGCAACTTTGTTTGTGGGAATTTCAAGCCTGCGGTCTCAGGTCGCACCGGCTGGAGTCGGGGTGGCGGCGGATGATCAGACGACACGCGAGATCGCGGAACTGGTCCTGAAGCGCCATGCGGCGTTTGAGAATTCTGATCGGGCGGCCTACAGCGCGTTCCTCGATCCGGCGGCTATCTTTGCTGAACCAGGCGGTGCTGTTACAGGAGCCCAGCAGGTTGCCGACGTTCACCCCACGGTCGGCTACAAAAGGGTGCTCGACGACGACAGACCCAAGGTTACGATCTTTGGCCAGACGGCAGTGGCGGTCTATCGTGAGACCGTGAAGAGAATATACGGCGACCAGTCTCTAACCAGGGGCTCGACGGCGGTGGACACCTTTGTCAAGAAAGACGGCGCCTGGCTGCTGATCTCACACTCCCAAATGCCGGACCTCTTAAAAAGGCAGCCTGCAAAAGTGAATCCCGTTGCCTTTCCGCAATACGTCGGGCAATACGAGTGGAGCCCGGGGTACGTGGATACCATCACGGCGGCTGGCGGAAAGCTGATGGCACAGCTGACCGACGACGACAAGCCGTATGAGCTCAAGCCACTGAACGAGACGACCTTTTTCGTTGATGGCGACGACGACGAAGGCCTGATCGTCTTTGAGAAGGGTGCGTCTGGCAGCGTGGCCCGCTACGTATATCGCACGAGTGGCGGAGACATCATTGCGAAGAAAATCAAGTAAGAGCGCGGCTGCGAAATGGCACTCGGTAAGAACTACTGATCCGGTGCTGAGCTCGGGCGAACGCGACCCTAGTGCAGCGCCGGAACCGTTTCTGCAGGAGGCGTGTTTCGGTGGAACTAGTAATGCTAAGTCGGCTTGCCTTACCAAATTTGCGGTTAGGTTAGTGAATTGTTATTCCGGACGAGTCGGGCGAACTGTACACCACTTCGCCATCGAACAAAGTCATCAGGCATTTCAGGTCTTTGACCTGATCGGTCGGGACAGCGTAGAGGTCGCGGTCCCAGATGGCGATGTCGGCTTTCTTGCCTGCCTCGATCGAACCGATTTTGTTTTCGAGAAACATCTGACGCGAGCCCCAGGCGGTGTAGCTGCGGAGGGCGGTGTGGATGTCCACGGCCTCTGCCATGCCAAAGGGGTGCAGGCCGTAAGTGCCTTTGGCGGTTTCGCGCACTATGGAGGCCCAGAGTCCGTATCGCGCGGCTACTGGAGTGACGAAGTAGTCCGACCCGCCGGACCACAGAATTCCTTTGGATTGCAGGGTACTGAGAGGCTCCAGGTTCTGGCCCCGCTTGGGCCCATAACTAGCCGCATAGGTGTCGCCAATCCACCAGAGGAATTCGGGCTGCATTTCCGGATATCCGGCGTCGTATTTCTTTTGCAGGTTGGCCATCACGTCGAGGGCGTGCGGTGTGGGCAGGTTGGCGTGGATGATGCTGTGGCGCAGGCCGGGACGGGGTTGCTCCTGCTCGACGAGGGCGTACGTATCGACCACCCAATCCATGGCGCGGTCGCCGACAGCATGGGTGCCGACGGGAACGCCGTTCTGGTGGAAGAGGCGGACCATTTCCCGATAAACAGCAGGGTCGGTTTGTGGGTAGCCGCGATTGCCCGTGCCCGAACTTGTGACATCTGGAGTCGTGGCGTCGCGCAGCCAGTCATCGTAGACCCAGCCGGTGCGAGCGCCACCGGAGCCGTCCATGTAGATTTTTGCACCGCAGGAGAGCAGGCGATCGTCCCCGAGACTGGCGGGCAGGCGGGGAACGGCGTTGATCTCGGCCAGCGCAGTGCGGGCTGACTCCATTGTCGAACCGGCGTGCCACAGGACGCAGATGTGCTCCTTGAGCTGTCCCTGATCGAGAAGGGATTTGTAGGCATCCCAGTGGAGCTGGTAAATGTCAGGGTCTTTGACGGCGGTCATGCCTTCGCTGTGCAGCACCTGCTGGATGTAGAGAATTCCCTGCCGCATCTGCTCGGGGGTCACGGGCGGGATGAGGCGGGTGACGGGACCCATGGCGGTCTCTTCTTTGAGCACGCCGGTGGGGTTGCCTTGGGGATCGCGGTCGATGGTGCCGGCAGTGGGGTCCGCTGTTGCGGCGGTGATGTGCGCCAGCTTGAGGGCGAGCGAGTTCGCGACTCCGTAATGGCCGGTGGTGTGGGTGAGCCAGACGGGATTGTCTGGGGCGACGGCGTCGAGATCGGCGGCGGTGACGTAGCGGTGTTCGGCGAGCTTGCCCTCGTCCCAGCCGGAGCCGGTGACCCATTCACCAGGCTTGACGAGAGCGATCTTGGCCTTTACACGGGCGACAATTTCAGCCACCGACGTGGCATCCGAGAGCTTGATACCGTAGAGCTCTTCGACGCCTCCGTCAGCGATGTGGGCGTGAGTGTCGATCAGGCCGGGGGTTGCGGTATGACCGTGGAGGTCGATGATGCGGGTGCCGGGAGCATTGCCTGCGAATTCCAGAACTTCGGCGTCGGTGCCGACCTTCACGATGAGACCGTGGCGAATGGCGATGGCCTGAGCTACCGAATCGTTGGTATCCACGGTGAGGATGTGGCCGTGAATCAGGACGAGGTCGGCGGCGGGGTTTTGCGCGGGGAGAACCGGAGTAAACAGCAAGGTGGCTAGCAGGGTGCTTGCCGAACCGAGTCTGCAGCGCAAAGACATCGTTGGATTCTCCCCTGGGTGGTTCAACCACTATATATCCCAGCGGTGACGTTCTGCGGTGGTGAACGCACGCTGCCGGATGAAACCCTCGCGTTGAGATCTGATCTAGCTTACGAATCTCTTTGCCAACCGCCCCAGGCGCACGACGCGGTACAACGGGAAAAGCGGTGCGGGAAGCCGGATGGCCGACCACTCGCTCAAGCTCGGCGTAGCAAACAATCGCCAGAGAAAACGCGCCTGGTCACGGCGGCGTTCTCTCATCTGCATCATCAGCTTGAAATATGCGATCGATTCGGTGTCGCAATGTGTGCTCTGCGCGATGATCTGCAAGATTTCGTTGGCGAGGGCTTGCGCCCGAAGATCTTTTTCCAACCAAGAACGCGGCGGGTCTGCGGCCAATAACTTCTGGGCGAGAAGCAGATTCAAAGCCACAATTCGCTCGATGCCGAGATGCCTCGCCTGTCTTTCGACGCGTTCCCAATTGATCAGCGAAGACTTCGCAAGCCGGGCGATGTCGCACAACCAGGAAAGCTGCGACCACACATGCTTGGCGGCATGAACGCAAAGCGCGAGCATGAGGTCTTCAGCGCAGAGCGCGGGGAATGATCGTTCACCCAAACAGACCTGCGCTGCTCTCTGAAACAGGCCGTCAGGATCGAAATCCACCACGTAGAAGCGCGGCAGAATGCGCCATTGCAGCTCCAGCAGGTGGTCGCCGCGCACGCTGTTGAACGAATATTCGTAGCCCGACGCGATGTAGGCCCGCTCTTCACGAGGCGTGAGACTGATTTCCGGCACATATCCCAGATCAGCCAATGCTGCCTTGGCCCGGCCCACATTACTGGGGCGCACAAGAATATCGAGATCGCTGAACTGGCGCGCCGTCACATCGCCGTAGAGAAATTGGGCGAGAGCTGGGCCCTTGTGTGGCATGGCCTTGATCCCGCAAGTGTGGAGGTGATCGAGGATGCGGACCAGTTCGCTGGTAAACCACAGCGCTTTGCGGGCATTTTCCTCGTACGCCGACCGCAGAGCCGCCAGATCATCAGAAGGAACCAAATCCGAGTGCTGCGCCAGCCGAGGGTATACCTGTGGAACCAACCGATGGTGTTCCACCATATTGAAAAACCGCGGCCAGTCCACTGGACGCTTGAGTGCCTTTCGGATTCCTTCGGTGCCGGACATCTCAGAGCAGCAAGCCAGCAGCAAGGCGAATTCGCGCTCCGAGCGGAACGGGGGTGCGGTACAAGGCTCGGCTGTTCGGAGTGGTCCAGGGCGCAGCTCGACGGCGGCAGACAAAGGGTCTCAGCGGATGAACAAAAGCAGTCAGCGGGCAAGCCCTCCGACCGAACCTATAATACAAACGATTGCAGCCGCTTTTTCGCGATCATCATGCGCAACGTTAGCGAGTTCGGCACCCGTCCAACGGTGGACAGCATCGTGTTTGAGTCTGTCAGCAAGGTCTTCCGCCATCGGCCTGCATTCTTCAACTGGATCGGAAAAGAGCGGAGCGGAGAAACGCGTGCGCTGAATGAAATCTCGCTGCGGATTCCGGCAGAATCGATTCTCGCTTTGCTGGGTCCAAACGGCAGCGGAAAAACCACCCTGCTCAAACTGATTTCGACGATGCTGTTGCCGGATGCTGGCCGCGTCCTGGTCGGCGGCGCCGACACTCGTGACGAGCCTCAGCGGGTGCGTCAGTTGGTCGGATTTGCGGTTGCCGCTGAGCGGTCGTTTTTTCCACGGTTGACTGCGCGGGAGAATCTTGATTTTTTTGCAGCACTGGACGATATGCCGCGCCGTGAGCGAAAAACTTGGATCGAATTCATGCTGACACGCACTGGTTTGCTCCATGCCGCCGACACCCTGGTCATGAAGTTTTCCAGCGGTATGTGCCAGCGCCTGGGCATCGCGCGTGCCTTGCTCAAGCAGCCCGCTGTCATCCTGCTGGATGAGCCGACGCGAAGTCTGGATCCTGCTTCGGCGGAGGAATTTTGGGACCTGGTTCGTGAATTACCGGCCGACGGCGCCACCGTGGTCATAGCCACCCACAGCTTTCAGGAGGCCGCTGCGGTTGGCGATGCAGTAGCGGTATTACATCAGGGTGAGCTGGCGGGTCACCGAAGGATCGACAGAGACGCGGCGGAGGATTTGCGATTCTTTTACGCCCAGACGACGGGAACACTCGCCGAGCGTGTGTCCCTGTTGGAGGCGTGTTCTTGAGACTGGCGGCGCTGGTAGACAAAATGATCGTGGTTCTGCGACGCGATCTTCTCACCGCTCTCCGCTACCGCTCGGGATTCCTGCTGACTGCAGCCGGAACTTTGCTTGAGCTGGCGGCCTTCTACTATCTTTCGCGCGCCATTGGCCCCGGATTTCGCCCCGACGGCGTCGAATATTTTCCTTTTCTATTAGTAGGGACCGGCTTCTACACCTTCATGGTCCTCGGCATTCATTCTTTCCTGCAGGTTGTGCAGGAGGCACAGCAGACCGGGACTCTTGAGGTGTTGACGACGACCTCGACACCGGCGCCGATACTGGTTCTCCTCAGCGCCCTGTCGGCTTTTTCCGCGAGCGCCCTGCAGTTGCTGTTTTATCTGGGCGCAGGATGGCTGTTGTTTGGCGTTCACTTGCCGGCTCCGAATGTGGTTGGGGGCATCGTCATATTCTTGTTGTCGTTGGTGATTGCCATGGCACTGGGTATGATGGCGGCGGCCTTGCAGTTGGCCACTCAGAGGGGTTCCGCAGTGCTGTGGCTCTTGGGATCGGGAGCCTGGCTCATGACGGGAACACTGTTTCCGGTGGGGACCCTGCCGCGCCCCTTAGGCCTTCTTTCGCAACTGATTCCGCTCTCCCATTCGCTGACCGGCATGAGGTTGGCTCTGCTGCAGGGAGCACAGTTCTCGCGCCTAGCCGGCGAGGTCGCCGTATTGCTGCTGTTCTGTCTGGTCCTTATGCCTTTCAGCCTTTGGCTGTTCTCGTACGCTGTGCGCCGCGCGCGGCAATTGGGAACCTTGTCCTGCTATTAGCGGGCGGCTGCAGATTCCCATGAGACGGAACAGATGGTTACTTCAGTCATACTTCCCGGCGGCGAAATCACAACCGGACTGGCGGGCGAGACGTAGAATTTTGTAAGGCCAACATGAGCTCCGCTCCCACAACCCAGCCCGCCCGGCGAAGCACGCGAATTCGCGCCCAAATTCCGCTTCTGGTGGCCAGCCTGGACTCGGCCGTACAGTTCAGCGAACGCGCCCACACTGTGGTTGTGAACACCGAGGGATGCGGAGTGCGGCTCTCGCGCGCGCTCGACGCGGGCACACCGGTGCTACTCGACGAACTTCCCGGGGGAAACAAGGTCCGTGGCAGCGTGGCCAGCTCGGTTCCGCTCGGCACGGAGGGCAAGTACTGGCTGGTAGGAATCGCGTTCGAAGAATGCGGCAACGTCTGGTGCATCCAGCCCGCTCCGGCGGACTGGGGCGACAGCCAGCCCGCGGGTGCGCCCACCTCCTTGCCCAAGAAAAAAGACGAGTGGCCTTACGCATTGTTCTCTAACAAAGGTGAGGCCCACCCCGGCCGGAAGTAGTGCAAGCCGTTCGAGTCGATCAAAAGCCAGTTGACGTCGGTATGGCTTGCCATGGCTTTCGAGAACCTAACCGCTTAAGCTATCTGAAGCCATCTTTTATTGGAGTTTAAGCCATAACGGAAGCCATATGCCTTAATGGCTTCCCCTGTCACGGGGAAGGTCACCCGCCATCCGGCGGTGGCGCGTCCTTCCAGCCACCAAACGCTGAACCAGGTTCAGCTTCAATCCGCCTCTTCTCCAGCTTTGCGATGCGACGCGCCGCTCCACATCATCCCTCGTCGCAATCGTGCGCAGCTGCAAATCGCAAGAGTTGCTGTCAAGTTGGAAATCTAGCAAAACACTCGACTCCACTTTTTTTGGATGCCTACCATGGTCAAATGGTTTCGAAGGAATTGGGCAATTGGATCGAAGCGAACGTTACTCGCGACAGTGCTATCCCGGGATAGGTTGCCAATCCCCATGTAAGGCTGTGCTTTATTTCCCAGAAGCCGACTTCTGGCCCCAGGAGCCGCGGCCCGGCGGATTTTGAGTTCCACAGTGGGTTCTGAACCGTTATGAAAATTCTCTACTCTACCTGAATCGTCAACCACTTACCAGCAACTTGATTTGCTCCGTTTGGATCCGATCTGCACGGTTATGAACATGGAACTACTACAATTTTACTACAGTCCTGCCGTGCGCGGCTGAGTTCGGGCGCCGGCGACAGCACGCGCACTCCGGAAGATGTTCGTAAAGAGCACGACTTCGCTCGTGCGTATCTCAACTTACGCGACGATTCCGAGATCAACTGGGTCATGATCCGGGCGGTGCTGGCTTCGGTCGCTGATGTTGCGATTGTCCCGATGCAGGATGTGCTGGGTCTTGGGAGCGCAGCGCGCATGAATCTTCCCGGCACAGTCAGC